>Ga0209474_10001450_pt1 | contig 23123 bp, 26 predicted proteins | sample GraSoiAngelo_145_FD_185902 | JGI IMG/M metagenome (GOLD analysis project Ga0209474, IMG submission 185902) | Grasslands soil microbial communities from the Angelo Coastal Reserve, California, USA - 14_1009_05_20cm (SPAdes) (version 2) | ecosystem: Environmental > Terrestrial > Soil > Grasslands...
CGCCCATGTCGGTCGAGCTGCCGTCGGCGAGCACCTGGCCACCACGGACGCGCTCGCCGAGGCCGACGATCGGCTTCTGGTGGATGAGCGTGCCCTGGTTGGAGCGCATGAACTTCGTCATCGGGTACTCGTGCTTGCCGTCCTTCGTCTCGAGCACGATCCGCTCCGCGTCCACGTCCGTGACCTGGCCGGCCTCGTCCGCGAGGACGACGTCGCCCGTGTCGGTGGCGGCGCGGAACTCGAGGCCGGTGCCGACGAGCGGCGCCTGCGTGATCATCAGCGGCACAGCCTGCCGCTGCATGTTCGCGCCCATCAGCGCGCGGTTCGCGTCGTTGTGCTCCAGGAACGGGATCAGCGCCGTCGCGACCGAGACGATCTGAGCCGGCGCGACGTCCATGAAGTCGACGTCCTTCGGCCGCGCAGTGACCGCCTCGCCCTCGCGGGAGCGGCAGAGCACCTGCTCGTCGACGAAGCGGCCGGTCTTCTCGTCGACCTGCGCGCTCGCCTGGGCGATCGTGTAGAGCGCCTCCTCGGCGGCGTCGAGGTAGACGATGTCGTCGGTCACCTTGCCGTTCGTGACCTTCCGGTACGGCGTCTGGACGAAGCCGAACTCGGACACGGTCGCGAACGACGCGAGCGAGCCCATCAGGCCGATGTTCGGGCCCTCCGGCGTCTCGATCGGGCACATGCGCCCGTAGTGGGTCGGGTGCACGTCACGCACCTCGATCGGCGCGCGCTCGCGGGTGAGCCCGCCGGCGCCCAGCGCCGAGAGCCGCCGCCGGTGCGTGAGCCCGGCGAGCGAGTTCGTCTGGTCCATGAACTGCGAGAGCTGCGACGAGCCGAAGAACTCCTTCAGCGCCGCGACCACGGGCCGGATGTTGATGATCGTCTGCGGCGTGATCGTGTCCACGTCCTCGGTGGTCATACGCTCGCGGACGACGCGCTCCATCCGGTAGAGCCCGACCCGGAACGCCTCCTGGATCAGCTCGCCGACCGTGCGCAGGCGCCGGTTGCCGAAGTGCTCGTACTCGTCGAGCTCTCCGCGGATCGGATCGCGCGAGAGCACGATCGCGTCGGCCGCGAAGTCCTTCGACTCGGGATCGACGCCGAGCTTGTCCGGCAGCTCGACCAGCTTGCGGACGAGCGCGAGGATGTCCGCAGTCGTCAGAACGCGGACGTCGTCGGGCACGTCGACCTCGAGCCGCTGGTTCAGCTTGTAGCGGCCGACCTTGGTCAGGTCGTAGCGCTTCGGGTCGAAGAAGAGCGCCTTGAGCAGGTTTCGCGCGTTGTCGAGCGTCGGCGGCTCACCGGGCCGCTGCTTCTTGAAGACCTCGATCAGCGCCTCGTCCTCGTTCGCGGACGGATCCTTCTCGAGCGTGTTGACCATGTAGGTCGAGTTGTTGAACAGCTTGAGAATGGCCTCGTTCGAGCTCGTGTCGAGCTTGTGACCGGTCGAAGGGTCCTCGTCGGGCAGCGCACGGAGCAGCGTCGTGATCGGCAGCTTGCGCTTCCGGTCGATGCGGGCGTAGACGATGCCCTTCTTGTCGATCTCGAGCTCGAGCCAGGAGCCACGCGACGGCATCAGGTTCGCCGTGAAGACCTGCTTCGTGGGGTCCTTGGGCTCCATCAGGTAGGCGCCCGGGCTGCGGACGAGCTGCGTGACGATCACGCGCTCGGTGCCGTTGATGATGAACGTGCCCCACTGGGTCATCATCGGGAAGTCCCCCATGAAGACCGTCTGCTCGCGGATCTCGCCCGTCTCCTTGTTGACGAAGCGAACCGTCATCGAGAGCGGGGCCTGGTAGGTCAGGTCCTTCTCGCGGCACTCTTGGATCGTGACCGGAGGGTCACCAAACTGGAACTCGCCGAACTCGACGGCGAGCGTGCCGGTGTAATCCTCGATCGGCGAGATGTCGTCGATCGTCTCCCTGAGACCCTCGTTCTTGAACCAGTCGAACGAGGCTTTCTGAATGTCGATCAGGTTGGGAAGGTCGAGGACGTGCTTGAGGCGTGAAAAGCTCTTACGCGCGCGTGGCGCAGCGACCCGGGTCGTCAAGTCTGGGTGCCTCCCTTACGGCTATGAGGTGGATGTGGAAATGCGGACAGGCGAACGTCGGCGCGGAACCGCCAAATATAGCGAAAGAGGTGGATGCTGCGCAAGCCGGGACGGCTGGCAGGCCGCCCGGGCGGAAACCTCACTATAGACGCCGTTCCGGGCGACCGCCAGCGTCCGCTCCGGACGGGTCGACGAGGCGGAAGGGCCGCCCGCGCGGCCCTTCCCAGAGATCGGTGCTACTTGATCTCGACCCCGGCGCCGGCTTCCTCGAGCTGAGCCTTGATCTGGTCGGCCTCCTCCTGCGGGACGCCTTCCTTGACGGCGTTCGGAGCTCCGTCGACGAGGTCCTTGGCCTCCTTCAGGCCCAGCCCCGTGACCGCGCGGACGACCTTGATCACCTGGATCTTCTTGTCGCCGGCACCGGTGAGCACCACGTCGAAGGCAGTCTTCTCCTCCTCCGCGCCGGCGCCGTCGCCACCGGCCGGAGCCCCGGCCGCGGCCACCGCAACGGGAGCGGCGGCGGTCACGCCCCACTCCTCCTCGAGCTTGTTCTTCAGCTCGACGAGGTCGAGCACGGTCATGCCGCCGAGCTGCTCGACGAGCTTGTCGGTATCAGTCTTCGTCGCCACTTGCTTCCTCCTCTTCTGACTCGGCCGAAGCCGGCTCGGCCTTTGCCGACGGCTCTTCGGACTGCTCTTCGCTTGCTTCGCTTGATTCCTCCGCCGGCGCCTCGGCCTGCGGCTCGGGCTCTGGTTCCGGTTCTGCTTCGGGCTCCGGTTCCGGCTGTGACTCCTGCAGCTGCTTGATGCGTGCGTCCAGCGCGCCGACGAGGTCTCGTAGCGGCGCGGCGAACAGGCCGACCACGGTCGACAGCGGCGCCGCCACGGCTCCAACCAGCTGGGCGTGCAGCACCTCGGCCGGCGGCAGCGTCGCCAGGCGCTTGATGGCGTCGTCGCCGACCAAGCTGCCCTCGAGCAACCCGCCCCGGATCACGAGCACGTCGCGGGCGCGGGCAGTCTCGCTCAGCACCTTCGCGACCGCGACCGGGTCGCCGTCGGCCTCGAGGAACGCGATCGCGGTCGGTCCCTCGATCAGCTCCAGCACGTCCTTGGCGCCGGCCTCCTCGGCCGCGCGCCGCGTGAGCGTGTTCTTCACGACCGTGAAGCGCGCGCCGGCCTCGAGCAGGCGCGTGCGCAGCTCCTCGATCTCCGGCATCGTCAGGCCGCGGTAGTCGGCCACCATCAGGGTCTCGGTCGAGCGCAGGCGCTCCGCCAACTGCGAGACGACTCGTTCCTTGTCAGATCTGTGCATCGATCACCTCTCTCGACAAACGAGCCCGCACTCAGACGGGCTCGGAGGGCTCGATGCCTTCCTGCTCCGCCTCGGCTGGACCTCTGCCTCTCGGCTGCCAGCTGTCTTTGGCGTGGGACTCGCTACGCGGTAACTGCTTCTTCTGCCGGTGCTCCTTCCAGCTCTTCCACGAGCCCCCGGGTCCTGGCCGGATCGACGTGGATCCCGGGGCCCATCGTGCTCGTCAGCGTAACAGTCTTGATGTAGCGCCCCTTGGCGGCCGCAGGCTTCGCGCGCATGATCTCGTCGATCAGGGCCGCGTAATTCTCGATCAGCTGTCGCTCGTCGAAGCTCTTCTTGCCGATCGCGACGTGGACGTTGGCGCCGCGGTCGGTACGGTACTCGAGCTTGCCGGCCTTCGCCTCCTGCACGGCCTTGGCGACGTCCATCGTCACCGTGCCGGTCTTCGGGTTCGGCATCTTCCCGCGCGGGCCGAGGATCCGGCCGAGCTTGCCGACGACGCCCATCTGGTCCGGCGTGGCGACGGCGACGTCGAAATCGTCGAAACCCTCCTCCTCGATGCGCTTGGCGAGGTCGGCGGTACCGACGACGTCGGCGCCGGCCTCCTGCGCCTCGCGCGCCTTCTCGCCGTCGGCGAAGACGATCACGCGCGACTCGCGGCCGGTGCCGTGCGGGAGCATCAGCGTCCCACGGAGCTGCTGCTCTGCGTGGCGGACGTTGAGCCCCAGGTTGAAGTGCGCCTCGACCGTCTCGTCGAACTTCGCGGCCGGAAAGCCCTTGAGCATGCGCACCGCCTCGACGGGCGAGTACAGCTCCTCCCGGTCGATCTCGGCGCGCGCGTTGCGGTAGTTCTTGCCGTGTCTCATAGATCCCGGTCCCGGCTCCGGCAAAGCCGGCACCTCCGCTCCTTGATGAGCTCCGTCAAGCCTACGCTCATAGATCCGTCTCAACTCCCATCGAACGTGCGGTGCCCGCGACGATCAGCATCGCGTGCTCGACGTCGCGGGCGTTCAGGTCGGGCATCTTCGCCTCGGCGATCGAGCGGAGCTGGTCGCGCGAGAGGCGCCCGACCTTCTCGCGGTTCGGTTCGCCCGAGCCCTTCTCCAGCCGCAGCGCCTCCTTGATCAGGACGGCGGCCGGCGGCGTCTTGGTGATGAAGTCGAACGAGCGGTCCTCGTAGACCGTGATCTCGACCGGGATGATGCGGCCGTTCTCCTGCGCGGTCTGGGCGTTGAAGGCCTTGCAGAACTCCATGATGTTGACGCCGTGCTGGCCGAGCGCAGGGCCGACCGGGGGTGCCGGATTGGCCTGCCCGCCGGGGATCTGCAGCTTGATCAGCGTGAGAACCTTTTTCGCCATAACTAGTCGATCTTCTTCACCTGGTCGAAGCCGAGCTCGACCGGCACCTGCCGCTCGAAGATGTCGACGAGCACCTTCAGCTTCTGCTGGTCGGCGTTGACGTCCACGATCTCGCCGTCGAAGTCGGAGAGCGGGCCCGAGGTGACCTTGACCGACTCGCCGAGCGAGAACTCGACCTGGGCGCGCGGCCGGTCGCCGGCAGTCGTGCCGGTACGCAGGATCCGGTCGACCTCGCCCTGCGAGAGCGGCACGGGCTTGGAGCCGGCGCCGACGAAGCCGGTGACGCCGGGGGTGTTCTTGACCACCGTCCAGGCTTCGTCGTTCAGGTCCATGTTCACCAGCACGTATCCGGGAAGGATCCGCTTCTCGGTCTGCACCTTCTGCCCGTCGCGGGTCTCCACGACCTGCTCGGTCGGGACCACCACGCGGCGGAAGCGCGGTTGCTGTGCCATCGAGTCGATCCGGTGCTCGAGGTTGGCCTTGACCTTGTTCTCGTGCCCGGAGTAAGTGTTGATCGCGTACCAGCGGAACATGCGGCTACCTCAGGAGGATGTGTTGGACAAGACGCTTGAAGACCTCGTCGGCGGCCCATAGGTACACGCCGACGATCAGGCAGGCGAGCAGAACGACAACCGTACCCTGGATCAGCTGCTGCTGGCCAGGCCATTCGACTTTCTGCAGCTCGCCCCAGGACTCGGAGACGAAGCGCTTGATGGCGATGCCGGGCGGACCGCCGCGCCGTTCGTCCGGGGTGCGGGCGGGCTCGGGCACCGGGCGAGCGACCTGCGGGCGGACACGCGTGCGCTCGACTGCGGCCTCGCTCTCGGCCTGCGCAGCTCGGCGCGCGCGGCGCTCGGAGCGGGTCTGGCGGGCCATGGCTAGCGGGTCTCCCGGTGCAGGGTGTGGCAGCCGCACCAGCGGCAGTACTTGCTGAACTCGACGCGGTCCGGCGTGTTCCGCTTCGACTTCTCGGTTTGGTAGTTGCGCCGCTTGCACACCGTGCAGGCCAGCGTGATTCCAACTCTGACTCCGGTTGCCATTGCCTTCTCTCTTGCTCCGAGTACGCGAGGAGTAGCGGCGGGAGGACTCGAACCTCCGACACGCGGATTATGATTCCGCTGCTCTAACCAACTGAGCTACGCCGCCCCGCGGGCTTGAGTGTAGCAATCGGTTTCCCATCGTTAGGCTCTCGCGCATGGCTGCAATCGAGGCGGCGAATCTGCGGCGGACCTACAAGACGCACACCGGCACAGTGCGCCGCCGGGCGAAAGAGATCGAGGCGGTGCGCGGGATCAGCTTCGCGGTGGAGCCCGGCGAGCTGTTCGGACTGCTCGGCCCGAACGGCGCCGGGAAGACGACCACGATCAAGATGCTGATCACGCTGCTAATTCCGACCAGCGGCTCGGCGCGGGTGCTTGGCCTCGACGTCGTGCGCGACGCGCACGAGGTTCGCAGGCGGATCGGCTACGTCTTCGGTGGCGAGCGAGGCGTCTACGAGCGGCTCTCCGGCTACGACAACCTGCGTTACTTCGCCGAGCTCTACGGGGTGCCGGCCCGCGACCAGAAGCGGCGGATCGAGGAGCTGCTCGACCTCGTTGGGCTCAAGGACCGCGAGCACGAGCGGGCCGAGGGCTACTCCCGCGGGATGAAGCAGCGCCTCCACGTCGCGCGAGGCCTGCTCCATGACCCCGAGGTGCTCTTCCTTGACGAGCCGACGATCGGGCTCGACCCGGTCGGCGCGCGCGAGATGCGCTCGACCATCGCCTCGCTGACCGCCGCGGGCAAGACCGTGCTCCTGACGACGCACTACATGTTCGAAGCCGACGCCCTCTGCGACCGGATCGCGGTCATCTCGAAGGGGGACATCGTCGCCGAGGGCACACCGCTCGAGCTCAAGCGCGGCGTGGCCGAGGTGAGCGTCCTGGAGATCGAGGTCTTCGGGATCGCCGAGGGCGCCACCGAGCGGGTGCGCGGCCTGGACGGCGTCGTCGCCGTGGCGGTCGAGGAGCGGGGCCAGGCGCAGGTGCTGGTCGTGCAGACCCGGCCCGAGGTCGAGCTGACCCACGCGGTCCTCGGGCATCTGAACGGCGCCGACGTCGGCCGCATCAGCCGGCGCGAGCCGACCCTCGAGGACGCCTACGTGGCGCTGGTCAAGGAATGAGCTCGCTGCGCTTCATCGGCGTCAGCTGGCTGCTGCAGCTGAAGATGATCATGCGCTCGCCGTTCGACGGGATCGGCAACGTCCTCTATCCCCTCTTCTTCGCGACCACCGCGTTCTTCGTCTTCCAGGCCGGCCGCAGCCCGAGGACGCTCGTCTACGCCGCCCTCGGCGCGGCAGTGATGGGCATGTGGTCGTCCGTCAGCACCTCGGCCGGCTCGGCGATGCAGCGCGAGCGCTGGTGGGGCACGCTCGAGCTTCTGGTCGCGGCGCCCCGGCACTTCTCACTCGTCCTCTTCCCGTCGACACTCGGCCTGGCCACGGTCGGGATCTACAACCTGGCGGCGACGCTGCTCTGGGGCCGCTTCGCCTTCGGAATCCACGTGACGATCGTGCACTGGCTCCTGTTCTGCCTGTCGGTCGGCGGCACGGTCCTCGCCTTCGGCGGCCTCGGGCTGCTCTTCGCCGTGTCGTTCGTCCGCTTCCGGGCGGCCTGGGTGCTCGGCAACTTCTTCGAGTACCCGGTCTGGCTGATCTGCGGGCTGCTCGTCCCACTCGCGCTGCTGCCGGCGTGGGTGCGGCCGATCTCCTGGGTGCTCGCGCCCACCTGGGGGATGAATGCGATCCGGCAGTCGGCGCTCGGCGGGTCGCCCGTGAACGACCTGCTCATCTGCCTTGGGCTCGGCCTCGCCTACGTGGCGATTGCCGTCCTCGTCACCGATCGCGTTCTGCAGGACGCACGCGCCCGCGGGACGCTCTCGCTGACGTGATCGTCGCCGCCCGCATCTTCGTCGTCGGCGGCCTGACGAGCTTCCGCGCGCTCTTCTACTGGTTGACGCCGTGGATCTACATCCCGACGATGCTGATCGCGCCGCTCTTCCAGATCCTGCTCTTCGCCTACATCGGGCGCTCGGCGCACCTGCGCAACGACCAGTTCTTCCTGATCGGGAACGCGCTGCAGTACGCGGCGATCCCGTGCCTGTTCGCGATGGCGCAGATGCTCGGCGGCGAGCGCTACCAGAACACGCTCAGCGCGATCCTCGTCAGCCCGGCGCCGCGGATCCCGCTCTTCTTCGGCCGCTCGCTGCCGGTCGTCTTGAACGGCGCCTTCGTCGGCGCCTTCGCGCTCGCCGTCGGCTCGCTGATCCTCGGCGTGCACCTCCCCGCGAGCTCGATCGCGCCGCTGGCCCTCGTCATTCTGATCGCGGCCTTCTCCTGCACCGGGCTCGGCCTCGTCAACGCGGCGCTCAGCCTGCGGATCCGCGAGAACGCCGTCATCTCGAACGTGATCTTCGGCTTCCTGCTGATCTTCACCGGCGCGAACGTGCCGCTTTCGTCCCTGCCCGACTGGATGAGCACGGCGGCGCAGGGCATGCCGTTCACGCACGCGATCGGCGCGGCGCGGCTGCTCGCCGGCGGCGCCGCCCTCGGCCATGTTCGCGGCCTGCTCGGCGCCGAACTGCTCGTCGGCGCGGTCTACGGCGTCCTGGGTTACGCGCTCGTCCGCTGGTTCGAGACGCTCAGCCGGCAGCACGCATCACTGGAGCGGTCATGAAGGTTCGCGAGCTGAACTGGATGCACCTCGAGCAGTACCTGGCGGGCGACGACCGGATCGTGCTGCCCCTCGGGTCAACCGAGCAGCACGCCTATCTCTCGCTCGAGACCGACAACATCCTCGCCGAGCGCGCGGCGTCCGACGCCGCGGAGCCGCTCGGCGTGCCGGTGCTGCCGGTGCTGCCGTACGGATTGACCCCGGCCTTCGCGGCCTTCCCGGGGAGCCCATCGCTGCGGGTCGAGACCTTCGTTGCGGTGCTGCGCGACCTGCTCGACTCGCTGTACGGCCAGGGGTTCCGGCGGTTCATGCTCGTAAACGGCCACGGCGGCAACGCCCCGGCCGGCTCGCTCGCCCGCGAGTGGGCGGCTGCCCATCCTGGGGCGCAGGCGATCTTCTACAACTGGTGGGAGAACGACGAGTTCGACGCGCTCACGAAGGAGATCGATCCCGAGACGCGCTACGGCACCTGGCACGCGGCCTGGCTCGAGAACTTTCCCTGGACTCGGCTCGAGGGAGTCGAGCTGCCGGAGGAGCGCAAGGACGTCATGGGCGCCGCGGCTTACCGCACGGCGAACCCGGAGGGCATCCGGGAGCTCCTCGGCGACGGGTCATTCGGCGGCCCCTACCAGCGGCCGAACGAGGAGATGCTCCGCATCTGGGAGGTCGTCGTCGCCGGCGTCCGCGAAGTGCTCGAGCACGGTTGGCGTTGAACCCGATCGACGAGTTCAAGCGCTGGTTCGAGGAGGCGCGCGAAGCGGGGGTTGAGGTCCCCGAGGCCATGACGCTCGCGACTGCCGACCCGGAAGGCCGGCCGTCGGCGCGGATGGTGCTCCTGAAGGGCGCCGATGAGCGCGGCTTCACGTTCTTCAGCGGCTACGAGAGCCGCAAGGGGCTCGAGCTCGTCGCCAACCCGCGCGCCGCACTCCTCTTCTACTGGCGTCCGCTCGGCCGGCAGGTGCGCGTCGAGGGGACCGTGCGCAGGCTCTCGGCCGAGGATTCGGATGCGTACTGGGCCACGCGCCCACCCCGGTCGCGCGCCGCCGCTGCAGCCTCGCGCCAGAGCGAGCCGATCGCGAGCCGCGAGGAGCTGGAAGCGGAGTTTGAACGGCTGCTGCCCGGCGGGGACGTGCCGCGCCCCGCACGCTGGGGCGGCTACCTCCTCGAGCCCGAGTCGATCGAGCTCTGGCAGCATCGGGACGACCGCCTACACGAGCGAATCAGGTTCACGCGCCCGCGAGAGGGCGGCTGGCGCGAAGAGCTGCTTTCGCCCTGAGTGTTTGCCCGGCACGGCCGGGGAATACGAGAAACATGGCCGTCGTCGTGCGACACGAGCTCGCCGGGTGCGAGGGGTTCCGCGTCGAATCGCCCCAAGGATTGCTCGGCTGGGTCGAGGAGACCTGGCTCGGCTCTGCGGGCGAGCCCGCCGCCCTCGCGGTGCGGACGATCGACGGGCGTGACGGCTTGCTGCTCGCCGATGAGGTCGAGTCGGTGCTCCGCGAAAGCGAGCTCCTCGTCATGCGGCCCGAGTCGCGCCTGCTCGAACTCGACCTCCCGCGGGTGGAGGCATCCTCGAACGGCCTCGCCGCCTCGTGGCGGACAACCGGCGAGCTGCTCGAGCCACCCGACCCGCCAGGAGCACTCGCTCGGGCGCAGCTTGCGGTCAGGCCCTGGCGGCTGGCTCCTCCCCGCTCCCCCGGCGCCGATCCCCCGTTCTGGCAGGCGCTGATCGGCATGTACGTCGCGCTCGCCGTGATTGTCGGCGTCATGATCGGGCTCTGCTTCCTACTCGCCCGCCTCGTCAGCGGCAACGCGGTCTGATCGTTACTTGACGAGCGAGAGCAGCTTGAACATCGGCAGGTACATCGAGATGATGATCACGCCGACCATGCAGCCGACGCCGATCATCATCAGGGGCTCGATGATGGCCGTCAGCGAGGCGATCGCGGCGTCGACCTCGTCCTCGTAGAAGTCCGCGATCTTCGAGAGCATCTTCTCGAGCTCTCCCGTCTCCTCGCCGATCTTGACCATCTGGCTGACCATCGGCGGGAACACGGGGTTCTCGATCAGCGGCTGCGCGATCGGCACGCCCTGGTGCACCTTCTGCCGCACGCCCGCGAGGGCCTCCTCGATCACCCAGTTGCCTGCGGTCTGGCCGGTGATCTCGAGCGCCTTGATGATGTCCACGCCGGCGGCGACGAGCGTCGAGAGCGTCCGCGAGAAGCGCGCCATCGTCACCTTCAGGACGACGTCGCCGATCTTCATCGGGATCTTCAGCTTCGTCCGGTCCCAGAGCTGCCGGCCGGCCTCGGTGCGCTTGGCGCGGCGGACGCCCCAGATCGTCAGGAACATCGCCGGGAAGATGATGAACCAGTGGTGCCGCAGCTGGTTCGACGCGCCGACGACGTACTGGGTCAGCGTCGGCAGCTGGCCGTTGAGCTGGGCGAAGATCTTCACGAAGACCGGCACGAGGAACATCAGCAGGCCGATCAGGACGAGGGTGGCGAAGATCAGCACCATCGTCGGGTACATCATCGCGCCTTTGACGCGGCGCCTGATCTGCGTGTCCTTCTCGATCTGGAGCGCGACGCGATCGAGCACCTGGTCGAGGATTCCGGCGGCCTCGCCGGCCTCGACCATCGCGATGTAGAGGCGGCTGAAGATCTTCGGGTGGCGGCTGAGCGCCTGCGAGAGCAAGAGGCCCCCCTCGACGTCGGCGCGGATCTCGCGGATCACCTGGCCGAAATAGGCGTCGTCGGTCTGCTCCTCGAGGATCACGAGCGAGCTGACGACGTTCAGGCCCGCCTCGATCATCGTCGCGAACTGGCGCGAGAAGATCTGCAGCGTCTTCGGCTTGATCTTCTTGAAGGCGGTACGGACGCTCTCCTCGCCGCTCGCTGACATCTCCTCGAGGTGGTCGGGGAGCAGTCCGCGGATACGCAGCTGCTCACGGGCGGCCGAGAGGTCGGGCGCATGCACCTCGCCCTTGAGCTCCAGGCCGTCCGCATTGATGGCGCTGTAGGCGTATGCCGCCATACCAGGGTCGTATCGGCAAGGGGGAGGGCGCTCTTGAGGGACGGAAGCCGCTTGCCGATAGGGAAAAGGTGCGAGCGCGGCTTCGTAGCGAACGCGGCTTCGGCCTGATCGAGCTTCTGATGGCGATGGTGATGCTGAACGTCGGCATCCTCGCGGTCGTGGCGGCCTTCAGCTCTGGGATGTTCGCGCTCAAGCGAGCCAGCAAGATCTCGACCGCCTCCGCGTTGGCGGACTCGCAGATGGAGCTCTTCCGGGCCATCACCTACAGCGCGATCGCGCTCGACGGGACGACGCTCGGAACCGTCGACAACACCTACAAGTGCGACACCACGCTCGGCGCGTCGTGCCCCAACTCGACCGGCAGTGAAGTGACCACGGCCTGTTCCGGGTCGCCGCTGCCGAACCAGTGCATTCCCAGCCGCACGATCACGGGCGCCGACCACAAGAGCTACCGGATCGACACCTACATCACGACGACGACGCCGACCAATGGGCGTGCCGAGAAGCTCGTTACGGTGGTCGTGCGAGACGGAACCGCGCTCTCCGCCCGGCCGCTCGCGACCGAGGCGTCGACGTTCGACCAGTCGACCGCCGGCTAGTCAACGTGGGAGAACCCCTGGTTCCCCCACGATCACCCTCCTTGCGAGCGGGCCTATTGACTCCGACGGTCGCGGAGCCGGCGACTGCGGCTCGGGAGGTGGAACTCTCGCCGGTCGTGAGCCTCCCGCCGGGCAAAGCCCGGCTCCGGCGGCGACTGGCGCCGAACCAAAAACGCCCGGAGTCACCACGCCCTCTTGCCGCGGGGCGGTGTTGTGCTTCGCGGCCGGTCGGCTAGCTAACGGCGAGGAGCCGCAGGACGTAGCGCGTCCCGTCGGCGGTGTTCATCAGCGTGACCGGCGTGTTCTTCTTCAGGGTCACCGTCTGCCGGCTGCCCTGGATCGAGCCGCCGGCGATCCCCACCTTCGCGTTCGTGTGCGTCACTGAGACAAGGACGAACGTTGGGTTCGAGGCCGGGAACTGCCCACCAACCTGAACGGCTTCGCTGACGCCGTTGACGGAGATCGAGGCCGAAGTCAGCCTGGCCGGCGGCTGATTCTGCGTGCCGCCGCCTCCGCTTCCGCCCGATGCGCCGCCGCCGCCCCCGCCCGTGGCGCCACTCGAGCCGGTCGCGCCTGTCGCGCCCGCCGCTCCGGTCGCGCCGACGTTGAGCTGCTGCGCGAACGGATCCTTGGTCTGGAACCGGCTGAAAGCGAGCAGCTGGCCCGACTGCGGCGTCTGCAGGACCCCGGGATCGCTGACCCCGTCCGCGGAGACAGCCGACGCGTTTGGCGTCGCGTTGCCGCCGCCGAGCGACGGGGGCACGATCGGCCCGGTGGTCGTCGGCGTCGTCGTCGAGCTGGACGAGCTCGTCGCGGACGAGGCGTTCGCATTGGACTGGTGGAGCAGCTTCAGCGTCCGCGGCACCTGGAACGCGAGCACGGCGAGCAGGATGACCCCGCCGATCCCCGCGTAGATCTTCTGGCGCTTGGCCTTGGCCTTGGGGTCGATCTTCTTCGCCATCGCTCAGCTCCCCGGCGCGGCCGCTGTGGCAGAGGTCGTGGGGGTCGTTGCGCTCGGCCCGGTCGTCCCGGAGGCGCCGGTCGTGCCAGACGGCCCGGTCGTGCCCGACGGCCCCGTCGTGCCCGACGGGCCGGTCGTACCCGTGGACGGCTCGATCGTCGGCACGGTTCCAGTCCCGAACACGAAAGCGTCGATCACCAGGTGGGCGCGGATCTCGGGAAATCCCGGCGGCGGGGGCGCTTGCGCGAAGTCGACGGTGTCGACCGCGAACAGGCGGCCGCTCGCGTCGAGAGCGCCGTGGCGCACGTCGACGAGGTTGCGCAGCCGGTAGAGGAAATCGGAGAGCTCGTAGAAGTTGCCCTGGAACTCGACCGTGATCGGGATCGCCTCGTAACCGTCCAGCGCGACCGCCGTGGTTGCGGGCGTGATCTGCTCGAAGGTGATCCCGCTGTCCTGCGCGACCTGGCTCAGCTCGAGGAGGATGTCGGACATATCGGTCTGGTCGGGCATCGCCTTCGTGAGCCGGAACAGGTCGGCCACGCGGATCTTCGCGTCGGTCTTGGCCTGCAGCGTCAGCGCGCGGGCGGAGTCGATCGCCTGGTTCGTGTCGGCAATTTGCTTGTCGAGCGAGGCCGCTTTCGACTTCTGCGGCCCGATCAGCATGAAGTAGCCGCCGACCCCGGCGAGCACGAAGCCGAGGACGATCAGGCCGATCAGAGCCGGCTGAGGGAGCCCGCGCTTCACGAGCTGCCTCCCGGGCTTCGGACGTCGGCCACGATCGTGAAATGCACGGCCGGCGCGTTGCCGACCTTCGTCAGGGTGCTCTGCTGGAGCTGGACGTTGACGAGGTCGGGGATGACGCTCAGCCTGGTGAGCAGGCGTGCGACTGCCGGCTGCGAGTACGTGTAACCGTCGAGCGTGAACTCGGTCGCCGCGACGGTGCCGGTTACAGGCGCGGGCGCGACGGCGAGCGAGGGCGACACGGGCGACCTCGCCGCGAGGGTCGAGAGCCAGACGTCGTCGGGGAGGACGAGCGACAGCTCGCGGAAGACGCGGTCCCAGACGACCCGCCGCGAGAGCGCCGTGTTGAGCGCCCGCACGCGGGTCTGCTTGTCCGCAACCAGGGCGTTCTGGGTCTGGACCTTTGAAGCGTCGGGAGTCGGGATCGCGGCCAGCTCGGCCTGAAGCGAGGCGAGTGTCGCCTTCCGGTCCTTGACCTTGCCGCTCGCGGACAGGAACAGCATCGAGAGGAGCGCGCTCAGCAGCACGGCCAGGATGACGGGGACGAACACGACCCACTGCGGCTTCTGCCCCTTGCGGCGGGTGTCGTCTCGCGGAAGGAGGTTGATCGCTCTCACGTCAATCCTCGATCCCGAGGCCGATTGCGACGGCGAGCGAGCCCAGCTGCTCGGTCTCGCGGACCTTCCGGCCGAGCTTCACCCGGGAGAGCGGGTCTCCCACGGTGACGCGGACGCCGATCAGCTTCTGCAGCTCCTCGGCAAGCCCGGCGAGGTGGGCGGTGCCGCCCGAGATCATGATCTCGCCGATGCCCAGAGAGCCGGGCTGGTTCTGGTAGAACTGGAGCGAGGAGACGAGCTCCCGCGCGAAGGTCTGGAGCTGGCGATGGACGGCCTCGCGGACCGCAGCCGCCTTCTCGGGAGTCAACCCCTCCGGGACGGAATCTCCGGTCAGGGCGAGCTCGCGCTTGACGGGCTCGGCCTCCGACGGAGCGAGGTCGAGCTCGCGGGCGATCGCGACGTCGAGGGTGCCCCCGCCCCACTCGAGCACACGCGTGAACTCGCAGACGCGCCCGTCCGAGACAGCGAAGGTCGAGCGGTCGTGGCCGATCGCGACGACGACGATTGCCGCGTCGGCGGCGCCCTCGGCCTCGGTCCGCGGCTCCGAGAGCGCCCGCAGCAGCGCGAACGCCTCCAGATCGATCCCGGACAGCTTCAGCCCCGCCTTCTTGCAGGCGGCGACGTAGCGGTCGATCAGCTCGCGGTAGGCGACGACGAGCAGGATCCGCATGACCGAGTTGCCCTCGTCGTCGGCCCGCTCCCCAAGAACGTGGTAGTCGAGCACCGCCTCTTCGATCGGAATCGGCAGCACTTCCTGAGCGCGGAAGCGGACTGCGTTTTCGAGCTGCCGCGGGTCGGAGATTCCCGCGATCTCGAAGATGCGCACGCCGATACGGTTGTTGGCGATCCCGAGCCGCACACCCTGGCGCGGCAGGCCGTGCTTGCGGAAGAAGGAGCGCAGTGCGTCGGCCAGCAGCTCCGGCTCGCGCAGCTCGCCCCCCACGATCAGACCATGGTCGATGTCCTCGCGGGCCACCTGGACGAGCTCGTGCGAGCCGTTGTTGACGACACGCGCGGCGGCGATCTGCGAGGCGCCGATCTTCAGGCCGACGAGCCGCTTGGCGCGCTTCTGGCCGCTGCCCTGGCGGCGGGAGCCGCGCTTCGACTTCTTCGCCTTCTTCGGCTCGTCGCCCTCGTCGAGCGGGCGCTTGGCCTTCGGCCTGCGCTTGAACGAGAGCTCTTTCTTGAACAGCGGGGTCTTCGGTCCGGCCTGTCGCTTCGGCTTGCTCTGCTCGGGGGTGATCACCGTCTCTGCCTCCGCCGCCGGCGCCTTCTTTCCCGCCTTCTTCTTCGGGAGCAGGTCCGAGAGCTTGATCTCCTTCTTCAAGTCCATGTCTAGGCCTCCGCGACCCTCAGGCTCGGGGCCCGCTCCTCGGCCGTGCCGACATCCACGCCCGCGCGCTCGAGCAGGCCGGTCAGCTGATCGGGCCGGCTGGAGCGGGCGAGCGCCGTTCCGATCGAGATGACGCCGCGCAAGGTGAGGTCGGCCAGGGACTGCTCCATCGTCTGCATGCCCTTGGCCGTCCCGGTCTGCATGACCGAGTAGACCTGCTCGACCTTCGCCTGCCTGATCAGGTTCCTGACGGCGTCGTCCGGAAAGAGGATCTCGAGCGCGGCCACGCGGCCGGTACCGTCGGCCGTCGGCAGCAGCGCCTGGGTGACGACGCCTTCCAGCGTCGCGGCAAGCTGGATGCGGATCTGGTCCTGCTGGGCTGCCGGGAAGGCGTCGATCACGCGGTCGATCGTCCCGGGCGCGCTCTGGGTGTGAAGGGTCGCGAAGACGAGGTGGCCGGTCTCCGCCGCAGTCAGGGCGGTCGAGATCGTCTCGAGGTCGCGCATCTCGCCGAGGAGGATCACGTCGGGGTCCTGGCGGAGCGCGGCGCGGAGCGCCTCGGCGAAGCTGGTCGCGTCGACGCCGATCTCGCGCTGGTTGACGACACAGCGCTTATGGCGGTGGACGAACTCGATCGGGTCCTCGATCGTGAGGATGTGCTCCGCCCGCTTGCGGTTGATCTCGTCGATCAGCGCCGCGAGCGTCGTCGACTTACCGGAGCCGGTCGGACCGGTGACGAGCACCAGGCCGCGCGGCCGGTCGGTGAGCACGTGCAGGCTCGACGGGATGCCGAGCTCCTCGAGCGTCTTGATCTCGGTGGGGATCAGGCGGAAGGCCGCGCCCAGCGTCTCACGCTGCCAGTACACGTTCACACGGAAGCGCGCGAGGCCGGGGATCGAGTGCGCGAAGTCGATCTGGCGGTTGAGCTCGAGCTGCTTCTGCTGCTCGGTCGAGAGGATGCGGTAGAGCAGCTGCTGCGTCATGTCGCCCGTCAGCGGCTCGACGTCCTGCAGCGGCTCGAGGCGCCCACGCACTCGCACCACCGGGTGCGCGCCCACGGTGATGTGCAGATCCGACGCATTTCGCGTCACCATCTGCTCGAGCAAGTCGTCGATGGAATACAGGGTCTCCGGCATGGCCCTAGCGCTGGCTATCGGCAGCGCCTACCCCGTACTTGAGGGGCATCGGCGCCGGCGAGTCCATCGTGATCCGATCCCCCGTTTGGGGGGATGCTCGGGGGGAGGTCGCGGCCGATGAGGGAGGAGGCCACTGCGCACCCCTAAGGAGGAACACGCATGCGCTCAGGGCTTTCGCACCGACTCGGCCAGGTGCACCGCGGTGAGGGTGGCTTCACCCTGATCGAGCTTCTGGTCGTGATCATCATCCTCGGGATCCTGCTTGCCATTGCGATCCCCTCGTACCTCAGCTTCCGCACGCGGGCGAACAAGTCCGCAGCGCAGGCGAACGTCCGGGCAGCCGTTCCCGGCATGGAGGCGTTCAACGCCGACCACGCCACCGGCTACACGGGCGTCACGCTGACGAAGCTGCAGCAGTCGTATGACGCCGGGATCAAGAACATCAAGATCTCGGTCGCCACCCTCGGTGGCTATTGCATCCGCAACACCATCCCGGGCACGGTCACCTACCACAAGTCAGGCCCGTCCGGCGACATCAAGACCGGCGGCTGCTAGCCAGCTCGCACCGGTTTCGTTTGGCGAAAGGGCGCGGGAGACCGCGCCCTTTCTCGTTCCTATGAGCTCACCCCTTTGGGGGTGTGGACAGGAGGCATCGCAGGTCGATCTATCCGGAGCCACCGCCGAACTAGCCGAAGGAGCAGAGAATGACCAACAATCTGTGGCAGCGACTGAGGAGGGACGACAGCGGCTTCACGCTGATCGAGCTCCTCGTCGTGATCATCATCCTCGGGATCCTGCTTGCGATTGCGATCCCCTCGTACCTCAGCTTCCGCACGCGGGCGAACAAGTCCGCCGCGCAGGCGAACGTCCGCGCTGCAGTGCCGGGCATGGAGGCGTTCAACGCCGACCATTCGACCGGCTACGCGGGCGTCACGCTGACGAAGCTTCAGCAGTCGTACGACGCCGGGATCAAGAACATCAAGATCTCGGTCGCCACGCTCGGCGGCTACTGCATCCGCAACACGACGCCGGGGACGGTCACGTACCACAAGTCGGGCCCCTCGGGCGACATCACGCCGGGCGGCTGCTAGCCCACTCGCACCGGTTCTCGAAAGGGCGCGGGAGACCGCGCCCTTTCTTTTGCCGTCAAGCCGCGCCTCGCAACTGCCGATAGAGAGATCGTGAGTCAGCGCGTGCGGATGTTTGCTGCGGCCGGCCTCGTGGCCGTGCTCGCCCTCGCCGGAGGGCTTCTCTTCCTCAGCCGGGGCCAGAGCGCGACGCCCGCGGCCGTGAAGCAGATCAAGCCGCTGCATCCGGTCAAGCACCATCGCCGCGCCCCCGCAACGACGAGGGCCAAGCCGAAGGCCGCCAAGGCGACTGTCAAGCCAAAGGCCGCGTCGCCGAAGAAGCTCCCCGCCGTGATCGACGGCATGCCGGCAGCGCTCGCGCTGGCGCTCCGCTCGAGCAGCGTCGTCGTCGTCACCCTGTACGCACCCGATTCCTCGGTCGACGCGATGGCGAAGGACGAGGCCCGCCAGGGCGCGGCAGCGGCCGGCGCCGGCTTCGTCGCGCTCGACGTCTCGAACGAAAAGGTCGCCGCGCCGCTGACATCGCTTCTGACCGGCGGTGCAACCGCCGCCGACCGCGTGCTCGACGATCCCGCGGTGCTCGTCTTCCAGGCTCCCGGAACGCTCTTCGTCCGGCTCAACGGCTGGACCGACCGTGACACCGTCGCCCAGGCGGCGACGAACGCCGAGAGCGCACAGTGAGCGAGAGGCCGGCCGCGGACGCAGTTCCGTCCGCGGGGCGCGAGCTGTTCGTCAGGCACGCACGCAGGGACGGCCGCTCGGTCGCAATCATGCGCGCTGTCGACTACGGCGACTCGTGCGTCGTCGAGGCCGAGGTCTTCCCACCCGGAACGCCCGACACGGCGCCGCTCCGGCCGGGGCCGTACACGTTCGGCGACACCCGCCAGGCCACGAGCTTCGTGACGGAAGCGGTCGAGGCCCTGATGTACCTCGGCTGCGACGTCCAGGCAGCGTAGTAGCGCGGGGAAACCCCTGGTTCCCCCGCGAGCCCCCTCCTTCACAGCGTTCGCGTCAGTCAACCGTTTCGGGAGCCGGCGACTCGTGACTTGCTTCACTCGGTCTTGGCGTGGCGAGGCTCCCGCCGGGCAAAGCCCGGCTGCGCCGGCGGATCTTCTCGTCGATCCAGGCGCTCGCAGCCTCTTTTCGGAGGGACGGTGGCCCCGCCAACCCCCTCTAGAATCAGTTCGTGAGGCTCCTGCGCTGGACTACGTTCGCGGGCATCCTCGTGATCATCGGCTTGTACATGTTCAATAACAACTCGATCGCCCTCGGGCCGTTTATCGTCCTTGTGGTCGTCGGACTTGCGGTGGACGGGGTCGCGTCCTTGCGGAGGCGAAGCGAGGGCTGAGGCTCGCGGTGTTTCGCCGAACCTCTTTAGGTCGTGACGCGGGCGAGCTCTTCGATGGACGTGAGCCCGGACGCGACCTTGGCGAGGCCGTCGTCCCACAGCGTCCTCATGCCTTCCGCGATCCCGGCGCGCTCGAGCTCCTCGCGGTTCGCGCCGCTGGCGGCGAGGCTCTCGAGATTCTCGCTCATGACGAGCAGCTGGAAGATGCCGATCCGGCCCTTGTAGCCCGTCTGGCCGCAGCGCGGGCAGCCCTTCTTCCGATAGAAGACGACACCGTCGGCCGCAGCCGCGACGTCGGGGGAAACGCGCGCCTTGATCATGTCCTCGACCGAGGGCGAGTACATCTCGCAGCAGTGGGTGCAGAGCTTCCGGGCGAGTCGCTGGGCGAGCACCGCAGAGACGGCTGAGCCGGTCAGGAACGGCTCGACGCCCATCTCGTTCAGGCGCGAGATCGCCCCCGGCGCATCATTGGTGTGCATGGTCGAGAGCACGAGGTGGCCGGTCAGCGCTGCCTCGATCGAGATCTTGGCGGTCTCGCTGTCGCGGATCTCGCCAACCATGACGACGTCGGGGTCCGAGCGCAGGATCGAGCGCAGCGCCGCGGCGAAGGTCAGGCCGGCGCGTGCGTTGATCTGCACCTGGTTGACGCCCGGAAGCCGGAACTCGACCGGATCCTCGACCGTGATGATGTTGATCTCGGGGCTGCTGATCTCGGTCATCGCCGCATAGAGCGTCGTCGACTTACCGGAGCCCGTCGGCCCGGTGGCGAGAATCGCGCCGGTGGGGCGCCGGATGATCTCCGCCAGCTTGTCGCGCATGTCCTCGGAGAGCGCGAGATCGACGAGCGTCGGTGCCTTCTTCGACTTGTCGAGCAGACGCATGACGACCGACTCGCCCTCGACCGTCGGCAGCGTCGCGACGCGGATGTCGAGCAGGCGGCCTGCTGCGGCAGCGTTGAGCGAGATGCGGCCGTCCTGCGGCTTACGCCGCTCCGCGATGTCGAGCTTCGCCAGCACCTTCAGGCGCGTCGTCACTCCGGCGGTCATCCGCTTCGGGATGCGCTGCACCTCGTGGAGCACGCCGTCGATGCGTAGGCGCACTGCCAGCGCGTCCTCCTGCGGCTCGAAATGGATGTCGCTCGCCCCGTCCTCTGCGGCCTGGAAAATGATCGAGTTGACGAGGCGGACGAGCGGTACGTCGGAGATCCCGTCGTCGGCTTCGAGGTCGTCGACCTCCTCCGCTTCCTCCGCCAGCAGTGCCCCTTCTTCCTCCAGGACGGCACGGGCGCCGAAGGCCTCGGAGGCGCGGGTAAGCCGGCGGATCTCGTTGGCGATGTCCTCACGGGAGGCGACGCCCAGCTCGAGCTGGAAGCTGGTTGCCAGGCGCAGCTCATCGATCGCCTGGACGTTGCCGGGATCCGCGACAGCGACTCGGAGAATGCCGTTATCGAGCGCGTAGGGAAGCGCGGTGATGCGCTCGAGGACATGCAGAGGGATGTGCCCCTTGGACTCCTCCTTGACGCCGACGAGCGGCAGGTCGACGAACGGAAGCTGGAAGCGGCTCGCAAGCGTCCGTGCGATGCCCTCCGGCGATGCGACTCCCTCGTCCAGGACCGCCTGCGCGAACGAGCCGCCCTGCTTCGCACGCCCGCGGACCTGGGCGAGCCGGTCGCCCGGGACGAGCCCGGTCGTCTCGATCAGGTCGGCGACGAGCTCGGCGAGCTCGTTGACCGGAAAGGCCGCAGGCAGCCCGCCGCTCTTGGCAGCCTGTTTCGAGCCGGCCCGGCCGGATGTGCGCAGTTTGGGCAGGTCCATGAGTACCTCGATTGAGGTATCGGCAGAACCGGCCGCTTAGCTGAGGCTAGAAGGTGGAGAAATAGGCGTCCAGCAGCGGTTTTCCGACGAACAGCGCCACTACGGCGCCGAAGGCCAGGAACGGCGCGAACGGGATGCCCATCTTCCGCGCGGCCGCGCCGTGACGGGCGAACAAAACGACACTCGGGACGAGGGCCGCGAACATGCCGAGCATCAGGCCGACCCCGACCAGGCGGCCGAGCATCGCGCCGAGCAGCAGCGCGAGCTTGACGTCGCCCATGCCCATCCCGGCCGGATACGCGATGGCGGCCACGAGCAGGAAGCCTCCTGCTCCGAGTGCGCCGAGCGCCCACTCCGGGCTCGGCGAGAGCGCCGTGTGCGCGACGAGCACGACGGCCGCCGCGGGCAGGACGATCCGGTTCGGGACGATCCGGTGCGTGATGTCCGTGGCGGTGATCGCGACCAGCACGGCGCAGAAGAAGGCGGCGAGGACCGCCTTGCCGGAGAGCCCGAAGACGACGAAGCAGGCCGCGACGAGCCCCGCCGTGGCCAGCTCGACCGCCGGGTAGAGCAGGCTGATCCCGGTTCCGCAGGAGCGGCAGCGGCCGCGCAGCAGGAAATAAGAGAGGACGGGCACGTTGTCGTACCACGCGAGCTCCGACCCGCAGCTCATGCAGGCCGAGCGCGGGCGCACGACCGAGCGGCGCAGCGGCACGCGTGCCGCGACGACGTTCACGAAGCTGCCGAGCGCGAGCGCAGGCCAGAAGGCGAGCAGGCCGAGAGCGACGTCCACCCGCCTCCTATCGGCAGCCGCGGCGGCTCAGTTGAGGGCGCTAGCCGGTGAAGCCCTGCGGCGGGTTCGGCTGTGCGTAAACGTCCTTGTTGGACGGCATGCCGACCGGGACGACCGAGATCGTCGGGAACGCGTTCGTCGTCAGGTTGTTCGAGAGCAGGATCTGGCTGCCGACGATCGGCCCATCGACGTTGACGTTGTTGCCGAACTCGACCGCGTTGGTGCCGTACAGCCCGCCCTGCCAGGAGAAGTTGTTGTCGATCTGGATGCTGTCGCCGGGGTTGTTCTGGCCACCGCTCCCGTTCGCGACGACCATGAACATGTCGAAGTTCGGGTTCCAGCTCGGGAAGTCGCAGCTCGAGCCGGAGACCGACGCGCAGAGCGAACCGGTCGCGTGGAACGTGCCGGAGAGGTACAGCGTCGCCTGGCCGTCGTACGAGTTGAGCGCGCTGTTCGAGATCTTGGCGCTGCCGTCGATGTAGATCGTGCCGCTCACGGTGAGCGTCTTCGTCGTCGCGTTCCAACCGATCTCGCCGCTCGGCGCCGTGGCCCACTCGACGGTCTGGCTGTTGACGTGGGCTGCGGCAGTCGAGCCGGCCACGCCGCGCACGACCGTCCAGGTCGTTGTTCCGAAACCGGCCGTCACCGTCATGTACTCGTTGTCGATCCGGATGTTGAACTGGGTCGTCGGGAAGCCGGCTGCGGAGCTCACGCTCACGGTCGTGGCGCTCGCGGTCAACGCGCTCGTGAGCGTCGTGTTCGCGCCGGTGCCGACCCGGCAGAAGTACGAGCTCGACGGCGTCAGGTCGAAGACGGTGTTGACGCTGTTGTCGCGGCTCGGGTAGTTGCCGTCGAAGGTCGGAACTGTCCCGCTCGAGGTCGTGCACGACTGCGACGGCCCCGGGATCGCGTTCTCGTACCAGGTGGCGTAGTCGGCCGCGGGCGGCGCGACCACCGGGGCGACGTGGTTGACGCCGATCGTCGTGCCGTCGGAGAGCTTGCTGAAGATGTGCCGCGCATCCTGGTTGCCGCTGCAAGCGGCCCACGATCCGGTCGCGTAAAGGCAGTTGCCGCCGACGTACGTCTCGACGCGGGTGCCCATGCTCGTGCTCGCGCCGATGGCGGCGTTGTTCGCGACGTTGACGTCGCCGCCGACGATGACCGTCGACTGGTTGAGCTGGACGTTCGGGTCGAGGCAGAGGCTGCCGGCGATGTACATGC
>Ga0209474_10001451_pt1 | contig 23114 bp, 14 predicted proteins | sample GraSoiAngelo_145_FD_185902 | JGI IMG/M metagenome (GOLD analysis project Ga0209474, IMG submission 185902) | Grasslands soil microbial communities from the Angelo Coastal Reserve, California, USA - 14_1009_05_20cm (SPAdes) (version 2) | ecosystem: Environmental > Terrestrial > Soil > Grasslands...
CGGGACGGGCTGTCCCCGTGCTGCGCCCAAGAAACGGTGAATGAAGGTGCCTTCATAGTAAGTGTAGTGTTCCCAATTAAAGAGGATGTAACAAAGAATAGGTGCAGCAGCCACTAGGAAGCCATAGGCCACCGTAGCGGCCGAACTCCACTTGATCTGTTTTAGCCCTCTCCAACGCAAGCCTGCATAAAAGATAGCCCAAAGTGTGAGCGCGAGGACGTATTGTTTCCCCACTGTCGAACTGGCGAAGCAGAGTCCTGCTGCAATTCCACTCAGCGACAACGCAAGGCCAGAAGACGTTCTAAAGCCTGCATGCAGAAAATACAGAGATGCAACACACAGAAGGACTGTCAGCGGATACCGATAGCCGACGAAGGTGTAAATGAACGCGAACGGGAGGAAATTGAAAACCAGTGCCGTGACAGATGTGACAACGAAAGATCCAAAAAATAGGTCAGCTAACAGAAGCGTGAAGATGAAGACCCCCGACCAAAGTACGAGAAGAGCTGCCTCATAAGATATGATGTTATGGCCAAACAAATCGAGGAACGCCCAAAGATAATAGTGAAAGAGAGTCTCCCGCGAAATAAGGAAAGGGTACGGATGAAACCAGGCTGGCTGGAAAGGATGACCCATCACGTAGCTCTTCAAGTACAACAGATCGATTGCGGAGTCTTCAAAGAGGCCATTCCCGTTCCAAGGCGCCGTGCGGAAATTCCAGAGGTGCGACATTACAAAAAACAGGACCCAGAAAACAAAGAATGCTGTCTTGGGCTTTACCAAGGACCTAAAACCGGCCGTCAGGTGGCGTTGTCCTGGCAGAAAGGCAAACACCAAAAAGGCCATGCTAAATAGCCATCCAATCGGATGCCACGAATCTCCCCAACCTGCTTTCCGGTAGTGCGCCGCGCCGCTCAGGACACAAATCACCAGGCTGATGAATGATAAGCCGACTAACAGAATTCTGGGTGTAAAAAATCTGGGTTTCTCCTGAGACAAGTCCATTGAAACTGATTTAACTATTGGATTGCTCTATGTGTACGCCAGGCTTTATTGGAGGACTGCAAGCGAGACGTCAAATGGAGATCGTTGTCTCATATGTTCACGCTCTGCCTACCTTGCCTTGTAAAGCTCATAGGCGCCGCTTTTCTGGATAACTTCGCAGTTCTGGCAGTCCGAGTTTGAGCTAAGGACGATTCCCCCTGCTGGAGGTTTCGCTTTATCGGAAAGACGAACAAATTCGGATAGAGGCCTGCCCTCCACAGTGGCGTACCAATACGCATCCATGTAAGCGGGACCCCACCTTCCGTTCTCCAGATAGATTGGTCGCTCTGGCCGTGCGACTGCTGCGTCGTAGGCCGCCTTGTATGGAGCGTCGAAGACAAACTCCCGCTTCCGTCCTTCACGCCAGAAAGTGCTTTGGAAATCGACGTCTTGTAAGACCGTCGCCGCCAATAAAATTCCGAGAAAGCCGAGTCGGATTGGGCGCGATAGACCTCGGGTAGCAACAGTAGCCAGATCCGGTTGGCTACGGTGCGACTCCCCGCTTGTCATGGATGCGGTCTGCGTTGATTCAGTGGGAGCAAGCAGCCATTCCACCGCCGGAACCGTGAGCAACACTAGGAACACAGCGTAGCCCATCAGCCGCAGCTCGTGAAACGGCCAGTCGGTGATTGCGCCTGGCACAATGGAAGCCGCCAGTCCATAGAACACAAAACGCCACCAAGGATCGCGCCAGCGGCGGGCAATAACCAGCAGGAGACCAGCCATTGCCAGAATAAAGGTGGCAAAAAACATCGCTCCGCCGGAACCTTCGACATGATGATGCCAATGACCATCTCCCGTCAAAAGCAAGGGAGTCAAACTCTGATCCTGCAAGTAGCACCTGATAAACTCAGCAAACTGAGATGGGATTTCTTTCCAAGGTGCGTCAGTCTTAATGTACGTAACTTCCCAGAGGCGTTTTGTTAGCACGCCGGAATGTGAGTGATTAAACAGAATGAGTGGTATCAACGTGACCGCGTAGGCGAGCCATATCTTGACCACGCCAAGGAAACGCAGTTTCGTGGTTACGAAGAAAAGTAGTCCTAATGCAAACGATGGCGCCAGCACGCGTCCGCTGAGGTACCCATATGTAATTATCGCGAGGCTGCCGGCGACCATCGCAATATCTCGCCAGTTCCACCGGTCTTTGCCTTGAATGCGGTAGGCCGCAAGCAAGAACAAGACAATAGTGAAAGCAGAGAAATGCGCGTCCCAGACTAATCGGCCGATTTCGAAGAACCATGGCGTCAGTAGCGCAGTGCCGGCAACGATTATGCCGATCTTACGCTGGCCGGAAATGCGCTTTGCCAGCACGCCAAGCAGCAGACACGCCGCGAACATCCAGAAAGCAGCGAACGTTCGTGCCACGGGAATGCTCGGGGGCAGGAATCGAAACACAACTGCCAACAAATAGATCGTTAGGGGGTTGATATAACTTGGGTTACTGACTGCATATTCTTGGAAGAGTATAGGAAACTTGGGGCCGAATTCGCCAGCTCCCGTTCGGGAGACGAGATAAGCGTTATAGGCAGTCGCTGATTCGTCGAGGGAGAACCCTGGCGGGTTCTGTGAAATGCCCCAGGTGTAAATGCTGAAAATGAAGGCGAGCGCAGCGGCCCACAGCATAACTCGGAGGCTCTTTTGAGCCACGGTTGGGGCGGCTCCTCTCAAAAGCATGTTTTTTGGTTCCATGCGCGCGAACTTGCGGTTACTTGTTTTGCAGAACGATCGCAGACACTCGCGCAGAAGCAGTGTGTAGAACAAACAGTTTATCTTTTGCCAGCGCCAGCGCCGATGGACCATCCAGTTTGTCTGGCGGCGTCGGCGTTACGGTCTCGAGTCTGTTTCCCTGAAGATCAAAAACGAGAATGACGCTCATATGCGCGCTCGACGCGTACAACCGGCTTCTGTCGGGATCGACGGCCAGCTCCTCAAAGCCGAGCGGCTGTGCCCATTCGGGAATCGACCACTTAGTTAGAAGCTTCCCATTTGAATCAAAGACTTGTATGCGGCTGTTCATTGGATCGGCAACGTAAACTTTATTGGTCGGATCAACCGCGACCGAACTAACGCCTCTGAACTGTCCGTCGCCAGTTCCCGCGCTGCCCCAACTCGCAAGAACCTGACCAGCGAGACTGAACTTCACAATTCGATTGTCACCCGAATCGACAACATAGATCGAATCATCAGGGCCAATGGTGATCTTTCGCGGCCCGTATAATCCGGGCGCCCATTGAGCGATGAAAGTCCCGTCAGGTCCAAGTTTTTGGATGCGGTGCTTGGAGCCTACCTCCGCGACGTAAATGTTGCCCGCCCGATCAATGGCGATTCCACTCGGCGCTTCAAACGGTCCTATGCTCGTAACGAAAGTGCCGTTCTGGGAAAACTTCTCGATTCGCCCATTGTCTGTATCTGCGACAAACATGTTTCCGGCACTGTCGATTGCAATTCCTCGCGGGTTATCGAACTGACCTTTTCCACTTCCGTGGCCGCCTTCGAAAGCTGTGACGGGTGCCTTTGACGAACCCTCACGTACAACGCCCGCGGGGAAGGAATCCGGAATTTTGTAAATCATCGACCTGCGAAACACGAGTCCATAAACTAACGAGTCTGTCTCATAGTTAACTTCCACGCGCGAGCTCTTGTAAACAGCCGACAGATCGATGACTCCTGCGACGAGAATACAAGCAGTGAATGCGCCGGCCAGGACGCGGCCTAACACCGGGAGAGTCTTTAACCTCGACAGCCACCACAAGCCGTAAGCTACAAGCAGACAAAACAGCACGACTGCGACGGCTAGAAAGACCGAAGCGTTCCAGAGCGGCACCGCAGCTACGAGCAACCCGGAGAAAAGAAAACTCTTTGCCGAACTTCTTCGGCGATACCAATCAATCAAAAAGATTAAGACGAGAAGAAATATTCCGACGGCGAAAGGCAGGTGTCGTTGGTTCACAAAAGCAATCTGCTTCCAAAATCCCCAAGTCTCAGCGCGATGCAGGTACGCGGAGGGGAGAAAACTAGCTAACTGCCGCAGGCAGCCATGGAAAAAGAAAAGCGCGGCTCCCAGCCGCCCTACAACACGAGAGTTGAAGAGCGACTCGCCCAGTACCATCACTAGTGCGAGCAGACTCGTGAGGCCGAGCACGCTAAGCACATCCACACTCCAAGCCAGGTTTAGCCCAAGAAATTCCAGATTGCCGGCTTGAAAGTAAAATGGAAACTGATAGTGACCTCGCTGGCTGGCGTAATGCGCAAGTTCGATCTGGAAGTTGTGAGCAAGAGCGAAATTTTGAGCACTGGCAAGCTGTGAAGCAAAATCGCTGGCCTGCGTCTCAGCGAGACGTATCCGACCCTGCTTGTTGACGTAGAATGTTCCGATTAGCAGAACACACGCCATAGCAAACAGCGCTCCTAGCGCGATCCAATCCCACATTGATGATCCCGGCGCAAGCGGCGTAATGGTCTCCACCTTCCGAACTCTTCTGGAAAGCCAGAAAATGGCGCCAGCCGCAAGGACGAAAAACAGGAGGTCCGCCGACAGCAAAGGCTCGCTCAAATGCGAAAAAGCCAACATAGCCAGGTACGTGAACCATGTGCTGAGCAAGACGCCAACGAGTACGGCTGCTGCCCAACGGTGAGGAATGGATACGAACCGGTAAAACCGCCGACACAGCACGTCGCCCAGAACAATCGCCAACCCCAAATAAATCAGAGCTAACATATCCCAATGCTCGCTGATCTAACTTCCAGGCAGGGCGTAAATCACCATGACAACAACGCCGAGGCAATAAACAAAATCATTTGTATCGGAACTTCTGATGTTCGCTGAAATGGATCCACAGCCCGCCTAACTGTTCCGCAGAAATCCAAACGGCTAAAACCGATGTTACGCAACCGACGGGACACGTTCCTACTTCACTGTAGATCGATGACGCTCAGTCGATTCCCAGCCATGTTTGCGATGTAAAGCTTCCGGTTAAACAAAGCCAGAGCTGATGGCCCTTCGAGTTTATCCGGTGCCTTTGGCGTCAAACTGCCAAGCCGGGTTCCGTTCAAATCAAAAATAAACAGCGCGTTCAGGTGTGCGCTGGACGCGTATAGCCGGCCGGTCTGGGAGTCGACAGCCAAATCTTCAAAGCCCAACGCCTTTCCCCATTCGGGCACCGGCCATTTAGTTAGAAACTTCCCGCCTGAATCAAAGACCTCTATGCGCCTGTTCATCGAATCGGCAACGTAAACTTTATTGGTCGTCGGATCGACCGCGACCGAACTAATGCCTCTGAACTGCCCATCGCCACTGCCCTCGCTCCCCCAACTCGCAAGCACCTCACCATCGGAACTGAGCTTCACAATGCGATTGTCGCCCGAATCGACAACATAAATCGAATCATCAGGGCCAATAGCGATCCTTCGCGGCCCGTAAAATCCAGGCGCCCACTGAGCAATAAACGTCCCGTCAGGTCCGAGTTTCTGGATGCGATGCTTGGAGCCTACCTCCGCGACGTAAATGTTGCCCGCCCGATCGATTGCGATTCCATTCGGCGCGTCAAATTTTCCTATGCTCGTAACGAAAGTGCCGTTGGGCGAAAATTTCTCGATGCGCCCATTACCGGTATCGGCCACCAGAACGTTTCCGTCAGGATCAACCGCAATCCCAGTCGGGGAATCAAATTCTCCTTCCCCGGTTCCCCTGCCGCCTTCAAACCTGTTAGTCACGCTTTCAGGCGGTGCACCGTGTACAGGAACGGCAGGTAACATGCCCACACGTCGCTGAAAACGTCGAATGTTCTTGTTAGGAATGGTCAATACGTAAAACGTCCTAACTCTTCCGCCAAAGGAATATGAAAGCGAATCCTCCGTCCCAAAGTCACGGAGCGATTGAAAGATACTGATTATTCTCTCGGTCTTCGGGTGGTGTTCCCAGATCAGTTTCAGATCTTTGTTACTGGGAGCGTAACTGGCAATCGCCCGTTTGTTCGAGTTCCAGACATCTTGCTCGCTCAAGACAACGTCGAAGGGATAACCACCGCAAAAAGACAGGATTTTGCCGTCATCGTAATCATGCAAAAACAGATGAATGATGGAATAAGCATCCCCTTCGCAGATGAACGTTTCAAAACCAGGATCGGGCATTCCTTCAAGCCGATTGAACTCGTCGCGCTCCAGGTGGGGAGGACCGGGGTGTTCTTGACCAGCAACGACATGTTTTAAGAAGCGCGAAACCCCCACCTCTTCTTGCGCGTAGTAGCGAATCCCGAATGGATTTTTGGTTTTGCTGTAAATGTAGCGAACGGATGGGATCAGGCCGTCTAGCAGTATCAACACTGCTATGGCGCCAAGAACAATTTGAACGCTTGGCCATGGCCGGAGCTTCAATAGCCCGGCAAACGTGAAGCTCATCAGGATTACCCAGAATGGAATTGGCAGAAGGAGTCGGTTCTCTATGGCGCGTGCGATAAAAGCGCCGACAACTGGAATCGTTGCCAGCAGTGGAATTTCAAACCGCCTCTGCCAGATGGCTAGCACAAGGCCGGGCGCCAGGAGCCAATAATATGGCAGCGGAATAGGCAACACGTCCGGAATAAAGAAACGGGGGCCTGGCATCGTGAAAAAGCAGTCCCAAAGCTGTTTGGTATATGGCCGGATACCACTCGGGAACGGAGCTGATTGCGCCGCATGCCAGAAATCGCGAAGAAAAGCGGATTCATAGAGAGTATACGCGTCACGATTGAACCAGATGTAGAGAAGGATTGTCGCGGCACCTGCTAGAAAACCATACACGACCAACGCCAGCGAGCTCCATGTGACGCTTCGTTTCAGGCTCCTCCAATAAAACAGAGCGTACAGCGGCGCAGCAATCGCAAGCGCCAGCAGATATTGCTTGCCAGATATCGAGCTGGCAAGGCAAAGACCGGCAGCGATGCCGCCCAGTGAAAGGCAAAAGCGAGAGGCAGTCCTAAATCCAACGTGCAGGAAGTAGAGAGACACTACAGCCAAAGCTGTCGCCATCGGGTAACGGTAGCCGGCAAAAGTGTAAATGAATGCATAGGGAAGAAAATTAAGGACTAGCGCTGTAATGGATGTGACGATGTAAGACCTAAAGAAGAGGTCAACGATCAAAAGAGTAAAAATAAAAGTCGTCAACCAAATAACAAAGAGGGCTGCTTGATAGGACAAGATGTTAAATCCGAACAGGCGAAGGAATCCCCAAACGTAATAATGAAACAGCGTCTCTCGCGAAATAACAATATGAAACCATGCCGCCTGGTATGGGTGGCCACTAACATAAGTTTTGAGATACCAGAGATCCCAACCGGACTCGTCAAAAAGCGCATCCCCGTTCCAAGGCGCAGTGCGAAAGTTCCAAAGGTGCGATACTACAAAGAAGAGAATCCAGAATAGAAAGAACGCTGTTTTTGGCTTTATTAGAGATTGGAAACTGGTTGTGGGCCGTTCGCGTCCGGGGAAAAACGCCGCCAGCAAAAAGAGCATGCTAAGCAGCCAGCCAGTGGGTTGCCACGGGTCTCCCCAAGCGGCCTTCCGGTAGTGCGCTGTCCCGGCCCAGGCGCAAATCGCCAGACTAACAATCGACAAGCCCAGTAGAATAATCCTCGGTGTAAGACATTGCGCTTTTCCCAGAGCCAACTTCATAGCCTTAATGTCATTCTGAGCGAAACGAAGAATCTCAGCTCAATTTTGGAACGATCGCCCACCGGAACCAGATCAAAGATGTTTCGCGAAGCCTGTCCTGAGTGAAATCGAAGGGCTCAACATGACAGCGCCATTTGTGAGACGAGTTGCAATCTGGCTACAGATCGATGACGCTCACGTGATTGCCGAACATGTTCAAGACATAGAGCTTCCGATCTGCCAAAGCTAGAGCTGAAGGACCTTCGAGTTGATCCGGTGCCTTTGGCGTGACACTCCCAATCCTATTGCCGTTCAAGTCAAAAGTGAACACTGCATTTATGTTGGCGCTTGACGCGTATAACCGGCCCGTCTTCGAATCGATCGCCAAATCTTCAAAGCCTGCCGGCCGTCCCCATTCGGGCACTTCCCATTTAGTTAGAAACTTCCCGTTAGCGTCGAATACCTGAACACGTTTATTACGCGGGTCGGCGACATAAACTTTGTCGGTTGTAGGATCAATCGCAACCGAAGTGGGGTCGTCAAACTGGCCATTGCCATTCCCTTTAGTGCCCCAGATCGCCAACACCCGTCCATCGGGGTTGAACTTAACAATTCGCGTACGGCCCTGATCGACGATGTAGATCGAGTCATCCGGTCCAATCGCGATACGGCGCGGTCCATAAAATCCGGCGTCAGGACCTTTCCACTCGGCGATGAATGTGCCGTCCGCGGCCAACTTTTGCACATGGTGATTGCCAGCATCCGCTACGTACAGGTTGCCGTTGCGGTCAACAGCAATGCCGTTAGGTGCTGCTAATAGTCCCTGCCCGAACCCCTTATTGCCCATGATGCTTAGAAACGCACCCGTAGGCGAAAACTTTTCGATGCGCCCATTGTTGGTGTCGGCGACCAGAACATTCCCCTTAGTATCAACAGTAATGCCCATCGGCGTATCAAATTCTCCCTTCCCCGTCCCCTTGCCGCCTTCAAGCATGTTGCTGACGCTCTCAGGGAGACTACTGAGCTTCGGTGGCGCTGTGTCAGGGACCTTGTAAATGATCATCCCGTTGTAATTGCTCGCGTCGAACACCTTCGGAAAATAAGTGGCGTATAGCTCTTGGTTCGGTCGCCTGATGAACTGGGCCTGGCGAACCGCATTATCGTATCCTACATAGCTAATGCCATTTCCTTTTAGGAGATGGTACACTTTCCAAGGGTCCTTACTCTCAAACAGTTCTGTGTAAACCTTATCGCGCTTAGCCGCATCGTAACCGGCTCCCCATGAATAATAGGGCCAGCCATAAAAAACCCGGCGGCCAGCCATCAGAATAGGATGATTAACAAAGCGATCTGTCAGGAAGATATCTCGCGGCGTCGTATTTTTTTTCAGCCAGTCGATCAACGCGTCGTTCCGATATGTCACTTCGCTCCAGCCTGTGTTGTGAATCGGAAAGAAATCAATGACGCCACCCGGAATGACTAGCAAGAACAGAACGGCAGCAACAAATTTCCCAGGCACCGTAGTTCCGGCCAGTGAGAAACGCCATACACGCCAGAGACTAAAAGCGACGAACAAGTTCGCGACGACTACCCAGGTATGCAGGAACTTCTGGTTCGCGAGCGCTTCAATCGTGAACTGGCAACAAAAGGCAACTGCAACGAGACTTGAAATTGCCAGAAACAGGCGCCTTTGCAGGCTGTTCGCGAAAATCAGCGCCAGGGCGATTAACAACCACTTAAAGCCAAAAGTGAATCCAAGGTACTTCGCTACATTCGCTGCTGTGGGCTGGTCGATGGTATAGCCCCAATGAAAAAGGCGCGGCATCGGTGTCCTTCCACTTCCACCAGTCAGATACAGCATCTGCGGCAGCGCGATCAGAGCTGCGGGGATCGCGAGCGCCAGCATCTGAACCCGCAGCGGGAACAATATGAACCATACTCCCAACACGGCCGCTGCGCCGATATACACGGCACTGTTCCACATCGGCAGCAGACCAAGCAGCACCCCGGAAAAAATGAAACCCGGCAACGTATCGCGAAAGCGCTCGGCCGGAACGACCACTTCTTCCTTTGGTTCCGTTGCAACCGAAGCCGAAGTGATATCGCCTGTTGGTTGTGAAACGATTTCGGATTGAGTTGGATTCTCAGAACCGGTATCCGCTGCGAATTCGGCAGACGGGCCTGGCTGCACTGCAACCACATCAATGGGAGGCGGCGCTTTTCGTTCCGTTGCAACCGAAGCCGAAGCGACATCGCCTGTTGGTTGTGAAACGATTTTGGATTGAGTTGGATTCTCGGAACCGATATCCGCTGCGAATTCGGGCGACGGGCCTGGCTGCGCTGCAACCGGCTCAGCAGAAGGCGGGGTTTTAGCCCGCTTCTTTGGTCGCATACGGTAGCGGATGACCAGAAAAGTCAGAACGAGCAACAGTATCCCGATCGCGCTGGCAAAATGCCGTTGGTTAAGATACGTGACTTGAGACCAAGTACCCCACGTTTCCCCACGATATGGGAAGATACTCGGAAGAAAATCGCCTCGTTGTTTGATGGCTTGAATCGCAGCGCGGACTGAACCTTGTCCCCGAAGGAAGGGAACGTAAGAGAGCGAGCCGAAGAAAAAGAACAACAAAGAGCCGAGGCGTCCCACAGCGCGGGAATTGAAAACAACCTCCCCGAGCGTCATTGCCAAAATCAGCATTGCCACCAACGTGATGATACTCAGCAGGTTAAGACTCCACACCGGATTGAGCCCGAGGAATTCAAGATTGCCCGCCTGAAAGTAGAAGAGGAAGTGGTAACGGATACGGTCGCCCGAGAAGTGCGGATACTCCGTTGGAAAGTTATGCCCAACAGCGAAGCTCTGCATGATCGCAGTGTTTGGCCCGAAATCGCTGTATTCGGCATTGGAAATCTGCAGCTTACTGCCGCTGGTATTGAAGGAGGCAAACATCATCCAGGATACCAGGACCACGTATCCGGCGATTAATAACCAGTCAGCTACGCTCGATCCCGCAGGCCGCTGCAGGTATCCGCCAGGGACAAAAGTGCTGTGAGTCTCGCTCTGAGCGTAGTTTATGAGTTTGAGTTTGCGTCTGCTCCACCACAGCACCGCGATCGCTGCGATGCCGAACAAGAGATTAGCCCACAAGAGTGGCTGCCGGGCTCGCGTGAAGAGCAGTCCCGTCAGATATGTAAACCACGTGCTGAACAGTAGCCCTGACAGTATCGCTGCTGCACACCGGTGTGCGACGGATGCAAAATGGTAAAAGCGCCGGCAAAGAAAATCGCCGACACAAGCAGCCAATGCCAGATAAATCAGAGCAAGCATATCACTGCAGAATCGATTGCTGAGAGTTGACAGCTAATAGCGGAAACTGACTTGTCCCTAAAGCGTCCATACCGAAATTGTCGCGGCTTCAAGCGCATGCGCAGGCGCGAATCCTAAGCACCCGATGTGTTCTGTCAAACGCGGCTGGGAACGCATTTGCGGGCAGGCACACCGGCCCGCGCGCAACCGGATCACAGGCCACTAACCCAGGAATTACGATTTTCGTGCTACGGCTGGATTTCGTCGGTCCAGAGGAATTGCCACATGGCCAGTGCGTTGATCGCGACTGAAACGGCAAAAAGGAAAATCTCGCTGACGGTTATTTTCGCCGGGCCGTTACCGGTCAGCAGAAGAAACATCCAGGGAAGGAGAATGATCGCGTAGCGATACGAAAACTGCCAGCTCCCGGGGTTGCCATGACACCAGAGGACGAGCGTCAAGACAGCAATCGCCGCCCATGCGGTCACCTTGTATCTGCCGCCCCTGCGAAAAAGCAGGCAAAGAAACGGACTGGCAAGGAAGATTGAGCAGCCGAACCCGTTTGGTTGGATGTAAGGGACGTATTGAATGCTCTCGAACCCTTGAAACAGCATCGTGTAGATGTTCCACGGAATCGCCTGGACCGAGAACAGCCCATGCGCGTACCAGGGTTCCTCATGCACTTCTGGAATGTGGATGTAACCAAAATCGAAAATGGAACGAAACCGCGCGAAGTTATAAGCGGCGGTCAGAAGCGCGAGGATTACTGGTGCGCTTAGGAATCGGATGAGCATCGGCATATTGTCCCGGAACCCCCGTTTGATCTCGCGAATGTGCAACCAACTGAATGCGTTTCCATTTGGCTGACGCCAAAGAAAATAAAGGTAAAATGGCAGACTGATCAGCAGCTCGGTTCGATTGCCAAAAGCCAGGGTGAAAAACGCTCCAGCTACGAAGGGAGATGGTCGCACCAGGGAAAAATAAAGCGCTGCGGTTTGGCCCATCAGAGCCAGGCCGAGAGCGATTTGCCATGCGCCGCCCATTCCGAGATTACACCACGTCCAGGTTCCAAAAATTGGAAACAGCGCCATTAAAATGCGACGAGCTAACGACGTGCGTCTGGGGCTGGAGTAATCTGCTCCGAATGCCTTTGCGAGCTGAAAAAAGAAATAAACGCACAAGCTAGCAATGAGCGCTGCCAAGACGTGTCCTGGAAAGTCATGGATCAAGCCTGCTTTCTGCAGCAGCGCAATCGGAAGCATGCTGAGCACTGCTCCGAGCGGAAACGCTGAATAATATCGGTCTCCGTGCGGAATCATTTCGTTGAGCCACTCGGGCGGTTTTTCGCGAAGACCCAAGTGGCCACGCAGAAGAGCCGACGCGATCTCGCTGGTATAATCCAGATCGTGCAGCGTAGCATTCGTCGAAAAATAGAAAACAAGCGTGGCGAATAGCGAAAGGCTGGCTGCGATCCAAAATTGTCGGACAGCGGCTTGCCTCTCGGGAGTCATCATGATTTTCACTTTCACTTTTCAACCGAATGCCGTTCCAGGAGTCTTTCCCAGGCAGCTCTGGTCTCCGACGGGACGTTTTGGTCAGGACCGATTAACCAGGAAACGGTTGCAAGCGAGTTCACGATAATCGCAAGACAGACCAGTCCGATAATCACATGGCGTGACCGGACCAAAGCCATGCCGCCCGAGCGGAGGAAAATAATCACACAGAAGATTAGGAAAGGATAAAGATCAGCGGCGTAACGCTGGGCGAGCGCAAAAAACGATAAGATACAAAGAAATTGGACAAAGAGAGCCGTAGCCGCTCCGCGCTCGAACGCGTCTGCACCATCGCGTCGAACCAGACATGTAATTCCCATAATGGCGCCGAAAACGAGCCAGCCTGAACACCACGGGAGAGGGAGATACACCTCGCTGAAGTCATTGGAATACAGTGAGGGATAATCATAGAAATGGCGATCTGCCGCTAAGAACGGCGGTTCACGTTCGAGGCTCGGGAAACGCACACCGAAGTAGTCGGCAAAGCTGTAAGGTATCCGCCGCGGGCTGAACACTCCAAATTTATGGGCAAACTCGGCATGAACCGTGTTGATGTAGTAGTCGTAGTAGTTCGCTCCGGTGAGGCTGCCGAATCTTGCGTAGTTTAGCCAAACGTAGAAGATGAGTGCGGCACTAAGCGGGAGAACCAGCGCGGTGAGATTAGCTACACGATTCGTGCGAGGCAGTCCCAAAGCAAGTAAGGGCGTGATCAGGATGAACGGCGCGCCAAACGTCACCCGGGAGAGTAGAGCACCGCCGGCACAGAGCGAGAATCCCAGCAATGCGCGCGTCAGGCCGCCACCCTCGGCCTGTCGCGAGCAGAAGGCGAAAAAGACCGCACCGAACGACAAGCCCAGTCCCCAGATAATCGCTTCATCGTAGATTGAAAGGTTCCCGAGCAGGAAAAGCAGCGGTGAGCCGAATGCAAACCCAACTACGCACGCGTTGCCAAGCCAATTGCGGGCGCGCGATGAAAGCGGAGATGATCGCAACGCCATGCGCATGAGACCGGCGAAAGCAAACAGCGCGATGAGGCCCGCGCAAAATCCTGAAATCCGCGACCATTTCCCGTGTCCCGCTGGGTAAACCAAGTTGAGCGGGATACGTACGAGCGCCGGAAACGGGCCAAAGTACATTCGCACCTTCCCGTTCACGATCATTGCTTCATGCCCGATCGCGTCTACATCGACGTCCACATCGCCTCGCAGAAAATGTTCCGCCTGCGAATCATAGGCGCCACCGAGCACCTCCTTAACGAAGATCTGCCGTCCGCCTGTTGTAGTGAACAGCCAAAGAAGGCCGCTCACCAGCAGTGTGACCGGCAGAAGACGAGGCCCGGAGCCAGTCGGCTGGCGTGACGGGTTCATTGGCAAGCTGGTGAAAACGTCCAACGCCCAACACCCAATGCTCAACTATCTGAATTGGACGTTGGGCGTTGAGCGTTGAAAGACCAAGAATCTAACGTCTGAAATCGAGTGCGCCCTTTTTGAGCGCGTAAATGTAGCCCACCATCAGGATCGTGATGAAACTGAGCATGCTCCAAAAAATGACGCTGCTCTGTTTGATCGCATCGCGGTAAACAACCGCCCACGGATACATGAACACGATCTCGATGTCGAACAGGATAAAAAGCATCGCCACAAGATAGAACTTCACGCTGAAGCGCGGCAACCGTTCCCCCTGCGGAATCATTCCACACTCGTAAGGTAAATCTTTGGCTCGGGTGCGTTTTCCACTCTTGCCTACCAACACGCTGACGAGAAGAGCAGAAACCGCAAACAGCATCGCGACGAGGATTTGCAGGAGAACCGGCAAATATTCGCGCAGCATCCAAGAATCTGGCGTGAAGCCAATTCGTGTCAAAAAGGTCGGCCTACCTTACGCCGGCGAGATGACCATTCTGTTGGGCAATCGCGTTGGCCAAAGCCGACGGCAAGCCCTTGTACTTCTTGCCATTCTTCTTGACCGCGCCTCGTGCCACGAGATTCTGCAATTTCTCATAAGCTCGCAACCGCAGCATTTCTTCGCCGCCGCTTGCAGCGTTCCGGGCGCGAAGGTTCTCGTGCACGATGTCGAAAAGCTGCTTAAACTCAAAGGAAGAGCGTCGAGAGAGGACAGCAACCAGCTCCTCAGTTACCAGGTCAGGAACACGACGGGAGAATGCGTTTTTCTTTAGAATAGCCATAAGGGCGAAAAGCATAGCATGTTTTTCACAGACTGCAGCAGTTTTCTTCGCCTTTTCTCTTTCCGATAGCGAAGGAATAGTGCCGAAATGGCGCGGCAGGAGGCTTTCTGTAGCGCCAGCCGTATCCGCTGCATTCCAAAATTCTGCAAGCGAAACGCCTGCAACCACATGAATCCGTACCCTACTACGGCGTGGGCGACGGGCTGAGTGTCGGCTGCGGCGTGGCCGTACGGGAAGCGGGCCGGCCGGTTACGGCAGCACCGGCTTTTTGTCGTGTTCCTGCGCCAAGGCTGCTAAGAATAGCAAGCCCGATTGCCGATTGATCCAGCGTGATTGGTCCAATTGACTCGGCCATGTAGCCGTCGCGATCGTATCTTTGCGAGGAGACGATAGGGCTCAAATGTTTCGTAATGATCTCTGGCGGTGGGAGCTTGGTAGGATCGACGGACCCAACTATTGCCGGCACGAAAGCTGCAGCCATTAACAAAATTGGACGAAGCGAAGCGTCGAGTCGGGAATACAAGAGCCTCGTATCGACGTAGGCAAAAAAGTTCGTCGGCGCGGGCAACAATCGCGCAGCAGCACTGTAAGTTTCAGAATCTGAAAGATCAGATGAGCCCATCCCGCTGCGTTTCATTGCCTCTTCTACTGAGACCACGTTAAAACCGGCGATAAGAACCTGATCGGACACGGCGATGGTAGGCGTGACTGCGATCAGACTCGCCGCCGACTGCTTCGAAAAATAGCGGACGCCATCCTTCGTCGTATCCGTCCATGTGGCCCCTTCGTCGGTTCGTAAGAGGGCCTCCACGATCTTTCCTGCTTTCGCCGCGTCCATGATCGGCAATGTTAGGAGAAAAGATGGCCAGTGTGCGCTCGACGGCCAGTCCGCCAGCGATCCCAGCTCAAGGCCAAATGCGGCTTTCCAATCATCAGCCGTCACCCCGCTGTCGGCAAGCGCCTGAAAAGCCTTGGTGCCAGCCAAGGCCGCCACCTGGTTTAGGGTGTCGATTTTCTCCCCGACGTTGAGAAGCATCGATAGATAAAAAAAAGTCTCTTTGGTGCCGAGCGAGAGGGAAGGTCGCATGAGCGTGGTACCATGTTCTAGCTTCGGCATCCCGAGAAAAAGCACGTCGTGTATTTTCCCGTTTTCAAACCGCGTCGAACCGGCGATGCAGCGCATCTTCTCGAGCATCGTGAACTCGCCGGGAGCCGCATTTAATCGAACAGCAGCGCGCAGCGCTGCAATTCGTTCAGAAAATATCTTTGGTTGCAGATAAAAGAATGCCGCATAATTGGATGGCCGGTGCGCGATTGCTGCGCGATACGCTGCGTCTTTGTCGAGTGTGTCTTCTTGATTTTGAGCGCGGTGATTCGCGCGATCGAGCACCGCCTTTAATTCCGTCAGGTCTGTCGCAGCAAAAAACCAGGGACGATCATAGGTCGTTGCGAGAGTAAATGGGACCGCAGTGATCAACTCAATTTCATGGTGCTGATATTGCAGCTTCTCGCGTTTCGCTCCCGGAGTTTGTTCCAGAAATGTCGAGCGCCATTTGTTGATGAGCCGCGCCGCTTCTTCCTGGCTGCCACCAAAATGGAAGCCGCCTATGAACCTTGGATTGGTATTCTCGATTGATGTCAAAGCCAGGAAGGCATGCTTCGGGTCGAGTTGCTCGATCTCCTGCAGTGTTTGGGAAGCCGCGTTTGTTTTTGGAAGGTTGCTCAGGCCCGCAAGTGCGGGATGCACAAAATCCTGCACCGCTTGTTCGCGATACAGCTGATAAACATCGGAGTGATGCCAGTCGTCGAGGGTTCGATTAAAGTCAGGCAGGTGCGCCAGAAAAATTGTTTGTCGAGGTAGGAGCGCGCTCACCGGAGCACTCGAAAATTGCAGGGAAACCTTCCAGTAGTACCAACCAGCAAACGCGGCCACGGCGAGCACGATGAGTAGCAACAGAATTCGTTTCATAAGCACGACCGCACCCTAAACGCGGATGCTGGATACTCGATGCTTGATACTGGATCAAACACAAACTGATCGAGTATCTAGCACCTAGAATCTAGCATCGCGGCGGCTACGCCCGCGGATGAAATTGCCGATGCACAGCTTTAAGCCGCTGTTGATCGACATGCGTATAGACCTGCGTCGTGGAAATATCGGCGTGGCCCAGCATCTCCTGGATGATCCGCAGATCGGCGCCGTTCCCGAGGAGATGCGTTGCGAAACTATGCCGGAGAAGGTGTGGATAGATATTTTTCTCCAGCCCGGCACGGCGCGCGTGCTTTTTTACAATCTGCCAGATACGCGCTGTGGTTAACTTGCCGCCGCGTTCGGAGAGAAAAATTTCGCTCCCGCTATGCCGCTTCACAAGTTTCGGCCGCTGCGTGGAGAGATAGGCTGCCAGCGCCTCGCACGCTTTTCGACCCACCGGCACCAGGCGGGTCTTGTTTCCTTTTCCCGTCACGCGCACAATGCGCTCTTCGAAATTGAAATTCTCCAGCCGCGCATTTGCCAGCTCGGAAATGCGCAACCCGCTTGCGTAAAGCAACTCGATCATCGCGCGATCGCGCAAGCCGTGGACAGCTTTCGTATCGATCTTTTCGAGGAATTGCTCCACTTGCAATTCGTTGAGCGTTTCCGGGAGATAACGCTCGATGCGCGGTAGCGCCAATGCCTCGGCCGGGTCGCGCTCAACGATCCCCTTGCCTGCCAAGAACCGGAAAAAAATCTTCAATGCAACCACGATCAGCTTGATCGACGACGCGGAAAGGCCCGCGCGTTTGCGATCAGCAAGATATTCGCTCATTACCGCTAAAGTCACTGCGCGCGGATTATTGATCTTTTTAATCGCGCCGCACCATCGCGTGAATTCGCTCAGCGACCTTTGCGTGGAGAGTTGGTAATTTTCAGAAAGACCGCGCTCAACGGCGAGGAAACGGATAAAAGAGTCGATCGAATCTTCCACGAGCGGATATTGTAGCGGCAGGCGTGTCGCCTGCCAAACTCCGAAGGTTGCCGCCGCGACGTTATTGACAAGCGAAGGTTAAATGCTGGATGTTTCGCTACATGAGTTTGGATCTCAATAGCATCCTGAGAGATTGGCCGCACGAGAGCGGCAGCATCAAAGTGCGCAAGATCGCCGGCCTCGATGGCCGCGAAAAATTGCAACTGCGAGTCGATCTCGGCGTGTTGCAAATGGAATTGAGCGGCCGGCCGGATGGCCGCCGTCCCCACAATTGCGAATCGCTTTTGGAATATCATCAAAAGCGGGCCGCTCGCATCGAGCAGAAAGGCGAGGCTTACCAGCTTACGGCTGAGCAATGCGCGGAGCTGCAACAGGAAGGCATTCAATATTATCATCGGTACCTGAGCCTGTTTCAGATCAACGATTTCGAAGGCGTCGTCCGCGACACGCAACGCAATCTCGATCTTTTTACTTTTGTCACCCAGCACACCGACCGCGAGGAGTTTTCCTGGAGCCTGCAGCAGTTCCGGCCCTACGTGCTCATGATGAATACGCGCGCCAAAGCGTCCATCCTTCTGGGACAGGGAAAATTTGCCGAGGCCATAGCCGAGATTGAGCGCGGCCGCGAAGGGATTGTAGATTTCTTGCAACAGTCAAATTTTCCGGAGCTGGTATCGAAAAGCTCCGAGATCGCGTTTCTCGACGAATGGCTCGAGGAAGTGAAAGCGAAACGTCCTCTTTCAAAGCTGGAGGTCATGCAGCGCGAGATGGAAACGGCGATTGCGAAGGAACTTTACGAGCGCGCTGCCGAGTTGCGGGACGCGATCAGGCTGCTGAAGACCCAGAAGCGGGCGTAACCCCGCGGCTGCAAACGGCCACACTGGCCAACGGCCGCGAACTATCTGCAGATATGAAGACTGCATTGTATTCACTCGTGGTAATTACTTTCAGCATCCTTCCGCTCCGCGCCGATCTCACCATCGTGTATTCCACGGCAGTCGAGCCGGCGAGACAGGCTCAAAAGTCGGAAGCATCTCCCAGTACAGCTGCCGCCGCTACGAACATGACGATTAAAGTTAAAGGCGACAAAGCGCGCATTGATGCTCCTTCGCAGATCACTGCAATTTTCGATGGAACAACTGGCGAGTTAATCAATCTGTTGAACGACCAGAAGACAGTCGTCCGGATTTCGCCGGATAAAATGAGAGCCGTCGCAGACATGTTAAACAAGTTCGGCAACGATAAAGCAGGTTCGCAAAAGCCCACACTTACACCCACCGGACAGAGGGAAACGATCAATGGTTACGATACCGAACAATACACCTACAATGGACCTGATTTTAAAGCGACCTATTGGATCGCGCCGAACTACCCAAATGGCGCTGCCGTCCTCGCACAACTCCAATCGATCAAGTCTGAATTTTGGGACGCGGCGAATACGAAAATGCCTGACTTCCGCGATTTCCCTGGATTACCGATCCGAATGCGCATGATCGTCGCTACGGAAAATTCGGCACGTGGGCATGGCGCCGGCGGTTCGGGACATCCTATGGAAATTACCAGCACCATTACCGGTGTAAGCCTCGACTCGGTTCCAGATAGCCAATTTATCGTGCCTGCTGATTTTAAAGAAACCAAGCTGCCAGATATCTTTAACAAGAACACGGCTCCATCCGTGTCGCCGAGTCCATAGCAAGCCGCCCTCACTGGTACTCAAATCAAGTGCTCGCGATTATCGGAACGAAGTCGGATTGTCTTTGCCTGCAGATTGTGCCGCGCGCGAAGAAAACGAACCGTCTTGCTCTTTGCGCGCATGAGAATTGAATGGGTAATCGCCGTGACGCCACCCCGCGCCCGCACACCTGGCAAGAGTGCGCTGTCGCTAATTCCGGTTGCGCAAAAGAGGATGTTCTGGCCGTTAGCCAGATCGTCTGCCGAATAGACGCACTCGAGATCTTTTTCGTAACCGTCGGCGATCAATTTCTTTCGTTCCTTCTCATCGCGCGGCCACATTTTGCATTGCATGTCGCCACCGAGACACTTGATTCCCGCCGCCGCGAGCACCGCTTCCGGCGAACCGCCGATGCCCATGTAAAGATCCACGTCCGAGTCGGGCAACGACGGCGCAATGGCCGCAGCGATATCCCCATCACCGATCATGCGCAGCGACGCGCCGGCCGTGCGAATTTGTCCCACGATGTCCTTGTGTCGTGGTCGATCCAGCATCATCACCGCCACATCCTGCACCCGCTTGTCCACCGCGCGCGCCACGATGGCCAGCACCTCCGCGATCGGCATCTCGAGGTGAAGCGAGTCGCCGCGTTTTCTCATGTATTCGATCACGCGGGGCCCGTATGCTAGCTTCGACATGTAAAACGACGGCACATCACGCAGCGCCACTTTCACGCCTGCCTCCGGACTCGCCGCCGCGATGCAACTGATGGAATTCGGCGCGCCCTTGGAAATATTCGTCGTCCCGTCGATCGGATCGATCGCGATGTGAAATTCCGGCGAACCAGGATACCAGGTGCCGAGCTGCTCGCCTTTGAAAATTCCCGGCGCGTCGTCCTTGATCCCTTCACCGATGACGACCTCGCCGCAGATGTTCATGAGATCGAACATGCCGCGCATGGCGTCGCACGCGGCTGCGTCGGCCGCTTCCTTGTCGCCTCGTCCGAGCCAGCGCAACGAGTTCAGCGCGGCCGCTTCCGTCGCGCGCACAAAATCGAACTCGATGACGCGCTCGATGTCCTGATAATTCTGTTTTGGCAGTCGCAGAGCCACGGAGCGTCAATTTTCACGCATGTCGCGCGCTCTGACAAGGGGAACGCCATCCGAGACAGTGCAGGCTTGCTTTCGGCGCGGTTTTTTACTTTGATAGCAGTGTGCCCGCTGATGATGAGGTGACTTCGCTGAGCGCGATTGGCGGGAATGCTCATCACGGCCCGGTTGCATTTACTACTACCCATTGGAGCGTGGTGCTGGAGGCCCAAGGCGAATCACCAGCGGCGCACGAGGCGCTCGAAAATCTCTGCCGCACTTACTGGCGGCCTATTTATGGCTTCGTTAGGCGACAAGGTGCTCAACCAGAGGAGGCGAAAGATCTTACCCAGGGGTTTTTCGCGCTGATTTTAAAGCGCAAAGATTTCCAATCCGTGCGACAGGAAAAGGGCCGCTTGCGTTCATTTCTTCTGGCTTCGCTCAAGCATTTCATGATGAACGAGCGCCGCGATGCCGCGACGATCAAACGCGGCGGCGGCCGAACACTGATTCCGCTCGACGGGATCGAATCCTACGATTCTAGCGAGTTCGATCGCAGCGACATGCTAAGCGCCGACCGGCTTTATGATCGCAATTGGGCCTTCATCGTGCTCGACCGAGTGTTTGCGCGGTTGCGCGAGGAATCTCAGGGATCAGCTAACGCGCCGTTACTGGAGCGGTTGAACGCATTGCTGTCTGACGAACCGGATCGACCGTCGCAAGCGGAAATTGCGCGTGAGTTTGGTATGACCGAGAACGCGGTCAAACAGGCCTTCCATCGGCTGCGGCAGCGTTACCGGCAGCTGTTGCGTGAGGAAGTCGCACACACGGTGGCGACGCCAGCCGAGATCGAAGATGAGCTGCGCGATCTCATTGCTGCATTACGCTCGTAACCTTTTGAGAATTTCCGTGCATTATTAGAGTGAGAGGAATGGCGCGCGATGAGAATCACCACCGCTAAAAGATTTTGCCGCAAATGTGGAGCAGCCATTCCACCCGACTCTCCGCAGCACTCCTGCGGCGCCTGTTTGCTGGAGACCGGTCTCGGCTCTGACGAAGCTGTAGCCGGGGTCGATGACCCCGGCCGAGCTAACATTTCCCCCTCACCGATGTTGATGGACTTCGGCGATTACGAATTGCTCGAGCAAATTGGCCGCGGCGGACAGGGCGTGGTGTTTCGGGCGCGGCAAAAAAGTCTCAACCGCAGCGTCGCATTAAAGGTCATTAGTCTTGGTCAGTGGGCGAGCAAAGCGCACTTGAAGCGATTCCGCCTCGAAGCAGAAGCCGCAGCCAGTCTGAATCATCCGGGCATCGTCCCAATCCACGAAGTCGGCGAGCGCGACGGCTGCTGCTACTTCAGCATGAACCTGATCGAAGGCGGACAACTCGATGCTGTCGCGAAGCGCGAACCGATGTCCCCTCGACGAGCAGCGGAATTAATCGCGAGGGTCGCGCGGACCGTTCACTACGCGCATGAGCACGGCATTCTGCATCGAGACATTAAACCTGGAAACATTCTGCTTGATCGAGAAGGCGAACCGCATCTCACGGACTTCGGTTTGGCGCGATTAGTCGAATCAGAGAGCACGGTCACGCGTACGTTGGAAGTGCTGGGAACGCCCAGTTATATGGCGCCAGAGCAAGCAGTGGGAAACAACGCGGCTGTCAGCAGCGTCACAGATGTCTATGGACTTGGCGCAGTGCTTTACCAATTGCTCACTGGTCAGCCGCCTTTTGCTGGAGGGACAACGTACGAGACGATCAAATTGCTGCTCGACACTGAGCCGCGGCAACCGCGCCTCCTAAATCCGAAAATAGATCGCGACCTCTCAACGATCTGCCTCAAGTGTCTCGAAAAAGATCCAAAGCGTCGCTATTCTTCTGCTCTCGCACTGGCCGAGGATCTTGAACGCTGGCTCGAAGGGCGTCCAATCGCCGCCCGGCCGATCTCTGCTCCGGCGCGAATCTGGCGCTGGTCGCGTCGCAATCCGAAGCTGGTAGCAACCGGCATTACGGGTCTCGTCCTGGGCGCGGCTGCGATCTGGTTATTTCGCAGCGAGCTCTTCGAAGCGTCGCAGTTTAGCCCTCCAGAAAAAAGTATCGCCGTTCTACCATTGCTCGATCTTAGCCAGGCAAGAGATCAGGAATATTTCTGTGACGGCATAAGCGAGGAAATTCTCCACGCCTTGGCAAAAGTCGACGGGCTGCATGTCGTTGGCCGCGCGTCGTCATTTTCATTCAAGGGGACGAACGTGAACGTGAGTGAGGTCGGAAGAAAGCTAAACGTCGAGAATGTGCTTGAAGGAAGTTTGCGACGCGAGGGTAACCGCGTTCGCATAACGGCCGAATTGATTGATTCGCGCAACGGCTTTCATGTTTGGACAGAAACTTATGATCGTGAACTCGCGGGCATATTTGCCCTGCAAGACGAAATAACTCGCTCCGTTGTTGAAGCGCTCAAAATCAAGCTCGCCGTTTCGCTTCCAGTCCAGGAACAGCGTAACAGAGAGGTGTACGACTTTTATCTGCAGGGGCTCTATTTCTCGAACAAGAGTAGCGAGGAGGATTTGCGAAGAGCGCTCGATTTCTTTCAGCGCGCCGTCGGGAAAGATCCTTCGTTTGCGCGTGCCTGGACTGGGATCGCAAAGGCCTGGTATTTTCTGGCCGAC
>Ga0209474_10001453_pt1 | contig 23103 bp, 25 predicted proteins | sample GraSoiAngelo_145_FD_185902 | JGI IMG/M metagenome (GOLD analysis project Ga0209474, IMG submission 185902) | Grasslands soil microbial communities from the Angelo Coastal Reserve, California, USA - 14_1009_05_20cm (SPAdes) (version 2) | ecosystem: Environmental > Terrestrial > Soil > Grasslands...
CTCGCCCGAGATCGACGCGCACGGAAAAGAATCGCTCAATTTCCAGATTTCCATGCTGATTTACGACGCGATTGCCGCAATTCTCTGCTTCGTGCTTATCGGCATTCCGATTCTGATCGCGCTTTGGGTACTGAATACGGTATTTGTCATCATTGCGTCGGTCAAAGCGAGCGAAGGAACGCTCTATCGCTATCCGTTTACGATCCGCCTGATCAATTAAATCGGAAATAGAAACTGTTGTACTTTAATTAACAGGCTGGAAGCCTGTCCGGCGAGTCAGGCAGGATGCCTAACCTCCGATTAACGTGCGCAGCGTGTTTAAGTTCTCAACGTCTTCCCGCAATTCTTTACCTTTGGGCGTTTCGAGAACTTTCGGGATTTTATTAAGACGCTGCTCACGCATGATAAAGCGGAAAGCGTCGAGCCCGATTTTGCCCTTTCCGATATGTTCGTGTCGATCCACGCGTGAGTCGCGTGCGGTTTTCGAATCGTTGACATGAATCGCGGCGAGACGGTCGAGACCGATCGTTCGATCAAACTGTGCGAACATCTTTCGAACCCCTGATTCGCTGCCGATATCGTAACCGGCTGCGAAGACATGCGCGGTGTCGAGGCAAACACAGAGTCTCTCCGGTTCGTGCACGCCGCTGATGATGTAAGCGAGATGTTCGAATTTGTTTCCAAGGCATGAACCCTGTCCGGCCGTCGTTTCAAGCGCGATGCGTATGTTCACCTTTGGAACTTTGCGGAAGACCGCGTCTATGGAAGCGACGATCTTTTTCAATCCACCTTCTTCGCCGGCACCGAGATGCGCTCCAGGGTGCAGAACGAGAAATGGCAATTCGAGTTGATCGCCGCGGATGAGTTCCTCGGACAACGCGCGGATTGAATTGGCGTGAAACTGCAGATTGGTCGTTGCCAGGTTAATGAGATAATTCGCATGCGCGAAGATCGACAACAAATTGCCGCGGTCTCGATGCTCAAGAAAAGCGCGGATCTCGTCGCGCGTGAGCGGGCGTGCGAACCATTGCATATTATTCTTCACGAACATCTGAATCGCGGTGCAATTGATGGAGCAGCCGCGCTCGATCGCCATGTGCACGCCACCGCCGATCGACATGTGGGCGCCCAGCAGCAAAGGTGACTGGTTAGAGCGCCTTCGCGCCCTCTGCTTTTTCACAATCGACAATCCGAATCGTTAGAACCGTTTGGGGTGCCAATCGGGTTTCTTCAAGCTCCCTTCGCCGGTGTATTCGAAAAGCTTATACACCGGTGCGAGCAACACGCCCGGTCCCTTCATGTTCAGCCGCAAATTGAAATCGAGTTTGTCGTCCAGGAAATGAATATCGCCATGGCCGAGCATGCTGAAGAAGGTGCCAGCAGCGTCGAAATCGTCGGTATGAATGATTCCCTCACCGATCTTAAAGCTCGCGCTCGCCTTGTGCGCGATGCTGTAACCACTGCCAGGAACGATAAGGTTTAGAATTCCTGAAAGTGGTCCGAAAATGGGAATCGCGAAAACGTTGCCATTGGTCACGTCCACTTTTCCGCGGCCACGCATTGTGCGTGCATCGCTCCCTAAGCCAGTAAAATCATATGTGCCGCTCAACTGCCCGTGTGCCGTTTTGTAGTTGTAGTACAAATCGGTCAGATGCGGAAAATCGATTGCGCTTACCGAAACGTTTGCTCGATAGTGCGGATCATTTCGGGCCAGCGAAATATCGGCATTTCCGCGCACCGTGCCGGAAAGAAAAGCGCCGCGAAGATCGACAATTTGCAATCGATCATTGGTGAACAGCAATCGCGCGGAGACGCGATCGAAAGGCAAAGTTTTTCCGAGAAAATCGTAGTCCACCCCGCTCGTGTCGTCGACCGTAATCTCGAGATGCGTGTTCTTGCCGCCGCGAAATTGGTATATGCCATTGGCGGTCACGGTGGGCGGGTGGCGAAATTTGTAAGGCACAACGGTTTTCCAAATCTTCGGGTCGATCCAAAAGATCGCGTCCGCTGGATGCAAAAAGCTTTTGATATTTGAGACGCGCACCTCGTGTTTTTTAAAATCATACGTGAAATTGCCGGCTCCGGTCCCTTCATCGCGTAGGACACGAAAATCCTGGCAAGAGATGGCGCCGTCGGCGAAATGGATCTTGGTGCTTCCGCCATTCATGCCAGCGCCACGAAATTGCGTTCGGTCCAACGTGACGGTTCCATCGCCTCGCCAATTCTCCGGGTTGTGATCCTGGCCTCGAATTGCGAGGTGGATTGTGGGCGGGCGCTGCCATTCCCATTCCCCGAGAAATTCCGCCAAATCGGCAGGGACGAACCCTCGCATCGCGTCGGGACTGATTGTACTGTCGATATTCAAGCGAAAATCGCTCGGGCCGTCGAAGAGATCGGCCCTAAGCCGGCCGGTTTGATGTCCAAGGCGGACATCGCGGAGCAACACGCGCTCGCCATCCCAGGAAAAATCGGCGGCTAAATCGGAGAACGGCACCGTCTTGTAAGCGAAACTTGCAACGATGGCGTGGCCGATGATCTCCGGTCGAAGAAGATCTTGGCCTAAATTTGCTGAACCAGAGACCTCGACCACAGGTGGCGAGTAGAACGTTATGTCTGCGAGCGGCCCGCCAAGATCAAAAGCATCGAGAAAAATTTTCAGATCCAGGCTGCTGCGCATTTGAAAATTAGCGCGATTGCCTTGCCGGCTCCAATCGGCACGCCCGGCAAAACTGCCCCCGCCATCATTCCATTCGCAGTGCGTGATGTTCAAATGTTGGTCGCTCCATTCGGCAGTGGCAGACAAGCCTCTCATTTCGTAATTGCCTCGTTGCAACCGGTCCCCGCTCAGGGTTGCCTCGACCCGCGCATTCTCGATTTCTGCAACGTCTCCGCTAAATTTTATCTGCAATGAAGGAGGCGCGGCCGGGAAGCTGAACTTTTGCAGTTCCTTGACGATGCGTTCCAAAATCGCCAGTCCCTTTTGCCACTCTTCTTCTGAAACCGGCGGCGATGGCTGGTAATTCGCCCGTTTGATTAGCTGGCCAGTCGCGGAAATCCGCACTCCGCAAAAAACTCCTTCCGCCTGGCTGACGTAAATTTGCTCAGGCGGAAAATAGACGTGCGCGCGCAAATCATTGAACTGGGCACCGTTGATCGTTCCCTCGGCATCTTTGAGAGGTAGCGTGATTTGCGCGTTCTGAACGTCGAGTGCGTTCAAAAACGGCTCATGATGGATGAGCGCCGCATAATTAATATCCAACGAGACTTCACTGATACGGGCGAGCGTCTTCTCGCGATTTTTGTAATCGAAGATTCGCACATTCTTTGCGACCAGGCCGCGGAACGGATCCAATGTCAACCGCCCGATCGAAGCTTCGACACCGTGTTTGTGCAATTCCTCGACCACGCGGTAACGCCATTGCCGGCCGAAGCCTCTTTTCGCAAGGTACCAACCGCCGCTCAAAGAGACTGCAATTGCAACGAACATCACCAGACGCGCCACATTTACGGCGATCCGATGCACCAAAGTGGGTTGTCGATCTTGCGTCGGTGCGACGTTTTTCGGCGGTTCGAGAATGGCCGGCATCAAGTATAGTCAAAGATGTTTCGACTTCGCTCAACCTGACAAACAAATCATGAGTGTTTCCGATCTGCCGGCAGTCAACGCGTCGCTCAATCTTGTCAGCACCGTCTTCATCTCGATGGGTTGGTATCTGATCCGGCACGGTGCGTGGCGCCGTCACATGGCCTGCATGATCATTTCGGTGATTTCGTCTACATTGTTTCTGGCCGGCTACGTCGTTTACCATGCGCATGTGGGTGAGAAATCGACAGCCTTCACTGCACAGGGAATCGTACGTCCAGTTTATTTCGCGATGTTGATTTCGCACATCCTCTTCGCATTCGTCACGTTGCCCTTGGTGATTTTGACTCTTATTCCGGTGTTTCGCCGCCGCTGGGATCGCCATAGGCGTATCGCGCGCTGGACGATGCCAATCTGGCTCTATGTCTCAGTCACAGGTGTGCTGGTTTATCTGATGCTCTACAAGTGGTTTCCTCCGGCAAATCTTGCGTTTGGCTATTAGTTGATGTTTGATCAGAGGACGCGCTGTCGCGCAGACAAAGAAATCTATGGTGACGATCGCGACGTTTAACGAGTCGGCAAAAGCGAGGCAGCTTAAACGGCGCTTCCACGACGTTGGACTGAAGGCCGATGTTCACAATGAAGCGCCGTTGCAGCAAGTCGGATTCATGTCGCGGCCGCAAGCGAATGCTAAGGTAATGGTGGAGGATGACGATTTCGAGAGGGCGCAAAGCCTGATGGTTGATTGGGAAGCAACTGATCCGGACATCGCTGCTGCCGTGATTCGCTGCCCGCAATGCGGCTCCTCAAATATCGAGTATCCGCAGATGACCCGCAAATTCATCACCCCCGCGCTCGTTGGCGTTCTTTGCACGTTGAAAATTATTCCGAAGGAATTTTATTGTTTGGATTGCCACTTCACGTGGAGCAACGAAGAAGAGCGTACCCTGGGCCGCCTCTGGCATCGTTTCTTTCCTGGCCTCGAGTCGGGCAAAGAGAGTTCGTAGGATAACCGCTCTGCTTGACGGGCGCGATTGATTCCTCGCGCGCGATTCTTCTTGTGATTGACCTGCGATTGCTTCGATTGCCTCAAACCATGAGAGCTTCCCATTCGCATCGGCTTTGCCTCGCTCCGAGCGGCGCGTGGACTCCGCTTGGATCCACAATCGTGCTTTGACTCCATGAAGTGGCTTTTCGCTTTGCTTCTGGCCCTGATCATCTTCGGCGGTGCCGCCTGGTTTGGTTACAACTTTTTCGTCAAAGAAGAAATCGCCGTGAAAAAGGAACAACGTGGAGAAGTTACGCCTGCACCGACGCCAGACATCAGTCTTCCCGAACTTCAGGCAGCGGCGAAACTGCGACAAGATGGGAAACTGACTGAGACTCGTGACGCGCTCATTGCCTTTATCCAAAAATATCCCGCCGGGTTGCATGTCGAAGAAGCAAAAGATTTGCTCGGCGAAGTGAACATCGACATTTTCCTCTCGCGTTATCCTTCGCCTGAGAAGACTGACTATGTTGTGCATTCTGGGGACGTGCTCGCGAAGATTGCGAGGAAGCTGAAAACCACGCCCGAACTCATCATGCGGATGAATAATTTGAGCGGCACGATGCTGCACATCGGGGAGCATCTGCTCATTTCGCATCCGGATTTTTCTATTGTGGTTCAACGGAAGGCGAAGGTGGTCGTGCTCCTTAATCACGGCGCCTTTTTCAAGCAATACCATGTGGGGGAAGAAAAGTTGCCGCCCAAACAGCCGTCGAAAATCACGACGAAGGTCGCGGAGACGATGGCTTGGAAAGACGGAAAGCGCATCGGCCTCGGCAGTAAGGATTACATTGGCAGCACCCGCTGGGTCCGCCTCAACGCAGCGGCTTACACGCTTTACTCAATCCCTGATTCCGCGCATCCCAACCTCACTCAGCCACCGCCGCCACTCGGCCTGGGCCTGGCCGCCTCCGACGTCGAGGAGCTGAGCAGCCTTGTAAACAACCACACTCCTGTCAGCATTACGGATTGAAGAGTTGATGGGATTGATGGATGCAATCTTGAAAAATCCGGCGTGCCTGACGCTTTAACGCTTCGATATTCTATGGAATTGCAACCGCTCGATTTCGAAAAACCGATCTTCGAACTGCAACGGCGTTTGCAGGATTTGAAGGCTCATTCCGACGAGCACGATGTCGACCTTGATTCGGCGGTCGGTGCAGTTGAGGCAAAGCTCCGACAGACCCGCCGCGAGATTTACGGCAACCTGACTGCCTGGCAGCGTGTCCAAATCGCCCGGCATGTGCAGCGGCCATTCGCGCTCGATTACGTCGAACGGTGTTTTAAGAATTGGACTGAACTGCGCGGTGATCGTCGTTTTGCCGATGACAAGGCCATGCCGAGCGGTCTTGCCATGCTCGGCACACAGCGCTGTGTGGTGATCACTCACCAAAAAGGGCGCAACACGAAAGAAAACGTGATGCGCAATTTTGGGTGCGCCCACCCGGAAGGTTACCGGAAAGCACTCCGCTTGATGCGGCTGGGTGAAAAATTTAGCATCCCAGTGATTTCATTGATCGATACGCCGGGCGCGTTTCCGGGGATTGGATCGGAGGAACGTCACATCTCGGAAGCAATCGCAGTAAACCTTCGCGAAATGATGAGACTGCGCGTGCCCATTATCACCGCTGTTGTCGGCGAGGGTGGATCGGGCGGCGCGCTTGGCATCGGTATCGCAGATCGCGTGTTGATTCTCGAAAATGCTTACTACTCAGTGATCAGTCCGGAAGCGTGCTCCGCAATTTTGTGGAGGGATCGGCGTCACGCTGCCGAAGCAGCTGAGGCGCTCAAACTGACCGCACAGGATTTGCTTAAGCTTGAAGTGGTCGACGAAATTGTCCCCGAACCAGAAGGCGGCGCGCATCGGGACTATGATTCGATCGCCGAAAATCTCGGCACTGCTCTTCGCGGAAATCTAGAGCGCATCTCTGACATTCCAATTGAGGACCTGTTAACCAAGCGGTACGAAAAATTTCGCCGCATCGGGGGTTTCGCCGAACCCAAACCTACGTCCGCTTCCGCGCGTTCTTGACGTGATTCCCAGCAATTGGCAGACATCGGTGGGTTTTTGGCAGCTTGGCGTTTTTGTCGCTGTAGCTCTGGTAGCGAGGAGCGCTGCAGGGTCCGGCTTCAGTTTTGATCGCGACACATTGGCGTTCCAAAACGCCACCGTGTTGAAGTACAAGAGCGGAGTTCCCTTTCTGCGTGCAAGATCGACAAGCAACGATCCTGCTAACAAATACACTCGCCGCTGTTTTGTCATGACACGCACCGTGATGCAATTCCGTAAATTCACGCGATTCGATCCGTCCGGCGCGCCATTGAATGACAACCGACTTGCCGCCCGCATTCGTGCGGTTTCGCGTCACTTTGCCTGGCAGGAACCATTACCGGAAAACGAGCGAATCGTTTTCCCCGGTTATGCAAATCTGCGCCAGATGAGCAAAGCGCGCGCGGAGGTGTTCAAAGAAAATATCGGCAGTGGGTTCATAACTTATTTTCGGCCCAGCAACACCCGAATGTTTTTCCAGCACAGTCGGAAATATCAGGACAGAACTCATGCAAACCTTGGTGACGCCCTCTCACGTGGCGACCTATTCGTCGGTTATCTTTCCACTTATCCGAAATTAAGTATTAATCACGCGGTGCTGGTTTACGGCCGGGAAAAAGGTCGCTCGGGAGACGAACTGGAACATTATCTCGTTTATGATCCAAACCATACCGAAGCACCGCGCCAGCTAACTTGGTCGCCTCGTGAGCGTGCCTTTTCTTATCAGAAAGACATAGACTTCATCGGCGGGTTCGTTCGGGTTTATCAAGCCTACGGCAATCTGCTGCAGTGAAAATGATTCGACGCGTTCTTGACGTGATTCCCCGCAATTCGCGAACAGCGGCAGGTTTTTGGCAGCTCGGCGTTTTCGTCTCTTTCGTGCTTTTACGAAGCGGCGCAGCAGCGTCGGATTTTCGTTTCGACCGCGATACGGTCGGCTTCGCCAACGCAACCGTCTTCGAATATCGCGAAGGTCATCCCTATTTGCGGCAAAGAAAGAAAGGAGAGCCGAAAAGGTACACTCGCCGCTGTTTTGTCCTGTGCCGTACGACGATGCAGTTTCAGAAGTTCGCTCGCTTCGATCCGCATGCCGCTCCGTTGGATGACAATGCGTTGGCCGCTCGCATTCGAAATGTCACCCGTCGCGCGGCTTGGGGAAAGCCGTTGCCGGCGGATCAGCGCGTAGTCTTCCCGGGCTACGCCAACTTGCGCGCAATGAGCGAGGCGCGCCGCGAAGTTGTGCGGGCAAATATCGGCCTTGGTTGGCCCACTTACTTTCGGCTCGGAAATGCCCGGATGCTTTTCCAGCACGGCTCTGATTACCACAAGGAGACCCACGCCAACCTCAATGCAGCTTTGGCGCGCGACGAGTTATTCGTCGGTTTTCTCACCACTTATCCTCGTCTCAGCATCAATCACGCGGTCCTGGTCTACAAACGAAAACCTGCCCCCCAGAATGGTGGAATTGACCGCTATCTCGTTTACGACCCCAATCATCCAGAATCGCCGCGTGAGCTCACCTGGTCCTCCCGCGACGGTGCTTTCGCATATCAAAAAGATTGGGATTTCATTGGCGGCTTCGTGCGCGTTTATCAAATTTACGGCAAGTGGCTACAGTGAAGACGATTCATTCAAGGGAGACCACCAATGCCAGATAAGCCAACACCAGCGCCCGTGCCCCCTTCACCGCAGCCGGTGCCGCCGCCTGAACCGTTGCCGCCCAATCCGCCGCCGATACCGCCGGTCGGAAGATAGGGCGGTCGGTCAAGGACGATGTCCCTCAGGTTACGGAGGAAACAAAAACCGGAGCGCGGGACTGACACGCGCGCCCCAAGCGGCTTCAGTGTGCTCGGCACCTTCGACTTCCATATATTGAAGATCGTCGCGAAGTCTCCAGCCTTTCTTGGCAAGGCGATCGCGCAAGGCGCGGGCTTGTTCCCAACCAGGCTCGCTTGTTCCCGTGTCGAGCCAGATTTTCAGCGGCGGCTTTTCTTCAATTGAATCGACGAGTCGATAAATGGCGAAATCGTCCCACCAAATCGATGGCGACATTACCATCAGGCGGGTAAAGGTCCTCGGAAACAAAATTCCGATTGCGAGGGTCACGAGACCACCGAGAGACGAGCCACCCAGGCCCGTAAATTGCGTTTCGCGTTTCGTCGAATACTTCCTGTCGATGTAGGGCTTAAGTTCCTCGATCAAAAACTGCCCGTATTGGCGGGCAAGGCCGCGGCTGCGCTTCTTTCGCTTTCCCTTCGCATCGATCACGCCGCGCGTCGGGGAGTATTCGTGAATCCGGTCATCGCCCATGTTCGCGATCGCCACGATAATGAGCGGAGCGAGCACCTTTTTGCGAATCAGGCGCTCGGCTGTTTCATCAACGCCCCACTCCACGCCCGCGAAAGAGGTGGCAGCATCAAAAATATTCTGCCCATCATGCAGGTACAACACCGGATAACGCCGGCGCGAGAACCGCCGGTAGCCCGGCGGCAGGTAAACCAGCACGTCGCGCCGATTGCCAAGAATGTCTGACGGAAATCCACGATGTCGTTTGATGTTTCCAGTAAGCGTGTGTTTGGGCATGCAAGGCGAAATGGATCGTTTAGGATGTCGATCTTGTCCAACCGACACCGCTTCTGAAGGCTGGACACAAAACGAAAGAACATGCTCACTGTCCAGGCGGTTTGATGAACCGGCCTACCTGAAATGAACGAACGCTACATCAAATGGTGGACACCGTATTTAAGCCGCGAGTTTGAAATGCTTGCGTTCGGCGACGGCGGCGGGCTGCCGCTGGTTCTCTTTCCGACTTCGTTCGGCAGTTATTATCAGAACAAAGACTTCGGACTCGTCGGTTCCGTTGCTAGTTACGTCGACTCCGGCCGAGTCACGGTTTATTGCCCGGATGCCATCGACCTTGAGAGTTTCTACAACAAATCGATTCATCCCGCGGACCGGATACGCACGCACAACGCTTACGAAAACGTGATCGTGCGGGACGTGTTCGATCTCGCACGGCGCGAATGCAATTGTCATCGCGTTGCGGTCAGCGGCGCGAGCCTCGGCGCTTATCACGCTGCGAATATTGCTTTTCGTCACCCCGATTTGGTGAGCCATCTCATCAGCTTGAGCGGCTCGTTTGATATCAGCTCGTTCTTCGATGGTTATCACGATGATAATATTTACTTCAACAGTCCGTACGAATATCTCCCGAACACGACCGATCCGTGGAAATACAAACACATGGGCATCATCCTTGGTACCGGTGAATGGGATAACACACGCCATGAAAGTCTGCGTCTGTCTGAGATTCTGAATTCAAAAGGCGTCCGTCACTTTCTCGACGACCGGAGATGGTGCGGCCACGAATGGAGCTATTGGCGCGACATGCTGCCGTATTATTTGTCGCTTGTGTGAGCGTTAACGTACTGTCCTCATGAAAAAAATCGGAATCCTTTTTGGTCAGGAACACAGTTTTCCGCCAGCGTTTGTTGAACGGGTGAATCAAAAAACGGGCGGAAGTGAGATCGTGGCGGAATTCGTCAAGATCGACAAAGTGATCCAAGGGGGGCCGTGTGGTTACGACGTGGTGATCGATCGCATCTCGCAGGACGTGCCGTTTTATCGGGCATGGCTCAAGAACGCGGCGCTCGCCGGAACCGCAGTCGTGAACAATCCGTTCTGGTGGAGTGCGGACGAGAAATTTTTCAACAACGCGCTCGCAACCAAGATCGGCGTCGCCGTTCCCCGCACTGTGTTGCTCCCGTCGAACCAGCCGCCGCCGGACACCAACGACAAATCATTTCGTAATCTCGGGTATCCGCTCGATTGGGAAGGAATTTTCAACTACATCGGCTGGCCCGCATTTTTTAAACCGTTTGCAGGTGGCGGCTGGAAAAACGTCTATCGCTTGCACAACTCCGAGGAGTTTTTCCGTGCTTATAACGAAACTGGCCAGCTCGTGATGATGTTGCAGGAGGAAGTCAAATTCGACATGTATTTCCGCTGCTACTCGATCGATCAACGGCACATTCGTATCATGCCATACGAGCCGCGGCATCCATATCATTTGCGGTACCAAACCGAATGGCAGGCGCCCAAGAAAATCTTGCAAGAGGTCGAGCGAGGTGTGCTCACCCTGAACCAGTATCTTGGCTACGACTTAAATACGGTTGAGTTCGCCATTCGCGATGGCGTGCCACTCGCAATCGATTTTTGTAATCCCGCGCCGGATGCAGAGGCCGCCAATGTGGGCCAGGCGAACTTCGAATGGGTCGTGGAAGCCGTTTCCGAAATGGCCATTCGCAAAGCACGCGAACACCTTGCCGGTCGCGACAATTTAAGCTGGGGCAAATTCATGCAGGCTGCCGTGGACAAGCGCGAACTCCGCGAGCTCGCCTAAGAAATAACGTGCAGGCAAAGGTGGATCGAGCAAGGGACGGCTCGATCCACCATGACAGCGAGCCGTTTTTGACGGAAGTTTGCTACCCCTGATGAGCGCCAAGAAACACGTCTTCACTCTCGGCATCGAAGAGGAATTCGCGATTATCGATCCGGCGACGCGCGAGCTGCGGTCCCATATTCATGAAATCCTTGAGGGCGGAAAAATCATGCTTAAAGAGCAGATCAAACCGGAGATGCATCAATCTGTGGTTGAGCTCGGCACCGAAATTTGCCAGTCGATCGTCGACGCGCGGGCCCACGTGCTTGAGCTGCGAAGCAAACTCGCCGAACTGGCAGGTCGCAGCGGATTAAAGATTGCCTCCGTTGGCACGCATCCCTTTTCGCATTGGCACGATCAGCTCATTACCGAAGGCGAACGTTACCAGGAAATAGTGAAGGATATGCAGTTGCTCGCCCGCGCGAATCTCATTTTCGGCTTGCACGTTCATGTTGGCATTCCAGATCGCGATGTCGCCATCCACGTGATGAATCAGGCGCGCTATTTTTTGCCTCACATTTACGCATTGTCGGTGAACTCACCGTTCTGGGTTGGCCATAACACTGGATTAAAAGGGTATCGGCTCAAAGTCTTTGAGCGTTTTCCGCGCACCGGGATTCCGGACGCGTTCGAGAGCCTTTCCGAGTACGAAGACTATTGCAAGTTGCTCGTCAAAACCGGCTGCGTTGATAACGCGAAGAGAATCTGGTGGGACATCCGGTTGCATCCGTTCTTCGACACCCTGGAGGTCCGGGTGTGCGATGCGCAATCACGGGTGGACGACACGCTCGCAATCGCGGCATTGATTCAGGCAGTAATTGCGAAACTGCACAAGCTGCTCCATCAAAATATTACCTTCCGCGTTTATCGCCGGCGTCTTCTTGACGAAAACCGGTGGCGGGCGTCGCGCTACGGCATCGATGGTAAACTAATCGACTTCGGGAAGGAGGCGGAAGTCGACACGCGCAGTCTGTTAAATGAGCTGCTCGAGTTCGTCTCGACCGAAGTAAACGAGCTCGGCACGGAGAACGAGATGGCGCACATCGAGCGGATCATGCGTGAAGGCACCGGAGCGGATCGACAACTTGGTGTGTGGGAACGCGCGCACGATATGAAAGCCGTGGTCGACAACATCGTCACAGAAACGTACGAGGGATTGAACCTGTCGCAGCAGGCGGCGATTGCCAGTTAATTCTTCATGTCGATCGACGGATTTTTTTGCCCGCGAATCACGCCGATGAACCAACGACCTAAAGCAACTACCTACCCCCCTCGCCACCACACTTGACACCCTACATAGGGGTTAGATGGTGGGCATGCCTCGCTCGGGAATTTGGTGTGAACGAAGTATCCCAACGATTTCATCGAAGGCGGTATCTCCCTGTGCGATTGAACGTCGCGGGATATTTGCCCAGAGATCGCCCGCGAGCTCAATAACCAAATGCCCATCGGCTACCGCGAAACACCGAAAAGCTGACCATGGCGCGAAGCTCTCCACCTGGCCCTCGACCGTCCCATGTAATCGCTCTTCATCGATGCGAAGGTGAATTCGTTTGTCTCCGCCGAGCAGCGAGCTTCGTTCGGCGGCTGCTCTCAAAACGCGAGAATAAGGAACGGCGCGCACAAAATAAAGAAGGAACATCGTTATGAAAATGGCGGCCATGAAAACGAGGCCGGCAAAAAGACTCACATACACACCGTGGCCGCCATGACTCCCCAGTACGCCACCGATGAGTAATGTTGGAAGGCGAATCGTGAGTATGCCGAAGCGACCTTCGAGTGAACGGTATAATCAACCCATGGCGGCCGTAAATAAATGAAATCGCCGCTCGCGTACGATATGCCGCTCTGGGTAACGAAACGCGACAGCGTTTGACTTGCATCCCGACGACATAGAGATAGCGAAATGTTTGCCAGGATGTTTGTAGTTTTCATTACGTCTTGGTCACTGCTTTCTGGCTGTGCAACGAAACAAGCCGCGCAAACCGATCCAAATTCCATCATCCGCGAACCGGAAAGTTCGCACGAGGTTCATGGCGAAGTCGGCGTGATGTATGGCGCCAGCGCCAGATAACGTTCGGTAATTGCCGGCGCTGACACTTCGCCGGTCCTCACAAAATTAGATTCAGATCGCCGAACTCGTGCCAGAGATATTTTCTCGCAATCGCTTCTTCGTAGGCCGCGCGAATCTTTTCGGCGGACAAAAATGCGCTCAGCAAATCGAGATGGCTCGCCTCCGGCTCGTGCAAACCGGTCAGCAATCCATCGACTGCTTTCAAACGATGTTGACTATTGATTGTTAGTCGCGTGTAGCCCTCCTTTTCATTTACGCAGCCATCCGAATCGGCAACTGACTCCAAAGCACGGACGACAGTCGTGCCAACCGCAATGACGCGGCCGCCATTCTCGCGTGCCGAATTGACCTTCTCAGCGGTAATTCGACTGACGAAATATTCTTCCTCTGAAGCGGGATGGGCGCGATCAAGTTCGTCGTCCATGTAGGAAGAAAGTCCGGTGTGCAAAATGATGTAGGCGGTCTCGATACCGCGGCGCTTTAGATCAAGCAACAATTTCCAGGTAAATGCGCGGCCGGCGGATGGCATTTCGGCCGAGCCGGGCTCTTTCGCGTAAACGGTTTGGTAATAATCAAGATCCCATGGCGTCGAGACGTACTCGTACCGGATCGGTTTTCCCAACCGGTAGATCAGATCGACGAGTTGCGTCCCGGAAATCGAGAAGTGCAGTTTCCAAAGACGCGGAATGCTCGCGTCGCGCGCCAGCACGGCGGCGTTGAGTCCTTCCGCGAATTCGATTTGCATACCCTCACGTAATCCGCAGCCGAAAGGATCGCCCTGCTCGCAAAGAAGAAGCGCCAGCCAGGAATCGTCCGGCAAGTGCTCGGCCAGACGGACTTCCATGCAAGGACCATGCCGCCCGCCGCAACTGCAACCGCGCAGCGAAGCCGGGAGCGTGCGGCTGGAATTAAAAACAAGTAGATCCTTTTGTCGTAGGTACCTGTCGATCTTGTCGAAACGGGTGTGCTCGATCTTTCCGGTCGCGCGTTCGATTATGAGCAATCCCACTTGATCGCGCCGAACGCCCCGCCGCTCCGGCGGCTCCTTCGCGCTTAGTTCCGGCGGCAACGTAAAAGCAAATGGTGCGCCCATTTATTTTGAGAGGGTAGCTTTCCACTGTTCTTGCGCTTGAAACCGCTTTCCCGTGATGCCCTTCGATTCATCGGAAGCGAGGAAGACAAAAACATCGGTCACGTCAGTGGGATTCGCCCATTCCGTTGGATCCTCTTGGGGTTCCGCGGCGCGATGCATCGCCGTGTTCATGCTTCCCGGATCGACCCAATTGACGCGCACATTCGTGTCTTCCAATTCCGATGCCCACGTTTGCGACATCCCTTCAAGGCCGAATTTGGAAATGCCGTAGGCGCCCCAGCCTGGGTAACCGACCTGGCCTGCGTCGCTAGTTACGTTGATGATAGAACCACCGCGCTCGATCATCGCCGGCAGGGCGTTCTTTATCAGCAAAAATGGGCCGATCAAATTTGTATCGAGGACTCCGCGGAAATCTTCGATCGGATAATCGAGCAGGTTTGGCATCGGCGACGGCCCAATGGTGGAGGCATTGTTCACGAGCACGTCGAGATGGCCTTTGAATTGGGCCAGGGCTGTCGCGACAATACGCTCGATGTCGCGCGGCTTGCTCACATCGGCCTCGATTGCGACGATGTCTGTCTTCGGCGCGAGTTTGCGGAGGTCATCGCAAACTTGGCTCAATTGATCGCCGTGTCGGGCGACAAGCGAAAGTCCAACCGCACCTTCGCGCGCAAATCGCAGCGCCATTTCGCGCCCCAGCCCCTGCGATGCACCCGTGATGAGAATGTTCTTGCCTGCTAACCGTTCCATCGTCCAAAGATCGATGCGCAAGCGTTTGCATCAAGCTACTTCGTCTTTGCGTAAAGAAGTGAATCGAGAATTTGCCCGTCTTTGATTACGTTCTTTTTCAATCGTCCTTCTAAAACAAAACCGGCTTTCTCGAGGACCCGAAGTGAAGCAGGATTATTCGCGTATGGCTCGGCGTAGATGCGGTGGGGCGGAAAATTCTCGAAACAATAGTCGGTGAATGTAGTCACAGCTTCGCTGGTTACGTCCTGTCCCCAGAATTTCTCGCTCAGCCAGTAACCAAGTTCTGCGGTGTGCCGACGGACGTCTTCACCAATCCGAATTCCTATTCCACCGGCAGCCGACCCATCGATCTCGATGCAAAAGTCTGTTGTCGGCTGCGCACTCGTTGCGCGCTGGAGGAATTGCTTCGCATCATGGACGGTGTATGGATGCGGAAACAAATCACGCAGACCAAGCCAAATTCGTCGGTTGTTCGCATGTTTGGCTAGTGACGCCGTGTCATCGAGCCGCCATGGCCGGACTGTGCAGCGCTCAAGCAAGAGCTGCATTTGTTTATTTTCCGTCGAACCTGATCCCAGTTTTTTGCACTTCGCGGTAAGGCAAAAGCCAGATCAGGGATTCGTCGTGAAGATCGACAACCTGAATCCGGTTGCCCCAAGGATCGTGAAAATCGCAGCGGAACGGCGGCTGAAGTCTTAATTTGTATTTGCCAGTTATTTTTTTGCGCACTTCGGCAAGTTGCTGTTCGTCGCGCACCATGATTCCGAAGTGTCGCATTCCTCCGGGATGCAACTTCTTTACCTCGAAAATGGCGAGGAACTGGTGTTCGCCTAGTTTAAAAAAAGCGTCGCCTTCGCCGCGGTCGAGTTGCTCGAGATTAAAGACGTCTTTGTAGAACGCGACCGCCTTTTTGATGTCATCCACCTCGATGGCGACGTGATTGCAGCCGTAAACTTGGATGCTCATTCAACAACTTAGCCTGCCTGGAAAAAATTTGTAGCGCGTTTCGGTGAAACGCCACAAATGAAGATTGGCGGAGACAGGAACCTGGGCCAGTTCGCTTTCTTTATGGATTAGGGCGATTCGACGGAGCTCCAGGCAACCGACGCACAACGAATTGCCACCCGAAAGAATTTGGTCCGCCGATAAATCGACCGCAGATTTTCAGCCTGCGATACCCTATTTTTTTCGATGACCGACCATTTCGCCTTTGATCGTGCGCGAATCGACTCTCGTAAGGCGTTTTTCCATCGCTGGCGCGAGCAGCGGGGTGTGCGGAATTTCGCAAAGATATTCGGCGATGAACCAGATCGGCTTTTGTGTCGCCATCCAGTTAAGGCGATCAAAGCGGGCGAGATTCACCGGACGTGAATATCGCCGCAGCGTCCGCTCGCCGCGAAGATTGAAGTAGACATTAAAATAACTCATGGCCAGTTCGCGCAGATTGCGGTAAACCGGTTCGCGATAACGGCAGCCGGTGAAGTTCGATTTCGCGACCGCGCCCCAGTGTTCACGGCGTTTAAAGATGGCGACGACATGATCTGTATCCTGCTCGGCTTCCAAATCGAAAATCAGAGGCCGAAATCCGATGACGCGGAGCGCGGCCGCGGCAAAAATGCCGCCCTCGAGGCAAGATGCGGTGCGATCATGAAGAACTTTTTGCGGTGATTGCGCAGTGAAGCTGAGATTATAGGGCAGTTCATCGAGAAACCGCTGAATGCCCGCCGGTGACTTCAGCGCCCGCAGCGTGCGCAGTTCCGATGAGGTGAAACCGAAACTCGGCGCATCCCTTCTCGATTTTGGTTTGGTGCGCGCAACTGTTTTAAGCCGAGTGGTCATTTCGTAGGCTCAACGCGAGAAAGAAATAACACCGTTCCCCGCCAACGCGAACACGGTGTCAAGCTACTTCGCGGCGGAAACGCGTTTGAAAACTCCTTCGCCGCGTACGTTAAGATTTTCCACGAACACCTGGGCAGCTTTGCCGTCTGGGCCGACAGTAAAGGTGATGCCGCTTCTGCCAACGGCATTTTCGCCTTCCGTCTCGTAGGTAAACGTATCCCGGTCATAGTGCTTCATCGGCGAAGTCTGGTTCTTCGGTCCCTCGACGATCGCGAGTCCGCCCTCCTTTTCGATGATGGAGATGTCGCCAAAGTAATTGTTCGTGTATCGTCCAACGTAGGCGTTATTTTTCAGTGCAGGCGCGGGCGATGCGAGCGGTTTGAAGTAATCGAAGCCAAGTACCGTGCCAATCGCTGCCGGGTTTGAATATACCTGTTTAAAAAGCGCAAACCAATCTTGGGTGGATTTGCCGTATAGAGCGATATCCAAAAACGTCGTCCCCAGTGCTTCCGCTATGCCGAGGGGATACGCATTAGTAAGAACAACGATGCCCAGTTGCTCGCCTGGTACGAGATTCACATAGGTCGCAGCGCCCAGGCCAAACGCGCCGGAATGATTCAAGCGCAACCGACCCTCTGGATCGTAGCTAACGTTCCATCCCAAGCCGTAGAAAGTCGGCAGTTGCGTGAAGGGATTAAAGCCGGTGAGCATGTGCGGGTGATGCGTCTCAGCCAGCGCTTTTTCATCAACAATTTGTTTGCCTTCGAACTTGCCGTTCGCGAGCTGCAACCGCAGCCATTTCGCCAAATCGTTTACAGAAGAACTCGCGCCACCCGTCGTCGATTGCGCGTCCGGATCGCGTTTGAACTTTTGCACCCATTTGCCATCTACCAGCACGTGCCCCAACGCTTTGTTCCTGCGCGCCATAAAATCGGCATACCGCGAGCTGGTCGAACTCATGCCAAGCGGGTTGTATAATTTTTGTTTGGACGCTTCTTCCCATTCCAGCCCATACGCTTTCGCTGCTGCGACGCCGCCCTCGGTCATACCAAAATTCGTATACGCGTAATGCGAACGAAAACTGCTCTCGGGATGTTGATAGCGCAGGCGATGCAAAATTTCCGCGCGCGTGAAACCCAGGTCTTCGAGCAAATCGCCCGCGTGCTCGGGCAAGCCGCTGCGATGCGCGTACATGTCACGGATGGTGATTTCGCGCGTTACCCACGGATCGAACATCGCGAATGTGGTATCGAGGACGCTGAGCTTTGAGTCCCAAGTAATTTTTCCTTCGCCGACCAGCTCGGCAACTACCGTCGAGCCAATCGATTTGGACAGCGACGCGAGTTGAAACACCGTATCCGCATCCACGGACACGTTTGTGCTCATGTCGCGAACGCCGAATCCTTTCGCGTACACCGCCTTGTCTTGAAACACCACCGCGATGGCCAGTCCAGGCAGCGCGTTTTCTTGAATTTGCTTTTGCGCGAGTTTTTCGACTTCTTGAATGGCTTTGTTCACTTGCGCGAGAGTCACATGACTCTTTTCCTGCGCGTACACGGAAAACGGCGCCAGCAGCGCAATCGATGTGAGGCTAACGACAGCAATCCAGCGCAGTCCAAAGTCGTGTCGTTGACGCCTGCCTACCGAATTCATAATCTCGTTCGGATGAAATTAGGCGCGTGCATGCGGACAATTGCAACTTCGATTGTAGCTCTAACCAGTCCAATGCTAGTAGTTGCGCAGTGGCCGGCGCCAAAGGCGCCAGTTGTTCCGGAAGCTGATGGTTTTATAACCATCCCAAAAGCGGCGGTGCCGCCGGACAGAGGACGCGTGTATAAGGCGATCTTCGACGCGACCCGCGCAGCCGACAAACCCGCGGGGTTACTCCCCGCGCTTAACAATGGCCGGTTCTGAGCTGAATGCATTTGGCGTGGCTGGTGTGCCGTTGTAAAACGCAAAGTTCGCAATGGTTTTTCATGGTCCCGCTATCAATGGAATTCTCGATGAAGCTCACTACCGAGAAAAATTCGGCGTGAGCAATCCGAATTTAAAAGTGCTTTCGCAACTCAAGAAATGTGGAACGGAGATGTTTGTCTGCGGACAGAACCTCGCCGCCGACAAAATCGATCCGAAAACATTGTCGACCGACGTGGAAATCGCCAGCGATGCGCTGATCGTCTTGATGACCTATCAGAATAACGGCTACTCCCTATTGAGTTTCTGAACGCCACACCCGAATCACCGATTCACGCACGGAGCGAGAAAGCGCGACCTATAAACTCAGTTTTGAAGCCACCGAATGTGATCTATCGGGGCAGGAAACTTCATGATAAACTTGCCTTATGACCCGCATATTCGCGCTGCTGGTCACGGTTATGGCAATCGCCATGGCGGCGCTAGCTGCCGATGAATCACCCGGGGAGCAACCTGATTCATTCGACATTGAGCCGCCGATATTGAAGGAAAACCTTTCGGAGGAACCATTGCTCTCCACAGCAGCACCGGATGGCGGCGTCGGGCGTCTGGAAAAACAATTGGAGCGCGCGAAGAGAAATGCGGCTGGCGCGGAACATCTTTGGAAAATTGGCGTTCTCGCGAAAGTAGAAGTGGAACAACGTGCGTTGAAAGTTGTTCGCCTCGAATCCGACCTTGCAAATGCGCAGCTCGCACGTGCGAAAAACGACCTCGCCGCGCAGGAATCTCAAGTCGCAGCCGGCGAAAACACTAAAGACGAACTGGAAGCCGCGAAAGCAACGCTGGCGCAATTAACTGAAGCTGCGCAAGCCGCGGCGGCAAAACGCGAACGCGCCGAACTCGACGCCGCTGAAGCAAATTTACGTCGGCAGGAAAAGCTTCTCCGTCTTGGCAGCGCCCATAAATCAGATGTTAATCAGGCTCAAGAAAAGCTCGCCGAACTCAAAGCGGAGAAAAATTGATTGGTAGTGGCGAGACTCTATCGAGTCGGCGACTTCGCTCAGGAGTACAGCTCGAAGTTAGTATCCCGCCGTCTGACCGTCTTTGCGTGATTCGCTCGCCCCGACGTAAACGCGTTGACCACCATGCATTTCCACTTTGATGGCCTGATAACCGCCGTACCCACCGACATCGAAGCGGACGTCGTGCCCGCGTTTACGCAGTTCGCGCACGGTTTCGTACGGAATGCCGCTCTCGACTTCGACGTAGCCGCCTGACTCGGTCATCGTTTCGCCGGTAGGCTCGTTATCGCCTTCGTGCTGCCAGCGCGAGGCGTCGCCGGCTTCCTGCACGTTCAATCCGAAATCGATTTGGTTGGTAAGCACTTGGACATGACCCTGCGGTTGCATGCCGCCGCCCATGACGCCAAATGCCTCCCACGGTTTACCGTCTTTCATCACGAAGCCGGGAATGATGGTGTGAAACGGCCGTTTCCCCGGCGCGTAAGCGTTCGCGTGCTGGGGGCCCATCGAAAAAAGTTCGCCGCGATCCTGAAACATGAAACCGAGGCCGGGCACCACGATCCCGCTGCCCATCCCGCGATAATTGCTCTGAATGAGCGAGACCATGTTCCCTTCGTCATCAGCCGTGCACAGATAAATCGTGTCACCTTGATCGAGCGCCGGATTGCCAGCCTCGAGCTTTTTGGCCGCTCGATTCGGGTCAATCAATTTGCGACGGTCCGCGGCATAGCTTTTCGAAAGAAGACCGGCGAGCGGAATTTTCGCGAACGCAGGGTCGGCATAAAATTTCGCGCGATCAGCCCACGCAATCTTCTTCGCTTCGATCATCGTATGCAGTGCCTCGGGTGAATTGCGACCCATCGCGCGCAGATCGAATCCTTCGAGAATGTTCAATATTTGCAGGGTGGCGATGCCCTGACCGTTTGGCGGAAGCTCGAATACATCGTAACCACGATAATTCGTGGAAACCGGCTCGACCCATGTCGACGTATGTTTCTCGAAATCGGCTTTGCGCAGAAAGCCGCCATTGGCCTGCATGAAACTGTCGATCTTGTCCCCGATCTCACCTTTGTAAAAGGCGTCCCGGCCTTTCTTGCCGATTAATCGCAATGTTTTCGCGAGCGTTGGGTTCTTGAAAATGTCGCCTTTGGCCGGGGCTCGACCTTTGCCATCGAGCGTGTACGTTTCCAGAAACGCGCCCGGCATATTCTTGTAAAGCGGCACGCTGAGTTTCCAGTAGTACGCGATTAAGTCCGTAACCGGAAAACCTTCCTCAGCGTAACGAATCGCCGGGGACAGATCATCGCTCAATTTCAGCTTGCCAAATTTCTTATGCAGCTCTGCCCAAGCGTCCACCGTCCCCGGCACGTTAATCGGCAACATGCCGTGCGGGGGAATTGTTTCGCGATGCAGTTTCGCAAGCTCGGCTTTCATTTGATCGTAACTCAAGCCGAGCGGCGAACGTCCGCCGCCATTGATCCCATAAAGTTTGTTCTCTTTTGCGCTATAAACGATAGCGAAGAGGTCGCCGCCGACGCCGTTGGAGACTGGTTCCATCAATCCAAGTGCAGCGTTCGCGGCAATCGCCGCATCCACGGCGCTCCCACCGCGTTTCAAGACATCGAGCCCGGCCTGAGTGGCCGCCGGCACACTCGTGCAAACCATTCCATGCCGCGCCAGGACCTCCGATCGCGTCGCGAAATTCTTTCCCGTGATGCGATCGATCTGGGCATCGCCTGCATGCGCAGCGAGAAAAAGTGCCAATGTAGAGATCCACTGAATGAACTTCCTCATTGACTCAGCTTAATTCGATGGCTGCGAATTGGAAGGTAACGCGGATTTAGAGTTGGCGTCTGACGCAGACGCCCTACAATTCCTGCGATGAAAATCTCGTCCGATACGTGCAAGGCGATCAGCGTAATTTTCTTCTACATGGCTCTTTTGTCTTTTCTGATCGGCATGGCTGGCCGACTCAAGGAGAGCTTTCACTCGCGCGCCGAAATCTCGACGGCCGGGTTTACCGTCGCGGCGGTGTTGGCCGCATTGGGCGTGATAACGTTTCTGTTCTCCTGGAGAAACAAAACCGATAAACCACTCGAACCGCCACCTTGACACTGGGAGTGCCGGGGCGCTATCCCGCCGGTGAAAGCTGGCGGGGTTCCTTTTTCGAGAAAAAAGTGGCGGCGATCCTTTTAGATCGCCGCCGTCCCCACCGCTCTGAAGAATCGGAGTTATTCCCGCATTGCGTCATGGAGCTCTTTGTGGGCGTTCATCACGTCTTGATGAGCTTTCCGAATGTTATCAAGCTTCTTCTGCTGATCGGCTGTCAGCAGCGGACGAATCTGCGATGTAGTGCTATCCATGACCGCTTTCATCTTCTGCATCGCCTCCTGATGGATCGCGGCGATTTGCGGTTTGGCCTGATCGATGATCGGCTGGACCTTGGTCTGCTGATCGGACGTCAGGTTCAGCCCTCTGGTTAGTCCTTCAAGCCCAAATCCGTGTCCCTGCCATCGGCCGCCCCCGCCATGGCCGGGTTGAGCTTGCACCATTGCAAAACCGCCGAGGGCAATCGCACCCGCGGCCGCAAGTGTTAGTAAGTTTCGTTTCATAGTTGTTTTAGTTTGTTATTTTACTAAGCGCTTCTTGCGCTTCTGTAGCTAATGACCGGAGAGGAATCTCGCCGGTTACATTTTGTTTTCTCGATTCAACTGGAAGAAATTGTAACCGCAACCCGCCAGCGCCGGTCAAAGACAATGGTGTGGATGCGCTCTTGACTACATGGATGAGTCTAATGCAAGCGCGCTGGTTAAAGCTGCGCTCCAGCATGATGATGAGGCGGCTCGGGCATTGGTCCGGCAGCTTTATCCGCTCGTGTCGAAATTGGTGCGCGCGCATCGCCCGCGCCGAACGGCTGAGGAGGACCTTTCCCAAATGATTTTCATCAAAGTTTTTCAAAACTTGTCGCAATTTTCTGACAAGGTGCCGCTCGAGCACTGGGTTTCGCGCATCGCCATTAACACCTGTCTCAATCAGATCGAATCGGAGAAAGTGCGGCCCGAACTTCGTTACGCCGATCTGAGTGAAGAAGAGCAAGCAGTAGTGGAGAATCTGGCTTCATCGTCCGAGGAGCTTGCCCCCGACCAGCGATTTGCGTCGCGCCAATTGGTCGAGCATCTTCTCGCCGCCTTAAAACCAGTCGAGCGGCTCGCGATTGATTTGCTATACTTGCAAGGACGTTCCGTTGAGGAAATCCGGAAAATCACCGGCTGGAGCGCGGCGCTCATTA
>Ga0209474_10001454_pt1 | contig 23095 bp, 25 predicted proteins | sample GraSoiAngelo_145_FD_185902 | JGI IMG/M metagenome (GOLD analysis project Ga0209474, IMG submission 185902) | Grasslands soil microbial communities from the Angelo Coastal Reserve, California, USA - 14_1009_05_20cm (SPAdes) (version 2) | ecosystem: Environmental > Terrestrial > Soil > Grasslands...
GGGAACAGGGCAAACGTATGCCACGCGGGCCTGCGCGGGCGCTTCTCGCCGTCATCGCGCACGCTCCGGACACGGTCTTTGCGGCTCTGGCCAGAACTTGAGGTCGGAAGCAAACGCAGCTCCGGAATGCACCCATGCGTTGGTTGGCAGCGCGACAGCGCACGGACATAATGCAAATCTATTCGTGCGAGTATCCTTGAGATGCAGTTCGTCGAAGCCAACGGCGCTGAAATCCCGGCAATCGGACTAGGGACCTGGGAACTGCGCGGCCCGACCTGCGCGCGCCTGGTCGAGCAGGCACTAAAGCTCGGCTACCGCCACATCGACACCGCCCAGGTCTATGAAAACGAACGCGAAGTCGGTCAAGGCCTGCGCTCCTCGAGGGTCCGGCGCGACGAGGTGTTCGTGACCACCAAGGTCTGGACCACTCATTTCGCTCCGAACGATCTCGAGCGATCCACCAAGGAGAGCCTCACCAAACTGCGCCTTTCCGAAATCGACTTATTGCTGCTGCACTGGCCAAATCCGCAGGTACCGCTGACCGAAACGCTTGGCGCGCTGGCTCATGCAAAGAAGCTCGGCATCGTCAGGCATATCGGCGTTTCGAACTTCACCTTGGCTTTGCTTGAGGAAGCAGCCGCGGTCTGCCCGGAACCTCTGGTGTGCAACCAGGTCGAATACCACCCCTATCTCGATCAGAGCCGGGTCAAGGATGCATGCGCGCGGCACGGCATGGCGCTGGTAGCGTACAGCCCGGTCGCAAAGGGTCGCATCAAGAGCGACCAGACTCTGGCGCGGATCGGAAAGCCCTACGGCAAGACCGCGGCCCAGGTTTGCCTGCGCTGGCTCGTGCAACAGAATGTGTCGGCGATACCGCGGACCTCGCGTGTCGAACGACTGTCGGAGAACATCGACGTTTTCGACTTCGCCCTGTCCGATGGTGAGATGCGGCAGATTTCAAGTATGGGCAGTAAGACGGGGCGGCTCACGGATTACGGTTTCGCGCCGAAATGGGATTAATGGCGGCTATGCCCGCGCGAGCAGCCGACAGGCTTGGCCGATGATTAGCGGCCCGCTAGCTCCCCATTGCCCGCCAGGCGCTCGAAGCGAACTGCCTCCGCCAGGTGACGATCACAACTGCCGCTGTCGATAGAAACAAAACCCAAGGACTGACGAACCAGCCGAGATAGCCCAGTGCGAAGAAGAACGCGCGCTGGCCGCGATTGAAGTGCCTCCCTGCTGCTTCAAACAACCTGGTCGTTCGCAAGACATGGGCTTCGGCGGCGGGGGTGTCGCGCTGTTGAGCCGGCGGCATCGCTCCCAGCAAGATGGCCACATAATTGAATAGCCGGTATGACCAGGCAAACTTGAAGAATGCGTAGACGAATATCAGGACCAGCCCGACGCATTTGATTTCCCAAAGCGCGGGCGAGGGGGTGAGATCGATCGGGAGGGTGCCAAAGACGGCCAGCGCTTCGGTCGTCGAACGCAGCAGAGCCAACGATCCGCCGACCGCGAGCAGGCTGGTGGAGGCAAAGAAGGCCGTGCCGTTTTGCAGCGACGCCATCACCTGCATGTCCACCATGCGGGCCTCGCGATCGAGCAGACGGCGGATCCAGATCTCGCGGTACACGTGCATCCGGGCCGACAAGCTGTCGGCTCCATAAGCCGTGTGCTCCAGGGTGAAGGCATACACGGTCCATTCCAGCACAAAGAAGCCAACTGCTAGAATGTCGACCCAATATGCGGCCATGTTGCCCCCTCCCGACTGTTTATGCTGCATGGTCTGTGGCTTGAGGGTCCGCGGGCTGCCATGCCAGTATGCCAGCGGGAAGGACTCGCCGGATGACTTTGAAGCTCGTGATCGGCAACAAGAACTATTCGTCATGGTCGATGCGGCCGTGGCTGGCGCTGCGGGCCAACAACATCGAGTTCGAAGAAATATTAGTTCCGCTCTATACCGGCCCTGAGGACAAGCAGCGAATTCTTGATTTCACGCCTTCAGGCAAGGTGCCGGCGCTGGTCGACGGCGACGTTACGGTCTGGGATTCTCTTGCCATCATTGAATATGTGGCCGAACGATTTCCCCAAGCTGGGCTGTGGCCCGAGGATCGCGCCCGGCGGGCGCATGCTCGCTCGATTTCCGCGGAGATGCATTCGGGATTTTCAGCACTGCGCAATGAATGCGGGATGAACCTGCACCGGCCGATTCGCGCGATTACGCTATCAGCCGATGCGCGCGCCGATGTCGCGCGGGTTCAGCAGATCTGGATGGAGTGCCGCGAGCGCTACGGCAAACTTGGTCCATTTCTGTTCGGAAGCTTTGGCGCCGCCGATGCGATGTTCGCGCCGGTGGTGCATCGGTTTCGCACCTATGCGATTCAGGTCGAGCCGGAGGTGCAGGTGTATATGGAAAGCATGATGGCCTTGCCTGCATTTCGGGAGTGGACGCGCGCTGGGCTCGCCGAAACTCTGATTGTCGAGAAGTTTGAGGAAGCGTGAACGCGTTGCCGCATCCCTCGCCTAGAGCCTAGGCAGGAGCGGTTCCCGCCCCGGCAGGCCAAATGGTCTGAAATCCGAAAAAATGCCTCTAGCACGCTGAAAACATGCAAGATTCGGGTATTTGCCATCTGTCGATGTAACTGGCCAACCGGATCGCCGCCGTGCTATAGAGTTGGCGGGTTTGGACTAGGCCGTTGCAGCGAAAACCGTGGGCGCGGCCGACGTTTTTGCGTGATGGGAGAAGGCGTTGAAGCATAAATACAACGTTGGTGAGAGCGTCTATTTTACGGCCAGCAACGTGGCCCGTCCGGCCGCGAGCGGGACTTACGAGGTGATCCGGCTGCTTCCGACCGATGGCGACGACTGTCAATATCGGATCAAAAACTCGACTGAAGCTTTCGAGCGGGTGGCCAAGGAAAGCCAGCTAAACGTCTCCTGAAAGGCGCGCAAGGCCGGGTAGGGTTCCGTCCCCGCCGTCAAAAGGGCTCCGTTCTCATGACCACTCTGCATGGGCTGAGTGGAAGATCAGTTTCGCTGAATGCGTTCTATGCTGCGTTGGGGGGCATCGCGCATGAACTGGGCTTGGGCTACATCGCTTGACCAATTCTGGCGTTCGCCGGTCTTCCCGATGTGGCTGACGTTGGCTGCGGCGGGATTATTTGGGATCATCCTCATGACTATGCTGTTGCGTCCTGAGAGATCTCTCGCGAATGGCACGGTCACCGTGATCATCACTGTGCTGGCTCTCGGCATCGCCGCTGCAGCGAGCTTTCGAGGCTTCGGTCCCGCCGCCGGCAGTGCCTCCGAGACAACCGCCTCCGCCCAGCCGCCGACCAACGCGGCGCTGCCGGCGTTGTCTTGCATCGATGATCTCGCGGGCGACACCGTTCTAGGGGCCTGTGAGAAGGCTCTGTTCGGTTCAGCCGAAACTGCCGCGGCTGCGGTATCCTATGCGGCTTCCCAGATCAGCCGGCTGACCGCATTCGGAGATGTCGCAACCGCCAACCGAAGCCTGACGCCGGAATTGCAGACGCTACGGCGAGCGGTGGAGCGTGACCGTTACGGCCTGATGGCGCAGGTGTTGCTCGCTCGGGATCATTGTTCGCCATCCGATTGCGCAGCTTTCCGCGCGTTGACGGATAATCATCAGATCGCGTCCAATATGGACGTACGAGTCTATGACGGCTTGGTTGCGCGCTATGCGCCGTCATGGAACGCGCCTGCCGCGGTGGCAGCAGCGCCGGCGCCCATGCTTGCTCCCGCGATGCCGACGGGCAAACCCACCAACGCCGATTTCCCCTCGGCAGCCTCGACCCCGGCGGTCAGCATCATGAGTCCCGAGCCGGGACCAGCCGCGTCCTCATCCGCACCGCGCCCGCCGCAATCGCCCCCACCGGCCGCGAATGCGCCATTACCGCTGGCGCGCCCCGCCGCGGCGGACACCCCCGCGGTGGCCACGGCCAAAAAGCCGGCGGCGCAGAAGCATACTGCCGGCCCGGTTCAGCTCGCGCCGCCGCCTGGAACCCCGGCGACCGAAACGTCCAACGATTGATGGTTGAAGCCGCCGCGCGCCAGGAAGGCTTTGCATTTGTGTGCGAGTCAAAACCGTTTCCACTTTCCTGACCATACTCTAACGTCGTGCCATGCCACTTCACCTCATAAAGCTCGCGGTCGGCTGCGAATCAGTCAAGGACCTCAAAGGCCGGATTGCGGAGCGAATGCGAACGGCGAAGAAAAAGGGCCTGCCGCTCCATCATATTCACATCACCCGCATGACGCCTAAACGGATCGATGAGCTGCTTGCGGGCGGTTCTCTGTACTGGGTCGTCCGGGGCGAAATCGCCGCCCGAGAAAAAATCATCGCTGTCGAACCGTTCAGGGACCGCGACGGCATCGGACGATGCCGGCTGGTGATGCGGCCCAAAGTGATCGCGGTCTCACCACGCCCGATGCGGCCTTTCCAGGGCTGGCGCTATCTCGGCGAAGATGCCGCCCCGCCTGATCTCGGCAGGGCTGCGGCCGCAAGCGTCGCTTCGATGCCCGAGCCGTTGCGGCGCGAACTGCGCGATCTCGGGCTGCTCTGACCAATACTGGAGTCGCCGGGGACACCGGCGGCCGATAGTGTCTCAGTTTGCCAAAGTGAATTTTTTAGTTAATGGGCCTTGTTTCGTGCGGGCGTCACGAGCGTCGATCAGGTCGACGATCTGCTCCATATTCCAGAGCGTATCGGAAACGCCAGCGGCAAGCTTCGCAAGGGAGGCCGGCATTCATGCTTGACCATGTATTCCTATCGGTCAGCGACATCGAACGCTCGGTCGCCTTTTATACGCGGGCGCTGGCACCGCTTGGGATCACCGACCGCGTCGATTTTGACGGCAAGGATGGCCCGCTGGGGCATCCCGATCTCAAGGGCTTCGGCTGCAAAGGGCGGTTCATCCTTTGGCTGCGGTCAGGCGAGGTCGATAGCCGGGCGGCGCATGTCGGTTTCATCGCGAAGTCGCGGGGCGAGGTCGACGCGGCCTATGCGGCCGCGATGGCGGCAGGCGCGAGCGACAATGGCAAACCAAGTGCCAGGCTTTACTACGATCCGCGCTACTATGCCGGCAACGTGTTCGACCCCGATGGCTATAGCCTCGAATTTGTTTACAAGAGCTGGCAGCACCAGAAGCCGTAACATCGCCCGGGAATACGTGGACTTTCAAACTGAGACACTACCCTGCAGCCGACCTCGAATCAGCTCCGGAGAAAGAATTTCGGCGCGCTAAACCGAGACGTTGTCGATGAGCCGGGTTGTTCCAATCTTGGCCGCGACCAAAATCCGCATCGGGCCGTCCTTCACCGCAGCAATCGGCCGCAGGGTCTCGGCGTGACGCACCTCCAAATAGTCTAGCGTGAATCCGGCGGCCACCGCGAGTGCGGCCCCAGCCGCCATGGCGGCTTTGATATCGTCGCCCGCGCGCAAGCGCTTGGCGCTCTCCTTCATTGCCCGGTACAGCTCGGGCGCGGCCCGGCGCTCTGCCTCTGACAAATAGACGTTTCGCGAAGACATCGCGAGCCCATCGCGCTCGCGCACGGTACGCGACCCGATCACCTTGACGCCGAGGTCCAGATCTCTGGCCATTTGCGTCACCACGCGCAATTGCTGGAAGTCCTTTTCGCCGAAAATCGCGAAATCCGGTCGACACTGCATAAACAGCTTGCCGACCGCGGTGCTGACGCCGGTAAAGAAATCCGGCCTAAACCGGTCTTCCAGACCCACCTTGGCCGGACCTTCCGTCAGGATTTTAGTGGCAAAGCCGTCCGGGTACATGGTCTTGACGTCCGGATTCCAAATCAGGTCGACATTCTCGGCTGCGAGCAGGGCGAGATCGGCATTCCAGGTCCGCGGGTACGAACCAAAATCCTCCGTCGGCGCGAATTGGGTTGGATTGACGAAGATCGAGACGATCACTTTCGGCGCGCGGCGCTTCGCCAGCCGGACCAGCGAGAGATGGCCATCATGGAGAGCTCCCATGGTCGGCACCAGCGCTGTTGTGAGTCTTTTCGCGCTGATGCCATCGATCGCGCGACGCAACGCAGGGATCGTGCGGACGATCATGGGACTTCGCGACATCTAAGGCTCGAACTCCGACAGCGGGGAGGGAGGCGGATAGCCCAGAGAGGAGCCGGGCAACAGTTCTTATCAAGTCCGAGGCCGGGCGGCGAATCGGCAGCGCGCAATTTTGACTCCAACCTACGCGGCAGACGTCACGTCGAGTGCGCATCGCGACGTCAGCGCCGTCGCGAGCGCATCGGATTCATGATTAAGACAGACCATCAGCGATTTAAAGGCGCAGTTGCGCATTTCACTTGACCGCGGTCGCGCGGGCTTTGAAGATATCGCAGGGGACGAAGCAATGTTGGTGCAAACCAGTCAGGGCCAATCGGGCTCGGCTCACGTCGTTGTGCTGGGCAATGAGAAGGGCGGTTCGGGGAAATCCACCACCGCTTTGCACATCGCCGTCGCGCTGATGAAGGCAGGACAGCGCGTTGCCACCATTGACCTTGATTGCCGTCAGCAAAGCTTCACTCGCTACATCGGCAACCGGGGCGCTTGGGCGCGCCGCACCGGACTCAATCTGGAAATACCCGTGCATTGCTGCATCAAGCTCGGCGAGACCATGCAGATCGCCGATAACGAATCATCCGAGTTCCAGCAGTTCGTGGATGCGGTGAGCGCCGTCGAGCACACCTTCGATTTCATAGTGATCGATACTCCGGGCTCGGACAGTTACCTGATGCGCCTGGCGCATTCGATGGCCGACACCTTGGTGACGCCGATCAACGACAGCTTCCTCGATTTTGACGTACTGGGCACAGTCGATCCCGCGACCTATGCCGTGATCGGTGAGAGCCACTATGCGGAGATGGTGCGCGATACCAGGCGCAAGCGTCGCCAGCTCGACGGCGCCTCCACCGATTGGATCGTGGTCCGCAATCGGTTGTCGATGCTGGGATCGCGGAACAAGCAGCTCGTCGCCAATAGCCTCAATGATTTGTCGATGCGGCTTGGCTTTCGCTCGATCGATGGGTTCGCCGAACGTGTCGTCTATCGCGAATTTTTCCCGCGCGGGCTTACCGCGCTCGACGACATCGACGAGGCTACCCTTGGTACCCGCCCGAGCCTCGGGCATGTCACCGCCCGCGAAGAGGTCACCAGCCTGCTGCGCCAGTTGAAGCTGCCGCTCGACGAGCGCGGCCGCCGGCGCGCCGCTAATCGGGCCGAATGGTTCACCCAAGTCGATAAACCCCTCGAAATGCATGACATTCTCGGCTTGGACGTTGGCGTGGTGAGCTAACCCGGATCGCCGCGACGAAGCTGATTCGTTAGCGACAGCTCGCCCATGGGGTAAATGTGCCCTGGTCGGGAACTTAGCCCCGCCCGATGCTGCGCCATTGCGAGTTCCAGCGTGCGCCGCACAATCGACAGGCAGTCAATTCACAAACTTTAATCTTCCCGTCACGCCGCCGTGACATATATGATGGCACAAGGAACCGTAGAGATTCCGAATGGGAACAGTCTGCTGACTGCGTCGCGTCGAGGACCACATGAAGCGTGGGATTGTCATTCTGCTTTCACTTTTCGTGCTGACGGCGGTCGGGTACTTCACCGTGAGCAAGTGGGCGATTCGTCACGAGACGCTCGCGTTCTACGACGCCAGCAGAGGCAATCGTCCAGTCGAAGTTGACGTTGCCGTCCGGTGGGACAGGGAAATGCAGGCGAATGCCGGCATGATCATCTTGCCGTTGGCGGTCCTCAACCACGGCAATACAGTCAAGTTCACCGAATATTCTTTCCTGGCGAACATATTCGCCGCCCGCGGCTATATGGTGGTCAGCATCCAGCATGATCTGCCCACCGACGCGCCGATGGTGACAAAAGTCGGCGAACTCTACGTCGGGCGCCAGCCGCAGTACCTGCGCGGCATTGCCAACATCAGATTTGCCATCGAGGAAATGCATAGGGTCCAGCCGAACGCGGATTATGACCACCTGACGATGGTGGGGCATTCCAACGGCGGTGACATTTCGATGTATTTCGCCAAGCTGTATCCCGATCAGATCAGGAAGATCGTGACACTGGATAATCTGCGCGTGCCGTTTATGACCGACGGCCGTTTCAAGATCCTCTCGTTCCGTTCGAAGGATCCGCAATTCAAGACAGACCCGGGGGTGATCCCTCCTGAAGAGGTCCGCCAGAAGTCTGGCATTCAGGTCGTCCAGACCGGGTTCCAGCACAACGATATGCGTGACACCGGCCCCGACAAGGCAAAGGCCACGATTCAGGACATGCTGGACAAATTCCTGGACGACGAGAGCCCGCTTCGGCCGGTCATGACCAAAACGTCGCCTCTGATGACCGATGCCGGTCCGGTCGCGCCCTACGCCCCGGTCGCCCCCGGCGCGTCGGCTCAGAACTGACCTCAGCAAGCTTCTGGACCAGACAAGACGCAGAGCGCATTGACCGCTCGGGGATCGCGGCCCACATATGACTTGCTGAAGTTTTCGAGCGCTGATGTCCGTCGAACCGACCAAACCGAAATCGGCATCCGAGGTATCCCGGACGCGAAAGGCTGAATCCGCCGACTTGCCGGAGGCGAAGCCGTCCGCTTCGGAAGACATCGCCGCCTTCGTAGCCAAAGCTCGCGCGATGTCGCCGCATGCGGCGGGCGCGCGGGGCCGGCTGGTGTTCGCGCTCGACGCGACCATGAGCCGGCAGCCGACATGGGACATGGCATGCGCGCTGCAGGCCGATATGTTTCGCGAGGCCGCCGCACTTGGCAGTCTCGATATCCGCCTGGTCTATTATCGCGGCCTGAATGAGTGCCGCGCGACCGGATGGATTTCCGATAGCGCGCAGCTAGCCAAGCTGATGAGCAAAATCGACTGCCGGGGCGGCAATACCCAGATCGGCAAGGTGTTGTCCGAAGCGCGACGCGAGGCGGTGGCCTCCGGCGTCCGCGCCGTTGTCTTTGTCGGCGATGCCATGGAGGAGAGCGTCGACGATCTCTGCGCCAGGGCGGGCGAACTTGGTTTGCTCAAGGTACCAGTTTTTATGTTTCAGGAAGGTCACGACGCCGTCGCCGAGCAGGCGTTCCGCGAGATCGCGCGGCTGACTGGCGGGGCCTGGTGCAGGTTCGATCCCGGGGCCGCAGCGCAATTGCGCGAGTTGTTGCGCGCCGCTGCGGCCTATGCTGCTGGGGGACGCGAGGCGTTGCTTCGGCTATCCAGGACGGGCAGCGGCGCCGCGAAATTGCTCGGTCAGATGAAATGAGATCGGCTTCAGATCTCGTCGCAGGCGAGGAACGCCCTGCTTTTTGGCCTTGATGCGACTATATTAAATCCATGGCTACCCTGATCGCCGGCGTCGTTGCCGTTCTTCTCCTGTATTCGCTGCTGCAGTTGTTTCGCGCGGCCAATCCGGTCGTGCTTGCGCGCGGCATCAAGATTGGCGGCGGAGTCGTGGCGCTCGCGGTTGCCGCGTTTACCGGCCTCAAGGGAGAACTTGCAGTCGCCATCCCGATCGGCATTTTCGGCGCGGGGCTGCTCGGTTGGTCACCGTTCGGCGCATCCGGCTTCGGAAATATCGGCGCGATGTTCGGAGGCGGAAGCGCGCGGCGTTCGCCTGGGCAGAGTTCGAGGGTCCGCTCGCGATTTCTCGACATGACGCTCGATCACGACAGCGGCGAACTGCGCGGCCAGATCGTGGACGGACCCTATGCCGGCCATGCATTGGACGAATTCGATCTGGCGCAGCTCACCGCCATGATCTCCGGCTTCGACGCCGAAAGCGTGTCGCTACTTGAAAGCTATCTGGACCGCAGGTTTCCCGCATGGCGTCAGAACGCGCAGGGAAACTCGGCAGGGTGGCAGGGCCGCGCGTCGTCGAGCGGCAAAATGACGAACGAGGAGGCCTATCAAATCCTTGGCTTGCAACCGGGGGCGAGCCGTGACGACATCGGCCGGGCGCATCGCGCGCTCATGAAGAAATTGCATCCCGACCAAGGGGGGTCGACGTATCTCGCCGCCCGTGTAAACGAGGCCAAGGATACTTTGCTTCGCACGCATCACAGCTAACTCCGAACAACGCTACCAACGCCATACCGATGCTGCCCCGAAGGTCTCTCCGTTTGACGTCCCGTACCTGCCCGCCGTTGTCCGGCGTGGTCGATCTTTCATGTCAGCAGTATTAGCTGGAAAAGCTTGACGATAAGTTTGCAGCAGGACGATCGGTATGATTTTAGCTGCGTCACGCCACGCCACGCCGCGCCGCTGCGCCGGCGATCGGGGCCAGCGTGCGCGTTTTGGGAAAAATTGATCAGTTGCGAACGGTGATGCAGGAGATATCCGAGAGCTTCAGCGTCCGGCAGACGGCTTCGGCCTGATCGCGGGCAAGCCCGGCGAAGCGGGCCCGGTACAGCTTCCTGTCGCCTTTGGCGACCACCGGCTCGGTAAACGGATCGGCCTTTGCCAACAGACCACGGGCTTGATTGCGAGCCGCATCGATGCGCTGCCGCGCTTCGCTCTCGCTCTCCAGAGCGCCGACCTGAACGATCCACCCGGTGTGGGCTGTGGCCGGCTTACTTGCCCTGTCTTGCAAAAGGGACTGGTGTTGTTGTGCGCGCGGAGCCGGATCGGCATACGCCATTGCTTGCGACGGGGAAGCAGATGGGAGGCTCGATGCCGGGAGAACGCCGAGCAGACCGTTGCCAGTACCGTGATTGGCTGGCTGAGGCGGCATTTCGGTCCTTGCGAGCTCAGTTTTGATTAGCTCAGTTTTGGTGGCTTCGCCTTTCGCTACTACTGAGTTCGATGTCTCCGGCGGGCCCGGGCGTGGCGGCGGAATCGCGCTGATGATACTCGTGGCGGCCTGCGAGGTCGCGGCCGAGGCCAGCTTCAGTTGTCCCGCTTTTACCTGTACGGTTTTGACCCTGACCGGTTTCATTGGTTCGGAGGAGCCAGGGATTGTCGTCAGCTCCTGGCTTTGGATGACGCCGTTGGTCAGCGGCATCGGGTCGGCCTTGGCCTGCGGCGCAGCCGCGGTCGCCGCGGCGAGAATCGATCCCGCATTCGGTGCGGCCGAACGGGCGTTCGGCGCTACGGCCGGTTCAGCGGACGTCACGGCGAACTGAACAACGGTCTGCGCCTGAACCGGCTGAACCGGTTTTGATTCGGGCTCGGTTTGCGCGACGTCGGTATTGGCATCGGCTGGGTTGCGCTCGGTGATCGCGGCAACGGTGCGCTTGCTAGCGGCTTTTTCCACGTTGTCCGCAAGCAGGTTGCGCATGATTGCGTCACGCGAACCGCCGCTCCGGCCGCCCAGCACCACGCCGATCAAGTGGCGGTTGCCACGGCGCATCGAGGTTACGAGATTGAAGCCGGACGCATGCGTGTAACCGGTCTTGATGCCATCGACCCCTTCGACCTTGCCCAACAGGCGATTATGGTTGCGGATCGATTGGCCGTGATAGTTGAAAGCGGTCATCGAGAAGTAGCGGTAATATCGCGGAAAGCGATCCTGAATGGCGCGACCCAGCGTGGATTGATCGCGTGCCGTCGTCACCTGTTCATCATCGGGCAGACCCGAGGCGTTGCGATATACGGTTCGCGCCATGCCGAGCGCGCGCGCCTTCCGGGTCATCAGCTTGGCGAAGTCGCCTTCACTACCGGCGATGGTTTCCGCTATCACGACCGCTGCATCGTTGGCCGAGCGCGTCACCAGTCCTTTGATGGCCTCTTCAACGCGTATCGTCTGGCCCGGACGCAGTCCGAGTTTCGTGGGCGCTTGCTCCGAGGCGCGTTCGGACACTTGCATTTCGCTGTCGAGTTTCATGTTGCCGCCATCGAGGCGCTCGAACAACAGATACAGAGTCATGATCTTGGTAAGGGAGGCAGGATGACGGCTGGCGTCCGGATTGCTGGCGGAAAGCGTGGCGCCGGAGTTCCCGTCGACGATGATTGAAGAGAACGCGGGGCTATAGCTCTGCCGGGCTTCTTGGTCGTGCCGGGCATGGCGAGGATGCTGGGATCGCCGCGCTTGCGCGGCATCGCCGGTGAAGATGGCAGCGGTGGTGACCGTGGTCAGCCCGAGAACGCAAACCCGCAACACGCGAGAGGAAGCCAAATTTGTGCAAAGCATGAACTTCCCCGCCCCAATTTCTGCGTTGATCACCGGTTCGTGAGGCTAAATTATGCCCGGTACCGGCCGCGTGTGCCCTGCTCAAAACCTGCAATTCAAACGTCGTCTTCCCGACGAATGGTATCTCAGGCCGACGTTCTGGGTAACGCACTGCATTCCACCTAGGTAAGGCACTGCATTCCCACGGTTTTTTTCCGCTTCTGCAGCCGAACGAGCCTGAACGATCAGGTTAGGTGGCCTGAGTTGCCAAAAGCTTAATGAACCCTTGCCTCCGCACCCGGTATTTGCCGCTAATTAAGTCGTTTGTGCGCCGCACAAAAATGGTTGACCTGATTGTGCGTTGCACTATATAAGGCGTTATCAGGAGCCGGGGCGTCCCGGCAAGATCACACAAATTCACAACAGTCTCGGAAGGACTCGCCATGGTAAAAGTTGAAGAGATACAGCAGTACGGGAAACAACACTTCGACACGGTTGTCGCTTCGGCAGCTAGCGTTCAGAACGGGCTTCAGGCGATTGCAAGCGCCTACGGCGATTACACGAAGAAATCGTTCGAAGACACCAGGTCGTATGTCGAAAAGCTTTCCGGCGTGAAGTCGTTGGACAAGGCGCTTGAAGTGCAGACCGAGTTCGCGAAGTCGGCTTATGAGACTTTTGTCACCGAATCGCAGAAGATTGCGGGACTCTACACCGATCTCGCAAAGCAGACGTATAAGCCGCTAGAGGGCCTGGTCGCGAGGTTCACCCCCGCCGCGAGCGCCTAAATAGTTTGAATGCTGCTTCCAGAATCAAAGCCCGGCCGTTTCGGCCGGGCTTTTGCTTTCGAGTGTTTCGCACAGATTTTTTGCGGCGTCGCCGGCAGCGCTTCGTCAAGGATTGGTGAATGGCTCGTGATCTTATTTTGTCAAAGCCAGCAGGATTGCTAAACTTGGCCTCATCGCGCGGGCGGGAATCGGTCCGCCGCAGGTCGCATCCGGCGGATGTTTGCGCGCTTGCAGCGAGCCGATGGCCAACCCATATTGCTGCTGTCCAGCGGTTGGGCCGGACCGGAGCGGCGATCTGAAAGGTCTCTGGGAACTTGTCACGATGTGCTCCGGCAGGAGAACATCACCACTCCGCTGTCAGCCTACCCTGGGGAATTCGAACGCCTGTGCCATGTTACAAGTGACTTCAAGAGCCGCCTGTTCCGCGCCAGCCGCCGCAGTCGGGATATCGGCTGCTCGAATGGGCAACGATGAGCAGCGGGGCGGCGGGGCCAGCGGTCCGGCCACTTCCGTCATCGCGAAGGTCAAGCCCAAAACCAAGCGCCCCAATCTGTACCGCGTCCTGATTTTGAACGACGACTACACTCCGATGGAGTTTGTCGTTCACGTCTTGGAGAAATTCTTCCAGAAGGACGTCGAGGCCGCCACCAAGATCATGCTCCACGTCCATCACCACGGGATCGGTGAGTGCGGCGTGTTCACTTATGAGATCGCTGAGACCAAGGTCACGCAAGTGATGGATTTTGCGCGCAAACACCAGCACCCGCTGCAATGTGTGATGGAAAAAAAGTAGCAGCGCGCGTAATCCGCCCCAAACGAGGAACGGGTTTTGCATCAAAAATCCGATCGATCAGCCAGCCCTGCGCCTTTCTTTGGGCACGTTAGCCGGCTTTTTGGATGTAGACTTTCTGCACGACCGCAAGCGAGTCGCGGGAACCGCTCTTTCGCCGCGATCTTATATAACTATATGGAAAAGGTTGTTGTTGCCTGAGCGGGCGGCGGCGATCATGATGGTGGGGGCAACAGAGGACGCGAATGCCGACTTTTTCCCAAAGCCTTGAACAATCTCTGCATCGTGCGCTGGCGATCGCGAATGAACGCCACCATCAGTACGCCACGCTGGAACATCTTTTGCTGTCGCTGATCGATGACTCCGATGCGGCAGCCGTGATGCGTGCCTGCAGCGTCGATCTCGACAAGCTGCGCACCAGCCTCGTCAATTATCTTGAGACAGAGTTTGAGAATCTGGTCACCGACGGGGGTGACGACGCCAAACCCACCGCCGGCTTTCAGCGCGTAATTCAGCGCGCGGTCATTCATGTCCAGTCCTCCGGACGCGAGGAAGTCACTGGCGCCAACGTTTTGATAGCGATTTTCGCGGAGCGCGAGAGTCATGCGGCCTATTTCCTGCAGGAGCAGGACATGACCCGCTATGACGCGGTCAATTACATAAGCCACGGCATCGCCAAGCGGCCCGGCGTCTCCGAGGCGCGCCCGGTGCGGGGCGTCGACGAAGAAACCGAGACCAAGGGCAACGAGGATTCGAAGAAGAAGGGCGAGGCGCTCGAAACCTATTGCGTCAACCTGAACAAGAAAGCGCGCGACGGCAAGATCGATCCAGTGATTGGACGCAATGCCGAAATCAACCGCGCCATCCAGGTGCTTTGTCGCCGACAAAAGAACAACCCGCTGTTCGTCGGCGAAGCCGGCGTCGGCAAGACCGCGATCGCCGAGGGGCTCGCCAAACGCATTGTGGACAGCGAAGTCCCTGAAGTCTTGGCAGCGGCTACCGTGTTCTCGCTGGATATGGGTACCTTGCTCGCGGGCACCCGCTACCGCGGCGATTTCGAGGAACGGCTGAAGCAGGTCCTCAAGGAGCTTGAGGCGCATCCGAGCGCCATTCTGTTCATCGATGAAATCCACACCGTGATCGGTGCCGGCGCCACATCGGGCGGCGCGATGGACGCCTCGAATTTGCTCAAGCCGGCGCTCGCGTCAGGCACCATCCGTTGCATGGGTTCGACCACGTACAAGGAATACCGCCAGCATTTCGAAAAGGACCGGGCGCTGGTGCGCCGTTTCCAGAAGATCGATATCAACGAGCCGACGGTGGACGACGCGATTGCGATCCTCAAAGGCCTGAAACCCTATTTCGAGGACTATCACCGGCTGAAATATACCAACGAGGCGATAACCGCCGCAGTGCAGCTGTCGTCGCGATATATCCATGACCGCAAATTGCCGGACAAGGCGATTGACGTGATCGACGAATCGGGTGCCGCGCAGATGTTGCTTGCCGAGCACAAGCGCAAGAAGACCATCGGCATCAAGGAAATCGAGACAACAATTGCGACGATGGCGCGGATTCCGCCCAAGAGCGTGTCGAAAGACGACGCCGAGGTGCTAAAACATCTCGAACAGACGCTCAAACGCGTGGTGTTCGGTCAGGACAAGGCGATCGATGCGCTGGCGGCTTCGATCAAGCTGGCGCGCGCGGGCTTGCGCGAGCCGGAAAAGCCGATCGGCTGCTATCTTTTCTCGGGGCCGACCGGCGTCGGCAAGACCGAGGTGGCAAAACAGCTCGCGGCATCGCTGGGCGTCGAACTGATCCGCTTCGATATGTCGGAGTATATGGAACGACACACCGTCTCGAGGCTGATCGGCGCCCCTCCGGGCTATGTCGGTTTTGATCAGGGCGGACTGCTTACAGACGGCGTCGACCAGCATCCGCACTGCGTGGTGTTGCTCGACGAAATCGAGAAGGCCCATCCGGATTTGTACAATGTTCTGCTGCAAATCATGGATCACGGCCGTCTGACCGACCACAACGGCAAGCAGGTTAATTTCCGCAACGTGATCCTGATTATGACCACGAACGCGGGCGCCGCTGATCTCGCGCGGCAGGCGTTCGGCTTCACGCGCAACAAGCGGGAAGGCGACGATCACGAGGCGATCACCCGCCAGTTCGCGCCCGAATTCCGCAACCGGCTCGACGCCATCGTCTCGTTTGCCCACCTCAATGCCGAAGTAATCGGGATGGTGGTCGAGAAGTTCGTGCTGCAACTCGAGGCACAGCTCGCCGACCGTGACGTCACCATCGAGCTATCGGATCCCGCCAAGGCCTGGCTGGTGCAGCACGGCTATGATGAGCAGATGGGTGCGCGGCCGATGGCGCGCGTGATCCAGGAGCACATCAAGAAAGGGCTGGCTGACGAGGTGCTGTTCGGCAAGCTGAAGGGTGGCGGCCACGTTCGGGTCGTGCTGGTCCTTGATGAGGCATCCGTGGAGCCCGGCGCGGAAAAAATCGGGTTCGAATTCGTCGAGGGACCGGTCACACCAAAGCCCGAAAAACTCCCCGGCGCGCGCAAGCGCACTCCGCCGCGCAAGCCCAAACCGAGCGGTCCCAGCGGCGGGTCCAAGGGACCAGCCCCGCGAGGCCCGCTGGTCAAAGTGTAAGCCGCTATCAATTGAAGAAGCCGGCGCGTCGCAAGACCGCTGGCTTTTTTTGATTTGGTTGGTTTGTGTCGGCTGATGGGGAAACGCAATCCGATCCGGCTAGCGCATAAGCCCGAGAGGCCGCTCTCAGCCTTGGCTCAAAAGCTCGTCAATCCGCCGTTGCAACTGGCGCTTCTTCTTCTCGCTTTGGCGGAGCCGCTGCTCCAGATCGGAAACCGGTAGTTGGTAGCGCTGCTCCGAGCTGAACGCGTGGCCGACGAAATTGTCCCGCCACCCCATCATCCGCGTCAGGAGCCGACGGGCCTTTCGCGCAATCCTGTCGTGATCACCGAGCCGGGCCACACCGTCGTAAATAGCCTTGTCGCGCGCGCTCAGGCGTTCGTCCAACATCTATATCCTCCCCCGTGAAGGCGAGGACTCTACCCGGCTTGCCGGCCCGCGAAAGGCCGAAACAGGTTAAATGCGGCGTTAACGTAAATCGACAATCGCCGGAAAAGGACAGCTTTACGCGGCGGTCTCGCGCAAACCGCGCGCGATCTCCTTCTGTGCGTCGAATTCGCGCCGGCGTCGCGCCAGCTCCTCGGCGCTCAGCATGGCCACATTGTTGTAGTCGCGCTTCCAGGAGGCGTCCGCGCTCCACCGCAGCGGCGACTGAACGGTGGTTTGCGCGGCCGGCGCTTGCGCCAATACGCGCAGCGCGAGTTCGAAGGTAAAAGCCTGCGAATCCGGATCGTGCGGCTTGCCGGCCGAATTGCCCAGCGGAAAATCGGAGAACAGGAACCGCGGCACCGCGGCGTGCTCGACGATATCCTTGGCACAGCCCATCACCACGGTCGAAATGCCGTTCGCCTCCAAGTGCCGGGCGACCAGGCTGAGCGTCTGGTGGCAAACCGGGCAATTCGGCACCAGTATCGCGGCATCCACGCCGTCCTCGCGGCAACGCGCGAGAATTTCAGGCGCATCGGTCTCGATCGTCACCCGATGGCTGCGGTTGGTCGGTGCCCCAAAGAAGCGCGGGCCGACTGCTCCGATCCGCCGCTCGCGCGCGAGCCGCCATAACTGCGGCAGCGGAAACCAGGTTCCGCTGTCGTCGGCCGAGGTGTGTACCCGATCGTAGGCGATGTGGGAAATTCGCAAGTCGTGGTTCTTCGAAGCGTCGCCGTCATAAACCGAATAGAATTTTGCTCGGCCGTTGTATTTGGCGCCCGGCCCCTGGTCTCCCTTGGCCGGATCGAACGGCGCCGCCGTGGTGATAATCGTGACGCGCGATTGGGCGAGCGGTTTTTTCAGCGGCTGAAACGGCGCATCGACATAATGCGCCCAGCGATAGGGCGTGGTGTACCCGATGGCGGCGTAATATTCGCGAGTGCGGGTCATGTAGGGGATTGGCGCGTCGTCATCGGGCGCGAAGCCAGCCTGATCGTCGATTGGGGTCATGTCTTGCGCTCCCATACGCCGCCTATCATGCTCAAATAGCTAGACGGCAGGTTCGATGTGTCAAGCACCTTCGCGAGCTCGAGACATGGCGGTGCAAACGGCTAAACGTTGGGTTGCGGCGCTTGGGGTGGCGGTTGTGATCCTGTTCTCGCCTGCCACCGCCGAGGCGGAGGATGCTGGTCCGGCCAAGACCGACGTCGCAAGACCGAGTGTCGAAGAAGCCGCGATGCAGATGCCGGTCCAGAACGCGCGCGAAAGCGACACCCGCGAGGCGATGTGCCTGATGATCGAATCGGCGGCGACGGCGAACGAACTGCCGCTGGAATTTTTTGCGCGCGTGATCTGGCAGGAGAGCCACTTTCAATCCAATGCGGTTGGACCGGTCACCCGCAGCGGTCAGCGCGCGCAAGGCATCGCGCAATTCATGCCGGGCACCGCCAGCGAGCGGCGGCTGCTCGACCCCTTTGATCCCGTGCAGGCGCTACCGAAGTCCGCGGAGTTCCTGAGCGAATTGCGCAGCCAGTTTGGCAATCTCGGTCTTGCCGCGGCAGCATATAATGCGGGGCCGCGCCGGGTGCAGGAATGGCTCGCGGGCTCTGGCCCGATGCCGCAGGAGACCCGCAACTACGTGGCCGCCATTACGGGCAGGTCGGTCGACGACTGGGCCGCCGCCGGCAACAGGGGGAAGATGCTGGACCGCGCTCCCCGTGCAAGTTGCCGCGAGCTGATGGCGCTGCTCCGAGAGGCGCCAAATTCCTTCGTCAGCGGACTGGAGCAGCATGTGAAGCTTGCTGCAGCCAAATTGTGGGGCGTTCAGCTTGCCGCCGGGTTCGACCGCAACAAGGCGCTGGCGATGTATGCACGTGCGATGAAGCGGTTGCGTCCCGTGATCGGTGATCAGGACCCAAGCCTGCTGAGTTCGCTCATGCGTGCCCGGGGCACGCACGTGTTCTATCAAGTGCGAATCGGCGCTGATACGCGCCCGGCCGCCGACGATCTCTGCAACCGAATTCGCGGCGCTGGGGGTGCCTGTTTCGTGCTACGAAACAGGAGCATGCGCGGCTGAGCTCATGAGATCACCGCAGCGGTTTAGCCAATCCCGACATCCTGGGCTGGCTGGCAGCCTGCCGGCCGTTCGCTTGATCTTGGCAGCTTTCACCAGCGTTATGCGGACCGAGACTCACCTTCTTCCGGTTGCCCTTGCCCCTTCCTGCGCTGGACTCACCCAGATGGCAAAATCCCTTGCGGGCGTTCGCATGGGGAATGTGGTCGGTCACCTCGACAGTACTGACCTTGGTGCTGTTTGCCACTTATCTTGGCATCGGCGCGCTCGCGCATGACACTCATTTCAGCCTGGGATGGGTTCTCGCCAGCACGGCTTTTGTTTGGGCCGGGCCTGCGCAGATCATCCTGATCTCGACACTCGGCTCGGGCGCCACAATGGTGCAGGCGGCGATCGCAGTCACGCTTAGCGCCATCAGGCTATTTCCGATGGTGGTGTCGGTATTGCCGGTGGTGCGCTCGCCCGGGACCAAACGGCGGCATCTGATATTGGTGACGCATTTCATCGCGGTCACCTTGTGGGTCGAATCGCTGCGGCTGCTCCCGCGGGTGCCCCGCGAGCGCCGGATCGCCTTCACGCATGGGCTAGGCTGCGGCCTGGTCTCGGTTTGCCTTGTCGCAACCGCGCTCGGTTACGGGCTGGCGGCCAGGCTTCCGCAGTTGTTTGGCGCCGCGATCCTGCTTCTGACCCCGCTGGCGTTCCTGCTCTCCACCGCGCGCAACTGCCGTCAACTCGCCGACGTCCTGGCGCTGGTCCTGGGACTGGCGCTGCTTCCGCTCGTCTCCCTGCTGCATACCGGCGTGGACATCCTGATCAGTGGCGTCTCTGCAGGCACTATCGCCTATGCCGCTCACTGGTGGCGGGAGCAGGAATGACCGAATTCCTCGGGGACTGGCATTCGCTAATGGTGCTGCTGCTGGCGGGCTTCCTGCCCAACGAGGCTTGGCGGATGATGGGGCTTTGGCTCGGCGGCGGTGTCGATGAAGGCTCTGAGCTGCTGGTTTGGGTGAGGGCGGTGGCGACCGCAATCCTCGCCGGCGTCATCGCGCAAATCTTGTTGGAGCCGCCGAGCGCTTTGGCCGGAGTGCCCGGCTGGCTGCGCTATGCCGCGGTGGCCGCCGGATTTGCGGCCTTCCTCGTGTCACGGCGCTCGATTTTCGCAGGCGTGGTCTGCGGCGAACTGTTCATGGTGGCTGGCAACTGGTGGCTCGGCTGATAATCTCGGAAAAATCCAACGGGCATACGAGGCAAACGCCATGAATCCGCGGGCAAGCTCGGCCTTGATCTTCGCTGTTGCCGTCTTCGCGGTGTTTGCGGCTGCAGCGCAGCCCGCCGCCGCGGAATTTCCGACCCGCCCCATCAAGCTCGTCGTGCCCTATGCCGCGGGTGGTCCGACCGATGTTCTCGGTCGGCTGGTCGGCGAATTTCTCGGCAGGGATTTGAAACAGCCGGTAATCATCGAGAACAAGGCCGGCGCGCAAGGCGCGATCGGCGCCGAGGCAGTGGCCCGTTCCGAGCCCGACGGCTACACCTTGTTCGTTACGGCCGCCTCGATCATCGTGCTCAATCCGATGCTCTACAGTAAACTTCCCTACGATCCGGCGCGGGATTTTCGGATGCTGGCGCTCGTCACCGATCTGCCCGTCGTGATGGAGATCAATCCATCGGTGCCGGCCAAGACGGTCACGGAGTTCGTGGCTTACGCCAAGCAAAATCCCGGCAAGGTCAATTTCGGATCAGCGGGGACCGGCGGCACCATTCATCTTGCCGGCGAGATGTTCAAGCAGATGGCCGGGATCGAGATGACCCATATTCCTTACAAGGGCGCGGGTCCGGCGCTGACCGATCTAATCTCGGGCAACATCCAGGTGATGTTCGACAGCCTGAGCACCGCGTTGCCGCCGATAAAGTCTGGGCTGGTGCGGCCCCTCGGCGTAAGTTCAGATAAGCGAAGCGCTGATCTGCCTGACGTGCCGACCCTCGCCGAAAGCGGTTATCCTGACTACCGCGTCAGCGTATGGTATGGTGTCGCCGCACCTTCAAAACTGCCGGACGATATTGCGCATAGAATTACCGCAAGCCTCGACCGTGCCCTGAACGACGATGCGTTTCGCGCTTCGCTGGAAAAGATCGGCTTTCCCGTGTTCCGTCCGCGCAGCTCGGCTGCGATTGCCGAATTCATCGATGCCGACCGGGTGCGGTGGTCGAGCGTGATCAAAGCGCAGAATATTACGCTGGATTGAAAGCTATGCTTCGAAACAATGAACTCCGTGAAGGCGAACTCGCCACCGAGATACCAACGCCGCGCGACGCCGGGCTTGTCTTCATCGGCCGCATCAGGACGCCCTGGACCTCGCGCGAGGACACGCCGCGTCAGGGCCGTCACGACGGCCCGGTTTGTCGACTTGAGATTTTTGAACCCTGGGTGCCTGCCTTGAAGGGGGTGGATTTCTACAGCAACCTCGAAGTGATCTACTGGCTGCATCGGTCGCGCCGCGATCTGGTGCTGCAAAGCCCGAAGAACAACAGATCGACGCGTGGGACATTTTCTCTGCGGTCGCCACAGCGGCCGAACCCGATCGGCACCTCGATCGTGAAGCTGGTCGGTGTGGAGGACAACACGGTCTTCGTGCGCGGTCTCGATTGTCTGGACGAGACGCCTCTGCTTGACCTCAAGCCCGACCGCTGCGAGTTCACGCCATCAACGGAGCAGCCGACTGGGAATATCGATTCCGACTAAGGGCCAGTCCATCGTTCCGACGCGGCCCCGGGAGGACAGGGTTTTACTCACTCCCCTTTAGCGCGGCCGCCAGCCTGGCGGCATTCTCCTCCAGCACCTTGCCGTCTTCCTTGCGGCTCGCCGGCGGCAACAGCGCGACCCCGTTGTGACGTGGCATCACATGCATGTGGAGATGAAAGACGACCTGACCGCCGGCGGGTTCATTGAACTGCTGCAGGGTGATCCCATCCGCCTTGAAGGCCGTCATCGCGGCGCGAGCGATCCTGTGCGCCCCGCGCGCCACATGGGCGAAATCGTCGGGCGAAATATCGAGAATGTTGCGGGCGGGCGCCTTTGGAATGATCAATGTATGCCCCGGAGAACGCGGCATGATATCGAGAAACGCAAGCACATGCTCGTTCTCATACACTTTGTAACTCGGGAATTCGCCGCGCAGGATCTTGGCAAAAGGGTTGTTGCTGTCATAGGCGGTCATACGGTCTCCTGGAGTTCAGTTCTTCAAGAAGATTCGACAGTTTTGCGAAACGGTCCGGCCTCGCCGAGTTCGCGTCCGGCCTCCGCCACATAGGCGCGCTCGCGCCGCAGATAGTCTGAAAGCGCGCGGCGGAGATCGGGATTGGCGATGTAATGCGCCGAGTAGGTGGTCTGCGGCAGGTAACCGCGCGCGATCTTATGCTCGCCTTGTGCGCCGGCCTCGACCGTTTTTAGGCCGCGCCGAATTGCGAAATCGATCGCCTGATAATAGCAGATCTCAAAATGCAGGAACGGATGATGTTCGATCGCGCCCCAGTTCCGGCCAAACAGGGTCTCGGAGCCGATGAAATTAATCGCGCCCGCAATCCAGCGCCCGTTGCGGCGCGCCATGATCAGCAGCACGTCATCAGCCATGCTTTCGCCGACCAGCGAGAAGAATGCGCGGGTCAGATAAGGGCGGCCCCATTTTCGCGAACCCGTCTCCATGTAAAACGCGAAAAACGCGTCCCAAGCGTCCTCGGTTATCTCGCTGCCGGTGAGCGCGTGGATGGTAATGCCGCTGGCCACCGCCTCGCGGCGTTCGCGTTTTATCGCCTTGCGATGGCGCGAGTTCAGAGAAGCAAGAAAATCGTCGAAACTGCCGTAGTCCTGATTGTGCCAGTGAAACTGCTGGTCGGTGCGCTGAAGGAATCCGTGCGCGGCCAGGAACTTCCACTCCAACTCGCGCGCAAAGGTCACGTGCACCGAGGACGCTTTTGTCATGCCGCAGAGCGCAATCAACCCGCTCGCGAGTGCGGTGCCGATTTCATGACTGTCGAAACCGTTGCGGATCAGCAGGCGGGGGCCGGTGGCCGGAGTGAAGGGAACCGAGACCTGCAGTTTCGGATAGTATCGTCCGCCCGCGCGTTCGTAGGCGTCCGCCCATCCGCGATCGAAGACGTATTCGCCTTGCGAGTGCGATTTCAGGTAGCAGGGCACAA
>Ga0209474_10001455_pt1 | contig 23072 bp, 17 predicted proteins | sample GraSoiAngelo_145_FD_185902 | JGI IMG/M metagenome (GOLD analysis project Ga0209474, IMG submission 185902) | Grasslands soil microbial communities from the Angelo Coastal Reserve, California, USA - 14_1009_05_20cm (SPAdes) (version 2) | ecosystem: Environmental > Terrestrial > Soil > Grasslands...
CCTGCGGGGCAAGCTCAACGAGCTGTATGCCAAGCACACCGGCAAGGCGTTGGACCAGATCGAGAAGGACATGGACCGGGATCGCTTCATGTCCGCCGAGGAAGCCAAGGAGTACGGGCTAATTGACCACGTAATCGCCAACTTCCAGCAGATCGACGACGGGAAGAAGAAATGACCGCTTGCGCCGGCAGGCCGACCTTCCCATACTAGGACGAGATGTCCCACGATAAGCACCTCCGCTGCTCCTTCTGCGGCAAGTCGAAGGACTCGGTCCGGAAGTTCATTTCCGGACCGTCGGTCTACATTTGCAATGAGTGCATCGCCCTCTGCAACGAGATCCTGGCGGAGGACGAGGAGCGCGAGGTCTCCGAGGCGATCACCCAGGTCCCCATCCCCTCCGAGATTAAAGACGTACTGGACCAGTACGTGATCGGCCAGGAGAAGGCGAAGAAGACGCTCGCCGTGGCGGTCTACAACCACTACAAGCGCATCAACTCGCACCAGGGACGCGAAGCGGAGGTCGAGCTCGACAAGAGCAACATCCTCCTGATCGGTCCCACGGGCGTGGGCAAGACGCTCCTGGCGCAGACGCTGGCGCGCATCCTGGACGTGCCCTTCACCATCGCCGACGCGACCACGCTCACCGAAGCGGGGTACGTGGGCGAGGACGTGGAGAACATCCTGGTTCGGCTGCTGCAGGCCGCGGACTTCAACGTGTCCGAAGCCGAGCGCGGCATCGTCTACATCGACGAGATCGACAAGATCGCCCGCAAGTCGGAGAACCCGAGCATCACGCGCGACGTGTCGGGCGAAGGCGTCCAGCAGGCGCTGCTCAAGATCCTCGAGGGCACGGTGGCGAGCGTGCCGCCCCAGGGCGGCCGCAAGCACCCGCAGCAGGAGTACATCCAGGTCAATACGAAAGACATCCTGTTCATCTGCGGCGGCGCGTTCGACGGGCTCGAGAAGATCATCGAGTCGCGCACCGGACGGCGCCAGATCGGCTTCACCAAGGAAGAGGTCGCCAAAGGCGCGCCGGAGAAAATCAAGAAGAATCCCTTCATCGACGTGGAGCCGGACGACCTGCTGCGCTACGGCCTCATCCCCGAGCTGGTGGGCCGGCTGCCCGTGGCGGTGCCGCTCGACTCGCTCGACGAAGAGGCGCTGGTCCGCATCCTCATCGAGCCGAAAAACGCGCTCTCCAAGCAGTACCAGAAGCTGTTCGAGCTGGAAGACGTGCGGCTCACCATCGAGAAAGACGCCCTCAAGGCCATCGCCCAGAAGGCGATCAAGCGCGCCACCGGCGCCCGGGGCCTGCGCGCCATCCTCGAAGAGATGATGACGGACATCATGTTCGAACTGCCGAGCCGCGACGACGTGCGCGAGGTCGCCATCACCGCGGAGTGCGTCACCGAAGGCCGGCCCCCGCTGCTCGTCACCGAGCGCGTCCGCCAGAAGAAAGAAGCCTGACCGACCCGCATTTCGTCGGCTCGTTCCCCTCAGCCGACGTTCCCCTCGCACCCGTTCTCCCCGAAGTCGCCCTGATTGGCCGGTCCAACGTAGGCAAATCGAGCCTGCTCAATGCCCTCGCGGGGCGCAAGATCGCGAAGGTCTCCGCGACGCCGGGGAAGACCCGGATGCTGAACGTCTACGAAATGCCCTTGGTGCGCGGTGCGCCGTACGCGGTTGCCTCCCCCGAGAGCCAACCGCCCGATGCGCATCGGGAGCCACCGCGCACCGGGCACCGCGCCTTTTATTTTCTCGATCTCCCCGGCTACGGCTACGCCCGCGCCTCCCACGCGGAGCGGCACGCCTTCCGCGGCCTCGTGACCGGGGCCCTCGAGCGGCCCCGTCTCGCGGGCGTGGTATGGCTGCTCGACAGCCGCCGCGAGCCCTCGGTCGACGACCGGGCCATCCAGGAGCTGTTCGCCGGCCGCGAGACCCCGGTCCTGGCCGCGCTGACGAAGAGCGACAAGCTGCCCCGCGGCGAGCGAGTGGCCCGCGAGCGCGCGCTGCGCGAGACGCTGGCGCTCGACGCCGATCAGCTGATCGTCACCAGCGCGCGGGAGAAGGAAGGGATCGAGGACCTGCGGGACGCGATCGCCGGCCTCGTTCAGCCGCGAACGGCGTAACTCCGCATCACGTCCACCGGCGCGCGGCCCGACACCAGCATCGCGGTGGACAGCGCGTCCGCCGCCCGTGGTCACGAGGGCGCAGCACACGGCCCACCCGAACAGACTCCGCATCAGGGCTGCTCCAGCTGGCCAAGTTGAGATGGGATAGCGACAACGGGATAGCCGAATGCATCGCTCGGGATTCCGATCGTCGAGCAAACGTTATTGTTGTCCCTCATGCGCCTCGTGCTCGCGCTGCTCGGCATCGCCGTCATCGGCGCCCTCGGGTGGTCGATCCGCCTGAGCCGCCGCTTGCGTCAGAGCGAGCGCGACCGCCGGCGGGCGGCGGACGAGCTCAACCGCCGCCTGTCGGAGCTGTTCTCCCTCCAGGAGCTGTCGTTCATCCTGTCGGGGTCGCTGCAGCTCGAACGGATCGTCGAGCAGGTGGTGCGCTACGCGATGCGGTTTCTCGACGCCCAGGGAGCGCTCGTCGCCCTGGCCCCGGACGGGGAGGCGGCAGCGGTCGGAGCGGGCGAGGGACGCGAGGACCGCCCCCTGCTACGGGTCACCGCCGCCGACGGCACGCTGGCGGCGCTCGCGGGTCGTTCCATCGGCGCGGACGATCCCGGCCTGGTCGTCCGGTCGCTGGGCCGCGAGCGGCTCGAGCTGGTGCGCAACTCGGGGGGGGAGCCGACGCGGCTGGTGGCGGACGTGCACGCCGACTCCGCGGCGGCGGTGCCGCTGCGCGCGCACGGCGTGGTGGTGGGAACGCTGGTGATCGCCAACCCGCGCGGCGGCGGGTTTGGGTCGGAGGACATCCGCCTGCTCTCCACCGTGGCCACGCACGCGGCCGTCGTGATCGCCAATGCGCGCTTCTTCGAGATGGTGCGGCACGCGAAGGAGCAGTGGGAGACCGCGTTCGATTCGCTCAGCGAGGGGATCGCGGTGGTGGACGACGCGGGACGGGTGCGCCGGGCCAACCGGTCTCTCGCCTCCCTGCTCGGCGCCCCGATTCCGGGCGTGATCGGCCGGGACCTGGTCGAGTCCCTGGTGGGCACGTCCCCTCCCCTGGTGGACCTGCTGGCGGCCGCGCGCGCGGGCGATCGGGTGCAGCCGATCGTGCTGCGCTCGGCCACGCTGGGGGGGGGGCGCACGATCCGCGTGACCGCCGCCCGCATCCCCGCACCGGGAGGGGGGGAGGCGCACGATCAGAGCGTCGTGGTGCTGGTCGAGGACGTGACCGACCAGCAGGCGATGGAGTCCCACCTGATCCAGAGCGAGAAGCTGGCCGCGGTGGGCCAGCTCGTGTCCGGCGTCGCCCACGAGCTCAACAATCCACTCACCTCGATTGCCGGCCTGTCCGAGTTCCTGCTCGAGCAGAAGGAGCTGGGCGCCAAGGACCGTGGACACCTGCGCGTGATTCACGAGCAGGCCGACCGCGCCGGGCGGATCGTGCGCAACCTGCTCACGTTCGCGCGCAAGGGCCCCGCGGAGCAGGCGCCCGTGGACCTGAACGACGTGATCCAGCGGACGCTGCTGCTCATGAGCTTCGACCTCACCCTCAAGGACATCGTGGTGGAGACGGAGCTGGGGACGGTCCCGCCGGTGCTGGGCGACCGCCACGCGCTGCAGCAGGTGCTCTTGAACCTGTTGAACAACGCGGCGCAGGCCGTCGCGGAGAATCCGCCGGAGCGCCCGCGCGTGATCCGGCTCGTCACCTGGTTCGACGACCGCGTCCGGATGAAGGTCGCCGACTCCGGGGGAGGCATCCCGGACGACGTTCTGCCGCACCTCTTCACGCCGTTCTTCACCACCAAGGAGCCGGGCCAGGGGACGGGGCTCGGGCTCTCCATCACCTATTCGATCGTGGAGGCTCACGGCGGGCGGGTGAGCGTGGAGCGGCCGCCGCACGGTGGCGCGGCGTTTCTGGTGGACCTGCCCGCGGCGCCGGCCGACGTCGCGTTGCACGCGACCCCGGTACCCGAGCCGGCGCCCGCGGCCCCGGCCGCCAAGCGGGCGATCCTGCTGGTCGACGACGATCCCGCGGTGCGTCGCATGGTGAAGGCGCTGTTCGGCCGGGAAGGCCACACGGTGGACGTCGCGCGCAACGTGCAGCACGCGCTCGATCTCGCCGGCGCCCGCGCGTACGACCTCATCCTGGCGGACGCGCAGGCGCGCGCGCGCGATCAGCTGTTCGTAACTCGACTCGTGGAAGCGCACCCGGCCCTCAAGAACCGGGTGCTGGTGGCGACGGGGGACGTGCGGCCCGGATCGGACGACGCGCTGACCCGACTCGGTCTGCGCTACGTACGCAAGCCGTTCAACCTGCGCGATCTGCGGGACGAGGCGGCGCGCATGTGGGCCGCGGGCGCGCTGTCGTAAGCCTCGGCGGGCCACCCGAACACGGCGAGGTTCACCGCGCCGCCCGGGGCGAACTTCACGCCCTCGCGCAACAGCAACGCGCGCTGCAGCACGCTGGCCTCATGGGCTCCCCGGAGCGAGATACGCCCGGCCGCGTTGAGCACGCGCCACCAGGGCACATCAGAATCTTCCGGGAGCGCCGAGAGAGCCCAGCCGACCGTGCGCGCGGCGCCGGGCTGACCGGCCAGCCGCGCCACCAACCCGTACGTCGCGACCCGGCCTTTCGGAATGTGCCGGACTACTTTGTAGATGCGGTGGTAGAACGGGTTCACACGCCGCCGGTGCGCAAAGGGTCCCGAGTGGCCCAGCCTACACGCCAGCTAGCATACCCGCAGAACGTCTTCGAGCAAGCCTGCGTCCCCGGACCCGAGGATTGACAAAACGTCGTCCAGTGCTCTGCGCTCCCGCGGCCAGGCGAACCGCGCGGCGGCCGCCGCCGGCGCCAGCCACTCCACGCGGTCGTGCTCGGGCGACGTGCGCGGCTCGGCGGCGGCGTCCACCACGGCCGCGAACACGGGAATCAGCGTGATGTCGTCGGTCCGGTGGCGGTAGAACGCCTCCACCCGCGACAGATTGTACAGCCGCGCGGGGTCGAGTCCGGTCTCCTCGCGTACTTCGCGCAGCGCCGCCTGCACCGGCGTCTCGCCCGCCTCGATGTGCCCGTGCACCGTCTCCCACGAGCCGGGCGAGCGGCCCCCCGGTGCGCGTCGCAGCGCGAGCACCTCGACGCCCCCTCCCCTCGCGCCCACGCGCAGTACGTAGGCGTCGACGAACGCAACCCGCACTTCCGTCATGGGGGAAGGGGATGTCGGTCGCGGCTAGCGCCGCCGACCCAACACGGCTTCCAACCGGGCCGACAGCGCGCGCGCGCGGAACGGCTTGGTGAGGAAGTCGTCCGCGCCGAGCTCGAACACGCGCACCTCGTTGTCTTCGTCGCTCTTCGCGGTGAGGACGATGACGGGAATATCCGCGGTGGCGGGCCGCGAGCGCAGGTGGGACAGCACGCCGTATCCGTCCAGGCCGGGCATGTTGAGGTCGAGCACGATGATGTCCGGACCCACCCGATCGACCTGATCGAGCGCCTGCACACCGTCGCGCGCCTCGGAGACGATGTATCCATCGCGCTCGAGCAGGTCCTTCACGACCTTGCGCAAGCTGTCCTCGTCGTCCACGAGCAACACCTTGCACGCCAGCGCGCCGTGGGGCCCGGAGACCCGCGGTGGCTCAGGCTCCTCCAGCAGCTCGAAGTGCTCCACCAGCGCGTCGGGCTCGGGGGCGGTCTCGGCGGCCAGCTCGGCGCCGGGATGAGGCGCCAGATACGGCTGCCGCGCGGCACCGCCGGGGCGCCGCGGTGCCGCCGCCGGCCCGGACGGCCGCTCGTCCTCTTCCGGGATGTCGACGACGCGCGTCAGCTCGTCGAGCGTCGATTCACCGCGCAGCACGTGCTCGAGCCCGGACTCCCAGAGGCCTTTCATGCCCCCGCGGCGCGCGGCGCCCGCGATCTGCTCCGCCGTCTCCCCCGCCGCGATGCGCCGCTCCACTTCGGCCGTCACTGTCAGGACCTCGACGATCGAGAAGCGGCCGCGGTATCCGGTCATGGCACAGTCGGGGCAGCCGGCGGCTCGGTACAGCGGGGTGCCTTTCGGAACCCATTTGCCGAGACGGTCGGGCGGTGACTCCATCCACACCTGTTTGCAGGTGGGGCAGAGCTTGCGCATCAGCCGTTGCGCCAGCACCCCCCGCAGGGCGGCCGCGATCTTGTAGGCTTCCACGCCGATGTCCACGAGCCGGGTGACCGCATTGGACGCGTCGTTGGTGTGCAGGGTGGAGAGCACCAGGTGACCGGTGAGCGACGCCTGCACGGCGATCTGCGCCGTTTCGCGATCCCGGATCTCGCCGATCAGCACCACGTTCGGGTCCTGGCGCAGGATCGAGCGGAGCGCCGAGGCGAACGTCAGGCCGGCCTTTTCCTGCACCTGCACCTGCACGATCCCTTGCATCCGGTACTCCACCGGATCCTCGACCGTGACGATGTTGACGCCCTCGCTCTTGATCTGGTTGATGCAGGAGTACAGCGTCGTGGTCTTGCCCGAGCCCGTCGGGCCGGTGACCAGGAGGATCCCCTCGTGGTTCTCGAGCAGCCGCTTGATGCCTTCCGTCTCGTTGGTATTCAGCCCCAGCGAGTCGAGCGACTTGACCGTGGCGCGGGAATCGAGAATCCGGATCACGACCTTCTCGCCCAGCGACGCGGGCAGCGTCGACACGCGCAGGTCGATCGGCTGGCCGTTCACCGCCACGCGGGCGCGGCCATCCTGCGGTCGCAGCCGGTCGGCGATGTCGAGCGACGACATGATTTTGATGCGCGAGATCAGCGGCAGCCCCGCCTGGCGCGGAATCTTCATCACCTGGCGCAGCACGCCATCGATGCGATAGCGCACCGCCACGCCGCCCTCTTCGGGCTCGATGTGGATGTCGCTCGAGCGCGCCAGGATACCCTCCGAGATGATCAGGTCCACCAGGCGCACCACCGGGCGCTGGCTCGCCTCGGCCTCGGACGCCGCCAGCGTGATCTCATCGGGAGCCACGTCCTTCAGGTGCTCGAGCGCGGTCTCGCTCTCCATGCCCTCGAGCAGCTTGTCCACCGCCTTCTCGGGGCGGTACATCTCGTCCAGCCGCTCGGCGATCTTGGACGGCGCGAGCAGCTGCATGCGGATTTCCCGCGCCGTCGCGAACGCGAGCGCCTTCTCCGCGTCCAGATCGAACGGGTTCGCGGTGGCGACTTCCAGGTAGGAGTCGGTGGCGCGCAGCGGCACGATTTGATAGCGCCGGGCGACCAGCTCGGGGACCCGCTCCTTGGCCGTCGGGTCCGCTTTGTCCAGCTCGGCGATTTTCAGTCGGAACCGCGTGGAGAGCGCGGTGAGGATCTGCTCGTCGCTCACGATCTTCTGGGCGACGAGCGTCTCCCACAGCGTCGCCTGGGGCGTGGCCTTCTCCCGCAGCTCGGCGACAAGCTCCGGCGTGACCACTCCCTCGAGGGAGTGGGCTAGCCATTCATCCGGGAAGTTCGTGTCGGCCATCTAAGACAAGGTAGTGGACCTACGGGAGGTTGGGGAGGTTTGGGAGGTTGTGGAGGTTGGGGGAGGTTGCTCCGCGCACCATGCAACCTCCCCCAACCTCGACAACCTCCACAACCTCCACAACCTGCTTTAGAGGATTCCCCAAAAATCCCGCGACACGTCGAACGCGATGCCCATGCGGTGCGTCGCGGTGCCGAAGCCCGCCTCGCAGCGGAACGCGCCCAGCCATTCGACCCCGAGCCCGAGCGTGGTGCGCGCGCCGGTGGTGGGCATCCACGGCGTGCCCGCGACCGGATCGTCGGCCCAGCCGACGGCCACGTACGGGGCGAGGGTGACGGTGCGTGGCGTGCGCGCGTAGGGCCCGACGCCGAGCGCCGGAAACGGCGCCGGCACGCGCCACTCCACGTGCACCAGGCCCATGCGCCGGCCGCCCCAGGCGCGGAACGGATCGCCGAGCAGGGTGCCGCGCCCCCCGAGCACGAACGCGCGATGAGCCGGGAGCCGCGCGCTCCCCGCGCCGCCCTGTGCCCGGATGAGTAGGCGTGTGGCTCCGACCGGGACGAGCAGGTGGCCCGCGGCGGAGAGTCGGACGTATTTGTCGCCGCCGTCCTGGCGACCGGCTTCGAGCAGCGTTTCGACGTGCAGGTCGCGCCGCACGGCGAACCCTTCACTGCGGCGCTCGAACGCGAGCTGCACCAGGTCGACCCCCGGCCCGCCCAGCGCCGGATTCGGCCGGAAGCTGCCGTTCGCGGGCGAGGCGGCCACGGCGAGCGATTGAAACGACTCGCGACCGGCCGCGACACGCCACTCCCCGCGCACGCCCACGCCGTAGCGGTACGTCAGGCGTGCCCCCCGGGCGACGAAGTAGTCGCCGTAGTCGTGTCCGAACTCCTGGGCCGAGAGCGAGTTCTGGAGCGGGGCGATCACCGGCCAGTCGCCCACGTCGCGCACCTCGCGGTAGGCGCTCAGCTCGAGGGCGCCCCGACCCTCCCGCTCCACCGCGCTCAGCGCGCCCTTGCCGCGCCGGTCCGCGAGCCCGTAGCTCCCGCGCAGGCGCAGCTCGCGCCGCTCGCCGCCGCCGCGCACCACGACGCCGGCGCCGGCCGCGAGCCCCTCCACGCGATTGAAGTGCATCAAATCCGAGAGGGAGCGCACGCCGAGGCGGTTGGCGCGGAGCCCGGACAGGGCGCGGCGTCCGGCGATCTGCTCGACCTCGGCGCGCACCCGCTCCAGGTCGTCGCGCCGTACCGGCTCGGCCACGTTCTCGAGCGCGGCGGCGAGCGGCTGGGTCCACGGAAACGAGTCGCGCTCCGCCTTGGGGAGAAAGGTGATCTCGTCGCCCGCGAACCAGCTCTGCGCCAGCCCGAGGTTGAACACGTAGCCGTCGATTTCCCAGCGCGCGCGGATGATGCCGCGCGCCGGCACGTCGAGCCACGTGGCGCGGCGCCGGATCTCGATCTCCTGGCGATAGGGAAGCCAGTAGCGCTGCTCCCACAGCGCGTTGTCGAGCACGATGCTCACGTCCTCCAGCTGGCGGTCCAGGTAGGCGTGGGGCGTGAAGTTGAACGCCATGCGCACCAGATCGGCGGAGGCCGCGTCCAGATACAGCGTGCCCACGATGCGTGGGAGATCGAAGCTCTTGGGCCGCACGCGCAGCGCCACCACGCGCACCTCGCGCTCCGGGAGCGCGATGATGGTCGTATCGCCGAGCGCGAAGTCGTACAGACCCAGGCCCACCGCCGAGAGCGGGTGCGGCACGTCCCGCACCTCGTCGCCCTCGCCCAGCCGGATGGCGGCGCCGAAGTTGTTCTGGATGATGCCGAGGTGGTCGCGGTGATAGTTGATGTCGGTGGGGAGCTGCGCCTGATCGCGCCAGCCGACGACACGCTGCTTGCTGCTCGCCGGGGCCCTCCAGTACACTTCCAGCTCCAATTGGTCCGCCTTGACGAGGCGCGGAGGGTCGGCGAGTCCTTCGCCGAAGGCGCCCAGAAAGAACAGGAAGCCGTGGGCCTGGGCCTTGTAGTCGTGGAGGGTGGTGTCGGCGGCGGCACCGCTGCGGCGCAGCGCGGCGCGGCGCGCCAGCGCGACCGCGGAGTCCGAGCCCCACGCCTGGGCGTGGAGCCGGGCCGGCAGGCCGAGACCGGCCAGGGCGAGCGCGGCGGCGAGGAGTCGCATATCCCCTCTACCCCGCTCGCCGCTCGATGAGCGACGCCCGCGCCGACTTCCTGTCGCGCGCCGAGCGCGGCGGCATGGTCCCCGTGGTGCGCGAGGTCGTGCTCGACGCCGACACACCGCTCGCCGCCTTCGTCAAGGTCGCCCGCCCCCCGTTCGCGTTCCTGCTGGAATCGCTGGTGGGAGGCGAGCGCTGGGCCCGCTACACCTTCCTGGGCACCGAGCCGCGCGAAGTGTGGCGCTGCCGGGCGGGCGGGAAGGGGCGGGGCCGCACGATCGACCGGTGGACCAAAGCCCGCGGCTGGGAAGTCGTGGGCGAGACGGACGACCCGATCGGCGACCTGGGGCAGCGCATGCGCGCCCTGCCCGCCGTCCCGGTCCCGGGCCTGCCGCGCTTCACGGGCGGGGCCGTGGGCTACTTGGGCTACGATCTGGTGCGCACCGTGGAGCACCTGCCGGATCCGCCCGCCGACACGCTGGCGGTGCCCGACGCCGTGATGATGATCGCGGACACGGTGGTCATCCTCGACAATCTGTTCGGGCGCGCCATCGTGGTGGCCAACGTCGAGGTGCCGGCGCGCGCCGCGGGCGCCGCGCGGCTGCGCCTGTACGATGCCGCGGAGGCACGGCTGGACGAAATCGTGGCGCGTCTGCGCGAGCGCCACGACCTGGCTCCGCTGCCGCTGAAGGACGGACTGCCGCCGGTGCCCACCGAGTCACGCTACCCGCGCGCCGCGTTCGAGCGGGACGTGGCACGGATACACGAGTACATCGTCGCGGGGGACGCCTTCCAGACCGTGTTGTCGCGCCGTCAGGACGCCCCCGGGGCCGTGGATCCGCTGCTCTTGTATCGCTATCTGCGTGCCCTCAATCCCGCGCCCTATCTGTTCTACCTCGCGCTCGACGACTTCACGCTGGTGGGGAGCTCGCCCGAAGTGCTGGTGCGGGTCGAAGGCGGCGAGGTGACCGTGCGACCGATCGCCGGGACGTGCGCGCGCGGCCGCACGTCCGAAGAAGACGAGGTGCTCGCCGCCGCGCTGCTCGCCGACGAGAAGGAGCGCGCCGAGCACATGATGCTCGTCGATCTGGGGCGCAACGACGTGGGCCGTGTGGCGCGGTTCGGCAGCGTGCGGGTCACGGACCTGCTCCAGGTGGAGCGCTACTCCCACGTGCAGCACCTGGTGAGCGAGGTGCGCGGCCGGCTGCGCGACGGCTACGATGCCCTCGACGTGTTCAAGGCGTGCTTTCCGGCTGGGACCGTCACCGGCGCGCCGAAGGTGCGCGCCATGGAGATCATCGACGAGCTCGAGCCGGAGCGGCGCGGCCCGTACGCCGGCGCCGTGGGCTACGTCGGCTGGGGCGCGACCAGCCTCGACACCGCGATCGCGATCCGGTGTGCCCTGGTGCAGAAAGATCGCGTCACGGTGCAGGCGGGGGCGGGGATCGTGGCCGACTCCGATCCGGCGCGCGAGTTCGCTGAAACCGAGGCGAAGGCGCAGGCCGTGTTGAAGGCCCTGGCGCTCGCCAAGGCAACCTCCTGACGTATATTCTCCGCTTGTGTTCAAGCTGCTGAGCACGACGGGCGAGCAGTCGATCGACCTCCAGCCCGGCCGCGTCGTGGTCGTGGGGCGGGCGGTCACGAGCGACGTCCCGATTTACGATCCCACCATCTCGCGGCGACACGCCGAAGTGTCCCTCGCCGACGGGGGGGTGAAGGTCAAGGATGTCGGCTCGTCCAACGGCACCTTCCTGAACGGCGCGCGCATCAGCGAAGCGCTCGCCACCGAAAACGACGTCGTCACGTTCGGCAAGGTCGCCTTCCGGGTGAAGCAGGTCAGTCCCCCGCTCCGGCCCCAGGTCGTGCCCCAGGTGTCGAGCGAGTTCACCGGGGCGAAGCCCGCGGGCGGCACGATCGTGCGCCAGCTCCCGGTGAACGTGTCGGGAGGCGTTCCGGCCATCGTCACCGCCACGCCGTCGGGCGCCTCCCACCTCAAGGTCACCGCCAAGTCGCTCGAGGAGCTGCGCGAAAAGAAGCTCGAGCTGCTGCTCGAGATCTCGAAGGAGCTGTCGAAGCAGCAGGAGCTCGACCGCCTGCTCGACAAGGTGGTCGAGTTCACGTTCCAGGTGATGAACGTGGACCGCGTCTCGATCCTGCTGCTCGAGGCCGCGACCGGCGAGCTCGTGCCACGGATCTCGCGAGGGCGGACGGCGCAGTCGTCGGCCTCGAAGCACGTGCCGCAGTCGATCGCCCGCAAGGTGGTCGAGGATCGCGTCGCCATCCTGTCGGACAACACCGCCGCCGACGAGCGGTTCAAGGGGAAGTCGATCCTCATCCAGAGCGTGCGCAGCGCGATGTGCACGCCGCTCATGGGGACCGACCAGAAGGTGCTCGGCATCCTCTACGTGGACAACCTCACCGCGACGCACTCCTTCTCGGACGACGACCTCAAGTTCCTGATCGCGTTCGGCTCGCTCGCGGCGGTGGCGATCGAGAACTCGCAGCGCTCGGAGCAGATGCGGCGCGAAGCGCTGGTGCTCTCGAACTTCCAGCGCTACTTCTCGCCCAACATCGCGCAGGTGATCGCGCAGCAGCAGGATGCCGGCCGGCTCCCGAGTGAAAAGCGTCCGGTCGTGCTGTTCTTCTCGGACATTCGTGGCTTCACGCCGATGTCGGAGACGATGAGTCCGGACGCCATCGCCACGCTGCTCACGGCGTACTTCACCGAGATGGTCGAGGTCGTGTTCGAGCACGGCGGGACGCTCGACAAGTTCATCGGGGACGCGATCATGGCCCTGTGGGGCGCCCCCATGGCGCACGAAGACGACGCCGACCGTGCGATGCGCTGCGCGCTCGATCAGCTCGCCGCGCTCGAGAAGCTCAACGCCAAGTGGGAGGACGAGGGTCGCCCCGCGCTCGCCATCGGGATCGGCATCAACTTCGGCGAGGTGTTCGCGGGCAACGTCGGCTCGGATCGGCGGCTGGAGTACACCGTGATCGGCGACGCGGTGAACACCGCCAAGCGCCTGTGCGACACCGCGGGGGCCAACGAGATCCTCATCTCGGAGCCCTTCTACCAGCAGCTGAAGCAACCCCCGAAGGTCGATCCCCTCGAGCCGATCCAGGTCAAAGGGAAGTCGAAGAAGATCCCGGTCTACCGGGTGAAGCGGTAGGACACCCCGAAGCGCGCCAGCAGGTCGAGCGCGAGCCGCAGCGGCAGCCCCATCACGCCGAAGAAGTCGCCCCGGATGCCTTCCACCAGGGCCGCGCCCTTCCCCTGGATCGCGTAGGCGCCCGCCTTGTCGAGCGGCTCGCCCGTGGCCACGTAGTCGGCGATCTGCTCGTCGGAGAGACGCCGGAACGTCACGTCCGTGACGTCGAGCGCATGCTCCACGCGTCCATCCAGGGCCACCGCCACGGCCGTCATCACCTGGTGCTTGCGCCCCTGCAGCCGGCCCAGCATGTCCGCCGCCTCGGCGGGGTCGGCGGGTTTGCCGAACAGACACCCGCGCAGCACCACGGTCGTGTCGGCCGCCAACACCGGCGCGCCGGGCTCGCGCGCCGCCACCGCGCGGGCCTTGTCCCGCGCCAGCCGCGTCACGTACGCCTCGGGCTGCTCCGAGGGCAGCAGCGACTCGTCCACGTCGGGCGCGACCGCGCGGAACGGCAACCCCAGCATCTCGAGCAGCTGGCGGCGCCGCGGCGACCCGCTGGCGAGGATGATCACTTGTCGAGGATCAAGGTGACCGGCCCGTCGTTCACCAGCTCCACCTCCATCATGGCCCCGAATTCACCGGTCTCGACGCGGGTCCCGGTCCCGGCGCCCCGCTCGCGCAGCAGCGCGACGAACCGCTCGTACAGCGGAATCGCCACCTCCGGTGGCGCCGCGTCGATGAAACTGGGCCGCCGCCCCTTGCCGGCGTCACCGTACAGCGTGAACTGCGACACGACCAGCACCGCGCCCTGCACCTCCGCGAGCGCGAGGTTCATCTTGCCGGCGGGATCGCTGAACAAGCGCAACCCGAGGATCTTGTCCGCCATCCAGGAGAGACGCTCCTCGGTGTCGTCCGGGGCGAATCCGGCGAGCACGAGAAACCCTGCCCCGATCTTCCCGGTCACTTTCCCGGCAACCCGCACTTCCGCGCGCGAGACGCGCTGGAGCACCACTCTCACCGCCCCCGCCCCACCCTAATGCGGAGTGCGGAATGCGGAATGCGGAATTGCAGGGCCAAGTTCGATCCCAGGAAGCCACTCGCGGACTCGATGGTCGCGCGATCCATTCCGCATTCCGCACTCCGCATTCCGCACTCGTCTCATTCCACGGTCACACTCTTCGCGAGATTGCGCGGCTGATCGACGTTGCACCCCCGGCGCACCGCGATGTAATACGCCAGGAGCTGCAGCGGCAGCACGGTGAGCACCGGGGTCAAGAGGTCGAGGGTCTCGGGGACCTCGATCTTGTGGTCGGCCAGCCTGGCGACTCCGGCGTCCCCCTCGGTCACGACCGCGATCACCCGGCCGCCCCGCGCCTTCACCTCTTCGACGTTCGACACGACCTTCTGGTACACGGCGTCCTTGGGGGCGATGAACACCACCGGCATGAGGTCGTCGATCAGCGCGATCGGCCCATGCTTCATCTCGGCGGCGGGATAGCCCTCGGCGTGGATGTAGGAGATTTCCTTCAGCTTCAGGGCGCCCTCGAGCGCCACGGGAAAGTTGTAGCCACGCCCCAGGTAGAGGACGTTCTGCGCGCGCATCATCCGCTCGGCGATGTGCTCCACCTCGGGCGCCTTCGCGAGCACGCGCTCCACCAGCTGCGGCAGGCGACCGAGCGCCCGCACCACCTCGCGTCCCTGGAGGATCGAGAGGGCTCGCAGCCTGCCCATCTTGAGGGTGAGGATCGCGAGGGCCGCGATCTGACTGGTGAACGCCTTGGTCGAGGCGACCCCGATCTCGGGCCCGGCGTGCAGATAGATGCCGCCGTCGACCTCGCGCGCGATGGTCGAGCCCACCACGTTCACGAGCCCCAGGGTGCGCGCGCCGCGGCGTTTCGCCTCGCGCAGCGCCGCCAGCGTGTCCGCCGTCTCGCCCGACTGTGAGATCCCCACCACCAGCGTGCGCTCGTCCACGATCGGGTTACGGTAGCGAAACTCCGACGCGTACTCGACCTCGGAGGGGATGCGGGCCAGCTCCTCCATCATGTATTCGCCGATCAGGGCCGAGTGCCACGAGGTGCCGCAGGCGGTGAAGACGATGCGGTTCACCTGCAGCAGCTGCTCGTCGGTGAGGTTGAGACCGCCCAGCCGGGCCGTGCCCTCCTCCTCGAGCAGGTGGCCGCGCAGCGTGTCGCGCAGGCTCTCGGGCTGCTCCATGATCTCCTTGAGCATGAAGTGCGCGTGGCCGCCGCGCTCGATGGTCGCGAGGTCCCAGTCCACTCGGGTGACCGCCTTTTCCTTTTCCACGGCATCGACGTCGAGGATGCGATACTCGGCGGGCCGCACGACCGCGATCTCGCCGTCGTCCAGGTAGACCACCGAGCGGGTGTGCGCCAGCACGGCGGACGCATCCGATGCGACGAAGTTCTCTCCCGTCCCGATGGCGACCAGCAGCGGCGAGCCCCGCCGCGCCGCGACGATCGTGTCGGGTTCGCGCGTCGCGACGACCGCGATGCCGTAGGTGCCCTCGACCTGGTGCAGCGCGCCCGCCACGGCTTCGACCAGGGCGCCGCCCGGCTGCTGGGCGAGCCACTCTTCGATCAGATGCGCCAGCACTTCGGTGTCGGTCTCGGAGCGGAACACGTGCCCGCGCTTGGTGAGCGCGGTACGCAGCACGCCGGCGTTCTCGATGATGCCGTTGTGGATCAGGGCGAGCGTGCCGCCGCAATCGGTGTGTGGGTGCGCGTTGACGGTGTTGGGCGCACCGTGCGTCGCCCAGCGCGTATGGGCGATCCCGACGTGGCCGGCGGGGAGTGTCCTCCCGAGCTGTTTCTCGAGCACGCCGATCTTGCCGGCCGCCTTGTGCACTTCGATGCGGCCGTCGGCGACCAGCGCGATCCCGGCCGAGTCGTACCCGCGATACTCGAGCCGCTTCAAACCCTCGAGCAGCAGGGGCGCGGCCTGGCGGGGACCGGTGTACCCTACGATGCCGCACATGGTGCAGAAGAATAACACGCCCGACGCCGCGGTTGCGCGACGCTGGGAAATGTGAGGAGATTGTGGCAAGTCATGCTGCCCTCCTGGATTCGCCCTCTCGGGCTCGTCGAGCACCTCATCGTGGGCGGGGCGCTCACGGCCCTGCTGGCGACCCTTGGCACACCCGCCCTGGCCCGGGTGGTCGCGGTCGCCGCCGTCGGCGTCGCGCACGAGCTGGGCGACGGGGATTTCACGACGGCCCAGGGCGCCCCCTGGAACGGCATCATCGATGTGCTGGCGTTTCTCCCGGTTCCTCTGGTCTGGTGGGCGCTATGAGGCGGATGCCGCGCACAGCCGCCGTGCTTCGTCCACGAGGTCCCGCGCCGCGGCGCCGGTCGGGGCCTCGGCGATCAGCCGGATGATCGGCTCCGTGTTGGACGGCCGCACGTGCAGCCAGCGGTCGCGCCAGGCGAGCCGCAGGCCGTCTTGCGTATCGGTCATCGCGTCGGGAAACTGGCGCCGCAAGCCCGCATACACGTCCGCCATTCCCTGTTCCGCGTTCCGCGTTCCACGTTCCGCCTTGCCTTTGACGATCACATAGCGCGGCGCCGCGGACACGAGCTCGCTCACACGCTTCCCGTCGCGGGCGAGCAGCGCGAGTAGCAAGGCGGCGGCGACGGGCGCGTCGCGCCCCGCGTGCAGGGCAGGATACATCACCCCGCCATTCCCTTCCCCCCCGATGACAGCCGAAAGCCGCAAGATGGCGCGGGCGACGTGAACTTCGCCGACGGGCGTGCGGACGACATCGGCGCCGAACTCCCGCGCAGCGTCCTCGACCACGAGGCTCGTCGACAAGTTGCAGACTACGACGCGTTTCCCGTTTCCCGTTTCCCGTTTCCCGCCCAGGACCGCCCGCACCGCGAACGCCAGCGTATAATCCTCTCCGATTGCCGTCCCGGTCTCGTCCACGATCGCGAGGCGATCGACGTCCGGATCCACGGCGATGCCTACATCCGCGCCCGAGCGCCGCACCAGGGCCGCGAGGTCGCCGAGGTTCTCCGGAATCGGCTCCGGCGCGCGGGGAAAGCGGCCGTCCGTTTCGAGGTTGATCCCCGTGACGCGGCATCCCAGTCGCTCGAGCAGGTCACGCATGGGAGGGCCGCCCGCCCCGCGCACCGCGTCCAGCGCGACGCTGAAGCGCCGCTTCCGGATCCGCTCGACATCGATCGCCGACAGCCTGAGTACGGCGTCGAGGTGCCGCTCGACGGCCCCCGGATCCGTTGTCACGCATCCCGCATCCCGCATCCCGTATCCCGCGGGGTTGGCGGCGAGCTCCGCGACGCGCTTCCCCTCCGCCCCGTCGAGGAAGATCCCGTCCGATCCGATGAATTTTAACGCGTTCCACTCGATGGGATTGTGGCTGGCGGTAATCGCGATCCCGCCGCCCGCATGGTGGTGCTCGACGGCGAGCTGCACGGTGGGCGTGGGCACGACGCCGATGTCGATCACGTCGCAACCGACGGAAGTGAGCCCGGCCGTGACCGCCGCCGCGAAGGCGGGACCCGATGTCCGGGCATCGCGCCCGACCACCACGGATGGACCCGTCCCCCGTCCCTCGTCCCGCGTCCCCTCACGGGCAAACGTTCCGAACGCCCGCGCCCAGCGCGTCACCACCTCCGGCGTCAGGTCTTTGCCCACGATCCCGCGCACGCCGGACACGCCGACCATCAATGTGTCGGTCATCGCGGCAATCTAATCGGAGGGAAGCGAGCGGCGTGCCGAGTCGGGCGACGGTGCGGGAAGATGCAGCGGCTGAACTTCGGGGGTCGAGACCGGCAGCGCCGAGGGATCGGGGAACGCCGCGAGGAACGCCTGCACCGCGGGCGCGTGGAATTGCCTGTCCTTCCCCTCGTCGAGCTCCTGCAGCGCTTTCTGCACCGACAGAGCCGGCCGATACGGCCGGACGCTCGTCATGGCGTCGAACGAATCGGCAATGGTGACGACCCGCACCTCGAGGGGGATCTGGTCGCCCGCCAATCCGTCGGGAAACCCCCGGCCGTCGAGGCGCTCGTGGTGGGACCGCACGATCGCGAGCGCCGCGGGCACGTCCCGCATCAACGGCGCCAGGATGCGGGCGCCGATCACGGGGTGCTCCATGATGTGCCGGTACTCGGGCTCGCTGAGCTTGCCCTCCTTGTGCAGCACCTGCTCGCTCACCCCGATCTTGCCGATGTCGTGGAGCTCGGCGCCGAGCGTGATGACCTCGACCACGGATTGGGGCAGCCCCATCTCGCGGGCGATCCGGGTCGAGTAGTTCGCGACCCGGACCGAGTGGCCGCGGGTGTAGGGGTCTTTCTCTTCGAGGAAGTGCACCAGCGCCTGCAGCCGCTCGAGCGACAGCTCCTCGATGCGGCGGGCCTGCTCCTGCACGCGCTGTTCCAGGTTATGGCGGTAGTCTTCCAGCTCCATCTTGAGGCGCCGCTTGTCGAGCGCCTGCATCACGCGAGCGCGCACTTCGTCCAGGTGGAACGGCTTGGCGACGTAGTCGAGGGCGCCGAGCTGCAGGCAGGCGACGGCGCTCTCCACTTCCGCCACGGCCGTCACCACGATGACGGCGGTGTCCGGCCACTTGGCGATGATCTCCCGCAACAGCCCCACCCCGTCCATCTGGGGCATCCGCAGGTCGGAGATGACGAGCGGCACCTGCTCGTGGTACAGCATCTCCAGCGCTTCCACCCCGGACCCCGCTTCGGCGCACGTGAAGCCCTCGCCCTCGAGCAGCCGCACCAGGACACGGCGCAGACGCGGCTCGTCGTCGACGACCAGGCACTTGACCGCATTCGGCTGGGGCATTGTCGGCGTAACGTAGTAGTCGCTTGCTCGGCGCGAAAGGCGCCCTTACGTTCCCGCCATGACCGAGATCTCGCGCGACGACCTGGCGACGCGCTTCGCCACCCGTGCGGTGCATGCCGGTAAAATCCCCGACCCCCTCGCCGGCGCCGTGATGACGCCGATCTACCAGACCTCCACCTACGTCCAGGACGGCCTGGGCCGGCACAAGGGGTACGAGTACGCGCGCACCCGCAACCCGACGCGCGAAGCGCTCGAGCGGAACGTCGCGGCGCTCGAGGGCGGGCGCCACGGCTTCGCCTTCGCGTCGGGACTCGCCGCGGTGGCCGGCGTGCTGCAGCTGCTCGCCGCGGGCGACCACGTCGTGTCCGGCGACAACCTGTACGGCGGCACGCACCGTCAGATGACGCTCATCTGGTCCCGCGTCGGCCTCGAATTCAGCTTCGTCGATGCCAGCGACACGCGCAACGTGGCCGCAGCCGTGACGCCCAAGACGAAGATGATCTACGCCGAAACGCCCACCAACCCGATGATGCGGTTGTGCGACCTCGCCGCCGCGGGCGAGGTCGCCCGTAAAGCGGGCGCCCTGTTCGTGGTGGACAACACGTTCGCCACACCCTACTTCCAGCGACCGCTCGAGCTGGGCGCCGACATCGTGCTGCACTCGACCACCAAGTACCTGAACGGCCACAGCGACATGGTGGGCGGGATGCTCGTCACCAACAGCGGCGCTCTGGCCGAGCGGCTCGGGTTCATCCAGAACGCGTCGGGTGCGGTGCCCGGGCCGTTCGACTGCTGGCTCGCCCTGCGCGGCACCAAGACCCTGGCGTTGCGCATGCGCCAGCACGACGCCAACGCCCGCCGCATCGCGGAGTGGCTCACCAAGCATCCCAAAGTGGAGCGCGTGTATTATCCAGGGCTGCCGTCGCATCCCCAGCACGAGCTGGCGTGCCGGCAGATGAAAGGGTTCGGCGGGATGATCTCGGTCGAGCTGGGCTCGCTGGAGCGGGCCAAGCGGTTCGCCGAGCGCACGCGCATCTTCGCGCTCGCCGAGTCGCTGGGAGGCGTGGAGAGCCTGATCGGGCACCCGGCGTCGATGACCCACGCCAGCGTGCCCGCGGAGATGCGGCGCGCCCTGGGGCTCACCGACAGCCTGGTGCGGCTGTCGGTGGGGATCGAGGACGTGGACGACTTGATCGCGGATCTGGACCAGGCCCTGGCGGCCGCTTGACGCGCACGAAACACGCACCCACCGCGGGCGTAGTGCAGGGTCTATCTTCGCCGAGGAGCATCGTATGACCGAATCCACCAGCCTTCCCGCGGCGCGCCCGCGCCGCATTCTCACTCAGATCGCGCCGGTCACCTGGGAGCACCCCGCCGACCGCGCCGCCCTGCAGTCGCTGCGCTCCGTGCCCGGGTTCGACGAGGTGGTGAAGAAGATCTACGGCTTCATCGGCGAGCGCGGCGTGCGGCTGATTTTCCAGGCCGACGCCGTGCGGGTGGGTCCGACCCAGTTCCCCCGCCTCAATCAGCTCTACACCGAGGTGCTCACCTCGATGGACTGGCCGGAGCGGCCCGAGCTGTTCGTGTCGCAGACGCCGTTCGCCAACGCCGGCGCGTTCGGCATGGACAAGCCGTTCATCGTGATCAACTCGGGCACCTTGAAGCTGCTCGACGACGACGAGCTGCGGAACGTGCTGGGACACGAGCTGGGCCACGTAATGAGCGGCCACGCGCTGTACCACACGATTCTCGTGCTCATCCTCAACGTGAGTCTCGGGGCCCTGCCGTTCCTGGCCGGCATCGCGATTCTGCCGATCCAGCTCGCCCTGCTCGAGTGGTTCCGCAAGAGCGAGCTCTCGTCCGACCGCGCGGGGCTGCTCGCGTGCCAGGACGCGACGGCGTCGTTGCGCGTGAACCTCAAGTTCGCGGGCGGCGGCGACATGTCGCAGATGGACCTGAACGCGTTCCTCGCCCAGGCGAGTGAATACGAGGCCGCGGGCGGCGCGCTCGACCGCATCTTCAAGATCCTGGGCGTGCTGGGACGCACCCATCCGTTCAACACGGTGCGGGCCGCCGAGCTGCAGCGCTGGATCGAGGATGGACACTACGAGCGGGTGTTGGGCGGCGAATACACGCGCCGCGGCCCCGAGGCCGAGGCCCGGCCCGTGGACAAGGACATCGACGAGGCCCGCGAGCACTATATGAAGGAAGCGAAGGCCGTCGTGGACGACATGGTGGACACCGCCAAGCGGGCCGCTCAGGCTTTCTCGGACGCCTTCAAGAAGAAGTGAGAGTCCTGGTCGTCGGCGGGGGCGGCCGCGAGCACGCGCTCTGCTGGGCGCTCAAACGCGATACCCCCGACGCCGACCTGTTCGCCGCTCCCGGTAACCCCGGCACCGCGCAGCTGGGGACGAATCTGGGTATAGAAGCTGTAGAGGTCGGGGAGGTTCTGGAGGCGGTGAAGCAACACCGCATCGACCTCACGATCGTCGGGCCGGAGGCGCCCCTCGCTGCTGGCCTGGCCGACGCGTTGCGCTCGGCTGGTCGCTCCGTGTTCGGCCCCAACCGCGCCGCCGCGCGGATCGAGTCGTCCAAGGCATTCGCCAAGGACGTGATGCAGGCGGCCCGCATCCCCACCGCCGCGAGCCGCACGTTCACGGCGCTCGACCCGGCCCTCGTCTACATCACGCGTCACGCGGAGCCACTCGTGGTGAAGGCCTCCGGGCTCGCGGGCGGTAAGGGCGCCGTCGTGTGCTGCACGCGCGACGAGGCGGCCCGCGCGGCGAACGCCATGCTTGCGGAGGGGGCGTTCGGCGACGCCGGCCGCGAAGTGGTCGTGGAAGACTTCCTCGAGGGCGAGGAGCTCTCCGTGCTGGCGCTCACGGACGGCGAGCAGCTCGTCGTCCTGCCCGCCGCGCAGGACCACAAGCGGCTGGGCGAGGGCGACACCGGACCCAACACGGGTGGCATGGGCGCATACTGTCCGGTGAGCATCGCCAGCGACACGCTGCTCGACCGCGTGCGGCGTCAGGTGCTCGAGCCCGCGCTGCAGGAGCTGGCGGCGCGCGGCGCGCCATATCAGGGCGTGCTGTACGCCGGCATCATGCTCGCGGCCGACGGCACACCGTACGTGCTCGAGTTCAACGGCCGCTTCGGGGACCCGGAGACGCAGGCCCTGCTCCCGGTGCTCCCCGGCGTCACGGCGCACGTGCGCGATATCGCTCTCGGAGCCTGGAGGCCGCGAGAGACCATCCTGTCCGCGAGCCGGGCCGCCGTCGCCATAGTGCTCGCCGCGCCGGGTTACCCCGACAAGCCGCGACTCGGCGCCGGCGTCGTGGTACCGCGCGATCTCGAGCCCGGAACGCTCGTGTTCCACGCGGGCACGTCCCACGCGGCCGACGGCACGCTGCGCGTTGCCGGTGGGCGCGTGCTCACGGTGACGGGGCTGGGCGACACGGTAGCGGCGGCACGCGAGCAGAGCACGCGCGGGTGCGAGCTGATCGGCTTCGAGGGTAAGACGTACCGGCGGGACATCGCCTGGCGCCAAATCAGGAGAACGGCGGAGCGTGCCGGAGCTGCCGGAGGTTGAGACGATCGTCCGCGACCTGGCCCCGCGGCTCGAGGGCTACCGGATCGCGCGCGCCCGCCTGGCCAAAACCGATGTGCTGCGCCGCGTGTCCAAGCCGCGCCTGCTGCGCATACTCCAGGGCAACACGATCGAGGAAGTGATCCGCCGCGCCAAGCACGCGGTGTTCCGGCTCTCGAGCGGCCACCGGCTGATCGTGCAGCCCCGCATGACGGGCTCGCTGGTCGTATACGACCGGGCGCTCACCCGCGACGAGGCCAAGTACGCGGTGCTCACCTGCACCATCGACGACGGTCGGCTGCTGGTGTACCGCGATGTACGCCGACTCGGCACCGTCTGGCTGCTCGACCAGAAGGGATGGGACGCGTACACGGGCCGGATCGGGCCCGAGCCCCTGGAAGACACCTTCACGCCGTTCGTGTTCGCCGACCGGTTGAAAGGGACGCGCGCCGCGATCAAGAAGGCGATCATGGACCAGCGCCGGGTCGCCGGGGTGGGCAACATCTACGCGAACGAAGCGTTGTTCGAAGCCGGGATCGATCCCTCGAAGCCCACCAACAAGCTGTCGCTCGACGAGTTCGCGCGCCTGCACGCCGCGGTGACGGACGTGCTGGAGCGCGCCGTGCAGTCTTCGGGGACGACGGTGCGCGACTACCGCACAGGCACCGGCGAGGAAGGCCGCTTCCAGTTCGAGCTGAAGGTGTACGGGCGGGGCGGCGAGCC
>Ga0209474_10001457_pt1 | contig 23066 bp, 23 predicted proteins | sample GraSoiAngelo_145_FD_185902 | JGI IMG/M metagenome (GOLD analysis project Ga0209474, IMG submission 185902) | Grasslands soil microbial communities from the Angelo Coastal Reserve, California, USA - 14_1009_05_20cm (SPAdes) (version 2) | ecosystem: Environmental > Terrestrial > Soil > Grasslands...
CGCGCCGAAGATCGCCGTGCCGAAGTAGAAGACCAGCGCCGTCTCGCGTGGGCTGAGGCCGAAGTCAAGCAGCCGGTGATGCAGGTGTCCGGTGTCCGGCGTCGCGATCGATAGGCCGCTAAGCCGGCGGCGCAGGATGGCCCAGGCGGTATCAAGAATCGGGATCGCCAGCCCCAGGATAGGCACGATCAACGCCACGACGATCGTCCCCTTCGCCACCGACAGGACCGAGAGGGCGGCGAGAGTGAAGCCGAGGAAATTACTGCCGCTGTCCCCCATGAAGACGCGCGCCGGGTGCCAGTTGAAAAACAGGAAGCCGATGCAGGCGCCGATCAGCGCGCCCGACAGGATGACGATGTCGGTCTCATTTCGATTGATGGCTGCCAGCAACAACGTGGCCGCCACGATTGCCACCACCCCGGCAGCCAGGCCGTCCACCCCATCCATGAAGTTGACGGTGTTCTCCAGGCCGACAAACCATAGCAACGTGAGCAGGACCGACGCCGGGACCGAGAGGTTCACGACGTGTCCTGGCAGGCCGATGTAGTTGATCGAGATCTGAAAGCCGATGATCGCCAGCAGCGAGGCCGCAACCTGGAACGCCAGCTTGAATACGGGCCGGACCCCACCGAGATCGTCGAAGACCATCAGGGTGGTGATGACGGCGGCCGCGAGCAGCATCCCCAGGGTCTTTGGATTGGTGGAGAAGAGTGCCGCTGCCAGGCCGAAACCGAGGTAGAGCGCCAGCCCCCCGAGGCGCGCGGTCGGCCGGCTGTGGATCCGCCGTTCGCCTGGCTCGGCGACCGCCCCCAACCGGAAGGCGAGCCAGCGCGCCGGCAGCACGACGACCGCGGCGCAGACGAGGGCAACGGCTAAGGGCACCACCGCGGGTGCAAAGCGGGACGGGCGAAAGTCTGACCAGAAGGTCGGGTCGCTGAGATTGATGCCGGTTAGTAGGGCAGTGGGAATCGTTCGCACAGCGCCCGGCTCCGGGCGCGCACCTGCTCGTGGACCGTCTGGTCATCGAGGTGATAGAGGAGGTCGGCCACCATGTCGGCGATCCGGGTCATCTCTTGCGGGCCCATCCCTCGGGTCGTGACCGAGGGCGAGCCGAGCCGGATGCCGCTCGGATTGAACTTGCTCGCGGTATCAAAGGGAATCGAGTTGCGGTTGACCGTGATGCCGACGGTGTCGAAGGTTTCCTGCACCTTGCGTCCGGTCAGGTTGAGCGGGCGCAGGTCGATCAGCATCAGGTGGTTGTCGGTGCCACCGCTTACCAGGCGGAGCCGGCGCTTGCTCAGCCCTTCCGCCAGGACCCGGGCGTTGTTGACCACCGACTGCGCGTAGGCACGGAACTCCGGCGTCTTCCATTGGGCGAGCATGACCGCCTTGCCGGCGATCGCATGGTTATGTGGGCCGCCCTGGCTTCCCGGGAAGACGCTCTTGTCGACATCGGCGGCGAATTTCGCCTTGCAGAGGATCATCGCGCCCCAGGGACCGCGCATCGTCTTGTGCGTCGTGAAGCTCACGAAGTCGGCGTCCGGCACCGGGCTTGGATGAGCGCCGCCCGCGACCAGACCCGCGAAGTGCGCCATGTCGACGAAGAAATACGCGTCAACCGCGTGCGCGATGGCGGCCATCCGCTCGAAGTCGAGGATGCGCGGGTACGCGCTGTAACCCGCGAGCAGCATCTTGGGGCGCACCTCGCGCGCCTGCTGCTCGAGCACGTCGTAATCGATCCGCTCGGTGTTCGGATCGACGCCGTACGGCACGAAGTGATAGAGCTTGCCGGAGAAATTCACCGGGCTGCCGTGACTGAGGTGGCCGCCGTGGCTCAGGTCCATGCCCATCACCGTGTCGCCCGGATTGAGCACGGTCGCGTAGACCGCATAGTTGGCGGTCGTCCCACAGTGCGGCTGCACGTTGGCATGCTCGGCGTTGAAGAGCGCCTTGGCACGTTCGATCGCGAGCGTCTCGATCCGATCGACGTTCTCGCAGCCGCCGTAGTAGCGCTTTCCTGGGTACCCCTCGGCGTACTTGTTGTTGAGCAACGAGCCGAGCGCTTGCAGAACCGCCGGGCTGGCGATGTTCTCGGAGGGAATCAGTTCCAGGGTGTACTGCTGGCGCTCGAACTCGTCGCGGATCGCGGCGCCGACCTCGGGATCGACGGCATCGATCCGGCTGGTCAGGTCGGTTCGAGCCTGCAGCACCGGCTCATTATCCCCGAATCAAGTGCCTCCCCAGAACGGCGCCATCAAGTGGCGGGGATGAGCTGGTCCGCCGGAATCGCCCCATGGCGAAGGATTCGTGGTTCGGGCTGCGTCAGGTCGAGGATCGTCGATGGTTCGCCGATCCGACAAGGACCGCCGTCGAGGACGAGGTCGAGGTCATCGCCAAGACCGGCGATCACGGCATCGGCATCGATTGGCGGCGCGGCGCCCGCTCGATTCGCGCTGCTGCTCGCCAGCGGTTCATCGAGCGCTTCGAGCAAGGCCAGCGCGAGCGGATGCTCAGGCGCCCGGACCGCGAGCGTCGGCTGGCCGGCGGCTGGAAGTGCGGGCAGCACCAGCGTCAGCGGCCCGGGCCAGTACCGCCGCATCAATCCCGCCGCCTCCTCGGACACGAGCGCGAATCGATCGACGGCTTGGGGGCCACTCACCAACCAGACGAGCGGCTGCGTGGGTGGCCGGCGCTTCACGGCGTAGAGCCGGCTGACCGCCCTGGGATCGGCCGCCCGAGCCGCGACCGCGTAGAGCGTGTCGGTTGGAAAGGCGATGACCGCGCCATGGCGCAGCACGTCGACGCTCTTCAGGATGTGCTCGCGATCGGGTGGCCAGCGGTTCATTGCAGCTCGATCTGGACGACGCGGTTGCGGCCGGCGAGATCCTGATGAACGGAGATCGTTGCCGACGGCCAGGTTCGGCCAGCGATCGACGCGATTCGACGCGTCTGGCCCGGTTCACACTCGAAGAGCAGCGCGCCGCCGGGACGAATCACCGCCGGCGCCTGGGTGATCGCCGCCCGGATCAAGTCGAGGCCGTCGCGGCCGCCATCGAGCGCCCGGAGCGGCTCGAACTCCAGGTCCCGCGGCCAGGACCGCTGTTGCGGCGTCGAAACGTAAGGAAGGTTGCCCAGGATCAGATCGGCCTTTCGCGCTCCGGCCAACAGATCGCGCCGCTCCGGCTTTACTCTCGAGGCGAGGCGCTGAGCGCGGATATTGCTCGTTGCCACCCGTAGGGCGCGCTGGCTTACGTCCAGCGCCCGAACGCGGGCCGACGGCACCGCCGCCGCCACCGCGATCGCGATGGCGCCGCTTCCGGTGCCCAGGTCGATCACCTGCCTGGCGCCTGGATGCTTCCCCAGCCAGTCGATCGCAAGTTCGACCAGCCGCTCGGTCTCCGGTCGCGGGATCAACACTGCCGGCGTGACGCGGAGCCGATGGCCAAAGAACTCGCGTTCACCGGTCAGGTAGGCCACCGGAACCCGCGCCGCGCGGCGCCGGACCAGCCGCTGGAATGCCTGCCGCTGCCGGCTGGCGACGCGCCGTTCCGGATATGTGTGCAGCCACTCCCGCGGCCGCTTGAGGACGTGCGCCAGCAAGACCTCCGCGTCGAGCCAGCCAGCCGGCACCCGGGCGCGGGCGAGCGCTGACCGAGCCGACTCGAGCTGTCCGCGGACGGTCGACGACCTCTTAGCGGGTTTTTCCGTTGGGCGCGCCATTCGGGCCGGGCTCGCTGAGTCGATTGGCCTGGTCCCAGGCGATCAACCGATCCAGGACCGGGTCGAGATCACCCTGCTCGACGAATTGCGGCAGCTTGTAGTACTTGAAGTCGATGCGGTGGTCCGTGATCCGGCCCTCGGGATAGTTATAGGTACGGATCTTTTCGCTCCGGTCACCGGAGCCAACCGCGGAGCGCCGCGCCTGGGTCAAGGCGGCCTGCTGCTGAGCCAGCTGACGGTCCAGCAGCCGGGCCATCAGGACTTTTTCCGCCTTAGCCCGATTCTTCAACTGCGAGCGCTCGTCCTGGCAGGAGACGACGATCGGCGTCCCGCCGTCTTCCGGGGTATAGGTGAGGCGAACCGCCGAGTCGGTCGTGTTCACGCTCTGGCCACCATGCCCGGTCGAGCGAAACACCTCGACCTTGAGCCGGTCGGGATCGATCACGACCTCGACGTCCTCGGCTTCCGGAAGCACGACCACGGTCGCCGTCGAGGTATGGATGCGACCCTGCGCCTCGGTCTCAGGCACACGCTGGACGCGATGGACGCCGTTTTCGAATTTCAGCCTCGAGTAGGCTCCCCGGCCTCGGACCTCGAAGATCACCTCTTTGAAGCCACCGCGTTCGGTGACGCTTTCCGAGACCAGGTCGATCTTCCAACGCCGGCTCTCGGCATAGCGGCTGTACATCCGAAATAAGTCGGCGGCGAACAGTGCCGCCTCGTCCCCGCCGGTCCCCGATCGGATTTCAACGATCACGTCCTTGTCGTCGCTTGGATCTTTGGGTACGAGCGCCCGCGTCAGCTCCAGCTCGAGCCGGTCGCGCTCGGCGGTTTGCCTGTCGAACTCTTGCCGCGCATAGGCCTGCATCTCGGGGTCACGCTCGTGATCGGCCAGCTCGCGAGCCTCGGCCATGGCATGCTCGGCGCGCCGGTAGGCGCCGTACAACTCCACCAGTTCCCGTAGCTGCGACTGCTCCTTGCCGAGGCGCTGCAGCTCTTTCAGATCGGAATGGACCGCTGGGTCGGCGAGCCGCTGGCCGATCGCCTCATAGCGCTCGCGAACAGCGTCGAGCTGCTCGAACATCAGGCGGCGGCCTCTTTCTCCTCCTGGCGCGCCGCCTCGAAGGCGGCGAGGGCGACCTCGATCTGACGATCGTCGGGCTCGCGGGTCGTCAGCTTTTGCGTCAGGAGGAACGGGATAATCAGGACTTTGACGACGGGATTATGGCGATGCCGCCCCGCGAACCGAATGAACTCATAGGCCAGCATCGCGATCAGCGGAATCAGGATGATTCGCGAGGCGAGCAGGATTGGAAGCGCCGGCCGGCCGACCAGCCCGAAGACGAAGGCGCTCACCACCATGACCGCGAGCAGAAACCCGGTGCCACAACGTGGATGCAGCGTGCTCTGCGTGCGCACGTTCGGCACGTCGAGCGTCAGCCCGGCCTCGTAGGCGTTGATCGTTTTGTGCTCGGCGCCGTGGTAGGCAAAGAGACGGGCGATCTCCGACTTGAAGGAGATTGCGTAGAGGTAGGCGAGCAGCAGCCCAATTCGCACCAGGCCGTCGACGATTCCGAAAAAGAGGTTGCTCCGTCCTCGGCTCAGAAAGCCGGCCGCCAGCAGTGGCACACCCAAGAAAAAGAGCAGGGCGCCGACAACGGCGATCCCGATCGTGACGCCCATGGCGCCTTTGCTGAGCTCGATCTCCTCACCGGCCGCCTGGATGCTTGCCGACCACATGAGCGCCTTCATGCCGAGATGCAGTTGCTCCCACAGTCCCGCCAACCCGCGAAGCAAGGGCAGCTTCCAAAAGGCGCTGACGTAGATCGCCGATCGCAACCGTTCGCGGAGGACCTGGAGCTCGCCATCCGGACGCCGGACCGCCACCGCATAGGTACTCCGGCCCCGCATCAGGACACCCTCGAGGACGGCCTGGCCGCCATAGAAGAATTTGTCCTGGCTCACGCCGCGCTCATCCTAATCGTTCTCCGCCTGGCGGCCACACCGGCCTCAACGGCGGCGCGGGTTATCTCTTCCGCGCCTGGCGCTGCTGGAAGCGGTCGACACGGCCCTGGGTGTCGACGATGCGCTGCTGGCCGCTGAAGAAGGGATGGCAGACGGAGCAAACCTCGGTCTTCAGCTCCTTCTGGGTCGAGCCGGTCACGAAGGTGTTGCCGCACAGGCAGTGCACGACGGCGTCGTGGTAGTAGGTCGGATGAATTGTCGCTTTCATGGGCACCCCATTCTATCAACCATTTCCCGCCAGAATTTGCGAGGTGCTCAGCATGCCGAGGCCGAGCGCGAGCAGCAGCGCGAGGTACAGCGATCCGATCACGACCTTCGTTTGTGCGTCCACGGCGTAGTAGGCCGGGTTTAGCTGCGTCGACCGGAACCGCTGGAAGGTGCTGAATACGCCGAAGAGCAACACCAGGAAGAGGACCGGGCTGACCGTGTTGCCCGCCTGCATCTCGAACAGCAGAAGCCCGGCCGCGATCGCGAGGCCGGCGACGTTGAACCACTTGGAAAGCAGCGAGAGCACCCGGCCGCCGTCGAGCGGCGTCACCGGGACCAGGTTGAAGAGGTTGATCAGAAAGCCGAAATAGGCGAGCGCCCGCAACAGATGACCGGTCGAGCTGGTGGGCATCGCCAGGTACCCGAGATAGCAGAGGCCGGCCGCGAGGGAGCCGAGAATCGGCCCGCCGATTGCCATCACGGATTCTTGGGCCACGGTCTTCGGCTGCTGCTTCATGCTCACAAACGCGCCCAGGAACGGGATCAGAATGGGCACCCGAGCGACCACCACCTGTCCGCTCTCGTGGACCAGGATCAAGAGCACGATGCCGACGCCGAAGGCCCAGCCGAAGAGCTGCGCGTAAAGCAGCGCGGTCACACCGGTCGAGATGATCGTGAACCAGAGGCTTTTGAATTTGAGCAGGAGCGGGAGGACGAACTGCAGCTTGCCGAGGATCAGACCGAGAAACGCGAGAATGCCGGCGACGATGCCGCCGTTTCGACGGCGGGTGGTTTGCGGAACGGCCGGGATGTCGGCCTCGCCCGGGTGGTCGGTGCCAAAGCCGTAATCGGCCCCCCCGTACCTCGAGTCAGGCTTGCCGGGATCGATCGCCATGTACCTATAAGGATGCCCAGCTGGCGGAGCTTTTAACCAGTTGCCAGGGGCGGGTGAAATTCCCCAGCTGAAGGTCGGGGCATCTCGCCTGGAGCACGTCGACGAATTCGCGCATGCCGATGCCGCGGCTTGGGCTGGGGATCCGGTCGAGCAGCCAGTGCGGGTCGACGTTCAAGCTGCGGAGCTGGACCTGCTGGACAGCGTGGCGGTGGATGAAGTCGACGAGGAGGTCGATCTCCGGCGCGGCATCCGTGATGCCCGGGAAGGTCAGGAGATTGACCGTGACCTGGCCACCCGACCTCGAAACGATGTCGGCACATTCCGCGACCTGCTCGAGCCCATAGCCGACCGGCCGGTAATAGGCCCGAAAGCGCCCATCGTCGAGGCTGAAGATGCTGATCCGGATGGAGTTGAGGCCGGCCCCGACCAGCCGGCGAAGCACGTCCGGACGGGACCCATTGCTATTGACGTGAATCGTCGCGGCGGGAGCGGCGGCGCGGATCCGGCGGGTGGCCTCGATCAGGGCAGAGCTGCGCGTGAGCGGCTCGCCCTCGCACCCCTGCCCGAAGCTGACGAAGTTTTCGTCGCCGGCACTGAGATGCCAGCCGGCGACCTCCGCGATCTCGGCCGCGCTGGGGGCGAACGCCAATCGCGTCTGCGGGGAGTCGACGTCGCCCCACTGCTCCGAGATACAGCCGAGGCAGGCGGCATTGCAGGCAGGCGAAACCGGGATGGCGCCTTCGCCCCGCCGGAGAAAGATGTTCTGGGCCGTCAGGCACCGGTAGTCGGTCGCACAGGTCTCCAAGTGCTGGAGCAAACGGCTGTCCGGCAGACTGCGGCGCGCGGTCCGGATCGCGATGCCGATCTGCCGGCGATCCGCCGCCTCGGGATCCCAGGCCTTCCACTGATCCGTCCGGAGGGCGGCGACCCGTGGTTCGCCGTCTACCGACCCGACCGCGGCATAGCCATAGAGCGGCAGCACCGGCGCCTCGGTGCGCTCGATGTATGCCGGAAGCCAGGTGCGCAAGTAGCCCGGCGGCAGCACCGCCGCGACGGCGACCGCGTCCGGATCGTCAGGCTCGACCGCCTCGCCGCTCGCGGAACGGCCCAGCGGGCGCCGGCCCGGGAGGTGCATCAACGTGGTTCCCGCCGGCAGGGGAATCAGCGCATCAGGGCTGCCGATGTCCCATCCGCTGCGTGCCGCCGGCTGCAGGGCCCTGTGCACGCGAAGCCGTCCGTCCCCAGCGGCGTAGAGCAGGCTCGTCACCTGGCTACGTTACCCGAGCGTTCGAAGCCCTCGGCTACGGCAAGAGGTCGAGGGGATTCTGGGGAACACCCTGGTAGCGGATCTCGAAGTGCAGATGCGGGCCGGTGGCGCGGCCGGTGGCGCCCATCAAGCCAAGAAGCTGACCCCTGCTAACCACCTGCCCGACGCTGACCAGCACCTTGGACATGTGCCCATAAACCGTCTGGAAACCGTTTGCATGATCGATTTGCACATAAATCCCATAGTCTCCCCAGCCAGCCCAGGTCACCTTGCCGCCGTCCGCCGCCAGTTCCGGGGTGCCAACGTCATTCGCAACGTCGATCCCGGGATGGTACTGCCAGAAATACTGCGTCAGGGTTCCCTGGGTTGGCCAGACGAAGCGCACGACTCGCTCGCGCCCGGTGGACGGGTTGGAGGAGGCGGCGGCAACGGGCGCGATCGCGTCCGTCTTGATCGCAGGGATGAAGAGCTGGTTGGGTAGCTTGCCATCGGAGCTGAGGCCGTTGACGCGGCGCAGCGCGTCGGGATTCACCCGGAAGGTCTGGGCCAGCAGGTCGAGGCTCTGGTTTGGATCGATGGGAACCAACGTTCCGTCCACCGGCGGAACCAGGAGCCGCTCGCCGGGGGTCAAGGACGGTGTGGAGAGCTGATTGATCTGGGTGAGGGTATCGACCGAGATGCCCGCTTTCGCCGCGACGGTGACCACGGTGTCGCCCGTCTTGGCCTCGTAGGCGGCGACCGGCGGCAATTGTGCCGATGGTCCCGACGATGCCGTCGCCGGCATTGCCTCGATCGTGGTTTTCAGTGGGACCCGCATGCCGTCGACGGTCGCACTCGCGTCCGCGATCGGATGCCGCAGTTCGAGCGGCGCCACCCCCAACACGATCAAGGCCAGCGCGAGCACCCAGCCGTGGGTGGCAAGCCGCGGCACTCCCCACAGCGACCCCTTCCGCAAAACGGGCGCCAGTCTAGTCGACGTTTGGCCTGCCCGTCAAACGAGGCATGCCGATTTGCACAATTTGTCCAGATCCCTAGCGAACTTTGCGGTGGGCGCCTTCGACCGATTTCAGGGCGTAGTGGTGCTTGGTGGTGAGATGGCGGATGGTCCCGCTCTTGCTGCGGAAAACCATCGACTCGGTCTCCGCCCAGAAATGGTGGTAGATGGCGCCGTGGAGGAACTCGCCATCGGTGACGCCGGTGGCCGCGAAGGCGACGTCCTCGCCGCGGACCAGGTCATCGACGGCATAAACCCGTCGAAGATCCTCGAAGCCGGCGGTGCGCGCCTTCTCTTCCTCATCGCGGGAGCGCAACCATAGCCGGCATTGGAGGTCTCCGCCCAGACACTTGAGCGCGCACGCGGCCAGCACCGCTTCGGGAAGCCCACCGACGCCAAGCATGACGTCGATCCCCGTGCCTTCGAGCGTCGCCATGATCGCCGCGGCGATGTCGCCGTCACTCAGGAGCGTGATCCGCGCCCCAATCTGGCGGACCTGCTCCATCAGGCTTTCGTGCCGCGGCCGATCCAGCATCACGACCGTCAAGTCGGAGACCTGAACTTTCTTCGCGAATGCCACCCGTTGCAGGTTGTTCTCGACCGAGTCGGTGACGTCGACCGATCCTCGCGCCTCAGGACCGACGGCGATCTTCTCGGCGTACATACCGGCAGGAGCCCGAACCAGGGATCCTCGTTCGGCGGTGGCGATGACTGACACGGCATTGGGCAAGCCCTTGGCGACCAGCGTGGAGCCGTCGATCGCCTTCAGCGCGACATCGCATTCGCCGCCGGTTCCATCGCCCGCCAGCTCCCCGACCGCGAGTGGCATGGAGGCCGGGTCGTCGCCGACGACGATCGTCCCATGCATGTGGACGCTCTGCAGCGCCTCCCACATCGCACCGGCCGCCGTGCTCCGAATCCCTTCGCGGTCGAGGTTTCCCATCCAGCGCCCGGCTGAGAGGGCGGCGGCCTCCGTCGTTCGGACAAGCTCGAGACCGAGGTTGCCACGCTCAGCCGTCCGCGATGGGGCGAGGCCGCCCGAGGTGGCGGCCGGCTGTTCAGATCTCAGCGCGCCGGCTGACCTCTGAGCGAGAGCCGTCCGCTGACAGCACGCCCGCATTGACCGCCGATGCCTTGACGAAATCGCGGAACAGCGGATGCGGGCGGTTGGGGCGAGAGCGAAACTCGGGATGGAACTGTGAGGCGACGAACCAGGGATGATCCCGCAGCTCGATGATTTCGACCAGTCGGTCGTTGGGCGAGGTACCCGAGAACACGATGCCGGCTTCCCACATTGGCTCCCGGTATGCGTTGTTGAACTCGAAGCGGTGGCGGTGCCGCTCGTAGACGATGGGTTCCCCGTAGGCGGCGGCCGCGAGCGTGCCGGGCTGCAGCTTGCAGGGATAGAGGCCGAGGCGCATGGTGCCGCCTTTCTCCGCCACGTCGCGCTGCTCGGGGAGCAGGTCGATGACCGGATGGCTGGTGAAGGCGTTGAACTCGGTGCTGTTGGCATCCGCCGCTCCCAGCTGCTCCCGCGCGAACTCGATGACGGCGCACTGCATGCCGAGACAGAGGCCGAGGTAGGGCACGGCCGCGGTCCGAGCGAATCGGGCCGCGGCAATCTTCCCCTCAATGCCGCGATGACCGAATCCACCCGGGACCACGATGCCGTGCACCTCTTCGAGCGCGCGCAGGTCACCGGTTTCCAGCGTTTCGGACGCGATCCACTTGATATCGACCCGAAGGTTGTGATGGACGCCGGCGTGGCGCAGCGCTTCGGTCACGCTGATGTAGGCGTCGGGTGCGGGCAGGTACTTGCCCACGACGCCGATCCGAACGCTGCCCGCCGGGTGCTGGATGCGATGGACCAGTTCCTTCCAATCGGAAAGGTCGGGCGGGGCCGAGGGCGCCTCCAGCGCCTCAACGATGACATTCCCCAATCCGGACTCTTCCAGCATCAACGGCACTTCGTAGATCGAGGCAGCGTCTGGAACCGAGATGACCGCCCGGCGGTCGACGTCGCAAAAAAGTGCGATCTTTTCTTTCAGCCCGGCACTGATCGCGCGCTCCGAGCGGCAAACGATGGCATCGGGCTGAATGCCGATGCTCCGCAGGGCGGCAACGCTGTGCTGGGTCGGTTTGCTCTTGAATTCCTCCGAGGCCTCGATGAACGGCACGAGGGTGAGGTGCACGTAGAAGACGTTCTTGCGCCCGAGGTCGTTCTTCAGCTGCCGGATCGCCTCCAGGAAGGGCAAGGACTCGATATCGCCCACGGTGCCGCCCACTTCGACGATGACGACGTCCGGATTGTCCTCCCAGGTGACACGGGTGATCCGCTCCTTGATCTCGTTGGTGACGTGCGGGATGACCTGCACCGTGCCACCGAGATAGTCGCCGCGACGCTCCTTGGCAATCACCTCGGCGTAGATCTTGCCGGTGGTGACGTTGCTCGCCTTGCTCAGGTTGGCGTCGATGAAGCGCTCGTAATGGCCCAGATCGAGGTCGGTCTCGGCGCCGTCATCGGTGACGAACACCTCCCCGTGCTGGTAAGGCGACATCGTGCCGGGGTCGATGTTGATGTACGGGTCCAGCTTCTGGAGGGAGACGCTCACCCCTCGGGCTTTGAGGATCGTTCCGATGGACGCCGCCGTGATCCCCTTTCCGATCGAGGAAACCACCCCGCCGGTCACGAAGACGTACTTCGGCACCGGGACCCCATTCTATATCGAGACGACCCGTCGTGCCGCGTATTTTTCCGCATATGCATGCGAGTGATCCATCAGCCGTGCCACGTTGTAAGGTCAAGCCGTGTATCCGTACGGCCTGATCGGAAATTGTGAGACCGCCGCCCTCGTCTCGACCAGCGGCGCCATCGACTGGTTCTGTTATCCGCGCTTCGACTCCCCGTCGATCTTCGCCGCGATCCTGGACCGGCAGCGCGGCGGCAGCTTTCGAATTTCGCCCGTCAATCCCAACCCGGTGGGTGAGCAAGCCTACATCCGCGACACGAATCTCCTGACCACCACCTTCCATCGCGCTGAGGGCACGCTCGTGATGACGGACTTCATGCCGTGCTTCAACGAAGGCGAACGATTCCTGTCGCTGAAGCGCATCTGCCGCGGCCTGGAGGCGCGTGGCGGCCCGGTCGAGGTCGAATGCGTGATGGACCCCGCGCCGGGCTACGGCCGGGCGCGGACCTCGTTCGCCGAACGGGAGGGCATCGTGATCGCCTCCGGCGGCTCGCAGGAGGTGATCCTCTCCTCCACCGTGCCGCTGAAGGGAACGATCGAGGAGGTCGACGGCCGGCCGCGCTTCATCTATCGCTTCACGCTCGAACCGGGCCGCCAGGTCTGGTTCACGCTCGGCTTCGGCGAGCGCTACTTCGCGCTCGGGCGGCGGTTTCCCAGCAGCAGCGACGCCACCGAGCTGGCCACGAAGACGCGTGAGTTCTGGGCTCAGTGGCTGGAGCAGTGCCTCTACCGGGGACCATTCCAGGACTCGGTGCGGCGGTCGGCGCTGGTCATCAAGCTGCTGACCTATGCGCCAAGCGGCGCCTTATGCGCCGCGCCAACGACGTCGGTTCCCGAAGACCCGGGGGGCGATCGGAATTGGGATTACCGCTACTGCTGGCTGCGCGATGCCTCCTATGGGATCGCCGCGCTGTTCCGCGCCGGCTTCGAGCAGGAAGCGGTTGATTTCATCAACTGGATCCGCGACCGCGCCTATCAGCAAGACTTCGCCATGCAGATCGTCTACCGCATCGACGGCGACCCGCATCTCCCTGAGCAGTACCTCGAGCATCTCTCCGGCTTCGACGGCGCCAGACCCGTTCGCATCGGCAATCGGGCTGCCGGCCAGCGGCAGCTCGATGTCTTCGGCGCCGTGATCGACTGCATGGCGGTTTACCAGCGCAAAGGCGGCTTCATCTCCGCCAAGCTCTGGCATGTCATCGAGCGCTTTGCCGACAGTATCTGGGAGCTGAGCCGTGAGCCGGACAACGGCATCTGGGAATTTCAGGGCGAGCGCAAGCACCACACCCACAGCAAGCTCTGGTGCTGGGTCGCACTCGACCGGGCCATCACCCTGGCCGGCGGCACCGGCTACACGGGACATGTCGCCGAATGGCAGCGGGCTGCCGACGCCCTGCGTAGCGAGATCGAGACACGCGCCTGGAACCCCAAGATCGGCGCCTTCACGCAGGCGTACGACGATGAGTGCCTCGACGCTGCCGTGCTGCAGATGCCGGTGCTCGGGTTCCTGCCGGCGACCGATGGCCGCATGCGCGCGACCATCGAGACGCTCAGCCAGCGGCTATTGAGTGGCCCCTACGTCCGGCGTTATGACTGCCGGGACGATCAGGGCTACCTGAGCGCCGCGTTCCTGCTCTGCAGCTTCTGGTACGTCGATTCCCTGATCTTCATGAACCGGCTGGATGCCGCCGAGCGGATGCTGGCCCAGCTGATCGAGCTTTCCTCACCGCTCGGGCTGCTGGCCGAGGGCAGCGAGCCGGGCAATGGCGCGCCGCGCGGCAATTTCCCACAGGCGTACAGCCACCTGGGCATCATCGACAGCGCGGTCCGGCTCGAGCGCGCAAGGGCGGCGATCAGCCAGCAGACGGAGTTCCAGGCGAGCGAACCGGAGCAGATCGCCGGCTAGCGCCGCCATGGCGGATCCCAAGCGCCACCAGCCGCGGATGTCCCCGGAGCGGGCCCGCCGGCTCCGGCGGTGGCATCTCGAGGCCGACCGTGAGCTCCGTAATGGCCTGCCGCGCCGCATGCTGTACCTCGGCCTCGATCTCAGGATTCCCGAGGGCGTGTTCTCGCCGTCAGGCGGCGGCCCGTTCTACCCGCTCATCCGCGCCGAGGCCCGGCCGTCGGATCGCGTGCTGGACATGGGCACGGGATGCGGGATCGGCGCGATCCTCGCCGCGGCGCAGTCCCGCGACGTCGTCGGCGTCGACGTCAACCCCATCGCCGTGGAGGCCGCCGCGGCGAACGCCAGCCGCAACGGCGTTGGCGATCGCATCACGTTCCGGCAGAGCGATGTCTTCGACGCGGTCGATGGCCGCTTCGACCTGATCCTGTTCGATCCACCATATCGCTGGTACAAAGCGCGCGATCTCCTGGAGCTGAGCACGGCCGATGAGAACTACGGCGTGCTGACCAGGTTCTTGGGGCATCTGCGGGACCATCTCGCTCCAGGCGGCCGCGCCATGCTCCAATTTGCCACCTCCGGCGACATCGATTACCTCTATGCCCTGATCGACGCGGCCGGCTTGCAGAAAGAGGTCGTCGCCAGCGAGGATCTCGGGAGCGAGGACTTGACCGTGACCTACTTTGTGTTTCGGCTAACCCCTTAGTCGACGTTGGCGGTCGCGGCTGCCCCGCGCGGCTCGAGGATGATGAGCTTGGTCTCCTCAACCGTCGGACTTGAGGTCAGCTGGAGCTTGGGCTGGGGTGTGAGTTCGGTCGCGCCCATCTCTTTGGCGAACTTCTCGACGCCTTCCAGGTTCTGGGCGAGCAGCGTCAACCCCGGAAGCTTGTAGGAAATCGGCACCACATATTTCGGCTCGATCTGATTGACGATCTCGGTCGCCTGCGCCGAATTGATATGACTGCCGCCGCCGATCGGGATGAACAGGATGTCGATCTTGCTGCCGATCGACTCGAGCTGCTCCTCACCGAGCGAATGGCCCAGGTGGCCCAGGTGGACGCAGCGAAGATCGTCGATCTCAATCGTATAGACGAAGTTCTTCCCGCGCTCCGCCCCTTTCTTGTTGTCGTGAAAGGTCTGCGTCCCCTGCATGGCGACGCCTTTGATCTCGAACTCGCCGGCGCCACTGACGCTGTGTGGATCGCCGGACAAGCCCTGCAAGCTGAAGTGAGTGGGGTCCTCGTGGGTGAAGATCACGATCTGCACGTTGAGCCGCACCGGCGACAGGCCGAGCTTCGGCTCATAGGGGTCGATCATCACGGTGGCTTCGCGTCCGCGAAGCCGTACGGCGTTCAGACCGAAGTAGGTCACTTCCATCGCGCGATAGTTTACATTCGCTCGGGCGCGGAAACGCCCATCAGGCCGAGCGCATTCGCGATCGTGGTGCGGGCCGCCTTCGACAGGATGATCCTGGCGTGCGTCAAGGGCTGGTCTTCAGTGACAACCCGGCAGTTCTTGTAGAAGCGGTGGATTGCCGCAGCGAGCTCATCAGTATAAAACGCGAGACGGTGCGGCTCGAGCGCTTCCGCGGCCTCGCGGACAACGTCGGGCCAGCGCAGCATGACCCGCATCAGCTCGAGCTCCCATGGCGACGTCAGCTGCTCGAGCGCCGGGACGCCGCCTACCTCACCACCAAAGTGCAGGACGTTGGCCAGGCGCGCATGCGCGTACTGCGCGTAATACACCGGGTTCTCATTGGACTGCCGGCGCGCGAGGTCGACGTCGAACTCCATCTGGGCATCGGCGGACCGCAGCAGAAAGAAATAGCGGAGCGCATCGGGCCCGACGTCATCGAGCATCTCGCTCAGGGAAATGCCGACCCCCGCTCGGCGGGACATTCGTACGGTTTCCGCTCCGCGTTTGACGGAAACGAGTTGCACCAGCAAGACGGTCAGGCCTTTCGGGCGGATCCCGAGCACGCCGAGCGCCTCGTTCAGCCGGCCGACCTGGCCCTGGTGGTCGGCACCCCAGACGTCGACGACGCGTTGGAAGTGACGGACCTCGAACTTGTCGTAGTGATAGAAAACGTCGGACGCGAAGTAGGTGGGATAACCATCCCGACGGATCAACACCTCATCTTTGCCGCTATCCGATTTGAACCAGGTGGCGTCGTCCTTGCGAACGATACGGCCGAGCGACTCGAGCCGCTCGATCAGCTGGCGATCCAGCCCTTGATAGAGGCTGCGCTCGTAAAACCAGTGGTCATGACGAATCCCCAGACGGCCGAGGTCTTGCTCGATGTTGCGCCGAACCCAGCTCATCCCGAACGTCGCCAGCGCCATCGGATCTTCCGCAACCTTTTGCCGGCTGGCGTCCTGAGCAATCAGCGTGAGGTACTCGCCCGCATAGCCGCCCTCAGGTGCCGCTTGATTGCGAAGCCGCGCGAGGATAGATTCGCCGAAGAGGCGGACCTGTTTGCCCTGATCATTGACGTAGTACTCGCGCTGCGTCGCAAATCCCGACGCCTCGAGCACCCGGGCGACGACATCGCCCACGACCGCACCGCGAGCGTGGCTGAACAGCATCGGACCGGTGGGGTTGGAGCTGACGAACTCCACCTGGAAGCTCACGCCCTGGCCGAAGTCACTTCTCCCCCATGCCGGTCCCGCATCGACGATCGGCGTCAGCTGGGCTTGGAGCCAGGCGGGCTCGAGCGTGATATTGATGAAGCCCGGCGGCGCGACGGCGATCTGGCCAAACGCTTTGGGGAGTGCGATCACCTGGGTCAGCTCGCTGGCGATGTTGAGCGGCGCGCGACGAAGGGTCTTGGCCAGCTTCAGCGGGAGGGTGACCGAGTAGTCGCCGTGCGCGGGATTCGCGGTCCGCTCGACGACGATCGCCGGCAGGTCAGAATCAGGCGGCCACTCCGGCAGGCCGCGGGCCGCGCGACGGACCGCCTGGTCGATGATGGACGAAGGCGAGCTTGGCGGAGCCGCGATCAGGGCTGCGTTCCGAGCGTGACCTGCACTGTCTGTGACTTGCCGTTCCGATAAACGGTGATCGAGACCTTGGTCCCGGGGGCGTACCGGCGCAGTACGTCGCGCAGCGGATGCTGATCGTCGATCGACTGGTCATTCACCCTGGTGATGACGTCGTGAAGCTTGATCCCGCTACGGTCGGCCGGCGATCCCGCCGTGATGTTGGTGACCAGGGCGCCGACCACCAGGCTGTTGGCGGCGGCGGCCGTCTCATCGAGTTGCTGGTAGGTGACGCCGAGGAATGGCCGGTTGACATGGCCGGTCGTGATCAGCTGCGTGGCAATGTCGCGCGCGGTATCGCCGTCGAGCGCAAAGCCCAGGCCGGGGCCGGCCTGGGCCTGTTCGATGGCGAAGTTGATGCCGACCACCTGGCCGGCGGAGTTGAGCAGGGGTCCGCCGCTGTTGCCCGGGTTGATCTGGGCGTCGGTCTGGATCGCGTTGAGGATGTCTTCGGTGTTCCCGGTCGTTGGATCGGGAACCTGGACGGACCGGTGGACGGCGCTGATCACGCCCTTGGTCACGCTGTTCTGCTGGCCGAGGGGGCTGCCGATGGCGATCGCGAGCTGGCCGACCTTCAGGCTGTTCGACTCGCCCCAATTGAGCGTCGGCAAATTTTGCGCCTCGATCTTGATCACCGCTACATCGTCGTCCGGGCTGGTACCGATCACCCGCGCGTCGTAGGGCTTGTTCTGATCGCGCAGGATCACCTGCAGCTGCTTGGCGTTCTCGACCACGTGGTTGTTGGTGACGATGTAGCCGTCAGACCGAACGATGAAGCCCGAGCCGATGCCATGCTGCTCCTGCTGCACGAACTGGTCGGGCGACGACACCGTGGTCTTGATCTCAACGACGGCACTGCCGGCCTGGCTCGCCACGTTGATCACCGCGGACTCTTCGGTGAGGTTGTTGTTGATCGGCCCGAGCGGCGCCACAACGGTATTACCGGAGGGTGTCACCTTGATGAAGCGAGGGGCGAGCAGCACGGTGACGGCAGCGCCGACCAGCGCCCCGACCAGCGCGCTGAGGATGACGACCGCGACCGGCTTCATCCCTCGCCGCGGCTTGACCGGGACTGGCGACGGCACCGGCGAAAACGCTGGTAGCGGCGCAGGCAGCGGGGACACCGGCTCGGTCGAGGGCGGAAGGTATTGCGGTTCGCTCGCCATCGCTCAGCGCAATTCTACGCCCGGATTTTTCAGCGACCTGGCAATGGCAGCCACGTAAGGACCAACTGCTCAGTCCGGCGGAATCCTGCCTCTTCGTAGAGGCGCACCGCCCCGGGGTTGCTCTCCCGAGTCCAGACGGCGGCGAAGGTGACCTTCCGCTCACGGAACAGCTCCACCGCACGCCGCAGCAGCATCCCGCCGATCCCGCGCGACCGGAACGGTTCCTCGACGTAAACCTCCGCCACCTCGGCCTCCAGCCCGGTCCCCGGATTGAAGAGCACGCACCAGCAGAGGCCGACCACCCGTCCCGATACGCGCGCGGCGAGAATGACGTTCTCGCCGGCAAAACGAGGAGCGGGACCTCCGCCCAGCTCGTGCTCGATCTCCTCGGGCGTCAGCTGGGGATGGTCATAATGCCGCTGCTCCTCGAGCATCAACTCGCGGAGAAGCGGCCGGACCAGCGCCAGGTCCGAGGGCAAGAGCTCCGCGATCTCGGCTTCGAGCGAGGGCGAGTGCTCTATGACTTGCCGGCCGAGGGCACGCTGTCGAGAACACTGCGTAGCGCCTGGGCGGCGCCCAGGAGGCCGGCGGTCTCCACCGGGACCACGAGCTTGGCGTTCTCGCTGTCGGCGAACTTCGAGAGCGTGTCGAGTTGCAGGATCGAGACCAGCGTCGGATCCGGCTTGGCGTCCAGGATCGCCTTGTAGACGGTTGCCACCGCCTGGGCGCGTCCCTCGGCTTGCAGAATCGCGGCCTGCTTATTGCCCTCGGCGCGAAGGATGGCTGCCTGCTTGTCGCCTTCCGCCGTCTTGATCTGCGCCTGCTTCTGGCCGTCCGCGATATTGATCTGCGATTGCTGCTGACCTTCCGATTTCAGGATGAAGGCGCGCTTTTCCTGGTCCGCCTGCTTTTGCAGGGCCAGGGCGTTCAGGATGGTTTGCGGGGGCGTGATGTCGACGATCTCGATCCGGTTGATCCTGATCCCCCATTTGTCGGTTACGGACTCCATCTGCGCCTGGAGCTGGGCGTTGATTCGCTCCCGCTGGCTGAGGGCATCGTCGAGGCTCATCCCGCCGAAGATGGCACGCAGCGTCGTTCGGGACAGCTGATCGATGGCGATGAAGTAGTTGCTGACGCTGAACAGGGCCAGCTTCGGATCGACCACCTGGCTGAAGATGGTGGCATTGACGCTGACCGTGACGTTGTCGCGGGTGATGACTTCCTGCTTGTCCCCGGTGCGGGGCGTTTCACGGATATCGACCAGGCCCATGGAATCGACGAGTGGCACGAGGAACGTGATGCCCGGCTGGCGGACGGAATGGAATTGTCCAGCTCGCTTGACGATTCCGACGAATCCTTGCTGGATGATGTTGACGGTGCGGGCGATGATGACGAACGCGAGCAGGACGAGGACGCCCCCGATGATCAACGATGCAGACATGATTCCACCTCTTCTGTCAGACGCTTCGGCTTGGCATTGACGATACGGCGCGGACCATCAGGACGGTGCTACGAAGTGCGGTCACGATGACGGGCGTGGATGCCGGGAGCGCCGCGCCATCTTCGGTGAGCGCCGGCCACGATTCCCCGGCGATCTTCAGATGGCCCGGTTCGCCGTTTCCCGGGATCGGCTCGGTCAGCACCGCCTGCTGGCCGACCATGCTGTCGGCGCCGGAGCGCAGCGATGGGCGGCCCAGGTGCAAGCGCTCGACCAGGTACGGCCGGGCGACGAAGATGCCGGCGACGCCGAGAACCCCCAGGACGATCGCCTGGACAAGCAGCCCAAACCCCAGCAAGGCGACAATGGCGGCGCCGAGCGCGCCGATCGTGATGAAGAGGGCAAAGAGCGCGACCGTCATGATCTCGGCGATCGCAAAGGCAATGGCGACAAAGACCCAGAACCAGAACGCCGTCATTGCGGCTCGATTGTACGGCTAACGTTTAGGGCGTGCGCACGATTTCACCGACGGTCGCGCGGCGCCTTGCCATAACGGCCCAGCGCCTCGCCGGCGAGCGACCGAAGCCGGATGCCGACGGCATCCTTGCACTGGTCCGGCAGCTCGGCTGCCTGCAGCTCGACCCGATCAGCGTGGTCGCCCCCAGTCACCGGCTGGTGGTTTGGAGCCGGCTCGGCAATTACCCGAGTGCCGCCCTCGAGGAACTGCAGTGGGACCGGCGCCAACTCTTCGAGTACTGGGCCCATGCCGCCTCCATCGTCCTGACCGAGGACTACCCGATTCACCGCCGGATGATGCTCTCCGGCAGACGCGGGGAGGCCTCGTGGTCGCGCCACTTCAATCTCTGGGTCACGAAGAATCTCGCCCTCAAGCGCCACGTGTTGCGGGAGATCCGGCGACGCGGACCGCTCCCCGCCGCCGCCTTCGACGATCAGTCGAGCGGCTGGACCGGCGGACGTAACGTCGATCGGATGCTGGCCGGTCTGTGGCTCCGCGGATTTCTGGTCGTCGCACGGCGGGAAGCCGGGCGGAGGTGGTGGGACCTCGCCGAGCGCTGGCTTCCGGCGTGGACGCCGAGGGATCCATTGCGCGAGCGCCAGGTGGTTCGACAGGCGGCGCAGCGCTCGTTGCGGGCGCTCGGCCTTGGCAGGGCGCGCGATATCGACCGGCACTTCATCGCTGGACGCTACCCTGGTCTGCCCGCAACGCTGGCATCGCTGGAGCACGATCGGGTGATCGAGCGGGTCGAGGTCCGCGAAGGTTCCATGACCTGGCCCGGCAGCTGGTATGTCCACACGGAAGACGTGCCCGTGCTTGATCGACTCGAGCACGGAGGATGGGAGCCGAGGACCACGCTGCTCTCTCCCTTCGACAACCTTATCCGCGACCGCGACCGCACCCGACTGCTCTTTGGATTCGATTACACGATCGAGATCTACACTCCGGCGGCCAAGCGGAAATTCGGCTACTACGTCTTACCAATTCTCCAGGGCGACCGCCTCATCGGCCGGCTCGACCCGGTTGCCGATCGGAAGCGGCGACTCCTCAGCCTTCGCGCCATCCACGCGGAACCGGGGCGAGATGGTCGGGAATCGGCTTCGGAGATCGCGACCTCGATTCAAGAACTCGCGGCGTTCGTTGGGGCGGATACGGTGACGCCGGTGGGGTCGATTCCCGCCCCGTGGCGCCAGGCCTTCAGAAAGGCGTTCTGACTAGCGAGCGCCGGCTTGCACGCGACCGCGGGCTCGGCGCTCCACGGCGACCGGCTTGATGCCGGCACCCTGGATCAATTCCAGGACCCGCGCCAGGCCCGCCTGGTCTCTCCCGCCGGCGAAGTCGATTCCGATCACCGACATGGGGCCGTCGCAATCGGGGCACATCGTCGCGGTGATGGCGCCGGTCGGATCCCAGGTTCTCTGCCCGCAGGCGCCGCAGCCCCGGCAGATCAAATCGAACACCATTGGCTTCTTCGAGGAAATAGGCGTGGGTTCACCGACTCGGTCCACGCCACCATAACGGCGGTCGAGCCGAAACCTTGCGATTTACCTTACGACGAGCCAGAACTGGAGATCGAAGCCACTCGCACGAACCTGGCGTTGCGACGGAAATCGGCCAGCGTCGCCCCATTGAGATAGGACATGCTGCTCCGCAGGCCCGCCTGGTAGCGCTGCAAGACCTCTTCAACTCGGCCTTTGTAGGGCACCAGCGTCTCGGCACCCTCGACGTATTGAGGACGTCCGCCCGCCGCTTCCTGCTGGACTGAGAAGGATGCGGCGCCCCGCATGATCTTGAACCGCTTGCCGTCAACGACGATGACCCGGCCGAGTGCTTCGCGCGTTCCTGCCAGCGCCGAGCCCAACATCACGAGGTCGGCGCCGAGCGCCAGCAACTTGCTCACATCGGCCGGCATCCGGACGCCGCCGTCGCCGATGATCAGGGCTCGCTTGCGCACGGAGGCGGCTTCGGCAACGGCATATGGCGTCGGCACGTAGACCCCGGTTTCATTACGCGTTTCGCAGACCGAGCCGCCGGCGATACCAACGCGGATCGCATCGGCGCCCTCTCCTTCCAGCCAGCTGAAGCCTTCCGATGTCGCCACATTGCCCGCGATCAGGAAGAGCTCGGCATCCTGCCGTTTGATCCAGCCAATGGCGTCGGAAACCTGCCGATGCGCGCCGTTAGCGGTGTCGAGGCAGATGATCCGGCAGCCGGCCTCGTAGAGCGCCCTGAATCGTGCCTGGTAATCGCCGCTGACGCCGACCGCTGCACCGACCGGTGCGATCGAGCTGGAGGACTTGCCACCGGCCTCACGGAAGGCGGCTACCTGGATCTCGATGGAATCGAAGCGATGAAGAATCCCGAGCGCGCCGTGCTGGGCCAGAGCGCGGGCCATATCGGTGCCGCAGACATCGGGCATCGGCGAGCCAAGAATCGGCAGACGCAACGTGATCGGGCCGACCGTGGCCTCCGAAGAGACATCGCTCCGATGCGCGATTTCCGAGACCACCCGCGGCGCCAGGCTGATGTGGTCGTAATCGAACGCGACCGGCCAGTCTCTCACGGTGTCATTCTGACAAGCGAGGATCGGCTCGACGCCGGGGTGCTAATTCAGCTTGTCGCCGTGCCGATGCAGGGTCAGGACCGGTGCCGGCTCAACACGGCGCTTGCGCTTCTTCCAGGCAAACGCCTGCACCAGCATCTTTCGGCAGTTCTCGCAGTCGGCCTCTTCGAGGCGCGCTTCTCGAAGCTTCGGATCTTCATCGCCGAGGTCATCGCCCAGCGTGTCGCTGAGCCATTCGAGGGTTTCTTCCCGGAGCCTCGGGAAGGGCGCATTGAGATAGTCGTCGACCGCCTCCACGATCGCCTCGAGAAATTCGTACTCGTCCCGATCGATCGAGACCTTCTTCGATTCTTCCGCCTTGCTCATCTCTGCAAAATGACCGAGAATTCTGCTACGGTCGGCTCGCCCCTGACTATAGCAATGGGCCGGATCAGTGAGGTTGGCTGATCAAGCGCCGTTACAGGGCCGATCCACCCATTGAAATCCTTGTCAGGCCTCGGTTCCTACCTGTTGCCGGCACTAGTCGTCGTGCTGGCCATCCTCTGGCTCCTTCGGGTTGGCTTTGGATTCCTGCAAGCGTTTC
>Ga0209474_10001458_pt1 | contig 23064 bp, 25 predicted proteins | sample GraSoiAngelo_145_FD_185902 | JGI IMG/M metagenome (GOLD analysis project Ga0209474, IMG submission 185902) | Grasslands soil microbial communities from the Angelo Coastal Reserve, California, USA - 14_1009_05_20cm (SPAdes) (version 2) | ecosystem: Environmental > Terrestrial > Soil > Grasslands...
ACACAAAATGGCAGGAAGCCAATGCCAGAAATGATCGCGACGACATAGACAAACACGCTCGCAATATGGAGCAGATCATGCAGCGCAACGGCATCCCTCCGAACACGCCGTTCAACGCGATTGCGACTTCCAGCGGATACGCGCCACGTGAGAGCGTGCGGCAGTATCAGGGACGGTTCTCTCCGGACGACCAGAAGAAGTTCGATAAAGCGTATGAGAAGTTTCAGCGCGACCGGGCGAAAAATGATCGCGATGACTACGCCAAGGATGAACAAAAGCTGAACGAGATCATGGCGAAGTACAACATTCCTCGCGATGTGCCGTATGACGTGCTGGTATCGGGGAACCGGGGATACTAAGCTAGGCGTCAGGTTTTCACCAATAGCCATCAGTTCAGCGAAATGCTGGAGCGGGTGGCTGTTTTTTTGAAAAATGCAGAAGTTAGAAGTCAGAATGCAGAATCTAATGCAGAATTTAGAAGTCAGAATGCAGAATCAACATCGCCGTTCTTATTTACTTCTGAATTCTGACTTCTGACTTCTGACTTGTTCCCCCGTACACGCACCTTGGTACCGTCTGTTGTACTTCGGTTATGTGCCTACTGAGGCGAGGTCAGAGCAGCTCTCGTCAATACAGGTAATGGGTATCTGCCGCCCGACTCCCACAAGATATAGATATGACCTGCAACTACGGCCGAAACAGTTTCCAAAAAAACGGCAAAAAAGCCGGAAAAACGCGGAATTCGGCCCTGACCTCGCCCGATTCGAGGTTGATATATGCTCAGGTCACTCAAATTCACTCGAAGCAGTGATTCGAGCGGATTCTCCTCCCAATATCGTCGGGCATGAGTAGGCATGCCAGCGACGAACCTCTGTGGAAAGGCACAACTATGGCAGATTCGCGCGAAGTTATGAACATTCGCCAAGCGTCGCAATACCTGGGCGTAAGCCCGGACACGCTCTACAAGTACGTCAACGAGCAGAAGATTCCGGCGTTCAAGCTGGGCAATCGTTGGCGGTTTAAGAAATCGAAGCTGGACCAGTGGATGGAAGAGAAGTCCAGTGAGTCGGAATTCAAGAGCAAGAAAGCGAAGGCGGCCGGACAGGCTGCCACGTAAAGGCGGGCACATGTTTGGATTTGGATCGAAATCGATCGTTGGCCTGGATGTGGGCTCCTCGAGCATAAAAGCCGTGGAGTTGAAGAAGAGCCGGGGTGGCATTGAAGTAGCGCACCTCGGGCTGGAGCACCTGGCTCCGGATATCGTCGTGGACTCGATGATTGTCGACTCGGGCACGGTATCAAGCGCGATTTCGAAACTTTTTTCGGACAACGGCATTAAGACGAAAGCGGTCGCCACAGCGGTGAGCGGTCACTCCGTGATCGTGAAGAAGATTTCGTTGCCTTCGATCAGCGACGCGGAGCTGTCGGAGACGATCCAGAAGGAAGCGGCGCAGCACATTCCATTCGATCTGGCTGATGTGAACCTCGACTATCAGATCCTTTCGGAAGACGAAGGCCAGCCGCAGATGGACGTCCTGCTGGTCGCCGTCAAGAAGGACAAGATTCTGAACTACACCAACGTACTCTCGATGGCCGGCAAAACCCCGGCTATTGTGGACATCGATGCACTGGCTTTGCAGAACTGCTACGAGTTCAATTACGAGCCGTCGCCGAACCAGGTTGTGGCTTTGCTCAACTTGGGCGCAAGCGTAATGAACATCAATATCGTGAAGGGGACCACGCCGTTGTTCCCTCGCGACGTCAGCGTGGGTGGGCATCAGTATACGGACTCTCTGCAGAAGGAACTCGATTTGAACTTCGAGGATGCCGAGGCGCTGAAGCTGGGCCGGAAGGTCGGCACGGTAAGTGAAGACGCGAAGACGCCGATCTTGCAACAGGTGACCGAAATTATCGTGCTCGAAATTCAGAAGACGTTTGATTTCTTTCGCGCCAGCGCGGCGGGCGAACACATCGAGAAGATTTTGGTCGCGGGCGGTTCGTCGAAGGTTCCGGGACTGCTGGAAGCGCTGCGGCAGGAGTTCTCAATGCCGGTGGAGATCTTGAATCCGTTTCAAAAGATCGCACCTCCGACAAGTGGTTCGGGAATGGATTTGATTGAAGGCAATGCCGGCCAGTTGGCAGTAGCGGTCGGTTTGGCCTTGAGGAGTTTTGAAGAACTATGATCCGAATCAATTTGCTGGGGACACCCAAACCGAAGAATAAGCGCTCGCGGGTAGCGATTAGCGCGCCTGCCATGGAGCTCGGCGAAGTTGGTTCGCCGGCAATGAAGATTCTTGTCGCCCTCGTATTGCTGGGGGTCGGCAACGGCTGGTACTGGTATCACCTGAACGGCCAGGCGACTGCGATTGCCGGCAACATGAGAGTGGCAGAGCAGAAGAATCGTGAGCTGGCTGGGGTTAAGGCCAAATATCTGGAGCGCCAGAAGCAAGCTGACAACTACAGGCACAGAGTAGATGTCATTGACCAGCTGCACAAAGCGCAAACCGGATATCCGGTGAGCTTGCTCAACACAATTGGGCAGACGGTCAACGGAACCGAAGCAGTTTGGCTTAACACAATGAAGACCCAAGGGCCGAATATTTCGATCCAGGGGACTGCATTGAGCGCCGACGCGGTTGCGAACCTGATCGCAAATCTGCAAAAGACGGGATACTTCAAGAACATAGAGATCAAAGAAACTTTTCAGGATGAGGGTGTGAAGGACATGCAGGCGTTCCAGTTCGAACTGACCTGCGAAATCGACAGGAGCAAGTCCTAAGGACAGGGCCATGAACTTTAATGACATGTCGGGCATGAAACAGTGGGGGTTGGTGCTTGCTGTGGCAGGACTCTTGAGCGCTGCACTGTTTTTCACTTACTTCAAGACGCAGCGCGAGGCCAACGAGAGCGCGCAAAAGGCGCTCGATGCGAAGTTGCAGGAGAACCGCGAACTCGAGCCTTACAAGAGCAAGCTAGCAGAAATTGACCGTCAATTGGCCAGCCTGCAACAGCAGATGGATATTGAGAAGCGGATCGTTCCAGACGAAAAAGAGGTCGACAGTTTCATGAAGATGTTGGATGCCGAAGCTGCAAAATCCGGCATCGAGTTGCGACGGTACACGGCGCAACCGACTTCGAGCAAAGAGTTTTATACCGAGGTGCCATTCGAAATCGAAATCGATGGCTCCTATCACTCGATGATGAACTTTTTTGATCACGTGTCCAAGTTGGAAAGAATTGTTAACGTATCGAACCTTCAGGTTGCCAATACCAAGAAGGGGAGCGATGCGAAAGCCAAGCATTCGTACCAATACGCGCCCGGCGAAAGCGTAGTGGCAACTTGTGTAGCAACTACGTTCTTTAGCCATGACACTCAGCCGGCAGCAACTCCGGCTACGGCCAAAGGCAGGACATAAATGATGCGGAACCTGGGGATACTCATACTTCTATCGGGGGCTGCGGTCGCGCAGACTCCCACGGCAGTACAGACTCCGGCAGCCCCGGCCACGGTCACGGTGGGGACATTGCAGACCTCGCAGCCAGGGAAGCCGTCGCCCAGGGGCGCCAAGTTGAGCGGTGCGGCTGTTGCTACCGCGCCGAAGGGGAAAGCGGTCTCTAAGAAAACACTGGGGACTGCGAAGACTACCTCAGTTGTCCAAAAGAAAGCGGTTTCGGTAAACGCCGTAGCAGTAGGGAAGCCTGCAACAGCGGCAGGGAAGAGCGCAGCAGCTCCGGCAAAGGTTTCTGCAGCTGCAAAACCCGCCAGTTCTGGGCCCAAGGCGGCGGTTTCCGTAAACGCCCCAGCGGCGAAGGCCGGAACTCCAGCGCCGAAGGTGGCTTCGACAGCGAAAAGCGTTTCAGTGTCAGCATCTTCGGTGAAGCCGGCCGCAGTTGCGGGGGCGAAAGTCACGCCCAAGACGGGCGCGGTTTCAGTCAAGACGGCCAGCACTACCGTAAAGCCGGTCGCACGGGTTCAGGCGAAGCCAGTGACAGTTAAGCCGGTCACGATCAAATCAGTTGCGCGGTCCCATGGCAAAGTCGCTCACGCCAAACCGGCGGTCGCGTCGGTGGGTGGGCCGAAACCAAGTCCTTCGGTTCAGCAAGACAAACCGGCAGCCGAAAACAAGCCGCAGGAATTTCATGGCCGGGACCCATTTGTCAGCGTGGTGGTGGCTATGGGCGGCAACGTAGGTTCCGGCTGCAGCTCTGGCAAACGCTGCCTGACTATCGACCAGATCGCGCTTAAAGGTGTGGTGAAGTCTGAGGCCGGCATGATCGCAGTCGTGGTTAATGCGGTGGATAAAGCTTACTTCCTCCGGGAGAACGATCCCGTGTTCAACGGATATGTAGTGAAGATCACGGGAGATTCGATCATTTTTAAAGAGACGTTTCATGACAGGCTGGGCAAGGCACTGACGCGGGACGTGACGAAAACGATCACGCGGCCGGTAGCGTAGCTCATAGCAAGAATTTAGAAGGGCACGAAAACAGTTCGAGCAGACTAGAGGCGGGGAGACACGAAATGCGAAAGCAATTTCTGGGAACAATTGGAGCGCTACTGACCATCGTGCTGATGGCTAGCGCGCAGACTCCGGGCACGGAGGCGGCAAATTATGCCGCGCTGCAAAAAATCGGCGTGTCGCGCGGCGACGGCGGCATCACCATCGAGATGCTAGCCAAGGGCGCAACCACGCCCAAGGTGGAGACGCTGTCTTCACCGGCCCGCATCGTCGTTGACCTGCCGAATACAGTTGTGGCGACTTCGGTCAGCCGCATCCACGTCGGAACAAACGGCGTGAGTGGCGTTCGCATTGGCACTGACTCCAGCAAAACTACTCGTGTGGTCGTTGATCTCGAGCGGCTTTGTAAGTATGAGCTCGTGCCCGGCCCGGACGGCAAGCTCACCTTGAAGCTGGAAACCGGCGTTGCTGTTGCGAGCGCTACGGCGATTACGCCTGCGTTTGCAAAAGCCACAGCTGGCGCGGCAAGGACAGAGGTCGCGAAGAACACGGCAAGCAGCTTTGTATTTGTGGAGCCTACTTTTTCTCCGAAAAAGGACGTAGTCCAGCTCGCTCCTCCGGTACGCGCTGTATCGGCTGCCTCAAGATTCGTGGAGAGACCGGAAGGCAATCTACTCCCGGCTACAAGCGCCCTGGGCCCGCAAGATCAGGCTCCTGCTGCAACTCCGGTTGCGGTGCCCGCGCCGATTTCAAGTTCTGATGCCCCGCAGAGCTCCGCTTCCGCAACGGGTCAAAGTTCAACCGCGGCTGTGGCTCAGAGTTCAGCTCCTGCTTCGACGGAGAATCCCGGTCCAGCAATGGCTCAAACTCCCAGCCCGGTTGCTCAGAGCTCCGCTCCGGCTGCTGTTCCTTCTGCGGCGAGCCCGGCCGCGGCTCAGGTACAACCAGCGGTAAACATGGCGGCTGAGCAGAAAGCCCATCCTCAGTCCGGAATTGTGAATCCGAAGTACACCGGCGAGCCGATCTCAGTGAACTTGAAAGACGTGGACCTGAAGGACTTCTTCCGTCTGATTCATGAGATCAGCGGTCTAAACGTGGTACTGGATCCTGACGTTCACGGCTCGTTGACGATTGTGCTCGACGATGTGCCGTGGGACCAGGCGTTGGACATCGTTCTGAAAAACAACAACCTTTCGCGGCAGCTTGAGGCAAACGTTCTGCGGATTGCTACGGTAGATACCCTGCGGCGCGAGGCTGAAGGAATTCGAGCCCAGCGGGAAGCCGAAGCAATGGCGGTGGAAAGAGTTACGGTCACGCGATTCCTCAGCTACGCTCACTCCAAAGATGTAGTAACTACCGTCAAGAAATTCCTTAGCCAGCGGGGCGATATTGTCTCCGATGACCGGACCAATGCGATCATCATCTCCGATATCCCTTCGACCATTCCTGCTGTGGATAGGCTGATTCAGCAGCTCGACCGAAAGACGCAAGAAGTCGAAATCGAGGCGCGGGTTATTTCGGCCACTCGCAGCTTTGCACGGGACATAGGTACCCAGCTTGGATTGGGTTGGGGCAATAGCCCGACTGCAATAGGAGGAGCAACCGCGGTTGGAACATCGCCAATCATCGTTGGCAACACACCGAATCCTGCCTACATTGTGACAGGAGGCGCAAAGGGAGTTCAAATTCCGCTGTTCTCGAACCTAGGCGTCACAGGTCCGACCAGCGGGTTGAGCTTGGTGAACGCGAGCAATAACTTCCGTATCGACGCCATTCTCACTATGGCGGAATCGCGAGGGTTGCTGAAAATACTCTCCCGGCCGCGCGTAGTCACCCAGAACAACATTCAAGCCATCGTGAAACAAGGTGTGCGCGTGCCAGTCGAGAGCGCGGCTACCCTGGGCGCTCCGGCGACAATTACCTATGTTGACGCGTTCCTTAAGCTAACCGTGACTCCGCAGATCACGGTTGAAAATACGATCTTCCTGAATGTCGACGTCGAAAACACGACTCCCGACTTTGGGCATCAGATTAACGGCAACCCAACCCTGATCACCCAGCAAGCCACTACTCAGGTACTAGTCACAGATGGTGGAACCGTAGTCATTGGCGGAGTGATCCAAACCAATAACTCGGTCAGCATTGCTCAGGTGCCGGTACTCGGAAGCATTCCGTGGCTGGGCAACTTGTTCAAGCACCAGACGGTGACCAGCTCGAACGAGGAACTGATCTTCTTCATCACCCCACGGGTGGTAGAGACCTAATTCGTTCGACAAGTTAGCAGCAAGCAGCCGCCGGAACCCTGAGAAACGCCAGGGCCGGCGGATTGTTTTTGCCCTAGCCCGATCCGAATGAAGGGCCTAGCGAGGTTCTCCCAGCGGAACGCGTTACACAAGATGAGATAATGGGAGCCAGTGGAACACCCCTGCCCCCGCTGCAACGCTCCTGTGGACGACAGCATTCCGTTTTGTCCTACCTGTGAAGCCTCTCAAATCAAGGCACATGCAAAGCAATATTCTCGCGAGTCGATTAGCGTATTGCCACGCATGAGCAGCGGCCTGATAGTTGCTGATGACGTAACGCCGCGGGTGCATCGCGCACGGGCAGACAGTCACGCAGAACTCCGTTCCGCACTATATGCAGGCCTGGTTGGAGCCTTGCTTAGCCCAATTTGGCCGCCAGTGAGTTTTGTGTTGGCCTTGCCGCTGGCGGGTGTTCTCTCGGTTCTGCTATACCGTCGTCGCGGTCTTGGTGATGATCCTTCACGCCGAGTAGGGTTTCGCTTGGGGGCGCTCAGTGGCTTGCTCAGCTTTGGTTTTCTAATGGTGCTAAGCGCTTTCGGAACCCTGGTCTCTCATAATGAGGCCGACGCACACGCGGCTGTGATTCAGATCATTCAACGGGCAGAGGCCCGTAACCCTGATCCTCAAGTAAGACAGTTGTTTGACTACTTTATGACCCCGCATGGCATGGCGGTCATGATGATTTTCGGTTTCGTCATCATGTGCGTCACTTTTGTCCTGCTCTCCGGGATCGGAGGCGCGGTTTCTGCCTCGTTCCTGCGCAGAAAAGGCTCTCCGAGGCCCTAATCCAGCTTCTTCCCCTGGTTGCCTTGCCCGCAGACGGCCTGCCCAAGTATGATGCAGCGTTCATGACTTCCAAGAGCTCTCACCAGCACGGGTTACGGCAAAAAGCCCAAATCATGGCTCCCTCGGAAATCGAGCGCACCCTGGTTCGGCTGGTGCACGAGATTATTGAGAAAAATGATGGCGCCAAGGACCTTGGACTGGTCGGAATTCGCCGCCGGGGGGTGTTCCTGGCACAGCGGATTGGGCAAATGATCTCCCGGATTGAAAAAACCTCGGTGCCAGTCGGTACTTTGGACATCACTTCCTACCGCGATGATCTTTCGCGGTTGGCAAAGCCCGTAGTTCATAAGACGGAGATTGGGTTTCCAATTACTGGTAAAAAAATCGTGCTCGTGGATGACGTTCTATATACCGGCCGGACTACTCGGGCCGCGATGGATGCCCTTTTTAGTCATGGGCGCCCGAAGCAGGTACAGCTTTGCGTTTTAATTGACCGCGGGCACCGTGAGCTCCCGATCGAGGCTACCTTCGTTGGGCGCAGAGTGCAGACCAGCGACGGGGAGAGCATTGAGTTGCTCCTGCGGGAAGTGGATGAGCAGGAAAAAGTTCTTCTGATGGAGAAGCAGGACTAAGCCGCCTCATGCCAGCAGTGACACAACAAGCCGCAAGCAGGGGAGCAGCGCGCGGCTCGTTGCTGGGGATTGAAGGCCTATCGGTGGCAGAGATCACCAAGCTGCTTCAGCTTGCGCGAAAGATGAATCCGCGGCCGCTGTTGCGCGGTAAAAAGGTGCTGCTGCTGTTTTACGAGGCCTCGACGCGCACGCGGGCGTCGTTCGAAATTGCCGCAAAAGCGCTAGGGGCGACCACGACGCTGGTGCTCTCCAGCGGTTCGAGCATCGAGAAGGGCGAGTCTCTGCTTGACACTGCCTACACACTGCGGGCAGTAGGCGCAGACGTGATGGTAGTACGTCATCCGAATGCAGGCGCTCCGCATTTGATGGCGAGCCATCTAGACATACCGGTAATCAATGCCGGCGATGGCATGCACGAGCACCCGACACAAGCGCTGCTCGATGCTTACACCATCCTGCGGCACAAGAAGAAACTGGCAGGTCTGCAAATTGCCATCATTGGCGATATCTATCACAGCCGAGTGGCGCGCTCGGCGATTCATCTGCTCAGCAAGTTCGGGGCGAAGGTGGTACTTTGCGGGCCACAGGAACTTTTACCGGAACTCGCGACAACGCTGGCTCCGGGGCTGCACATCAGTCGAAGCTGCGAAGATGCCGTGCGCGGGGCGGATGTAGTGATGGTGCTGAGGGTGCAGCGGGAGCGGCTGGCAGGCCTAAAGGTGAATCTGCAGGATTACATTTCGCGGTATCAGCTGACTATGCCGCGGCTGCGCATGGCGAAGAATGACGCTTTGCTCATGCATCCCGGGCCGATCATCCGTGGCCTGGAGTTGACGTGGGAGGTTGCCGATTGTCCGCAGTCGGTGATTGTCGAAGAGGTGCGGAACGGGGTCCCGGTACGCATGGCTGTGTTGGCAAGGGCATTGGGGAAGGCGAAATGAGGACGGCAACTTCTCTCGCGCGGATGCACGCGGATCAACACGGATTAAAACATCGTGAGCTGACCGAGAAACTGATCGGAATTTTCTTTGGTATTTACAACGAGCTTGGGCACGGTTTTCTGGAATCCGTATACGAGCAAGCGTTTTCGGTCAGTCTTGCGGAACAGGGAATTTTCTTTCAGCGACAAATTGCCGTCCCAGTATGGTTTCACGGTCAGCGAATAGGGGACTTCCGGGCCGATTTGCTAGTTGATGCTAAGGTGATTGTCGAGTTAAAGGCGGGACGTTTGATCGATCCATCTTGGGAGAAGCAACTGTTGAACTATTTACGGGCGACTGATGCGGAGGTTGGAATGTTGTTCAACTTTGGACCCAAGGCCGAATTCAAGCGCTTCGTTTTCGAGAATTCCAACAAAAATCCGCGTCGCTGTGCGTGAATCCGCGCGCAGGAAGTACTTCAATTCCATGAAGCATTCGTCGCAAATTCATAGTCTGCTGATTCAGGGCGGACGCGTTATCGATCCGGCGGCCGGGGTTGACGCGCTGATGGATGTACTGGTGCGCGATGGGCAGGTGGCGGAAGTTTCGCTTCCCAACAAGATTCGTGGTGGCGCTGATGAAAAGATCGATGCGCGCGGGTTGATCGTGGCGCCGGGATTTATCGATCTGCACGTACATCTTCGTGAGCCGGGCCAAGGATACAAAGAGACCATAGCATCCGGCAGCGCGGCCGCTGCGGCCGGTGGTTTTACTTCGGTATGTTGCATGCCGAACACCACGCCCGTGCTTGACTCTCCCGAGTGGGTGACCTGGTTGCGGCAACCTCAGCGTGGAGCAGTGGTGAATGTGTTTCCCATCGCGGCGGCCACGCAGGCCGGCAAAGGCGCGGTGTTGACCGATTTTCGCGCGCTTCAGCGTACCGGGGCTGTCGCTGTCAGCGACGATGGCAAGCCCATCCTGAGCGAAACAACCATGCGCGAGGCGATGCGGGCGTCCGCGGAGATTAATTTTCCGGTCGTCCAGCATGCGGAAGATACGCGAGTGACGCAGGGCTGCTCGATGAATGAGAGCGAGACGTCATTCCGTTTGGGTTTGAGAGGGATGACTGATATGGCGGAGGCAGCCATCGTGGACCGCGATGTTCAGTTGGCTCAGCAATTCAACGGCGCGCGATTGCATGTGGCGCATGTATCCACCGCCGAGGCGTTGAAGTCAGTACGGCGCGGAAAGAAGAATCGCGCTCGCGTGACCTGCGAAGTCACCCCCCACCATTTCACGCTGACGGATGCCGACGTGCGCGACTACGACACAAACTTCAAAATGAATCCGCCGTTGCGTTCGGCTACTGACCGTGAGGCACTGCTGGTAGCGCTCGCCGACGGTACAGTCGATGCCATCGCGAGCGATCACGCTCCGCATGCACCGCACGAAAAGATTATCGAGTTCGAGCGGGCAATGTTCGGCATTACTGGTCTTGAAACTGCTTTGGGATTGGCGATTACGGTGCTGCACCTGCGCCAGAAGATTTCTTTGGCCAGGATTGTGGAATTGTTCACCGCGGGCCCGGCGCGGGTTGTGGATTTACGAGGACGAGGAACGCTCCTGCGCGGCAGCCATGCCGACGTGACCATATTTGATCCCAAAAAACGCTGGACGTTTGACGCGGCAAAATCTCGCTCAAAATCCCACAACACGCCCTTTGATGGATGGCCGTTAACGGGGAAAGTGGTGGCAACGGTGGTAGGGGGAAGAATCGTGCATCGGGCAGGTTAGTGCAGCAAATCTCAGCTCAAAATTCCCATATTTCGTCCGACCTTCTGCAGCACCTCCAACGCGCGCTCTAATTCATCGCGCGTGTGAGTTGCAGTCATCATGGTACGGATGCGGGCTTTGCCTTCCGGCACGGTCGGGAATGTGATGCCTGTTCCCAGTACGCCTTCCTTGAACAACTCGCGAGAGAACTCCATGGTGAGCTTTCCGTCGCCGATGATGATCGGCGTGATGGGGGTTTCGCTTGCCGGCGTGCTCTTGCCACCGATGTCAAAGCCGAGCAGGGCGAGTTCGTTTTTCCAGAAGCGCGTATTCTCCCAAAGCTTTTCGATCCGCTCTGGCTCGTTTTCAAGAACCTCGAAGGCGGCAATACAAGTTGCCGCGACCGATGGGGGATGCGATGTGGAAAAAAGAAACGGCCGGGCGCGATGATACAAAAACTCGATCAAATCGCGTGATCCACAAACGTATCCACCGAGCGCGCCAATCGCCTTTGACAAAGTTCCAACTTGAATGTCGACCCTGCCATGCACGTTGAAATGGTCTATCGTCCCTCGGCCATTGCGCCCGAGGACTCCGGAGGCGTGAGCATCATCGACCATCATGATGGCGCCGTATTTTTCGGCCAGATCGCACAACGCGGGCAGAGGGCCAATGTCTCCGTCCATGGAGAAGACCCCGTCGCTAATCAGCAGTTTCTGGCCGGCCTGATCGGCGATGCCGGCCAGCTTGGCTTCGGCATCGGCCATGTTCTTGTGCTCGAAGACCAGAATCTTTGCCCGTGAAAGACGCGCGCCATCAATAATCGAGGCGTGATTAAGCTGGTCGGAGATGATGAAATCATCTTTGCCCAGAACTGCGGAAACCGTTCCCGCATTGGCGGCGAAGCCGGATTGAAAAACCACGCACGCCTCTGCATTTTTAAAGCGCGCGATCTTTTGCTCCAGCTCCATGTGGATTTTCATGGTGCCGGCGATGGTGCGGACCGCGCCCGAACCGACGCCGTATTTTCGCGTGGCCTCGAGGGCCGCTTCGCGCAGCTTGGGATGCGTGGTCAAGCCCAGGTAATTGTTCGAAGCGAGATTAATGACGCGCTTGCCGTCGAAGGTGCACTCCGGCGCCTGTTCGTCCTCAAGTACACGCAGGCGAAAATAGGTGCCCTTGGCCTTGAGATCATTCAGTTGTTCGGTGAGATACGAAAGAGGATTGGTTCTAGTAGCAGTGGCCATGAAGCTCTCCGTGCGGAGATTAGTTTAAATGACAGAAGCCGGCCGAGCCCGTGACGCTTAAATCCGTGGCGAGACGACGATTAGCTGTCAGTATGCTCCAACAGCCGGGAGGCCCGACGCTTGGCCATTTTCTTCCTCAAAATAAACCAGGTGGTGACAGCCGCGGCAGCGATCAGCACCACCCAATGGAAGTGGTGGCTGAAGAATATGCGAATGCTTCCAACCGCACCCGGACCGAAGTACAGTACCAGGCCAGCGAGAACCGTAAAGCGCAGAAAGCGTCCGAGGAAAATAGCCAGGAGAAAATGGCTGATGCTCATTTCTGCAACCGCTGCTCCCAGCGCGAACGCTTTGAACGGCGTTGGCGGAGGCAGCATCGCCGGGAACATCAGGCTCCAGAACGGGTGCTTTTCAAAGGCATTGTGCAATTTCTCAAAACGCGCAGGTGACAAGCGTTTACGGAGCAACTCTTCTCCACCGGCATATCCGATGGCGTAGATAACCAGACTGCCCAGCGCCGAGCCGGTTGCGGCCATCAGAACGTAAACCAGCCATTGGCGATGGTTCTGGGAGACATACCCGCCAACCACGAGATCCACGGGAAGGCCCACCGCTGCGCCGTCCAGCGCTGCCGCCGCCAATACTCCCCAGGCACCTAACGGTTTGAGAATCGCCCACAGGAATGCCGTGTAACGCGTGAGAATGTCTTTGAGCGTTTTCATCAGAGGCTTGCCAAAGCGAGCCAGCAATAGACAAGTGAAGGTCGGATTTTACTATTGTGAAACAGGCAAACTTCCGGGATGAATTCGACTAGACACTAATTGCTCATGTGCTCAGTTCTTCCGGCGAGAATCTGGATCGCGTGCGGCAGAACCTCAATTACAGCTTGCAAGGACTCCACAGCGCCGGCCGGGCTACCGGGCAAATTCAGCACGACCGACGCGCCGTAAACGCCGCAAACCCCACGGCTCAGAACCGCGAATAAGGTCTTTTTTTCACCTTCGCGCCGCATACGTTCTGAAACTCCATCCAGCATTCTGCCGCATACGGCGCGAGTAGCTTCGGGGGTGACGTCGCGGTTAGAAATTCCTGTTCCCCCGGTAGTGACCACAAGCCTGGCTTTTCGGGCAAGGTCGACAATTGCCTTCTGGATTGCGGCGTGATCGTCAGCGACGACACGGGTTTCGATCACCGTGAAATGATGCTGCTGCAGTTCGTTGGTTACAGCTGGTCCGGAAATATCATTACGCTCGCCACGCGCACAAGAATCGCTGATGGTGAGCACGGCGGCGCGAAAGGTTTCAGGAGTCGAGGAGGACATCTTCTTCTTCCTCGGATTGGCCACCGCCGTCGCGGCGCGATTCATCGAGTTGCCGCAAGCCTTCCATCAGCAAACCTTGAGTATTCAGGGTGGTCGTTTGCTGCTTGGCTTCGAAATTGATTTGGAAATTGCCGCCGGTCCAGCTCAGTACTTTGAAAACCGCGGCGTCGCCCTTCAGCGCGCCATATACCGCATGCGCGACCTGGCCTTCCTTGAAATACATCTCGCACTTTTCATTGCCGCGACTAAGCGTGAGCGAGCAACTTTTGCGGCCCATTTCGAGAGACTGCACGAGATCGATCACGTTCATCTGCGAAAGATTGCCGCGAACCACACCATCCGAGGATGAAGTTTTTGCCAACTTCTCAAGCGAAATCTTATCGATGACCCGCTTGATGCGCTGGACAGCTTCTTTAAGATAAAAAGGCTTTTCAACAAAATCATCGGCGGGATGGTCCTGCGTTGCCAACTTTTCGGAGATGTCGGCCTTGGTCGCCATCAGCACAACAAAAATCCCCGATGTCGTGGAGCGGCTCTTGAGCTTATCGACTAACTGACGACCGTCCATACCGGTCATGCGGAAGTCGCTGACCACAAGATCCGGCGCATCGTCCACAGCTTTGAGGAGAGCATCGGCGCCAGTAGTGACCCTGGCCAAGGGCGTGAGCGCATCGCGCAGCATGGCCAACACCATCGGGTTGTCATCCACCAGCAGGATTTTTACGTCACTCTGCATTTAGCTACGCGCCTTCGACCACCAGTTTTCAGCTAAAAACCTATTTCTTGCGGTCATAATCGCCGCTTTTCCCACCTGATTTCCGCTGCAGAACGATCTCTCGAATCTCAATCCCTTTATCGCTCGCTTTACACATATCGTAAATGGTAAGCGCTGCCACGCTTGCGGCAACCAGCGCTTCCATTTCGACACCGGTTTCAGCTGTCGTTTTAACTTTGGAAGAAATTGCAATCCCATTCTCGCACTGCCGTAATTCGACATCAATGTGCGAAAGGGGCAAAGGGTGACAAAGCGGAATCAGTTCCGCCGTCTTTTTCGCAGCCATAATTCCAGCCAACCGTGCAGTTTCCAGTGGGTCGCCCTTAGGATTGCGACCCAGCGCGCTCAAGACCTGGGGAGTCATGCTCACAAACGCACTGGCCTCTGCCTCCCGCGCGTTCACCGTTTTGGCGGACACGTCAACCATCCGCGCGCGGCCGGAATCGTCATAGTGTGAGAGCTTAGAAGTCAATTGCGAGTACCTGAAGAAAATTATCTTAGCAGCACTGGCACCCAGGCACCGGGCTCGATCTTTTCGCGATCGGGAGGAATCACAATGTAGCAATTCGACCGGGCGATTGCGGCAATATCTCCCGAACCTTGCCAGCGCATCAGTTCAACTTCGCAGTGTTCAAATTCGCCTGAGAGCAGAGCAGGAAGAAAGCGCTTCAATCCGGTTTTGGTGCGAATTTCGGATTTCAATTTTGCATGAGCAAAGACCAGCTTGCGTGGCGATAGTCCTGCCAGGGCTTCGAGCATCGGCTTGGCGAACAACTCGAATGTAACCATCGTCGAAATGGGATTGCCGGGAAGGCCGACGAAATATTTCTGTTCCACTTGTTCGCGGGCGGGGGCGCCCGCGCCACACGAGTCTGCACCACACGGAATTCGACCGAACACAACTGGTTTTCCGGGCTGAATTTGCGCACCGGTGAAGAAGAACTCAGCGTTCAATTCGGCTAGCTTCTGTTCCACCAGATCGTATTTCCCCATCGATACTCCGCCCGTGATCAGGAGCAAGTCTGCATCCAGTCCCTCGATGAGCAACTCGCGCAACCGATTAGGTTCATCGGGCGCAATGGGCAGCAGCACGGGATGACCACCCGCAGCTTGAATCTGTGCGGCTAGCGAATAGCTGTTTGAATTCCGAATCTGACCAGGCCCGGGGGGAATGTCGATGTCAACAACTTCATCGCCTGTGGAAAGCACCGCCACCCGCGGCTCCGCATGTACCAAAACGCGGGAGCGGCCCACGGAGGCGGCAACCGCGATTTCTGCATAGCCGATACGAACACCCGGCGCGAGGAGTTTGTCCCCAGCTTTGGCCTCAGCGCCAGTGGCAACAATATTCTCGTTTGCGATAACACGGCGGGTCACATGTACACGATCAGCAGCACGTGAGGTGTGCTCGATCATGACTACGGCATCGGCTCCGTTCGGAACCGGCGCGCCGGTCATAATTGCCACGGCCTGTCCAGATTCAAGCGACAAGCTCGAAGGCGCTCCACCAGCTTTAATCTCGCCAGCGAAGTGCAAATCGACCGGCAGCTTCTCAAGATCGGAAGCTCGAACAGCATAACCATCGCGAGTGGCCCGCGGAAACGGTGGGAAATCGCGATCGGCGTGGATAGGCTCGGCAAGCACCCGTCCTTGGGCATTCAGAAGCCCAAGCAGTTCTCGGCCTTTGGGCCGCAGGCGCGAGGCATGGTCCTCGACCACGGCACGTGCTTCCTCAAAGCTCAGAATGCTGGCTGGTTCGGGCTGGGCGGCCATGCAGACGATGATAGGAGGGATAGAAAGGAAAAGCGAGGATGCAACGGCTCAAGGTTCTGTAATGCCGAGCTTTTTGGCTAGCGCACGAGGATCCATGGCATGGGTCAACGCAATGTCTGGATTGACGATACCCGCGCGAACCAGGTCCTCGATTTGTGAATCGATCTGGGAGCCGTCGAAGCTTTGAGAGGTATGCGCGGAATCACCATCGCGATGGCGATGCGGTTCATGCCGGAACAACTGTTCCAGTGGTTCCGAGCCGGACTTCCAAACTTCAAAAACCGCCATTCTGTGCTCATCCTGCTTTCTTGGAACTAGGCGCTGGGAAATCACATAGCGCAGCATTCTCGCCAGTCGATCGCGGCCCGGCCGATGATCGCCAGCCGGCAGAGCGCTGACGAATCTTTCGACCGCCTGCTGCGTATTGATCGTGTTCATAGTCGATAGCACAAGGTGGCCGGTCTCCGCGGCTTCAAGGGCCAGTTCCATCGTTTCAGGATCCTTCAGTTCGCCGACAGCAATCACGTTTGGGGCCTGTCGCAGCGCGGCCCTCAACGCTTGCAGCACACTGGGAGTATCGCTGTGCAGCTCGCGCTGGTGCACGGTGGAACGTTTGTGATTGTGTAGAAACTCGATTGGATCTTCGATGGTGATGATGTGGCAGGTTTCGGTCTCATTGATATGGTCGAGCAGCGCAGCAAGAGTTGAGGACTTACCCGAACCACGCGGTCCGGTAATCAGCACCAAACCGTCATGCAGTTGAGCGATATCACGAAGCTGCTCCGGCAGGCCGAGGCTTCGGAAATCGGGAACAGCGGTGGGGATAACTCGCATCACTACGGCACAACTGCCTCTTTGAATAAAAATGTTCACCCGGAAGCGTGCTACTCCCGGCAGCGCGTGGGAAACGTCGCAATAGCCTTGCTCTCGCAGCATGTTGATCGCCGACTTGTTGCTGGCGATCAGGTCGGATGCGATGCGCCGAGTATCGTCGGCGGTGAGCGAAGGCATTCCGGACATCTCCAGCTCGACGAATTGGCCGTTCACCTGAATTTGAAATTTCTTGCCTGGGGAGAAAATCAAATCGCTAACGCGCGGATTGGCGCGCAATATTGCTGCCAGCAACTCGTCGGTTGCAGCGCCCGGAGAGATCGGGTCAAGAGAAACTTGTATACGGCCTGTGCCAGCTGCCGCCATGGTGAGCCTGACGCATCCTCTAAAACAGGTATTCAGACTCAACTGTAACCAAGTTACGGAGGCCCATCCACAAAGAACAGCTTGTTCATAGACCTTCGTAACACGTGTTTCAGCAAAGTAAAAGGGCGGCCTAAGCCGCCCCTTTAAGCAGTCCCTCAAAGTTGGTTAGGGTTTCTTTTTGCTGCCCTTCTTGCCGTAAGTGGTCTCCACCGTAGCATTCAGCGCAGTCAGCATCTGCTTGGCTTCCTCGGCATGAGGACCGCTAGGCTGGAGCTCAAGATATTTCTGGTAAGCCTCAGTCGTCCCTTCCGGAGCCACAATCTTTCCGCTGGGATCGGTGGTCGCCATTCCTACCAGGTTTTGCCCCTTCCAGAAATAGGCGTCGGCATGGTTGGCATCGGCCGCAATGGCTTTATCGAAGGCTTCGATGGCCTGCTTGCGGATCTTTACGTCATTGGTGGTGTTGGAATTGGTGAGTACGGCGCCGAGGTTGAAGTAGTATTGTCCGGCGTGCGGAGGGTCGAGTGTGGCGGCCTGCTGGTAGGCATTGACGGCCTCATCAGACTTTCCAACTCTGGCGGCAGCATTGGCGAAATTGTCGTAGTATGCCGCCATTCTTTGATTGTCGAGCGCTGACTGGACCGCGGGTTTCCCACTCTGGGGAGGCTGTCCATTCCCCTGTGCAGCCTGGCCATTGGCGGGAGCGGCTTGGCCGTTGGCAGGAGCGCCCTGGCCATTGGCAGGAGCCGCACCAGGCGTGCCTGCTGCTTCAGCCGTCTTCCCCTTCTTTAGATCGATTGCCTTATGCAGATCGTTATAAGCTTCCGTGTAGCGCTTCGTTTTCTCTGCAGGATCAGTTTGAGTCTTGGCCGAATCCAGATACGCCCCACCCAGCCGGAACCATACCAGATCCTCGTTGGGAACCATCTGCGCAGCCTCGTTCAGTGAAGCAATGGCAGCGTCATAATTCGGGGGCGTCGCCTGCTCGGCGGCAGTTGCCGCCTTAAGTTTTTCGTTCACCGTGCCTATACTTTTGTTGTACTGCTCAGCTTTGGCCTGCTGCTCCTGCATCTGCTTCACTTGCTCAGGACTGATTCCTTTTTCTTTAGCAGTTTGCTGCACGGCTTGCTCTTGCGATGCCTTTAAATCAAAGGGCAGGTCCACTTCGTCCACACCGACTTTGAACTTGCTAACTTGGTCCAGTTGCTTTCCATCCTTGCTCAAAGTGACGGTATAGGTGCCAGGATCAACTCCCAACGAGAAATATTCACCTTTCTTATTTGTCTTCAGCTTGAAGGTACGGCCGTTGTCATCGTTGTGCCACGTGACCTGGGCGTCAGCAATGGGAGTGCCTTGAGCGTCTTTGCAAACACCTTTTACGGTCGCTGTCTGCGAAAAAGCGGGCAGGGCAAATACGATGCCGAGAATGGAAAGCATCAGCACATAAAAAACATTTCGCTTCATCGAAGCCTCCGGGGCTGGACCGCACAAAGCCCGTCCGCCTTGCGAACGAGCGCGGCCAAATTTAAACATTCTGTGCGACAGGAACATACGTAAGCGGATCAACAGCGCCCGCTTGGTGAAACGCTCTAAGCCGCAACACGCAGCTATCACAAACTCCGCAGGCGCGGTCTTCGCGGCTGTAACAAGACCACGTTAAATCGAATGGCGCGTCCAGTTCAAGGCCGAGGCGCACAATCTCGGACTTGCGCAAGGCGATGAGAGGCGTCACCACTTCGATGCCGCCTTCTTTGGTTCCGGCGCCAATTACCCGGTTAAAAGCCTCGTAATATGCAGGCCGGCAGTCGGGGTAACCGGAACTGTCCTGCTCGACGGCGCCGATATAAATCTTAGATGCACCCAGCACTTCTGCCCAACTCACGGCCGCTGACAAAAAATGCGCATTGCGAAAGGGAACGTAGGTTACGGGAATGTCCCTCTCAAGCGAGTTTGACTCAGGGACGGGGATACTTTCATCCGTCAAGGCCGAGCCACCAATCAACCTGAACAACTCATTGTGGATGGCAAGGCGCTCTTGGATCCCCAGACGGTCACAGATACGCTCGAATGAATCCCGCTCACGATGTTCGGTGCGCTGACCATAACTGATGTGCAAGGCCGCGGCCTCATGATCGCGAGCCGCCAGCGCCGCACAGACGGTAGAGTCCATGCCTCCGCTGAGGAGAACGACGGCGCGAGATTTACGGGATTGAATCATTTTTAAAATTGCAGACTTAAAATTTTAGATTTCAGATTGAAGATTTCAATTCTGCAATCTAAAATCTGAAATCTGCACTCTGAAATCTGCACTCTGAAATCTGCACTCTAAAATCTGCACTCTAAAATCTGCACTCCTCAAACTCCCTTCATCGCCGGATCCCAGATCAGCTTATGAATCTGCAATCCCAGCCGGGCTGAAACGTTGTCTTCGAGCATCCATTCTGCCAACTGTTGCGGGTCGAGCAAACAGTTGGATGCGTCCCGCGCACCGGAAGCATCCTTGCTGAACGCGGGTGAAAATAGCACTGCATTGACTCGACGGGCGAGATCGTGCCGGCGTGTAAAATCGCGGGCGAACTCGTAATCGCCTCGCCCGCTGATCACGAATTTGACTTCATCGTGCGGCTGAAGAGTTTCGAGATTCTCGATGTGGAAAGTGTCACCCTCGCCGGAGTCCGGGCACTTTACGTCTACGATCTTTACGACACCTGCCGGAACCCGCTCCAGTGGCCGTTCTCCACTGGTTTCAAGCAAGACCTTGTACCCCGCCTCATGCATTCGCTGCATCAGTGGAACCAATTCGCGCTCCTGCAACATTGGCTCGCCTCCAGTGATCTCAACCAGTCCAGGAGCCAGGCTCAGGCTTTCGACCTCATCGAAGACCTGCTCGGGAGTCACTTTCTTGCCGCCGTAAAAACTGTATTCCGTATCGCACCAGACGCAGCGCAGATTACATCCGGTCAGCCGTACAAAGACGCAAGGCATCCCAGCGTATGTGGACTCTCCCTGCAGCGACTTGTAAATCTCCGTAATCTGCATAACAAAAGCTTTCAGCCCTTAGCTGCCGCAGTAGGAGCAACTATCGCCATAAATCTCACTCGGAGTACTTGGCTGTCGTGCTATCGGTTTCGAATACGGTGACATCCTTCACGTGCACTCGCCCATTCGTGACTTGCGCCATGCGCCCGTTGGTCTCATCGTAAAAATACTTAGCCAGATTTTCTGCCGATGGGTTGAGCTCGATAAACGGCTCCAGCTCATTGATCATCTGGTGATCGAGCCGGTCGATAACGTGCCGCATGACTTCCCGCAAGTCTTTGAAATCGAGCAGTAGCCCGGCTTTGTCGAGTTCCTTGCCGGCCAGGGTGACGCGAATTTTGTAGTTGTGGCCGTGAGGCTTCTCGCACTTGCCTTTGTAGTTGCGCAAGTAATGGCCGGCGGCAAATGAATCTTCAACCGTAACTTCGAACATGGAGCCTCGGAGAGCAGGGTATGGCAAAGCTGTATTTTACCGCTTCCGAAGCAGCGTCAGGGCTTTGCCGCCAGCGTCAGGCGCGCATGGAACGATAGTTCTGCAGGCAGCGTCGGGCGGTTTCCAATTCGCTGAAGCGGCTGCCTTCCTGCTCAATCAGGTAGTATTCAACGCCGCCGACACTCTCAGCAGCGGCAAAGATGTCTTTCCATTTGGCATCGCCTTCCCCGAACAGGACCTTGTACTCCTTCGCAGGATCTGAGGACCAGTCTTTTAAGTGCAGCGAGTGAATTCGACCCGGGTTGGCGCGAATCCAGGGGACCGGGTCGGCGCCCGCTTTGACACAGGTTCCAACATCAAGCTGCAGCATGATGCTCGGCTTGGTGTTCTTGGCGAGAACGTCCATGGGACGAACGCCATCAATGGGCTTCCATTCAGCGTCGTGATTGTGATAGCCAGGCTTGAGGCCAGCGGGTTCGAGTGTCGCTGCGGCCGAGTTCAAATTCTCGGCGACTGCTTTCCATCCATCAAGGTTTGGCTTGGGGTCGGACCACGACTGAACCATGTACTTTGTGCCGAGAATCAGGTTCATGTCGCGAGCCCGATTAATGTTCTCCGCGTTGAAATACTTTTCGTCATTGTGGGTGGAATAGCACCGCACGCCAAGGTCGTCGAGCAACTTGCGCATCTGCTTGGTCTGAGCCTCGGTCCATTCGAAATAAGGGGCATAAAACTCGACGCACTGATATCCCATTTGTCCTACGGCGCGTACCGTGGCTTGTGGATCTTTCTTGAGACCCTCGCGCACGGAATACAGCTCGAGGCCAACCGGTACGGCAGATGCCGATGCCGAACTTTTAAGCGACCAGGGCAGCGCCGCGGAGAGAGCCAGGAAAGAACGCCGGGTCAGAGACATGGGACACATAGTAACGCTTTTGCCGTCCGCAATAGTGGTCATATATATATGACCATGGTCATGATAAAATAAGAAAAAGAGAGTGAGCAATGAAAAGAATTCCAGCAGGGCAATTCAAGGCCAAGTGTTTAGCGATTATGGATCGTGTGCAGAAGACTGGCGAATCTGTCTTAATCACGAAACGTGGTAAGCCGGTTGCGCAATTGCTGCCTGCGAGCGAACTTGAAGATGTTTTCGGTTATATGGCAGGCAAGGTAAAGATTGTCGGCGACATTGTGGGGCCAATTACGCCGCTTGAGGACTGGGAAACAAAGTGATCCTGCTCGACACGCACGTGTTGATCTGGATGTCGAGCGACCCGGCGCGGCTTTCTGCTAAAGCGCGCCAGCGAATTGTTGAGGCTCGGCGAAATACCGGGCTTGCCATAGCCAGTATTACGCTCTGGGAGCTGGCGTGGCTAGCGGAGAACCGGCGAGTCTTGTATTCAGGAAGTGTCGAGTCGTTCGTTCGGGAAACGATATCGCGGGTGGCGGTGAAATCGCTGAGCCCGGAAATCGTGTCAATTGCGGCGCACATGCCGGAGAATTATCCGAAAGATCCAAGCGACCGATTAATCGGCTCAACCGCAATCGCATCGGGAATTCCGCTGGTCACAGCGGACGAAAAGATTCGCAGCTCAGGGATGGTTGAGTGCGTCTGGTGAAACGCAGGCCATTCAATATCCCGGCTGTTGCGGCGGATACTGATCCACGCCGTTGTGCGGCCCGGCAATAGCCACCCCGCCCTGAATTCTGGGGATTCCAAAATGCCCGCCCAAGTGCATCAGGTCAATCGGACTGATCGAACCAGACACGGAAACAAAGTTGACCTGATTCGCGCCCGCAACCAGAACGGCGATGTTTCGGATGGTATTGTGTTCGAAATGAAGCCAGAGTTCGGCTTCGCCCGGGCCGCCATCTCTAGCGTGAGAGACCGATACGTGCTGCCAGCCTGCGGCGTGATATTGCTGACGAATAGCGGCCAGCATTCCGGGATCGTACATTCCATAACTTTGAAAACGAAAGCGGTGCACCGAAACTCCATCAATGCCCGCAATCACCCGGCGTAGATCGAAATCCTGGTCGTCAAGTTTGGAGGCAAGTACCAGCATGGAATGATCGAAGCTAAAGTCCGTTCGCGAGGAAGCGGTCCGACCGAGGTCTTCAACAGCTTGTGGGTACCACTCCTGTGGCTTCACGCGACTTTGCGGCGTTGCTGGCATTTGAGACTCTGGCGGAGTTTGAGGCTCTGGTGCAGTTTGAGCCTGAGGCTGACTCTTAACCTCTGGCTGAGGTTGCGGCTCAGGTTGAGCTTGGGCCTCGGACTGGGTTTGGACTTCGTGCTGGGTTTGGGCAATTGTCGAAATCGCGGTGAGGAGTAGGAAAACGGAAATCGTCAAAATAATGCGGAAGAGTCTCACGGTTGCGCCTCGAAGATTTAGACGGTCTAA
>Ga0209474_10001459_pt1 | contig 23049 bp, 15 predicted proteins | sample GraSoiAngelo_145_FD_185902 | JGI IMG/M metagenome (GOLD analysis project Ga0209474, IMG submission 185902) | Grasslands soil microbial communities from the Angelo Coastal Reserve, California, USA - 14_1009_05_20cm (SPAdes) (version 2) | ecosystem: Environmental > Terrestrial > Soil > Grasslands...
CGGATATGACGCTCTCTTCAGCAACACAACCGGGAACAACAATACAGCCACGGGGTTTCGAGCGCTCTTTAGCAACACCGGCGCTACAGCCAACAATCGCTTAGCCGGCGGCGATAACACAGCTAACGGCTCTGCCGCTCTCTTCCATAATACCATTGGGAACAACAACACCGCCACTGGTTTTGAGGCGCTCTTTAGCAACACGAATGGTGCCGGCAACACCGCGACTGGTTCTCAGGCCCTCTTCAACAACACCGCAAGTAATAATACCGCCACCGGCGCTGGCGCTCTTTTTAGTAATGTAGGAGCGTCTGGCAACACCGCAGACGGTTACCTCGCGCTTCATGACAACGTAGGCCCCAATCCAGACGCGAGCCCCAAGCCAGACGGGAGCGAAAACACCGCCGTCGGTTCCCAAGCTCTCCAGCATAATGGTAAAAGTGGGAACGGCGCAGCTTTCAACACTGCCGTTGGCTCTCAAGCCCTGTCTAGCAACGACATCGGCGTTGGTAACACCGCCGTCGGTGCCGGTGCGCTCCAGAGTAATGTGAACGGTCCCGAGAATACCGCCATCGGAATGAATGCACTTGAAACAAGTACCGGTGACAACAATATCGCCCTGGGCGTTTTCGCCGGCCAAAATTTGGTTACGGGCAATTCCAATATTTACATCGGCAATTTCGGTGTAGATGGAGAGTCTGGGACGATTCGGCTTGGCACTGACCCCGCGGGGTCGAGTCTCCCTCAGACTGCCACCTTCATCGCCGGCATCTATGGTGAAAGCGTGGACGCTGCCAGTGGCGTCCCCGTTCAGATCGATTCCACAGGCAAGCTCGGCACCGTCCTTTCGTCCGCACGGTTCAAGCAGGCAATTAAACCCATGGATAAAGTGAGTGAAGCCGTGCTCGGGCTGGAACCAGTCACCTTCCAGTACAAACCGGAGCTTGATCCAAAGGGTGTTCCGCAGTTCGGCTTGGTAGCTGAGCAGGTGGAAAAGATCGCTCCTCAGCTAGTCGTCCACGATAAACAAGGCAAACCTTACACTGTCCGCTACGAAGCGGTGAACGCGATGCTGCTTAACGAGTTCCTAAAGGAACATCGCAAAGTAGAGGAACAAGCCGCAACCATCGCGCAGATGAAGCAGCAGATGGAAGCTCTGGCTGTTACGGTGCAGAAGGTAAGCGAACAAGTGGCAGCCGCCCAGCCCACGCTCGTCGCCGGCAACTAAAACTACGGGAGCATTCAAATGAAGACAAGAGTAACTCTAGTCATATTGAGTATCACGTCAGCCGGTTTGATTCAGCAAGCCCTGCCACAGACGTGTGAGAACCTTTGCGATACACACAATAACACTGCCTACGGTAATGACGCGCTGGGTAGCCTGACTACGGGACACGGCAACACGGCCATTGGCTCACTCGCGCTCTTATTCGCGGATGCCAACAGCAATAATACCGCGATCGGTTTCAGCGCGCTCTACTACAACAAGGCCGACAACAATATCGCCATCGGTGTTGATGCCATGGTTGCTAACAGGACCGGCACGCAAAACACCGCGATCGGAATTAGCTCGTTGATTTCCAACGTGAACGGCAACGCGAACACAGCCATCGGTTTTAACGCGCTAGCCAATTACAATGGCGATGCCAGCACGGCGGTTGGTTTCCAGGCGCTGATGAATAATACCACCGGGTTCGGCAACAATGCAGAGGGATACAACGCGCTCTTCAAGAACAACAGCGGAGATGGCAATACTGCCACCGGTTTCTTTGCATTGTCGTCGAACACGACCGGCAGTTCTAATACCGCCTTTGGTTATTCCGCGCTTTCGAACACGGTCTCCGCTTCGGGTAACACCGCACTCGGCCATTTCGCACTGGTTAACGCGACGGGCAACAGCAACATCGCCGTGGGCGAGCTGGCCGGACAGAATCTTACCGGCGGTAATAACAATATTGATGTTGGCAATAAAGGGAAAGCAGGCGAGTCCGCCACCATCCGCCTCGGCACGCAAGGCACGCAGAACGCGACGTTCATCGCCGGCATCTCTGGCGTAGCTGTGACCGGCCGGCAGGTCCTGATTACTTCCAATGGCAAACTTGGTGTCCAAGCTTCCTCTGCGCGTTTCAAAGAGCAGATCAGGCCGATGGACAAGACGAGCGAAGCTATTCTCAAGCTTAAGCCAGTTACCTTCCGGTATAAAGAAAATATCGATCCGGATAAGGTCCCGCAGTTCGGATTAATTGCTGAAGACGTCGAAAAGGTTGCGCCCGAGCTGGTCGTCCGCGATGAGGAGGGCAACGTCAGCACCGTCCGATATGAGGCGGTAAACGTGATGTTGCTTAACGAGGTTCTGAAAGAACATCGGAGGGTTCAGCTCTTGGAGGCCGAGCAAAAAGAGGCGCAGGCCAAGGTTACGCGGCAAGAAGAGCAGATAAACGCATTAACTGCGGATCTAAAAAACGTACGCGATCAACTAAACAGCGCTCAGCCAATCCTAACTGCTGGCAAATAAACTACGATAATAAAGAGAAACCTATGAAACAACAAGCTCCATTCATCCTTCCAACTACATTGAGTAGAAACTCATCTACTCGATCCCTTTTGCGGCGACAATTTTGCCTGATTGCACTAAGTTGCTTCGGCCTTCTCTCCGCAGCGGTCGCCGTCAACCCCCCGCCCGATGGTGGCTATCCAAATGGCAATACCGCGGAAGGAACGGGCGCGCTGTTTAATTTGAATGTTGATGCCGGACTTAATAATACGGCCGTAGGCTTTGATACCCTGTATTCCAACACTAGCGGCTCCGGCAACACCGCCAACGGCTCTGACGCGCTTTACAATAACAATGGCATCGACAACAGCGGTTTCGGCTGGGAGGCACTTTACAGCAACATAAACGGCAGTTACAACACGGCTTGTGGCGCGGGAGCGCTCTTTAGCAAACAGAGCGGCAACGACAACACGGCCATCGGGCTTAATGCCCTCAACAAGAATACCACCGGCTCCACGAATATAGCTGTCGGCGAAGGGGCTCTCTTCAACAATATCAGCGGCGGTGCCAACGTTGCAGTCGGCTACGCCGCGCTTTCCAACAGCAAGACTCCGAATCACAACATCGCGATTGGCTTTGACGCACAAAGTGGCAACTCCAGCGGCGGGAGCAATGTGGCCATTGGAACTAACGCGCTCTATGGTAATAACACCGGCATTGTAAACACTGTAATTGGTGATGCCGCCGGCTTTGGGATCAAGGGCGATCGTAACATCGCGGTCGGCGCGAATGCCGGCAAGAATCTCACCATTGGGAGTTACAATTTGGATATCGGCAACGTGGGCGTGGCTGGGGAATCAGGGACGATCCGCATTGGCACTCCCGGGCATCATACGGCCGCGTTTATGGCCGGGATTTACGGAGTACCCGTCGCGAAGAGCGCGACCGTCATTATCGATGCTAATGGTCATCTCGGTACGGCTACGTCTTCGATGCGCTTCAAAGATGATGTTAAACCGATGGACAAGGCGAGCGAAGCGATTCTTAAGCTCAATCCCGTTACTTTTCGCTACAAGAAGAATATCGATCCGGACAAGACGCCACAGTTCGGCCTAATTGCAGAGGAAGTAGAAAAGGTAGCTCCCGAGCTCGTAGGTCGTGATGAGGCAGGTACGCCCTACACCGTCCGTTACGAAGCGGTGAGCGCTATGCTACTTAATGAGTTTCTAAAAGAGCATCACAAGGTAGTCGAGCAGCAAGCGGTGGTCAGCGAATTGAAGTCGATCGTGACACGACAACAAAAGCAAATCGACACGCTTAACGCCAGTTTACAAAGAGTAAGCGATCAAGTTCAAACAAGACAACAGACACTCCTCGCTGGCGATTAAGAAAAGACAACCAATCGAAGTATGAGAACAAGCAAGACAATTAAGTTCATCGACAAACTCGTTGTCATTCTCCTCGGCCTCTCGGCCTTCTTTGTAACCATGCCGGTGGCGCGCGCCCTTAACCCGGCGCCAGACGGCGACTATCCAAACTCCAACACCGCAGAAGGAGATCACGCGCTTGATAGTCTTACCGGCGGAAGTGATAATACAGCAGTCGGTTCACACGCGCTGATCAGCAACAATGGGGGGAGCAATAACACTGCGGTGGGATCCAAGGCGCTGGCCGGTACCATTACCGGCAATTTCAATACTGCTGTTGGTTCGTTCGCGCTTTTTACCAACAAGGCGAGCTTCAACACCGCGGTCGGCCTGCAAGCGATGTATAACAACACTAGCGGGGAGGATAGTACGGCCATGGGCTCAGGTGGTCTCTTTAACAATACGACCGGCAGCGAGAATACCGCAGTCGGAGTTAACGCCCTCTTCAGCACCACCAATGTTGCCGCCAGCACTGCGGTCGGTTTTGACGCATTGATGAACAACAGCTGTGGCTTTGGCAACAATGCAGAGGGCTGGGAGGCGCTAATGAGTAACACCGGCGGCAGTGCAAACACCGCTACTGGTTCCGGAACCCTCGTCGCCAATAGCACCGGCAATTCGAACACGGCGATCGGTTATTCCGCTTTGGCGAAAAATGTAAGCGGCAACGGCAACACAGCTTTAGGTCATTTTGCTCTCGTTAACGGTACCGGCAGCAGCAACATCGCTATCGGCGACTCTGCCGGTCGAAGTCTCACCACGGGAAGTGAGAACATCGATATCGGAAATGCGGGCAAAGCAGGGGAGTCCAGTACGATCCGTATGGGCGCGCAAGGTACGCAGACGTCAACGTTTATTGCGGGGATTTCTGGGGTAGCTGTGACGGGTCGGCAGGTGCTAATAACCTCTGCTGGCAAGCTCGGCGTGGCAGTGTCTTCGGCGCGGTACAAGGAAGGCATCCGGCAGATGGACAAAGCCAGCGAAGCTATCCTGGCGCTCAGACCGGTTACTTTCCGTTACAAAGAAGAACTCGATTCGGACAAGATCGCGCAGTTTGGACTAATTGCCGAGGAGGTGGAAAAGGTAGCTCCCGAGCTCATAAGTCGTGATCAGGAAGGTAAGCCGTATACCGTTCGTTACGAAGCAGTGAACGCGATGCTACTGAATGAGTTCCTAAAAGAGCACCGCAGAGTAACCGAAGTCATGTCGCAACTCGATATACAGACTGCAAAGCTATCCGAACTTACCTCGAAGCAGGAGGAATCTGAAACGAGGTTCGCCGAACAGCAACGGCAGATCCAGGCTCTGAGCGCCAGCTTGGAGAAAGTGACCGACCGGGTTCACACCAGCCAGCCAACGCGCATCGCTGAAAATTAAGTAGAACTAGCAAGTAAAAGGAAAATCATCATGAAAAATCAAATTGAGTTGGTCTATCCAGTTACATCAAGGCGAAACTCAACCCGTAGATCGGTCAGGCGATCAGTTGCTTTGCTGGTTACGGTGAGCGCTCTTTTGCTTCTTGCCATGACACATCCGGTCTTGGGAGCTGATGGTGGGCTCCCAGGCGGCAACACCGCGGAGGGCGATATGGCGCTGAATAGCATCGGCGGGTCCGGCGCAGGCAATACCGCCATCGGCAATAGTGCCCTTTTCACTGATACCGTCGGCAACGATAACACCGCCAGCGGCACTTTTGCGTTATATCACAATCGATCCGGCAGCAAAAATACCGCGAATGGTGTGCAAGCGTTATTTAATAATAACGGCACGAGTAACACTGCCGTCGGTTGGAGCGCCCTCATTAACAATACGATTGGGATACAGAACACAGCCATTGGCGACTCCGCGCTCTTCGCTAATCAGGGAGGTAACAACAACGTCGCCGCCGGATGGAAAGCTCTTTCCAGCAACAACGGTGGCAGCAGCAACACCGCGGTGGGAATTAGTGCGCTTCTTGGCAATACTACCGGCAACGAAAATGTCGCTGTTGGTGGAAACGCCTTACGTGTCAACAAGGCTGCCACGGCTAATACAGCCGTCGGCCAGGACGCGCTGGAAAACACCGTGAGCGGCGGGAATACAGCCACCGGTCATGGAGCGCTGCGCAACGACACGAGCGGCGACATTAATACCGCATATGGGTTGAACGCGCTTTTGAGCAATAAGTCTGGCAATGATAACATCGCGCTCGGAGCGGATGCAGGCATTAACTTAACGGGAGATAACAATATCGATATCGGAAATGACGGCGTGGTAGGCGAGTCGGACACCATCCGCATCGGCACCCCTTTGAATCCCAGCGCACTCGGCCAGAACAGAACCTTCATCGCCGGCATTTACAATGTGAGCGAGGGCGGAACGATTAAGCCGGTTTACATTAACAGCAATGGTCAGCTAGGCACGCAACCTCCGGGCTCATCGCGACGGTTCAAGCGTGAGATCAAGCCGATGGACCAAAGTAGCGAAGCTATTTTGGGGCTAAAGCCCGTCACTTTCCAATATAAGGACGATAGCACAGGCACGCCACAGTTCGGATTAATCGCCGAGGAAGTAGCGAAGGTTAATCCGGATCTCGTCGTGCGGGATGATCATGGCGAGATTTACACGGTGCGTTACGAGGCGGTGAACGCGATGTTGCTTAATGAGTTCCTTAAAGAGCATGGGAGAGCCATTGCGGAACGTCGAAAAGTGGAGGAACAAGCTCGCACGATACAGGAACTGAAAGGACTCGTTACAACCGAGCAAAAGCAAATCGAGAAACTTACCGCCGGACTGAATATCGTGAGCGACGAGGTTGAGTTAGTTAAACCGGTCCCGAAGGTAGTTGCTAACAATTAAAAAGCTCATTTTCGGAGGCGCACTTTTTGCGGTTGCTCCTCGGCCGGGAGCGCCGGTAGCGCTTCGGGCGTCGCGAGCATGAGGAGGCCGTCCTCTTTTTGCCAATGATAGCCGAAGGCAAAACCGAGCGGCGTCTCGTTCTGGCCAACGAGCGCCGCGAGATCGGGCTGATAATATTTTTGGAATTCATCCTTGTGCGGAACGTAGCGGCCGTAGCAATTCACTTTCCAACCTTTTGGAAAGGCGCGCAGCGGAATCCCGGAATCATCCTGAATGATGACGTGACTGTTTTGCACGAGAAAATTGCGCACACCGGAGAATCCATCGCTGTGCATCAGGAAGGAAGCCGCCTTGAGCAAGCTGAGTCCAGGCCCGCGCGCGGCACACCAGCGAAGAAACGCGCTGTTTCTGCCGGATAAATCAGTTTTGAAATAATAAAGTGTTTGCGGCTGTTCGCCGCCGCTGAAGGTGATCTTTACGCCCTCCGCCGGAGAGCTCACATGGGTGACGTCGACAATGGTGTAACCGAGGCGCGCGAGAAAGACGTAAAGGATCGGCAAGGTTCCGCCCACATTTCCGCGACCCAAATCCGCGCGCATCTCTTTGGTGATGAAATATTGAAATCGCAGAATCGAATTCATGGAATTGCGCAGCGAGATTAGATCGGCGCGCAACACTTCGGGTGGAACCTGGGTGAGATCGGGGATGTTCCCGATCGGTTCGAGCCCAGCGAGAACGTAATTGCTCGACAGTGGGAAAAAGATGCTGCCGTACAAAAAATCGGGCCCGCTGAACATGTAGAAAACGGTGTCGTTGCTGCGGTGATAGTGGGGCGCATTCGCCTGCATCCACTGTCGAATTGGCCAAATCTGTTGCTGTTCTTTTCTGCTCCACGCCTCATTCATCGCCTGAGCGTGTTCCTGCCAGGCGGGATCATGCGTGAGCGGCTCGAGCGCGCCCGTCACCGGCATGCCCGCCAGAAAATGCGCGGTCTCATCAAGAGTCGGCCCATTTTGGGCAAACGCGGAAGCGCTCAGTAGGAACAGCGCCATAAAAATGCGACATTTCATTTCTAGTTAGACGGCGCGGGTCGCAGTTTTTGGTGAGATAAAATAAATAATTAAGCCGAATGCAGCAGTTACCAAGCCGAGGAACGATGGCATGCGCGTCGATTGTTCCGCAAGCAAGTGCCAAAGCATCCAGACGCTGATGGCGAGAAAGATCAATGGAGTGAGTGGGTATCCCCAGGTGCGATACGGCCTTTCTAATTCCGGGCGACGCCAGCGCAAAACAAAAATACCGAGCACAGTGAGTGCGGAACAAAGGGTGAGACTAAACTGCACGTAGTTCACCACCGACTGAAACGTCGCGGTCAAAAGCATGAAGTTGACGATGACAAACTGAGTCAGGATCGCGTTCACCGGGATTCCGCGCGAGGTTCGCCGCGACAGCCGCTTTAGCATGCCGAGATCTTCGCCCATTACCGCGGTTACGCGTGGACCGATCCACATCATTGCGCTGACGGTTGAAATTAATCCGAGACAAATAAACGCGGCCATCACTTTGCCACCGGTCGGACCGAAAATGTGCGTGCTGGCGATGAGTGCGACCTGTTGTTTGCCGATCATCTCGGCAGCGGGTGTCGTTCGGAGAAACACCGCATTCACGCAAACGTAGAGCACGATTACGATGAATGTCCCGAGTGTGAGCGAAAGCGGAACGTTCCGGCGTGGATTGTGAATTTCGCCGGTGATGTAAGTCGAGGCGTTCCAGCCTGAGTAGGCAAACATCACCCAGTAAAGACTGATCGCGAAAGGCGCGCTCGCGATTAGCGCGCCATCGCCTTTGACCGGCAAGAATGAAATCGGCTGCGTTTTGTTAATGTAAAATCCCGCACCGATGAGCACGGCGATGAGCGCGACTTTCAAAACGGTGGACCCGATTTGAAAGGCGCTGCCGAGTCGCAAATCGCACAGTAAAACAAGTGTTACGGTCCAGACCGTGGCCATTGCCGCGACTAACGGATTTATGGCGGGAAAAATTTCAGCGAGGTACGTGCCGAATGGCATCGCGGCGATCGCGACGGGTGCGGAGAAGCCAACCGTGGCCGAGATCCAGCCCGCAACGAAGCCGAGCGACGGATGATAAATCTCGCGCAGAAAATGATATTCCCCGCCGGAGCGCGGCAACGCGGCCGCCAGTTCGGCGTAAGACAGCGCGCCGCACATCGCGCAAATTCCCCCCACGGTCCAGACCGCAATGATTGCGAAACCACTGGGCAAATCACCAACCTGAAATCCGAGGCTGGTGAAAATACCGGTGCCGATCATGTTCGCGATCACGATGCAAGTAGCGGTAAGTAGAGAAATGCGATTCGAATTGCTTGGCATGAGTGGAGTAGTCAGAGAAAAATTTGGGTGGGCACAACAACGGATCCAGGCCCGGGGAAGTAATAAGGTAGACGCCGCCGGAGATAATCAAACTTTGCCTTCTGGTGGCAGCGCGATTTGGCAAGCAACAATTGACACCGCACCCGAAACGCGGTTCACAGTTAACCCGTGGCTAGAATTTTGATTGCCGATGATCAGCGCGACGTGCTGGAGGCGTTGCGTATTTTGCTCAAGGGCGCGGGGCACCAGACGGACGCGGTTACTTCGCTCGCGGGAATCTTCAATGCGCTCGAGAAAAAAGATTACGCGCTCTTGATGATGGATTTGAATTACACGCGCGATACCACCTCGGGACAAGAAGGTCTCGAAGTTATTCCGAAGCTTCAGGAAATCGACAGCACTCTTCCCATCGTAGTGATGACGGCGTGGGCGACGATCGATCTGGCGGTGGAAGCGATGAAACGTGGAGCGCGCGATTTCGTGCCGAAGCCGTGGGACAACGAGCGGTTACTTTCGATCGTGCGCACGCAGATCGAGCTCGCGGGTGCGCTGCGTAAAGGACGCAAGCTGGAAGCGGCTAATCAACTACTCCGTGGCGGTGCGCCGAAGTTGATCGCGGAATCGCCGTCCATGCGTCCGGTCTTGGAAATGATTTCGCGGGTGGCGCCATCGGACGCGAACATTTTGATCACGGGGGAAAACGGCACCGGAAAAGGATTGATCGCGCAGGCACTGCACGCGCTCTCGCCGCGCGCATCGCACAGCATGATTACGGTAAACATGGGCGGACTATCGGAGACGATTTTCGAAAGCGAATTATTTGGCCACGTCAAAGGCGCTTTTACCGACGCGAAAACGGATCGCGCCGGCCGATTTGAACTGGCAGACGAGAGCACGTTGTTCATGGATGAGATCGCGAACATTCCGCTCAACTTGCAGGCAAAACTTTTGCGCGTGATCGAGACGGGCGAGTTCGAGCGCGTTGGTTCTTCGAAAACGCTACACGCGAATGTGCGCATTATTTCAGCGACGAATTCGAACCTGCATGATGAGGTTGCGGCCGGAAGGTTCCGGCAGGATTTGCTCTTTCGATTAAACACAATCGAAATCGGTTTGCCGGCTTTACGCGATCGGAAAGAGGACATCATGCCGCTGGCGAACAATTTCTTGCGCATGCACGCCAAACGTTACCGGAAAGAATTCGGAGGTTTTGATGAAACCGCGCGCGAACGTTTAATGACGCATCCGTTTCCGGGAAATGTGCGCGAGCTCGACCACGTGATCGAACGTGCGGTCTTGATGTCGACCAGCTCGCAAATTAAAGCGCGCGATCTCGGACTCTCCGCTGGAGGCGGCGATGCGCGGGGATTGGAAGAGATGAGTCTGGAGGAAGTCGAAGCGTACCTAATTAAGAAGGCGCTGGCCCGCGCTGGTGGTAACGCCAGGCAGGCAGCGGAAGCGTTGGGGTTGAGTCGTAGCGCATTTTATCGGCGGTTGCAGCAATATGGTCTGTGATTTCGGGCTTAGTTTTGCAGCCGCGCCTCTATGAGGCGCGAGGAAAACGCGGCCCACAGAGCCGCGGCTACAGCATGAACGAGCGGCATAAACCGCGGCGTCGGGTTTCGCACGAAGATCGCCTCACCTGGTTAACCATAGGCGCGGTGGCGCCCGCAGCATTGGTCGCCCTCTGTTTGCTTTGGTTTGGCGAGTACAGCGCGAAAGTGCAATGGACCCTCACGCTCGTGATCGGTGGATTCGCTTTTGGTTATATCGTGAGCCTGCGGGAGCACGCCATCCGGCCCTGGCAAACCGTGACCAATTTGCTCGCGGCTTTGCGCGAGGGCGATTATTCGATCCGGGCCAGAGGTGCGCGCGAGAATGATGCGCTGGGCGAAGCGTTGCTCGAGGTCAACGAACTGGGTGAGACCTTACGCCTGCAACGTCTCGGGGCATTCGAGGCCACCGCACTTTTACGCACGATCATGGCCGAGATCGATGTCGCTGTTTTTACCTTCGATCCGGAGCGTAAGCTACGTCTCGTTAATCGCGCCGGCGAAAACTTATTGAAGAAACCGATAGACAAATTGCTCGGCCGAACAGCGCGCGAACTTCGCCTGGATGTCTGTCTGGAGGCGAATGAGGACGCGCCGCTTACGCTCGCCTTTCCGGGCGCGACCGGACGCTGGGGCGTGCGGCGCAGCATGTTTCGTGAGCACGGTTTGCCTAATGAGTTGCTCGTGCTCACGGACCTGAGCCGCACGCTGCGGGAAGAAGAGCGCATCGCCTGGCAACGATTGGTCCGCGTTCTTGGTCACGAGTTAAACAACTCGCTCGCACCAATCAAATCGGTTGCGGGCAGCTTGGAAAATTTGTTGCGACGCGATCCGCTGCCGACTGATTGGCATGAAGATGCGCGCAGCGGGTTGAACGTTATCGCCACCCGGGCGGACGCGCTTAGTCGTTTCATGGAGGCGTACGCGCGACTGGCGCGACTGCCGCCGCCGCTAAAGGAACAGATGGATATTGGCGAGGTCGTGAATCGGGCGGCGAACTTGGAAACGCGATTGCCGGTGCAGAGGCAAGGTGGTCCGCAGATTTCGATTCGTGCCGATGCGGGGCAAGTGGAACAAGCGTTGATCAATTTGCTGTATAACGCCGCTGAAGCGTCGCTTCCAACGCGCGGTGCGGTGACAATCGGCTGGAAGGAAGCCGGCGAGTCCGTGGAAATTTTTGTGCGGGATGAAGGCGAGGGGATCATGAACCCGACAAATTTGTTTGTTCCATTTTTCACCACCAAACCGGGCGGGTCTGGAATTGGTCTCGCCCTTTCGCGTCAAATTGCGGAAGCACACGGTGGAACGTTAACCCTGGCGAATCGAGTGGGCGCGCCCGGGGCCGAAGCATTATTGCGCTTGCCTAAATAATTTGTAGCCGCGGTTGCCTGCTGCGGCCAACGACCGCGGCTACCGTCGTTCCAAAATCGGGACGGCATTTTCCCACAACCGAAGCCACACCCAGGCTTCAATGATGGGGTTATGAACGACAAGTCGCTAATCATCAGTCGCTTATCACTCTATTCCAGCCCGTGGCACGGGCATTGCAATAGCGGACTGGGACACGATTTATTTTTTGAATCTAAGGTCGATGCAAAGCGCATCTCAAGGGAAAGGAAAAAGAAATGAAACCGACAGTTGAGCAAAACAATTTGAGCAAGCGAGCGGAGATTGCGCGGAAAAACGCGTTTCCGTCCATCGATTGCAATTATCAAACCGTGGCGCTGCCGAGTTATCGGGGCGGCTGCCTGCGGCCTGGATTTTCATCGTTCCGCAATATCAGCGGCGAGTATTTTCGGAAGGAAGCGCGCAACGAATTCCGCCTCGAAGCGGTGGCTTTCGTCGCAATCGTTATCACGGCGGCGATTCCAATTTTGAACAACATGCACGCGCTCGCAGATTTTCTGCGCGCAATTAGCGGTCTTTAAGTTGGAGATGATGCGACAGAAATCGGAGGCGCAGGCGGAAGAGACAATTGTGCGACCGGCTGGATTTTCACCGGTAAGCTCAGGGATGGACATCGCGCGGCCGCACATCGCCAAACAGAAACGTCGCCGTCGGATCCTGTTCGCGTCCGGCGGCGTGCTGGCGTTGATCGTAATCACGGTCGCTCTGTCACATTTGAAACCGGCGGTCCCGAGTGTCGATCGCTCGACGGTATGGGTCGATACCGTCAAACGCGGCCCGATGTTGCGCGAAGTGCGCGGGCTCGGCACGCTCGTGCCGGAAGAAATTCGCTGGATTCCGGCAAACACCGAAGGCCGGGTGGAGAAAATTGTCGTTCGTCCTGGGACGCAGGTGAAGGCGGACACGGTGATTTTGGAATTATGGAGTCCGGAGTTGGAGCAAGCGGCGCACGATGCGGAATCGAAATTGAAAGCGGCGGAAGCGGAATTCACGACCCTGCAGGCGAAGCTGCAACGCGATTTGCTCGATCAGGAATCGACCACCGCGCGAGTGCATTCGGAATTGCAGCAAGCCCGGATGGAAAGTGAAACGAACGAACAGTTGAAGAAAAACGGTTTGGTGGCCGAGCTGCAATACAAGACTGCGCAGGTGAAGGCAGCGGAGCTGGCGAATCGTGACGCGATTGAACAGAAGCGTCTGAATTTCGCGCGCGATTCGATCGAACCGCAATTGGCATCAAAGCAGGCTGAAGTCGATCAAGTGAAAGCGGCCGCGCAGTTAAAGCTCGATCAGGTAGAAGCGTTGCATGTGAAAGCCGGAATGAACGGCGTGCTGCAACAGATGCCGGTGGATGTCGGGCAGCGGGTGAAGATCGGTGACAATCTCGCGCGTGTGGCGGATCCGACAAAGTTGAAGGCGGAAATTAAAATCGCCGAGACACAGGCAAAGGATATTCAAATTGGCGAGAAAGCGACCATTGATACCCGCAACGGGGTGGTTACGGGCCATGTCACACGGGTGGATCCGGCGGTCGAGCAGGGAACGGTGAAAGTAGATGCGCAGATTGACGGCGAACTGCCGCGGGGGGCTCGCCCGGATCTAACGATTGATGGTACGATCGAGCTGGAGCGTTTGGACGATGTGATTTATGTCGGCCGACCTGCGTTTGGTCAGGAAAACAATACCGTCGGCATTTTTAAACTTGTTTCCGGAAGCAGCGAAGCAGTGCGGACGCCGGTCAAACTCGGCCGCAGCTCGGTTAACTCGATTGAAATCGTCAATGGCCTGCAACCAGGCGATCAAGTCATTCTCTCCGATACCAGCGCATGGGACGCGCACGAACGAATTCGGTTGAATTGAATCAGCATTCAGAAATCAGCAATAAACCATGAACAACGGATCCAAACCTCTCATTCACTTACAGGACGTGACAAAAGTGTTTCTCACTGACGAAGTGGAAACGCACGCGCTCTCCGGTATTCACCTCGATATTCGGGATGGCGAATATATCTCGATCGCCGGACCTTCGGGCTGCGGAAAATCGACGTTGCTCTCGATTCTCGGCCTCCTCGATACCCCGAGCGGTGGAAGTTATGCCTTGAAGGGATCGGAAGTCGCCAATCTTTCATTCCCGGAGCGTGCCCGTATTCGCAATCGCGAGATCGGTTTTATTTTCCAAAGCTTCAATTTGATCGGCGATCTCTCCGTTTACGAAAATGTGGAGCTGCCGCTGACTTATCGAGGGATGAGCGCGGGCGATCGTAAGAGCGCGGTTACGCAGGCGCTGGAGCGGGTCGGGATGGGCCACCGGGCCAAACATTTGCCGAGCCAGCTTAGCGGTGGACAGCAGCAACGTGTCGCGGTCGCGCGCGCGCTTGCTGGTAAACCGGCGATTTTGCTGGCGGATGAGCCAACCGGAAACCTCGATTCGCGCAATGGCGAAGCAGTAATGGATCTGTTGAAAGAATTGCACGCCGGCGGCGCGACCATTTGCATGGTAACGCACGACGCGCGTTTCGCGCAGCACGCCGATCGCACGGTGCATTTGTTCGACGGTCGCGTGGTGGAAGACAATCGCATCGCGGCATAGCTGGAGCGCGCCGCCATGTGGAACGATCTTCGTTTCGGCGCGCGAATGCTGGTTAAAACACCGGCATTCACCATCATTGCAGGGTTGGCGCTTGCACTCGGCATCGGCGCGTCGACCACGACGTTCTCCGTAATTAACGCGCTCCTACTTAAGCCCTGGCCCTATATTCAGGACCAGGAACGGGTTCTCTACGTCAGCGAATATTTTCCGAAAATCAGTAGCGATCACGACAACGGCGTCGCTTATCCGGACTATCTGGATTTCAAGCAACAGGCGACGACTCTGGAAGGCTTCGGCACGACCAGCATCGCGACGATGATTCTAAGCGACGGTGAAAAGCCGGACCGCTATCTGGGCGCGTTCATTACCGCGGACGCATTTTCTTTTCTCGGGGTCAAGCCCATGCTCGGTCGGACCTTTCGCGCTGAGGAAGATCGTCATGGTGCGGCACCCGTAGCGTTACTTGGCTACGAGATTTGGCAAAATCATTTCGGATCCGATGCGAACATTGTTGGCCGCGTCGTCACCATAAACGGCAAGCGCGTCACCATTGTCGGGGTGATGCGGAAAGGCTGGCGTTTTCCGGAGGCGTCCGATTTGTGGATGCCGCTGCAAATCGAGGAGAAAGAGAATCCGCGCGGCAATTTTAATTTCGCATGCTTCGCCAAGATGAAGCGCGGGGTCTCGATCGAGCAGGTGCGGTCGGAGCTGCAAGCGATTGCCGCGCGCATCGCCGCCGATCATCCCCAAACCAATACCGGCGGAAGTGTGCGGGTGAAATTTTTCCGCGAGGAAGCAGTGAAAGACGCCAAGACTTTGACGCTGCTGCTAATGGGCGCGGTGCTTTTTGTGCATCTGATCGCATGCGCGAATGTGGCCAATCTGCTCCTCGCGCGCGGTGCCTCGCGCGCGCGTGAAATTGGAATTCGTCTCGCCTTGGGCGCCGGCCGTCGCGTCATCGTGCGGCAACTGCTGAGCGAAAGCCTGATTCTCGGCATTGCCGGAAGTGCGCTCGGTTTGCTTCTGGCCATCTGGGGCATCGATCTCGTCATGCGCGCCATTCCGGTCGACCTGCCGTACTGGATTCGCTTCGATTTTGACTGGCGCGTTTTCACTTTTGCGCTGGCACTCGGCCTCGGCTCGGCGGTTTTGTTTGGATTATTCCCGGCGCTACAGGCATCGCGTCCGCAACTGGTCGATGCGATCAAGGAAGGCGGCCGTAGTGGAATTGGCGGCGGCAAAGGCCAGCGTGTGCGTAACGGTCTGGTCGTCGCCGAAGTGGCCTTGGCACTGGTCTTACTGGTAGGCGCGGGATTGATGCTTCGCAGTTTTCTGAAACTTCAGGCGACCGATATCGGCATTGATCCATCGCACACTTTGACGTTCCGGGTTGGTCTGCCGCCCACCCAATTCAAACAGGAAGACTCCGCCCGGTTCTTCACCGCGCTGATCCCACAGGTCGCCAGCATTCCCGGAGTGGAATCGTCCGCCGCGACCACGTCGCTTCCAGCGTCGGGAAACATCGGAGTGAGCGCGCTCATTCTGGAAGGTGAACCTGAGCCGCAGCAATTGCAGAACGCGCGAATGGCGCATGGCCTCGCCATCACGCCCGGTTATCTTGCCACCTGTCACATTCCGCTTTTGCGCGGGCGGGATTTTACGGTTGCCGACAACAAAGACAGCCAGCGGGTCGTCCTGATCGACGACGCAGCCGCCCGCAAATGGTTCCCGAATACTGATCCAATTGGCCATCAATTGGCCCTTCTTGAAAAACTCGGCGAGCCGCCGAAGTGGGCCACCATTGTCGGAATCGTGCGCAACGTGATTTACGATCGGTTGACCGAGCGGCGCGAGTTCCCCTGTGTTTACGTCCCGCAATATCAGAACCCGGACTGGTTCATGTCGGTAATGCTGCGGACAAAAACTGATCCCGCGGCGTTTGGCAATCTTGCGCGCTCCGCAGTGCTGGCGGTAAACAAGGAAATTCCAATCTACAAAGTGAAAACGATGGATCAGGTGGTGACGGAATCATTTTGGGAACGCAGATTTTTCGGAACGCTCTTTACCGTCTTCGCGGGCTTGGCTCTTTTTCTTGCCGCCATCGGATTGTATGGCGTGATGGCTTATTCCGTTCGTCAGCGCACCCAGGAGATTGGGGTGCGCATGGCCCTCGGGGCCCAGGCCGCGGACGTTCTCCGACTTGTAACGGGTCATGGTGTTCGGCTAATTGCGGCTGGTCTCGCCATCGGTGTCGTCTTTGCTTTTTTTCTAACGAGACTTTTGCAAGGGAATCTGGAAGGCGTTTCCGTGCACGATCCTCTGAGCTTCGGAATCGTCTCCGGGGTTTTGCTGATTGTCGGTTTGCTGGCGTGTTATCTCCCCGCACGCACCGCCACCCACCTCGATCCCGTGGAAGCCCTGCGTTACGAATAGATCGACATGCAAACCTTATGGAACGATCTCCGTTACGGCGCCCGCATTTTACTTAAACGGCCTACACTTAGCGCGATCGCGATCATCGCGCTTGCCCTAAGCATTGGGGCGAACACCGCGATCTTCAGCGCTATCAACACCCTTCTGCTTCGACCACTGCCGGTAAAAGATATCGATCGGCTAGTCTTCAGTATCGCGTTGCGGGAAGGTTTCGATCCTTTTGGATCGTCATTTCTCGAGTACGCCGCTTATCGGGATCGAAGTCACTCTTTCGTCAGCAGCGGCGTGGCGACGCAACGTTCCTTCAATTTGATTGGGCAAGGCGAACCGGAACATGTGCGCGGTGCCACCGTAATGGCGGATTATCTAACGACTTTGGGAGTCAAACCGGTGCTTGGTCGAGTGTTTTCAGCTGAAGAAGATCATCCGGGTGGGCCGCCGACGGCTCTTATCAGTTATGCGCTTTGGCAGAGACGTTTTGGCGGGAGCCCCATCGTGCTTGGTCAATCGCTGAATCTCGATGGGCGCAGTTACAACATTCTCGGCGTGATGCCGGCCGGATTCGACCTGCCCGCAGCCGCCGAAATCTGGATTCCGCTGCAGGCCAACATTGACAACCTGCCGTTGACCGAACGGGCAGCGACAAACAACGAAATCGTCGCACGCCTGAGACCGGGGGTGAGTTTGCCCCAGGCCGATGCAGAATTGAAAGCGATTGATCGTCAACTGGAGCAGGAATATCCCGATTTTCGTCGCGGCTGGAGCGTGAAAGTGATCTCGCTCCGTCAGGAACTGCTGGGCGATCTGGAAGGCCGCGTCCACAGAGCATTGTTTACCCTCATGTTGGGGGTTGGGTTCCTTTTGCTCATCTGTTGCGCCAACGTGGCGAATCTGCAATTGGCGCGCGGAATCTCTCGTGAGCGCGAGCTCGCACTCCGTCGCGCGCTCGGCGCTGGTCGGTGGCGTCTCGTCAGGCAACTTCTCACCGAAAGCATCCTGCTGGCCTTGCTTGGTGGTGCGGCTGGATTGGTTCTCGCGAATTGGCTGCTGCCGATTCTGGCTGCGCTTAATCCGATTCGTGGAATTTCTTTCGCCGCATTTTTTCACAACTTCGAGCTCGACCAACATGTGCTGGTTTTCGCACTGTTTATTACTCTACTCACCGGTGTCATATTTGGACTACTCCCTGCGCTGAAAGGCGCCGGCGCGGATGAGCTGATGCCGCGCATCAAACAGGGCGACCAACGCAGTGGTGGCACCGTGTCCGGCCGGCGCTGGTTTAATGCATTGATCGTGAGTGAGATTGCGATCGCGCTGACCTTACTGGTTTGCGGTGGATTGATGGTGCGAAGTTTCCATCGGCTGCAATACGTCGACCTGGGATTCAAGCCCGACAATCTCCTGACCATGAAAATGGTCCTGCCGGATCCAAAATACTCGTCATATCGCACGCGTGTCGGGTTTGCCAATCAAGTGCTCGAGCGCATCCGCAATCTATCTGGGGTAATCGCAGCCGGAACCACAACAAACATTCCGCTTGAGCGAGAAATTGCGATCGACGCAATCTTTAATGTCGAGGGGCGACCGCCGGCGAACCCAAATGAGGTGCCGATTACTTCGCATCGCGTTGTCAGCCCGGACTATCTCGGGACGCTTGGTGTTACCTTGGTCAAGGGACGGTTGATCGACAAAAACGATCGCGCCGAAAGTCCGCCAGTGGTGGTTGTCAGTCAGGAATTCGCGCGGCAAGCCTGGCCGGGAGAAGACGCCATTGGCAAGCGAGTGCGGCGCGTTCGTGCCGGACAAACCTTTCCCTGGATGACCGTGGTCGGCGTCGTCAAAGACGTAAAGGAGGATCTGTTCAATTACCGTATCAATCGCCCGGTTTGGTACGTGCCTTACGCGCAGGTCGAAAACAATTTTCCAGTCAATCTCGTTGTCCGGGCGAGTGCCGATCCCACAACCTTAATCGGGGCGGTCCGCGACATTATTCGTGGCGTCGATCCGGATCAGCCGATCTCAAAGATCATGACGATGAACGCGAATCTAAGCGGCGTTCTCGTTACCGAACGTTTCGGCGCGGTCTTGATGGGAACGCTCGCGCTAACGGGATTATTGCTCGCAGCCATCGGGCTCTACGGCGTCATGGCCTATTCAGTAAGCCATCGGACGGGTGAAATCGGCCTGCGGGTGGCGCTGGGCGCACAACCGAAACATATCCTTGAGCTGATTATGGGTCACGGCATGAAGCTGACTTTGCTAGGTGTGGCCATCGGATTAGTTCTCGCCTGGTGTACAACACGGCTGCTTGTTAGTTTGCTTTTCGAGTTAAGCGCGACAGACGCTGCTACATTCAGCGTCATTTCTCTTCTTCTTGGGTTGACTGGGTTACTTGCCTGTTATTTACCGGCACGCGCTGCCATGCGGCTCAATCCGGTAGAGGCTCTCCATTACGAATAAGGAACTAGGATGCTAAATGATCTGCGATTTGCTTTTCGGTTGCTGCTGAAGAACCCGGCATTTACCGCCGTGGCCGTCGTCGCAATTGCCCTTGGGATCGGCGCCAACACTGCTGTCCTAAGTCTCGTTAATGCGCTGCTGATTCGTCCACTGCCTTATCGCGATCCGGCGCGCATCGTGTTGATGCTCGAGCACTTTCGCGCACAACATCTCGACGCCATCCCCGTTTCCGCGCCGGAATTCGTGGATTATCAAACGAACTGCCGCAGTTTTGACAAGATGGCGGTGTTTCAGCCGGGCACATTCAATTTTGCCGGCGGTGATCGCCCTGAACGCATTTTCGGCGCGGTCGGGTCAGCGGATCTTTTCAACGTTCTTGGCGTAGCGCCAATTCGCGGACGCGTCTTCGTGCCGGCTGATTGCACCGCTGGACACGACGATGTGCTGATCATCAGTGAACGACTGTGGAAGCGCCGGTTTAGTGCCGATCCGCAAATTATTGGAAGCAAGATTGTCGCAAACGGTCGGAGCTTCACCATCGTCGGCGTGATGCCGGCGAGTTTCGAATTTCCGATTCCACTTTTCGGAATTCAAGGTGCGCAGTTTGGCGAACCGGCCGATGTCTGGCAGCCGCTCGCTTTCACCGCGCAGGAATTGAAAATTCGTTACTCGCGCGGCTACGCCATCGTCGCGCGCCTGGCTCAAGGTGTTTCTGCAAAACAAGCGCAGGCCGAGCTCGATACCGTCACGGCAACGATGCGAAAGAATTATCCGGACAATTATCCGAAGGATGACAGCTTTGGAATCACTGCCTTCCCGCTTAACGAAGTCGTGCTTGGGCCAATGAAACCGTTGCTCCTGATTTTACTGGCCGCGGTTTTTCTGGTGCTCCTGATCGCGTGCGCGAATTTGACTACGATGATGCTGGCGCGCGCTGCCTCACGAGAGCGCGAGATGGGAATTCGCGTTGCTCTGGGCGCGGGGCGCTGGCGTTTACTTCGCCAGGTCCTGGTCGAAAGCGTTTTTCTCTCACTTTGCGGTGGCATCGCTGGAGTTCTCCTCGGAATTTGGGGCCTCGATTTGCTCAAGCGCATCGGCACCCAAACCATCCCGCGGCTGAGTGAAGTCAACCTCGATTGGCATGTTTTGATCGCAACCTTTGTCATCGCGGTCGGGACCGGAATTGTTTTCGGTTTGGTTCCTGGATTAGTTAGCGGCGACCCGAATCTGACCGAAACGCTAAAGGAAGGCGGCCGTGGTTTGAGCTCAAGCGCGCGGCGAAATCGTTTGCGCCAGGCCCTTGTCATCGCCGAGGTCGCGCTCGCGCTCGTCCTGCTCACCAGCGCCGGCCTCTTAATCAAGAGCTTTGTTCAACTTCAAAATGTGGATGCCGGATTTAATCCGCGAAATGTGCTTACGATGGAGATTTCGCTGCCGCCGCTGACCTATGCCGACAACGCAAGCCAGGCGCGTTTTTATAATGAAGCGCAGAAACGAATCGCCGCTATCCCTGGAATCAAAAATGCCGGCTTCACCAACATTCTCCCGATGAGCGGCACGAACAGCGATTCTTCCTTCAGCATTGAAGGCCGCACCTCCGACGACAAGAACCCAAGTCCAGACGAAGAATTCCGGCAGGTTTCACCCGGGTTTTTCGAGGCGATGGAAATTTCACTGCTACGAGGCCGGCGATTCAACGAAACGGACAATGCCGATGCGCCACCGGTTACAATCATCAATGCCGCTTTAGCGAAACGCTATTGGCCGAACGAAGACGCCATTGGAAAACGAATCAACATTGGCGCGTCCGGCGCAAAGGAGAAATGGGCGACGATCATCGGCATTGTCGGAAACGTGCGGCACCGCGGCTTGGATTACGATCCGTTGCCGGAGTATTACATGCCGATTACGCAAACGCCGAACAACCAGGCTGTGTTGGTCGTGCGCAGCTCGCAAGAGGCAGGCGGTTTGATTTCCGCAATTCGCACTGCCTTGCACGAGATCGATCCGGCCCAGCCAATTGCACACGTTCGGACCCTTGAGCAAGTAGTCGCCGACTCGGTCGCACCGCGGCGACTGTCCATTTGGCTGCTGGGACTGTTCGCGGCGATGGCACTCGCACTGGCTTCGATTGGAATTTATGGGGTCATGTCATTCCTGGTCGTGCAACGAACACACGAGCTTGGTGTGCGGATGGCCCTGGGGGCGCAGCGACGCGATATCCTGCGGCTGGTTGTCGGGCACGCCGCCAAATTGATTTTGGCCGGCACTGCCATTGGTCTGGTATTTGCGTTCGCGTTCACACGTTTACTCGCCGCAATGCTCTACCAAGTAAGCCCGCACGATCTGACAACATTTGGTTTGGTAACCGTCGTGCTCGCCGCGATCGCCTTAATCGCCAGTTACATTCCGACCTCTCGCGTTATTCGGGCCGACCCGATGCTGGCGCTCGCCCACACCACATGATCCGGCTGCATAACATTGAACGCTCTTATCCGCTCGGACGCGGGCAAATGTTTTATGTCTTGCGCGACATCGATCTCGATATTGCCGCCGGCGATTTTGTTTCGGTGATGGGACCGTCTGGCGCCGGCAAGTCAACTCTCCTGCACATTCTCGGCATGCACGATCATGGATGGACCGGCGAATATTTTTTCGATGAGACCGCGGTGCATCATTTGAAATCGAAAGAGCGTGCCACTTTGCGAAACGAGCAGGTCGGATTCGTTTTCCAGCAATATCATCTGCTCGACGATCTGACGGTTTATGAGAATCTCGATATTCCGCTTTCGTATCGGCATTATAGTAAGAGCGAACGTGCCGCTCTGGTGGCCGACTCCCTCGATCGTTTTCAAATCGTCGGCAAAAAAGATTTGTATCCGCGGCAGCTCTCCGGCGGCCAGCAACAACTCGTTGGAGTAGCCCGCGCCATCATAGCCTCGCCCAAACTACTGCTGGCGGATGAGCCAACTGGAAATCTGCATTCCAGCCAGGGCGAAGAAATCATGGAGCTGTTTCGAAGACTGAACGAAGAGGGAATGACAATCGTCCAGGTCACGCATTCGGAGAAAAATGCGTCGTATGGCAAACGGATCATTCAACTGCGCGACGGTTGGATCGTTTAAAGGGAGGAACATTGATCGCGGATCTTAAATTCGCTTTGCGGATGTTGGCGAAAACGCCCGGGTTTGCCATCATTGCTGTGCTCACCCTTGCTCTCGGCATCGGCGCGAACAGTGCGATCTTCAGCGTGATCGACGCTGTGCTACTGCGGCCATTGCCGTTTCCAAAGCCGAACGAGTTGATCGCGGTCTGGAGCAAGGTGCAGCGAGATACCGAGCGCGAAACCGGTTCGTTTCCCGATTACGCCGACATTCGCGACCAGTCGCAGACGGTTGAGAGTTTGTTCGCGTTCACACGCGCGGCTACCGTGCTCGGTAGCGGCAGCGAAGCGAGG
>Ga0209474_10001461_pt1 | contig 23043 bp, 20 predicted proteins | sample GraSoiAngelo_145_FD_185902 | JGI IMG/M metagenome (GOLD analysis project Ga0209474, IMG submission 185902) | Grasslands soil microbial communities from the Angelo Coastal Reserve, California, USA - 14_1009_05_20cm (SPAdes) (version 2) | ecosystem: Environmental > Terrestrial > Soil > Grasslands...
GCGGCTCCTCGGCGTAATGGCACGCGGCGATCTGACCCGGCGCGACCTCGCGCAGCGCGGGCGGCTCGGTGCGACAGCGCGCGTCCTTTTTGGGGTGCGGGCAGCGGGGGTGAAACGGGCAGCCGGGCGGCGGGTGCGCGGGCGACGGCACGTCGCCCGTGAGCACGATCCGCGGGCGTTGCGCTTTCGGATCGGGCACCGGCACGGCGGAGAGGAGCGACGTGGTGTAGGGGTGCCGGGGCGCGGCATACAGGCTGGGCGCGGGCGCCCGTTCCACGATCTTGCCGAGATACATCACGGCGACGTGATCGGCGACGTGCTTCACCACCGCGAGGTCGTGGGCGATGAACAGATAAGTGAGACGGCGCCGCCGCTGCAGGTCGGCGAGCAGGTTCAAGACCTGCGCCTGGATCGACACGTCGAGCGCGCTGACCGGCTCGTCGAGGACGAGGAACTGCGGCTCCACCGAGAGTGCGCGCGCGATCCCCACGCGCTGGCGTTGCCCGCCCGAGAGCTCGTGCGCGTAGCTCGTCGCGTAGCGCGGGTCGAGCCCGACTTCCTCGAGCAGCGCGGCGATGCGGCGCTCGGCATCGGCTCCCCGGGCCAGGTGGTGGATGGCCAGCGGCTCCGCCAGAGTCTGGCGTACCGTGAGGCGCGGGTTGAGCGACCCATAGGGATCCTGAAACACGATCTGCATGCGGCGCCGCAGCGCGCGCAGCTCTCGCCCGCCCAGCGTCAGCACGTTCAACCCGTCGATCGCCACTCGCCCCGCGTCGGGCTCGATCAGCCGGAGGATGGTCCGTCCTACCGTGGACTTGCCGCATCCCGACTCGCCCACCAGGCCGAGCGTCTGGCCGGCCGGGATTGCGAAGGAGACGTCGTCCACGGCCCGGACCACGGTGTGCGGCCGTCCCAGCCCGAAGAATCCGCGCTCGCCGGGGAAGTGCTTGACCAGCCCCTCCACCTCGACCAACGCGGCGGCGGACGACGTCACGGGAGGGAGGCGAGGGGGGGGGGGCGCGCCGTGCGGCGCTGCGGCTCGGTCAGGAGCCAGCAGCGAACCGTGTGCGTGCCCGGCTCGCCGCTACTCGCGTCGAGCAGGGGCGGCTCTTCGGCACGGCAGCGGTCCCAGGCGTACGGGCAGCGCGGGTGAAAGCGGCAGCCGCCGGGCCAGTCGCTGGCGGCCGGCACCTGACCCGGGATGCCCTGGAGCCGGCCGCGGGCGCGCGCCGGCGGCGCGTCGAGCCGCGGCACGGAGGCCAGCAGTCCCTCCGTGTAGGGATGCAGCGGGCGGGCGAACAGCTCGGGCGTGGGGGCCTGCTCCACCACCTGGCCGGCGTACATCACGACGACGCGGTCCGCGCTCCCCGCCACCACGCCGAGGTCGTGCGTGATGAGCATGACCGCCATCCCGAGCTCCGCCTGCAGCCGCTCCAGCAGCTCGAGAATCTGCGCTTGAATCGTGACGTCGAGTGCGGTGGTCGGCTCGTCGGCGATGAGCACCTTGGGGTGGCACACCAGGGCCATCGCGATCATCACCCGCTGCCGCATGCCGCCGCTCATCTGGTGGGGATAGTCGTCCACCCGCTGCGCCGGATCGGGAATGCCCACGAGCTTGAGCATCTCGATCGCGCGGGAGCGCGCGGCGCGGCGCGACAAGCGCTGGTGCACGATGGCCGCCTCGGCGATCTGGTCGCCCACCGTGAACACGGGGTTGAGCGACGTCATCGGCTCCTGGAAGATCATCGCGATCTGGTTCCCCCGGATGGCGCGCAGCTCGCGGGGGGCGAGCGTCAGCAGGTTGCGTCCCGCGAACTCGATGAAGCTCCCGGGCCGGATGTGCCCGGGGGGCTCGGGGATGAGCCGCAGCACCGACAGGGACGTGACGGTCTTGCCACACCCCGACTCTCCCACGAGGCCGAGCGTCTCGCCCGGGTAGAGATCGAACGAGACGCCGTCCACGGCGCGGGCCGTGCCGCTCCCCTGCTCCGTCACGAAGTAGGTCTTCAGGTCCCGCACGCGGAGCAGCGGTTCGGTCATGCCGTCTCCTTGCGGGGGTCGAGGGCGTCGCGCAGGGCGTCGGCTATCGCGTTGAGGGCCATGACGACGAGCGAGATGGCGAGTCCCGGAAACGTGGCGCACCACGGGGCCACGGCCATTTTGGGCCAGCCGTCGGCGATCATGTTGCCCCAGCTGGGCGCGGGAGAGGGCACACCCATCCCGAGAAACGACAGCCCGGCCTCGAGCAGCATCACGTTGCCGATGCCGAGGGCCGCCGAGACGATGATCGGGGCCGCGGCGTTGGGCAGGACGTGACGAAAGATCACGCGCGCCGGCTGGGCCCCGAGCGACCGCGCCGCCGCGACGAACTCACGCTCCCGCACGCTCAACACCTCGGCGCGCACCAGCCGGCTGGTGCCGAACCATCCCGTCAACCCGATCAGCAACACGAGCACCGCCAGCGGCACGTGCTCCCACAGGGCGACCACCATCAGCAGCATGAACATGCGTGGCATGGCGAGCCCGACGTCCACCAGCCGCATCAGCGTCGCGTCCACCCAGCGGCGGAAGTAGCCCGCCACGCCGCCCACGACCACCCCCGTGGTCACGGCGACGAGCATCGCGATCGCCCCGATGCCGAGCGAAATCCGCGCCCCGTAGACCAGCCGGCTCCACACGTCGCGCCCGAACGGGTCGGTGCCGAGCGGGTTCAGCCTCGATGGTGGGTGGCTCGCGAGCCGGGTGATGTCGATCTGGAGGTACGGGGGGTACGGTGTGACGAGCGGCGCGGCGAGCGCGACGGTGACGAAGAAGGCGAGCACGAACAGCGCGGGGGTGGCGGTCGGATGCCGAAAAAAGCGCCGACCGGGCGCACCGGTCCCGACGCGCCGCCGGATCTCGGCGACCGTCACCAGCGCCAGCACGGCGGCGCCCCCGACCGCGAGCCAGTTCCAGACGTTCACGTCGCGCGCACGCGGATGCGTGGATCGGCCACGCCGTAGAGCGCGTCGGCCAGCAGATTGCCGAGGACGACCATCACGCTCGCGACCAGAGCCGCGGCGGTGACGATGGGATAATCGCGCTGCAGGATCGCGTTCACAGCCAGGAGGCCCATGCCGGGCCACGCGAACACGGTCTCGACCAGGACCGCGCCCGTGAGCAGGAAGGGGAAGGTGAGTCCGAACAGCGTGATGAGGGGGAGCAGCGCGTTCCGGAGGGCGTGCACCAGGAGGACGCGTCGCTCCGGCAGCCCCTTGGCGCGCGCGGTGCGCACGAAATCCTGGCGCACTACGTCGAGCAGCGCCGCCCGTTGATAGCGCGCGGTGCTCGCCGCCCCAACCACGCCGAGCGTGAGCGCGGGCAGCGCCAGGTGCCACGCGAAGTCGGCGGCGCAGGGGAGCGAGTCCACGCGGGGACAGAGGACGAGGTCGCGCAGGCCGCCCACCGGAAACCAGCCGAGCCGTTGCCCGAACACGAGCAGCAGCACCAGTCCCAGCCAGAACGTGGGCATCGAGTTCACGAACAGGGCCGCGTTGCCCAGCGCGATGTCGCCGAAGCGACGCTCCCGGGCGGCCTGGTAGACCCCGAGCGCGATGCCGAGCGCGAAGTCGAGGATCAGCGCGGTGAGCGCGAGCTTGAAGGTGTTGGGCAGCGCGTCGGCGAGCGCGGCGGCCACGGGGCGGTTGAGCGCGAACGACCAGCCCAGATCGCCGTGCAACAAGGCGCCCAGGTACTTGACGTACTGTACGGGCAGCGGCCGGTCGAGGCCGAAGCGCTGCGTCAGATCCGCACACACCTCGGGAGCGATCGGCCGGCCGTCGGGCTGACCGCAGGGGGAACCGTGGGCGAGGTGAACGATGACGAAGGTGAGCGTGACGACCGCCCAGACGATGGCGATCGAGGCGGCGAGACGCCGCACCAACCACGCCGCCACCTAGCGCTCCACGCGGTCTCGATCCGTCAGGCGATCAGCGGGAATGCGCCACGTGCGGACCAGCGCGAGCCACGAGTCGGGGCGGATCCGCACGTCCACGATGCGCTTGTGCACGGCCGCGTAGTTTTCGGTCGCGAAGAGAAAAATCGCGGGCGCGTCCTGGTTCATGATCTCGATCGCGGCGCGCCACGTGCGCTTGGCCTCGTCCCGGCTGGCCGCCGATGCCACCGCCCGATCGACCAACCGCTCGAACGCGGGGTTTTCGTAGCGGCCGTAGTTGGAGCGTCCGAACCCCGCCCGTGTCCAGGACTCGGGGATGCCGGACGAGGGCGTCGGATCCGTGTTCCACACGTTGATCAGCGCGTCGAATCGTCCCGCCCGCGCCCGCTCGTTGAACACGCTGAAGTCCACCTCGTCGAGCTGGACGTCGATCCCCATCGTACGAAACTGTTCTTGCAAGAAGCGCGCGTACTGGCGGCGCACCGCGCTGGTGGTGGGGACGAGCAACCGGAACGCGAGCGGATGCCCGTCGCGATCGCGGATTCCGTCGCCGTCCGAGTCGACCCAGCCCAGCCGCGTGAGGCTGCGGGCGGCGCGGGCGCTGTCGTGCGCGAGCTCCCGGGTCTCGGGGTCCCAGATCCAGAAGAGCTGCGACATGGGGCCGGGCGGGACCTTGGCCATGTCGCCGAATACCGTGTGCACCAGGGCGGCGCGATCCACGGTCATCACGAGCGCGCGCCGCAGCTCGCGGTCGCTGAACAGCGGGTGCGGCTTGGTGGTGTCGCCCGGCGCGGCGAAGTTGAACCCGACGTAGCCGTACGCCGCGCCCCTGTACGGGTACATGGCGACCTGGGTGTCGGCCCGCACCCGGTCGCGGTTGTCGGGCGTGACCAGCACCTCCACCGCGTCGGCGTCATGCGCGATCAACTGGGTCACGGCGACCTGCTGGTCGGCGGTGAAGCGCCAGATGAGGCGCCGGAGGTGGGGGCGGCCGAGGAAGAACGTGGAATCGGCCGCGAGCTCGAGACTCTCGCCCGCCCGCCACGCGACGAAGCGGTACGGTCCATCGCCCACCGGTGCGCGTCCGAACGCGGCGCTGCGCCACTGGCTACGCGGCACCTCGCGCAGCAGGTGCGACGGCAGGATGCGCATGTGATACACCGCCGCGTAGAACATCTCGGGAAAGCGCTGCCGGAACCGGAACACCACCGTGAGCGAGTCGCGCGTGGTGACCGCCGCGATCTGCCGCAGCGAAGGCCGGAAGGGCGAGCTCACCTGCGAGTCCGTGTAGATGTCGTACGTGAACGCCACGTCCGCCGCGGTGACCGCGCGGCCGTCCTGCCAGCGGGCCCGGGGATCGAGGTGAAACACCAGCGTGGTGGGCGTATCCCACTCCCAGCGCTCGGCGAGCAGCGGCTGAAAGTCTTCGTCGCCGATCGTGTTCCCCGACGGCCCGAGGTCGGCCAGTTTCAAGAAGAGTTGATCGGTCACGTCGCGCGTGATCGAGCGATCGCTGACGGCGGGCAGCAGGACGTCGGGCTCCCCGCCGGTTGCGATGACGAGTGTGCCGCAGTAGTCGCCCGTGCAGCCGCCCTTGCGGGCGCAAGCGGCGACGAGCAGCAGGCCCGCGAGCGCGGCGGCGGCGGTCAGCCGGGACGGCGGTCGGATGGTCGGCATGGCGCCCTAAGATTCCATGGGCTGGTTAGCGGCGCCAGGTCCAGGCGGGGTCTGAAAACAAGGTGATGGAGGTTGGTGGAGGTTGGTGGAGGTTGGGGGAGGCTATGCCGGTGCCCCACGCCGCTACGATGGCGTCGGCGACCTCGTCCCACGTGATTCGACGACCCAACTCCTCCGAAAGCGTGGTTGCCGCACTTGCGGCTTGAGGCTTGCGGCTTACGGCCGTGATGATTTCCTGCGACCCGTCGAGCAGGATCGATCCGTGTTGCAGGAACGCGCCACCCCGGCGCACCTGCGCGGAGCCGACGAGCTTCCGCGCGCGGACGAGGAGTTCGCCCCCGACGGGAGCCGCGAAGCAGGGGTCCGGGCGGTGGAGGGCGGTGGAGGGCGGTGCAGGGCGGTCGGGGGCCAGAGTTGGCGACACGCCCAGCGTGCCGAGCACGGTCGCCAACCGGGCGTGGATCGCCTGGTACGCTCGGCGCAGGCCGCCGAACGTCGCGATCGGGGCGGCGACCGCGTAGGTCAACTCGTGCTCGTGCCACACCGCGGCACCGCCCGTCGGCCGCCGCACGACGTCGACGCCGCGACGCGCGATGGCGGCGCGGTCATAGCCGCCTGCGGCCTCGTTGCGACCGAGCGAGAGACACGCCGGGTCGAACCGGTAGAGCCGCAGGAACGCCTCGCCCATCCGGTCGGCGCGCTCCAGGAGGGCCACGTCGACGGCCATGTTCTCGGGGCCCGAGCGCCCGCGCGGCTCGAGCAGCAGCTGCCACGGCGGGGCGGACGGGCGCGTGGGTGGGTCGCGACGGCCGCCGAGCCCGGCGCGGCCGCCGGCCGGAGCGACGCACCCACGCGCCGGTCCGCCTTCAGTCAGCTGCAAGCGCGTAGCTCTCCATCGGCGGACACACGCACACCAGGTTGCGGTCGCCGTAGGCGCCGTCCACCCGGCCTACCGATGGCCACACCTTGTGCTGCCGTGTCCAGGCGGCCGGGAACGCCGCGCGCTCGCGCGAATAGGGGCGGTCCCAGCCGTCGGCGATCACGTCTTCCAGCGTATGCGGCGCGTTGGTGAGCAAGTTGTTGCCGCGCGGTTGCGTCCCCTGCTCGACCTCGCGGATCTCTTCCCGGATGGCGATCAGCGCGTCGCAGAAGCGGTCCAGCTCTTCCTTCGATTCGCTCTCCGTCGGCTCGATCATCAGGGTTCCCGGCACGGGGAAGGAGACCGTGGGGGGGTGGAAGCCGTAATCGATGATCCGTTTGGCGATGTCTTCCACTTCGACCCCGCCGGACGCCTTGAACGGCCGGCAGTCGATGATGCACTCGTGCGCGATGAGGCCCTGCTCACCCGCGTACAGCAGCGGGTACGACTTCGCGAGCCGGCGCGCGACGTAGTTGGCGTTCAAGATCGCCATCCTGGTCGCCTCGACCAGCCCCTCACGGCCCATGAGGGCGATGTAAGCCCAGGAGATCGGCAGGATCCACGCGCTGCCCCACGGTGCCGCCGCCACCGTGCCACAGGGCTGCTGCTGGCGCAGCGGCACGACGGGGTGATCGGGCAGAAACGGCGCGAGGTGCGGGGCGACGCAGATTGGCCCCATCCCGGGGCCGCCGCCCCCGTGCGGAATGCAGAACGTCTTGTGCAGGTTCAGGTGGCACACGTCGGCGCCGATGTCGGCGGGGCGGACCAGACCGACCTGGGCGTTCATGTTCGCGCCGTCCATGTACACCTGCCCGCCCTGCGCGTGCACGACGTCGCAGATCGCGCGAATCGACGTCTCGAAGACGCCATGGGTCGACGGGTAGGTCACCATCAGTGCGGCGAGCGTGTCCCGGTGCTCGGCGGCCTTGGCGCGCAGGTCGGCTAGGTCGATGTTGCCTCGCTCGTCGGAGCGCACCGGCACCACCTGCAGGCCGGCCAGCACGGCGCTCGCCGGATTGGTGCCGTGTGCCGAGGTGGGGATGAGACAGGTGGTGCGGTGGCCCTCGCCGCGCGACCGGTGATACGCCCGGATCACGAGCAACCCGGTGAACTCCCCCTGCGCGCCGGAGTTGGGCTGCAGCGAGACCTTAGGGAACCCGGTGATCTCCGCGAGCATGTCCTCGAGCTGGCGGAACAGGATGCGGTAGCCGGTAGCCTGCTCGCGCGGCGCGAAGGGGTGCAGGCGGTTGAACTCGCGCCACGACAGGGGAACCATCTCGGTGGTGCCGTTGAGCTTCATCGTGCACGAGCCGAGCGGGATCATCGCCGACGTGAGCGAGAGGTCGCGCGCCTCGAGCCGCTTGATGTAGCGCAGCATCTCGGTCTCGGACCGATAGCGGTGGAATACTGGATGGGTCAGATAGGGCGACGTGCGGCGCAGCGTCGCGGGGATCGCGACGTCGGCCTTGGCGCCCAGATCCTCGACCATGAAGGGCAGCACCTCGTTGAGCGAGAACGCGGTCACCAGGTCCGCGAGATCGCCCAGGGTGGTGGCCTCGTCGAGCGAGATGCCGACGCGCGTGGGCGACGCGATGCGCAGGTTGATGCGGCGGGAGCGGGCGGCGTCGATGAGGCGCGACAGCGCCCAGGACTCGACCTCGATGCTCAGCGTGTCGAAAAACGAAGCGTGGACCACGCGGTAGCCGAGTCGCGTGAGCGCCTGGCCGAGCAGCACGGCCAGGGTGTGGACCCGCTCGGCGATGCGGCGCAAGCCTTCGGGCCCGTGATACACCGCGTACATGCTCGCCATCACGGCGAGGAGCACCTGCGCGGTGCAGATGTTCGACGTCGCCTTTTCACGGCGGATGTGCTGCTCGCGGGTCTGCAGCGCCATGCGCAGCGCCGGCCGGCCCGCGGCGTCCTTCGACACGCCGATGAGGCGCCCAGGGACGTGGCGCTTGTGCTCTTCGCGGGTCGCGAAGAACGCGGCGTGCGGGCCACCGTACCCCATGGGGACGCCGAGCCGCTGGGAGCTGCCGACGGCGATGTCGGCCCCCCACTCGCCGGGCGGCGTCAGCAGGGTGAGGGCGAGCAGGTCCGTCGCCACGGTCACGAGCGCGCCCGCCGCATGGGCCCGCTCGCAGAACGCGCGATAGTCCTCGATCCTGCCGTCCGTCGTGGGATACTGCAGCAGCGCGCCGATCACGCCCGGCCGGAAGTCGAACTCGTGCGGGTCGGCCACCACCGTCTGCACGCCCCGCGCCTCGGCCCGCGTGCGCACGACCGCGATCGTCTGCGGATGACACCCTTCCGCGATCAGGAACAGGGGCGTCGTCCCCCCGGGCACGGTCACCACGGCTTCGGTCAGGTGCATCGCCTCGGCGGCCGCCGTGGCTTCGTCGAGCAGCGAGGCGTTCGCGATCGGGAGGGCGGTCAAATCGGAGACCATCGTCTGGAAGTTGAGCAGCGCTTCCAGCCGGCCTTGCGCGATCTCGGGCTGGTAGGGCGTGTAGGCCGTGTACCAACCCGGGTTCTCGACGATGTTGCGCTGGATCACCTGGGGGGTGAAGGTGTGGTAGTACCCCATCCCGATGTAGGAGCGGAACAGCTGGTTTTGCGCGGCCAGGCCCCGCAGCGCCTGCAGCACCTCGCGCTCGGTGCGCCCGGGCGGCAGCGCCAGCGGCCGCCGCAGCCGGATGTCCGCGGGCACGACGGCGTCGATGAACGCGTCGAGCGACTCGTAGCCCAGCGTTTCCAGCATGGTCCGCGTCTCATCGGGACTGGGGCCGATGTGGCGCGTCACGAAGCGGTCGGCGGGGGCGAGGGAAGCGCGTACGGTGGACATGGACGGAGGGTTCTGATCTCTCGTCATTGCCCGATGTGCTTCTTGTACGCCTCGCTCGTGAGCAGTTGATCGATGTCCGCCGGGTTCTTCACCTTGAGCTTGATCATCCAGCCCGCGGCGTACGGATCGCGGTTCACGAGCGCCGGATCGCCCTCGAGGGCCGTGTTTACCTCGGTGACCGTGCCCGCCACCGGCGCGTACAGGTCCGAGACGGCCTTCACCGCCTCGATGGTGCCGAACACGTCCCGGCGCGCGAACGTCGCGCCCACCTTGGGGAGGTCCACGTACACGACGTCGCCGAGCTCTCCCTGCGCGTAATCGGTGATGCCGACCTGCACGATCGAACCGTCGCCCGAGCGTTTGACATACTCATGATCGTCGCTGTAACGCAGCTCGGACGGGATGTTCGTCATGGTCGCGGCGAAGGTTACCGGAGCGCGAAACCTCTGTCAACCCAACGGGTTGGCCGACGGAAACAGATCCGGGCGCGGCGCCAGTCCGGCGGCGCCGGGCTCCATCAGACGCAACCGCTCGTAACCCCACGGGCGCAGATCGAGCCGCACCGCGACGGGATCGGGGTCGTCCGACAGGTAAGTGAGCACGCCGGGTCGGCCCGCCCGCGTCCAAGCCCGCTCGGCGGCGGGGGCGGCGGGATGCAGGGCGACGATGGCGTCGGGTCGCTCGCCCGGCCGGTCCAGCGCCTTGTCGAGCGCCGCGGTGTTGTCGGTCACGCGGCGCACCGCAAGCCCGGCATCGCCGTAGCGGGCGCCGATCGCGGTGAGCGCGGGATGCTTCGCGTCGGACGGGCGTGCGACGAGCAGCAGCGCGCGGGCGGGGCGGCCGAGCGCGGCGGTGGCGGCGCGGCGGCGCAGCTCGTCGAACACGCTCCGGGCCTTGCGCTCCAGGGTCTTCAGCGAGCGCTCGTTCTCGATCGTGAACTCGCTCTGTGCGCGCTTGCGCTCGGCCGGCATCTGCGCCGCGATCATCCGGTCCGCGTCTTCATTCGAGAGGCCCCGCATGTCGCGCAGGCGCGTACGCCGCAGCGCGACGCTCGCGTCCACCAGCACCACCGCGTCGAATTGCGCGGGGTCGAGCACTTCGAACAGCAGCGGGATGTCGTTCACGACCAGGACGTCGCCGCGCTCGGCCGCTTCGCGCACCAGCTCGTCGCGGCGGCGGCGCACGGCCGGGTGGACGATGGCGTTGAGGGCGTCGAGTGCCGCCTGATCACCCATGACCTTGCCGCGCAACGCGGCGCGATCGAGCGACCCGTCGGCCGCGAGCACGTCGACGCCGAACCGTTGCGCGATCGCGGCCAGCACCGCGCCCCCGGGCGCCTGGGCCTGGCGCGCCAGCTCGTCGGCGTCGATGATCGTCGCGCCCCAGCGACGAAATAAATCGACGACGGTGGACTTGCCGGCGGCGATGTTGCCGGTGAGGGCCACGTTCAACACGGAAACAAATGCGGAATGCGGAATGCGGAATGCGGAGTAGAAAGACGCGCGTCGATTCCGCACTCCGCACTCCGCACTCCGCACCTAGAGCAGCGCAGTTTGGTCCTCATCCGCTCTCGGCACTCTGTGGCAATGCCGGCATCTCGCCTCGTACGACTCCCGTCCCCCGACCATGATCGTGGGGCTTTCCCATAGCGCCGGCTTGCCGTCGACGAGACGCTGATTGCGGCTGGCCGGCCCGCCGCACACCACGCAGATCGCCTGCAGCTTGTCCACGATCTCGGCGATCGCCAGCAGCGTGGGCATCGGCCCGAAGGGCAGGCCGCGAAAATCCATGTCGATGCCCGCGAGCACGACGCGGACGCCCCGGTCGGCCAGGCCGTTCGCCGCCGCCACGATCCCGTCGTCCAGGAATTGCACTTCGTCCACTGCCACCACTTCGGTGTCCGGTCGGAGCGCGCGCAGCACCGCCTCGGACGAGTCGACCGGCTCGGCGTCGACGAGGCCGCCGTCGTGGGTGCTCACCGTATACAACCCGGCGTAGCGCGCGTCGAGGTGCGACTTGAAGACCTGAACGCGCTTCTTCGCGATCACCGCGCGCCGCACCCGGCGCACCAGCTCCTCGCTCTTGCCGGAGAACATCACGCCGGCGATCAGCTCGATCCAGCCGGGGCGGGTACCGTGAAACAGGACAGACTCCAGGGGACAGAGACCGGTTGACAGGGTCGTTGCCAGGCCAAGCCGCGAGCGGTCATAAGATACCAGGTGCCGGTGCGGCAACGACTTTCCGCAACTGACACCACTTGCGCCTTGCGTCTGGCACCGGCCCGAGGAGGGCCTGGCAGCGGGGAGGGGGGGGGTGGGTCGCGGAAGTGCCCGTCTCTTGCGGATTTTCGGGGTGGAGCCTCATATTGTGGCGGTTTTATGCGGGTTTTCGGGTGCCCACCCGCAAGACGGGCGGAATCTCAAGGGTTTTTGCGTGCCCTAGACCCTCACGAAGGAGACACCGTGAACAAAGCCGAGCTGACCGCGGCACTGGCCATGCGGACCAAGATGTCGAAGGCCGATGCCGGCCGGGCGATCGAAGCCCTGTTCGACGACAAGGGGATCATCGCGGGCGAGCTCAAGAAGGGGGCCAAGGTGCAGATCACCGGCTTCGGGAACTTCGAAGCCCGCAAGCGCGCGGCGCGCATGGGTCGCAATCCCAAGACGGGCAGCGTGATTCAGATCAAGGCATCGATCGCGCCCGCGTTTCGCGCCGGCAAGCAGCTGAAGCAGGTCGTCAACAAGAAATAAGCCACAAGCCGTAAGCCTCAAGACATCGCTGTTCACGGGCTGCCCCGCTGGGCGGCCCGTCGGCTTTTTAAACGGAGGCTCCCCGTGCTCGCTCGGTCCCGCGCGGCGCTTGCCGGCGCCGCCCTCTTGCTCGCCCCGCCCCGCGGCACCGTGCGCGTGGAGCGGTTCTTCGCGCCCGCGCTGGGCGTGGAGAAACACTATGTGATCTACCTGCCGCCTTCGTACGCGACCGCGACTACCAAGCGCTACCCCGTGGTCTACTACCTCCACGGCTTGACCGGGAACGAATCCGACTGGGTGTCGCTCGCGAGCATCGACGTCGTGGCCGACTCGCTGACCGCGGGCGGCGGCGCCGAGATGATCCTCGTGATGCCGGACGGCGACGACGGCTGGTACACCAACTGGGAGGAGGCGCCCGAGCCGTACGCCGCGTGCCTGGCCGACACCCTGCTCAATCGCGCGGCACCGGCGCTGTGCGTCGTGCGGGCCCGGTACGAGGACTACATCGCGCGCGACCTGGTCCGCCACATCGATTCGACGTACCGCACGCTCGCCGACCGCCGCCATCGCGGCATCGCGGGCCTGAGCATGGGCGGGTTCGGGGCCGTCACGCTCGCGCTCGAGAATCCCGACGTCTTCTCGGCGGCCGCGAGTCATTCGGGCGTGCTGTCGCCGCTCTACGCCGGGCCGCATCCATTCGCCGCGCCGGCGCACTACCACACGTCGAGCGACTCGCTCGCCGCCGACTGGCGAGGGATCTGGGCGGCGATCGCTCCGGCGTTCGGGCGGACGATCGCGTCCTGGAGGGCGCGCGATCCGGCGCAGCTGGTGCACCGCCTCGCGGCCGCGCACGGGCCGCTGCCCGCGCTGTTCATCGACGTGGGCACCGAGGACAGGCTCGCGGACCAGGCGCGCGCGTTCCACGCCGAGCTCGCGGCCGGGGGGATCCCCAGCACGTACGCGGAGTGGCCGGGCAAGCACGACTGGAAGTACTGGCACGCGCACGTGGGCGAGAGCCTGCGCTGGCTCGCCGAGCACATCGCCCACTAGGGGGAAGGAAGCACGAGCTGCAGTCCACGGTGACACTGACGGCACGTCACCGGCTGCGGCGCGCGCCACCGCGCCGCCAGGTCGAGCGCCTGCTCGGTGCCGCAGTCGGGGCAGGTGCCGCGCGCATCGATCACCAGGTCGACCGTGCCGAGCCGTTGGAAAAACTGCCAGGCGCCATAGGCGAGGAACGACGGGACGAGCACGAAGTGCGCGACGGGGATGAGCACAGATAGGACGGCGATGCCCCACCATTTGCCGAGCCCGGCGAGCGCGCGACGCACGCGCTCGTCCCGGTTGAATTCGCGGATCGTGACCGTGCCGGAGGTGGGCGGGCCATGGTAGCCCCGCAGCTGGACCGGCTGCCCGCGTTCCGTGGGCTACCGCTCCCGCTCGAGCCGCGCGATCACCCGCCGGCCGCGGATCGTCGTCCCCGTGAGTCCGCGCACGGCCCGATCCGCCGCCCCGGCTGCTACTTCGACCAGGCTGAAACTGTCGCGCACGTCGATGCGCCCGATGTCGTCCTTCGGCACGCCGGCTTCGCGAATCAGGGCGCCGACGAGGTCCTTCGCGCTGGCCCGATCCTTCTTTCCCACGCCGACGAAGACTTTCACCCGCGCTGTGTCCCCCACCCCGGAGGCGATCGTTTCCCGTTTCCCGCTTCCCGTTTCCCGTTGGAGCGCCAGCAACGCCCCCGCCACTTCCGCGGGATCGAACCGCTCGAACAGGGGATCGAGCAGAGCGAGCTCGGCGTCCACGCCGCCGGACAGCAGCACCCGGGCCACACGCTCCCGCAGCTCCTCGGCGCGATCGCGCGCGCGGTCGGCCGCGCCCGGGAGCACGAACGGTGTCAGCGTCGCGATGGAGCGCAGGTACGGCAGCTGGGCCGCATCGACGAACACGACCGGCTCACCCAGCCGAACCAGGGCCGCGAGCTCTTCGCGCGACGGCAGGGCGGTGCAGACCACGGCGTCGGGCCGCGCCTCGGGCTCGGGCATCGGACCACCATCCCAGACGAAAGGCGCCCGCGCGTCCAGGCCGTCGAGCACGTCCCGCACGATGACCGGTCGCCGCCCCGGCGCGGCGACGCAGTAGCGGACCCGCCCGACGGGAGCGAGCGATGCGCCGTTCTCGTCCACAGGCAACGTCCCCACGACCAGCGGCCGGCGGGCGTGCCGCTCGAGCAGATCGGCCAATAGGGCGGGATTCCAGCTGAGCACCAGGCGCCGCGCCTCGTGCGCCTCGCCCAACAGCGTGTCGAGCGCCGCGGCGTGCTCGCCGGCGACGAGCGCCTCGGGCCACGCCAGCACCAGCGCGGCGACTTGGTCGACCTTGAGCGCCGCACGTTCGACCAGCGCAGCCAGGTCCTTTACGGCGCCGGCGAGGACCTGTGGTGGGTGCTCTTTGAGCCTGCGTGCGCTGCGGGCGAGGCCGGTGACGGCGTGAACGCGGAGCCCGCCAGGCGCGACGGCGGGCCACTCGGCCGCGGCCGCGTCGTCGGCGCAGATAATCAGCACGGGTAGACCAACCCCCGGGCCATGCCCGGGGGCGGGACCCAACAGCTCCCACAACTGCCGCGCGCGCTCCGGGGCCGGGGGACACACCAGCACCACCCCCCGGCCGCGCTCCAGCGCCGCCTTCGCATCCACTCCTGTCACACGGTCCTCGGTTGTCAAAGGGCGAGCCAGCGGCAGGATGGTATCGTGTACCCCGGGGAAAGGCAACGGCTAGCGAGATGCGGGATACGGGATGCGTGGAGCACCGACCCATCTCGCATCCCGCATCTCGCATCCCGTGTTATCACAGTTGCCCACCTCGCTTCCGGCGGCTATCCTCCCGCGCATGCCCCCGGCTTCCGGCCTCTCGCCCAACCTGCAACACCTCGAGACCTCCGCGACCATCGCGATCTCGCAGGAGGCGAAGCGCCGTAAGGCGGCGGGCGAGGACGTGATCGACCTGGGCGCGGGAGAGCCGGACTTCCCCACACCATCCATCCCGTCGGACGCCGGGGTGCGCGCCATCCGGGATGGGAAGACGCACTACCCCGCGAACGAGGGGATCCTCGAGCTGCGGGCCGCCGGGGCGAAGCACCTCTCGTTGCTCTCGGGCGGCCGGGCGGTCAACGCCGACCACATCGTCGTGTCCAACGGGTCGAAACAGTCCCTCTTCAATGTGTGCTTTTCCCTGTTCGGCCCCGGCGACGTGGTCGCCATCCCCGCGCCGGCGTGGGTGTCGTATCCACAGATCGTATACTTGTGCCGCGCCCGCCCGGTGCTCGTCCCGGGCGATCCCGAATGGAGCCTGAAGGTGAGCGTGCGGGACCTGGATCGCGTCGTGCCCGGCGCCAAGGGTCTCGTGCTGTGCTCGCCGTGCAATCCCACGGGCGCGGTCTACACCCACGCCGAGATCAAGGCAATCGCGCAATGGGCGCGAGACCGCAAGGTGTGGGTGGTGGCGGACGAGATCTATCGCCGCATTCACTATGGGACGGGTCCCGCGCCGTCGTTTCTCGACTTGCCCGACGAGCTGCTCGAGCGCGTGGTAGTGATCTACGGCGTGAGCAAGGCGTACGCGATGACCGGGTGGCGGATCGGGCTCGCGCTCGCGCCCGGCCCCGTCGCGAAGGCGATGGCGGCGCTGCAGTCGCACACCACCACCGGGGCGAACCACCCCGCGCAGCTGGCTGCCGCGGCGGCACTGGGCGACGACCGGGTGGAGCAGGATGTCGGCCGGATGGTCGCCGAGTTCCGCAAACGGCGCGATCTCGTGGTCACGCGCTTCCGGCAGGACTTGCCCGGCGTCGAGTTCGTCGAGCCGCTCGGCGCGTTCTACTTCTTTTTCCGGGTGGACTCGTTCGGGGGCATCGGCGGCACGGAATTCTGCACGCGGCTCATCACCACGACCGGCGTAGCCCTGGTGCCGGGCGCCGCGTTCGGGGACGATCGCTATGTGCGGCTGTCGTACGCGGCCGCGACGGACCAGCTCCAGAAGGCGCTGGATCGGGTTGTCGGGTTCGCGAAAAAGTTGGCTGACTAAAGGACGCTAGAGGGCGGTAGAGGGCGGAAGAGGTGAGTCGCTCAGTCTCGTCTTCTACCGCCTTCTACCGCCCTCTACCGTCCTAGGATTTCGCCGCCCGCTGGCTGAGGACCTCGACTCCGCTTGCCGTCATCAAGCAGTCATCTTCTATCCGCACTCCGAACTTCCCGAGCTGATAGATCCCCGGCTCGTCGGTGAACACCATGCCGGGCTCGAGGCTGAGCGCGTTGCCCTCGACGAGATAGGGCGGCTCGTGGCCGTCCATGCCGAGGCCGTGTCCCAACCGATGTGTGAAGAACGGCCCGTAGCCCGCGGCCGTGATCACCCGGCGCCCCGCCCGGTCCATGTCCTGACAGGGCGTACGGGGCCGTCCCAGCTCGATCGCGGCGGTTTGGGCGTCGTGCACCACGTTGAACACCTTGCGGAACTCGTCCGTCGGGCTGTCGCCGAACCAGACCGTGCGGGTGATGTCGGACTCGTAGCCGCCCACCCGGCAGCCGCAGTCGATCAGGACCACCGTCTCACGCGCGAGCGCGGCCGCGGCGGGGCCACCGTGGGGTAGAGCGCTGGACGGCCCGAACTGCACCAGGCCGCCGCCTTCGGCGCCGCGTTGCTGCATTTCGCGTGACAACAGCCGCGCCACGTCGCGCTCCGTCATCCCCACAGCGAGCTGCCCGAACGTCGCCGCCATCGCGCCCTGCGTGATCTCGATCGCGCGGCGGATGAGGGCGACTTCTTCGGGGGCCTTCACGATGCGGAGCCGCTCGGTCACCGGCGCCGCGTCCACGAACTTCCAGCCGGAGAGCGCAGCCGCGAGCCGCAGCGCGCTCTGGTATCCGGTGGACGACTCGAGCGCGATCGTGCCCGCACGCGGCGCCAGCCGGCGGACCGTGTCGCGTACCAGGCCGTACGGGTCGTCCTGCTCCTCCCATCCCGGCGCGTCCGCGATGACGCCATGACGCTTGATGCGCTCGACCTCGAACGACGGACAGACCACGGCGGGGACGCCGTCGACGGGGAGGATCAGGGCGATGAGGCGCTCGCTGCGCCCGGGATTGTAACCCGTGAGATACTCGTAGTTGGTGCCGGGTGTCGCGATGAGGCAGCGGAGACCGCGCGCCTTCAGCTCCGCGCGCGCACGGTCGAGGCGGCGAGCGAAGACTTCCGGGGACAGGGAGGGGTCCTGGGCCATCCCAGTGCGGAATGCGGAGTGTGGAGTGCGGAGTTCGACGCTCGACCTTCGACTCCGCGCTCCGAACTCCGCACTCCGCACTGAGTACGCCGCAACCGCCCCCGCCACCGCGAAAAATTCCCGCCGCTGCATCGTCCTAGCCCCTCCCTGAGGTGCGGTCTATATTATGCGCCCCCCGCAGACTCTGGAAGGCGCGGTTGTCGACGCACTTCGAAGCCCGAATCGAGCCGCTCGACGGCAAGCTTCCCAAGGTCACCTATCACTGGGATCCCGAGACCGACATTCTCTCCGTCGCGTGCAAGGGGACGGGCAAGGCTACGGGATTCAACGGGACGGTCGATCTGGAGGGCAACGACGGCTCGTTCGTCGTGATCGACGTGGCCAGCGGCTGCCTGCGCGGCGTGGACGTGGTCACCTGGCCGGATGACATCCGGACGCACGAGCAGCTCGCGGCCCCGGCGCCGGCGAAGGATGCCCGCGTGGTGTTTCCCACCCGCAAGGCGCAACCCGCGGTGGCGGCCGTCGAAGTCGATACGCCGCTCACGGTGGAGAAGAACCAGGCCGAATCGGTGCTGCACATCCGGGTGGGACGCCAGCGTCCCGCCACGGTGGTGCGCGTGGCGGACCGCCTGCTCGTCGAAGTCGACAAGAGCTCGCGACTCGCGGGGCTCTGGTTCCTCGACGTGCCGCCGTTCCCGAATGTGGAAGCGACCGCCTAGCGGAGGTTAGGGAGGTTGTGGGGGTTCTGGAGGTTCTGGAGGTTGTGGAGGTTGATCGCGACGGAAAGCTCCGGCGTGCGTGGGAATGGTCGGGCATGGCAGGCGGTTCGGCGTATGTTGGTTCAGCATGGCTCCCTACGAAAAGCTGCACGCCTGGCGTGAGTGCCACGAGCTAGCCCTCGGGGTCTACCGCGCTACCAAACGGTTTCCCTCTGACGAGCGCTATGGCCTCACATCCCAGACTCGGCGGGCTGCCTTCTCCGCCGCGGTCAACATCGTGGAGGGATCAGCACGGCGAAGTATTAGGGAGTTCCGCCGCTTTCTCGATATCGCTCTCTCTTCTCTAACCGAGGTCGGGTACGCGCTGCGGTTCTGCCGCGAGGCCGGTCTCCTGCCGGACGAGGAGTGGTCGGCCCTGAACGATCGGCAGTGTCGCGCCAGGTTTCTAACCTTGCGGCTGTACCGGTCTCTCGGCCGGTAGCCGCCTCCACAACCTCCAGATCCTCCACAACCTCCAGAACGCCGTAGATTTATGTCTCATGTCCGACCAGCTTCCCCGCCTCGGCGGCCTCTCAGAGCCCGAGAAGTACGAACGTCTGGTGGAGCGCATGCCGGGCCTGTGGTGGAGCGACGCCGGACCGTTCGCCGGATTGCACGAGCTCAATGCCGCACGGGTGGAGTACTTCCGCGGGGTGTTCAACGGGTTCGGCGGTAAGCGCGTGCTCGATGTGGGTTGCGGCGGCGGCATCCTGGCCGAAGCGCTCGCCACCGAAGGCGCCCGGGTGACCGGCATCGATCCCTCGGAGCGCTCTCTGACGGCGGCGCGCGACCACGCACAACGCGCTGGTTTGTCGATCGACTACCGCCGGGGGACGGCCGAGGATCTGCAGGCCGCCGGGCTCGACGGGTCCTACGACCTCGTGTTCGCGGTGGACGTGCTCGAGCACGTGGACGATCTCGATCGCACCCTCGCCGGCGTGGCGGCGGTGCTCGCGCCGGGCGGTGGGCTCGGGTTCCTCACCCACAACCGTACGATCGCCGGGTTCCTGCAGGTGGTGTGGGACGAGGAGTATGTGCAGCATACCATGCCCGAAGGCTTCCACGACTTTCGGCGCTTCATCACGCCGGCGGAGCTGACCGACAAACTCGCCCGCAACGACATGGTGGTGCAGGAGATGAAAGGGGTGGCGCGGGCCGGCGACGGGACGGGCCGCCGCGTCCTCACGGACGATGTGAGCATCACCTACCTCGGCTGGGCGCTCCGCACGCGATGACCGTTTCCGGCTCGTGGGTCGAGGCGGTCGTGGCCGCGGGGGCCGTGCCGGCCTCCCACGTTCCGGATGCGAGCCTGGGTCGCGGCGACCTCGAGGAGTTCACGGGCGCCGACCCGATCGAGGACCCGGAGCTGCGCGTGCACGCGCTGGAGGACGCGCGGCCGTTGGCCCCCGCCGCCGTGTGCTTTCTGGACGGTATCGAGCAGTGGCGCGTCGTGGGGTACGGCGGCATCACGCCGATCGTGCGGGCCCACGCCGCCGCCGCGATCCGCCGGCGCGGGCTGGATCGCCGTCTCCGCACGGTCGCGGAAGCCACGGAAGAGGTGGCGATCACGCGGCTCGACCGGCTTCCGGCGGGCGTGCGCCGGGCGCTCGAGGCCGCCGACGTGCGGGTGCTCGAGTTTCCGGCCGACGACGCCGGCCAGCCGGCGCGTGCGCTGGCCGCCGCGCGGGTCGAAGTGCAGAAGACTCGAACCGCCCTCGAGCGGCGCCTGGCGGAGCAACGGCTCCCCGCCCTGGCCGCGGACGAGTGGCTGGTGCTGGACGGCGTGCTCTCGGATTCCACCGCGCTGTCCGAGCATCCGCGCGCGCTCGGCGTCGTGAAGAGTCATGGCGCTCAGTATTTCGAGGGTGCGGAGTTGGAGCGGGCGCTGACGTTGCGGGACGGTCATCGCACCGGCGTGTTTCGGCCCAGGGCGCGAGGAGCCCGGCGCGACATCTATTCCTGGTATGTGCGGCTGTGGCCGTGGGAGGGAAACGATCTGTTGTACGGCCTGCTGCGCCTCGAAGCCCGCGCCCATCCGGACACGCTGGCGCTCGCTGCTCCCCTTGCCGCTTGGATTCGTGCAGAGCGTGCGCCGATCGCCACCCCTGACCGGCGGTGGGATCGGTTACTTTATCCTATCCACGACGTGGAGACGTACCTGAGGGCTCGCGCCCCGCGCGACTTCACTTCGCATCCCGCATCTCGCATCCCGCATCCCGGCCCTCGGCTTCCGAGGACCGGCTCGTGAGCGGGCCAGGTGATCTTCCCCCCATCGGCCGCGTCGTCGCCACCGAGCAAAAACCGGCGACCCCGCACCAGTTCCACTTCTGGACCGCGAACGAGACGAGTATCGGGATCGGAGCGATAGTCAGGGTCCAGGGGCTAGGGGCTGGGGACTCGGGGCGCGTCGTCTACGGAGTCGTGACTGATGGGTTCGCATACTCCGACCTCGCGACGCCGCTGCACGACGTCGTGGGCGCCCAGGGCGACCCCGCCAAGGCGGCCGAAAGTCCCACCGTCCGTCAGGAGATCAGGCTCTGGACGGCGGCGGTGCTGCGCCAGACACCGGAGGAGCCGCTCCAGCCGGTCCCGCTCGGCGAGGTGCACGTCGCGAGCGACGTCGATGTGGCCCAAGCGCTCCGCATGGACGCCTACCTGGGTGGGGCGCAACCGACCGCGATCCCGGTGGGTCTCTACACCTCGGGCGGGCTCGAAGCGCCCGTGTACGTCGATGCGGACTTCCTGCTCGGCCCGGAAGCCGCGCACCTGAACATCTCGGGAGTCTCGGGGCTCGCCACTAAGACGAGCGCCGTGGAGTTCCTGCTGGCGTCCATCTTCCAGCATTTCCCGCCCCACAAGGGCCGCGTGGCGGCGGTGTGCTTCAACGTGAAGGGCCCCGACCTGTGCTTCCTCGATCGCCCGGGAACGCTCGACGACGAAGACCGCCGCCGTTACGAGCGCCTGGGCGTCGCGCCGGAGCCGTTTCGGCGGGTGCGCTACTACGCGCCGTTCAAGGCCGACGGCGTGAACTTGAACACGCTGCGCACCCATCCGGACCTGGTCGGCGATGTCGAGCCGCTGGTGTGGGGGCTGCGCGAGGTGCTCGACTACGCCGAGGTGCTGCTCAACCGGGACGACATCGACGCCAAGGCCGACGCCTTCATCGACTTTCTCGCCGACCGGGTGGTGGACAAGGAGTTCGAGGACGGGTTCGGCGGTGTGCACCGCGTGGTCACGTTCGCGGATCTGGAACGGCTGTTCCGCTCGATCTTCGACGGGCTCGAGCTCGCGAGCCGCGGCGGCGACAGCTGGCGCACGCATCACATCGCCACCATGCGCAAGGTGCGCAACCGCCTGGCGAACATCTCGACGCGCTGCAAGGGCCTCGTCACCGACGACGGTCCGTCGAACGACCTGCCGTGGGGACGGTTCGACGACCGGACCGTGTACGTCGTGGACGTGGCGAACGTCGATCCCCTGGGCCAGGACCTCGTCTTCGCCCGTGCGGTGTCGCAGCTGCGCGAGCGTCTCGAGCACCGCGACCTGGGCGTGGACGCGGTGGTGGTGTTCGTGGACGAGCTGAACAAGTACGCGCCCGCCGACGGACCGGAGACCTACGTCAAGAAGATGCTGCTCGACATCTCGGAGCGCGGGCGCTACCTCGGGCTGGTGTTGTTCTCCGCCGAGCAGTTCCGCTCGCAAGTGCACCGGCGCGTGGTCGGGAACGCCGGCACCGTCGTATTCGGCCGCATGGACGCGGACGAGCTGGCGACGCCGGGCTATCAGGTGCTCTCGCCGGCCATCAAAATCAAGTTGGCCACGCTGCCCATCGGCGAGCTGATGGTGCGTCATCCGCACTTCACGCAGCCGATCTTCGTGCGCTTCCCGCGGCCCGCCGTGCTGCGTGGCCGGGACGGCGTGGAGCGCTACCCGCCCGCCGTGGACCTGCCGTTCGAGGACGCGGTGGCCCGCCAGCTCGTGAAGCTCGACCGCCGGGTGCGGCCCAACCAGGTCAAGGACCTCATCGCGGACCGGCGCGAGGAGGACGTGCGGCGCGCGCTCGCGCACACCCGTCAGACCCGACCGCAAGACGCGCTGGCCCACTTCAAGAAACAGCTCGGCGGTCGGGTGGCGGCCGTGCCGGCCGCAGCACGCGAGAGCGTGGCGCCGCTGGATCGCATTTCCGACGAGCCGTACTGATCCAACGGTGAAACTCGCCCACCTCGCCGACCTCCACCTCGGGTTCCGCCAGTACGACCGGCAGACGCCGCGGGGCGGGAATCAGCGCGAGGCGGACGTCGCCGACGCGTTCCGCCGGGCGGTCGACGACCTGCTGGAGCAGCGTCCCGACCTGATCCTCGTCGCCGGCGACGTGTTCCACTCCGTTCGGCCGACCAACCCGGCCATCCTGTTCCTGTTTCAGCAGCTGCACCGGCTGCGGACCGGTCTGCCCGACACGCCGGTGGTCATGATCGCCGGGACACACGACACGCCTCGCTCGGTCGAGACGGGCACGATCCTGCGACTGTACGAGGCGCTGGGCGTGGAAGTGGTCGTCGATCAGGCTCGACGCATCACGTTTTCCCAGCTCGACTGCTCGGTGCTCGCCGTTCCTCATCAGGCGCTGATGCAGGCCGAGCGCCCCGCCATGCGGCCGCAGCGCGGCACGACCCTCAACGTGCTGCTGGTGCACGGCGCGCTCCCCGGCGTGGGTGAGCGCCGCGGCACCATGGAGTACGGCGGCGCCCCGCTCCAGCTGGAGGACCTCGCACCGGCGCAGTGGGACTACGTGGCGATGGGGGACTACCACGTCGCGCATCAGGTCGAAGCCAACGCCTGGTACGCGGGCAGCATCGAGTACGTGACCCCCAATCCGTGGGGCCAG
>Ga0209474_10001462_pt1 | contig 23040 bp, 17 predicted proteins | sample GraSoiAngelo_145_FD_185902 | JGI IMG/M metagenome (GOLD analysis project Ga0209474, IMG submission 185902) | Grasslands soil microbial communities from the Angelo Coastal Reserve, California, USA - 14_1009_05_20cm (SPAdes) (version 2) | ecosystem: Environmental > Terrestrial > Soil > Grasslands...
GCGGGCCGCTGCTGGGAGTGGGCGGCCTGCTCGGCGGCGACCACGCTCGAGCAATTTACCTATCGTGAAGAAGAGAGACTCGAGGGGAGCTTGACAACAGCCCGACACATAGAAGACGCCGAGACACGAAGAACGACGCAAGAGACGGCGGCGCGCGACGCGGCCGGCGAAGGCCGTCGCGCGCCTCATTCTCTGCGATCTCTGTGAGCTCTGTGGTTGCTCCTCGTCGTCGGCGCTGCGCTAGAATCGCGGGATGGCCACGAAGACAATCACGGGCGTTCCCCTCGCCGATCAGACGCTCTTCCGGCAGGCGTGCTATATCGACGGCGCGTGGACTTCCGCGTCCGGCGCGGCGATCGAGGTGGACAATCCCGCGACCGGCGAGATCATCGGCTCGGTGCCGAAGCTCGGAGGCGCCGAGACGCGGACCGCGATCGAGGCCGCCGCCCGCGCCTTTCCCGCCTGGAGAAAGAAAACCGGCAAGGAGCGCGCAGCGATCATGCGGCGCTGGTTCGATCTGATGATGGCGAACCAGGCGGACCTCGCGCTCCTGATGACGACCGAGCAGGGCAAGCCGCTCGCCGAATCGCGCGGCGAGGTGGCCTACGCCGCGTCGTTCCTCGAGTGGTTCGGCGAAGAAGCCAAGCGCGTGTACGGCGACACGATCCCCGGCCATCAACCCGACAAGCGGATCGTCGTCACGAAAGAGCCGATCGGCGTCGTTGCCTGCATCACGCCGTGGAATTTTCCACTCGCGATGATCACGCGCAAGGCGGGCCCGGCGATTGCCGCCGGATGCACCGTCGTGCTCAAGCCGGCGTCGCAGACGCCATTCTCCGCGCTCGCGCTCGCCGAGCTCGCCGAGCGCGCGGGCGTGCCCAGGGGCGTCTTCAACGTCGTCACCGGTTCGGCGACCGACATCGGCGCCGAGCTCACGAGCAACCCCGTCGTCCGCAAACTCTCGTTCACCGGATCGACCGGGACGGGCAAGCTGCTGATGGCGCAGTGCGCGTCGACGGTGAAGAAGCTGTCGCTCGAGCTCGGCGGCAACGCGCCGTTCATCGTCTTCGACGATGCGGACCTCGATGCGGCGGTCGAGGGCGCGATCCTGTCGAAGTACCGCAACACGGGGCAGACCTGCGTCTGCGCGAACCGCCTCCTCGTCCAGGATTCGGTCTACGACGCGTTCGCGACAAAGCTTGCCGGCGCCGTGAAGAAGCTCACGCCGGGCCGCGGCACCGAGAGCGGCGCGACGCAGGGTCCGCTCATCGACGACAAGGCGGTCGAGAAAGTCGAGAGCCATATCGCCGACGCGACGTCGAAGGGCGCGAAGGTGCTCGCCGGCGGCGCGCGCCATGCGCTCGGTGGCCGCTTCTTCGAGCCGACAATTCTCACCGGCGTGACGCCCGCGATGGCCGTCGCGCGCGAGGAAACCTTCGGGCCGGTGGCGCCGCTCTTCCGCTTCCGCGACGAGGCGGAGGCCATCGCGCTCGCCAACGACACCGAGTTCGGCCTCGCCGCGTACTTCTACGGCCGCGACATCGCGCGCATCTGGCGCGTCGCCGAAGCGCTCGAGTACGGCATCATCGGGATCAACACCGGCCTCATCTCGACCGAAGTCGCGCCGTTTGGCGGCGTAAAGGAATCGGGGCTCGGCCGCGAGGGATCGAAGTACGGGCTCGAGGAATTTCTCGAGATCAAGTACCTCTGCCTCGGCGGGATCTTCTGAGCAATCGCTGTCGAGATCGCTGAAGCGTCGGTCAATTACTTCAACACGCGCAAGAGTCATTCGTCCGCACACGATTGCGCGCGCGCGCGAATCGCGCGACGCGCGGCTCATCTGTTTACGTTTCCTTCCTCGCACCTACGAAGTTTTGGACTGAACGAATTCGGCTGGGGCAGAACCCTTGAGAATGCGCGCGTTCACGCGGCACGGGTGCTGCACAATGGCGACAGACCCGTTTTTTTCGCACGTATTCGTTGTGAAATTTTAGGAGGGATGTTAGGCATGCGCACGTTTGCACGCATCGTGTTGGGCGCAGCACTCCTGATGCTGCCGGTCGCGGCATTCGCGCAGACCAGCGCGGTCGCCGGCACCGTCAAGGACACGTCCGGCGCAGTACTCCCGGGCGCCACCGTCGAGGCCGCGAGCCCGGCGCTCATCGAGCGAGTCCGCTCGGCCGTCACCGACGGCAACGGACAGTACAAGATCGAAGCGCTGCGCCCCGGCACCTACACCGTCACCTTCACGCTGCCCGGCTTCAGCGTCGTGAAGCGCGAGGGCATCGAGCTCACATCCGACTTCACCGCGACGATCAACGCCGACATGAAGGTCGGCGCGCTCGAGGAGACGATCACCGTCTCGGCCGAATCGCCGGTCGTCGACGTCCAGAACATCACGACGCGCACGGTGATGACGCGCGACGTGCTCGACTCGATTCCGACCGGACGCAACATCCAGGCGATCGGCATCATGATCCCCGGCACCGCGATCTCGGTCGGCGGCGGCGGTGCGCTGTCGCGCGACGTCGGCGGCTCGGGCAACCTGCAGCAGTCGCCGCTGCAGTACCGCGGATCGTCGGACACGGTGCAGACCGTCGAAGGCATGCGCCTGAACAACCTGTGCGCGAACGGCGCGTACAGCGGCGTCTACTGGAACGATCAGAGCTTCCAGGAGATCAGCTACGTGACCGGCGCCGACTCGGCGGAGATGGGCCAGGGCGGCATGCGCGTCAACATGGTGCCCAAGGACGGCGGCAACTCGTTCCACGGCGTCGTCTTCGGCAACTACGCGCCGAAGAACTGGGCGTCGGACAACTGCAACTCGCCGGGCATCGGCCAGCCGTGCACGCGGAACGAGCTCGGCGGCGATCTCACGTTCAACCCGAACAACAAGCTCACGAACGTCAGCGTCCTCGACAAGATCTGGGACGTCAACCCGGGCTTCGGCGGCCCGATCGCGCAGGACCGCGTCTGGTTCTACGCGACCTACCGCTACTGGGGCGTGAACAAGACGACGCCGAACAGCTTCTTCGACGCGGATCCGTCGCCGTACCGCTACGTCCCCGACCTCACGCGGCAGGGGATCGACGACGGTCACATCCGCAGCATCGCGGGGCGCGTCTCGGCGCAGATCACCGGCAAGGACAAGCTGTCGTATTACCACGACGAGCAGGACAAGGTGCGCGGCCACTGGGGCATCGCGGCGAACATTCCGCCCGATGCGTCGGCCATCCAGGCGACGCCGACGAGCTTCGTCTCGGTGTCGAAGTGGACGCGCACGCATACGAACAAGCTGCTGTTCGACGCCGGCTTCGCGGTCTACGACCAGGAGTATCAGGAGAACTACCAGCCTGACGTCTTCGCCGGCGCGCAGCCGCTCGTCACGCTCGTCGATCAGTCGACGAACGTGAATTCGGCGGCGTGGAACAACCCGGCGGATCATTTTTCGAAGCTCTTCACCGAGCAGTTCGCGGCGACCTACGTCACCGGCTCGCACTCGCTGCGCCTCGGCGCGACGATCAGCCAGGCGAAGTGGCGCCTCCAGCAGCAGTACACACGCGACATCCAGCCGGTCACCTACAACGGCCTGCTGGCGAACGGCAACCTGAACCCGGTGAGCGTCACGCTGCGGATCCCGACCGATCGCCGCAACTCGATCAAGAACGACAGCGGCGTGTTCGTCCAGGACAAGTGGACGATCAGCCGCGCGACGATCAACGCCGGCCTGCGCTGGGACTGGTTCATGAGCGCCGTCGATCCCGAGACGCTGCCCGCCGGCACGTTCAATCAGGCGATCTCGTACGGCGCGTGCCCGGACGGCAAGAACAACCTCAACGCGAACTGCGTGGGCCGCGTCACGAACTGGAAGGACCTGAACCCGCGGCTGGGGATCTCCTACGACCTGTCCGGCGACGGCAGGACCGCGGTGAAGGCGAGCGTCGCGCGCTACGTCAACGGCGTCGGGCTCGCGGGCGGCGGCATCACGGACAACAACAACCCCGAGACGACCGTCGGCCTCAGCGACGTGCGGCCCTGGCGCGACCTCGACGGTAACGGCTCGCCGTTCGACGCCAACGGCAACCTGCAGCCCGGCGAGCTTTCGCCGTCGGCAGCGACGCCGAACTTCGGGCGCAACGTCGCATCGACGACGCTGACCGATCCGAAGGTGCTCGAGGGCTGGTTCGCGCGCGCCTACAACCTCGAATACACCGTGAGCGCGCAGCACGAGCTCGCGCCGCGCGTGTCGATCTCGGGCGGCTGGTACCGGCGGCAGTTCGGCAACCAGACGGTCACCGTCGATCAGCGGTACGATCGCAGCAGCTACGACGGGCCGTTCTGCCTTACGGCGCCGAGCGATCCGAACCTGCCCGGCGGCGGCGGTTATCAGGTCTGCGGACTCTACGATCTGAAGCCGGCGCTGCTCAGCCTGCCGCCGAGCAGCCTGCTCACGTTCTCGAGGAACTACGGCGGCGAGACGAACATCTACCAGGGGTACGACCTGTCGCTGATCGCGCGCTTCAAGCAGGGCGCGTTCCTGCAGGCGGGCATCAGCGCGACGCGGCGAGTGTTCGACGAGTGCAACCTCGTCGACGCGGGCATCAAGTCGGTGATCCTGGACGGCACCGCGGCCGCCATCGGCGTCGGCACGGCGAACGCGGCGACCGAGCTCACGGAGATTTATCCCGACGGCACGAAGGCGTGCCATCAGGAGTATCCGTACCGCCCCGACGCGAAGCTCCTCGGCTCGTACACGCTGCCGCTGGACATCCAGTTGAGCGGCACCTATCAGTTCACGCGCGGCGTCCAGACCGGCGGCGCGGGCCCGGCGATTCTGGCGACGTGGACGGCCCCGGCGGCGACGGTGACGCAGGCGCTCGGCCGTCCGCTCTCGGCGGGCCGTCCGTCGGGCGAGATCGTCAGCCTGATCGAGCCCGGCACGCAGTACGGGCAGTTCAACCTGAATCAGGTGGACCTGCGCGCGTCGAAGCGGTTCAAGTTCGGGCAGTACCGCTTCCGCATCGACTTCGACGCGTACAACGTGCTGAACAGCAACTGGCCGTTCACCGTGACCAACACCTTCTCGACGCTGGCGAGCAGCCAGTGGCTGCGGCCGACCAACGTCCTGCAGTCGCGGTTCTTCAAGCTGGGGGCGCAGTTCGACTTCTGAAACCGAACCGTGCCAAGGGTGCAGAGGTAGACAGAGGGCGCAGAGAAGACAGACGTCTGCGAGGTTCTGCGGTCGCTGCGTTGATCGTCGTCACTCGGGCGGTGGGCTATGGCCTGCCGCCCTCTTTTCTTTCCGGTAAACTGATCCAACCGTGACAGCGTGCCTCGTCCTGGCGCTGGCGTTCAGCGTCGTCGACGTCGCCGAGCGTCCCGTGCCGCTGCGCACCGGCATCGGCGCCGCGCACGACGTCGTCTCGACGACGAAGAAAGAGGCGCAGGCGTTCTACGATCAGGGGCTCGCGTATCTGCACTCGTACGTCTGGATCGAAGCGGCGCGATCGTTCAGCCAGGCGCTGCGAATCGATCCAGCGCTCGCGATCGCGCACGCCGAGCTGTCGATCGCGTACACGGAGCTGAACGCGCCGGAGAAGGCGCGCGCCGCGCTCGATCGCGCGCGGACGCTCCCGGCGGGCGAACACGACAAGACACATATCGAGCTCCGCGCGCTGCAGGCCTCGGCCGAAGCGGCGCCGCGCGATGCGGCGAAGCTCGCCGCGTATCGCGCCGCCCTCGACGCGGCGCTCGCGGCGCTGCCGCAGGACGAAGAGCTGTGGCTGCAGCGCGGCCACGCGGAATCGTCCGATCCGGCCGAGCGCGGGCAGGGGAGCACGGCGGCGGCGGCCCGCTTCTACGAGCGGGCGCTGACGCTGGCGCCGGGGCACTTCGCCGGGCACCACTACCTCGCGCACGCCTACGAGAACAGCGGCGCGATCGCGCAGGCGCTCGCCGAAAGCGCCACCTATGCGAAGATGGCGCCCGGCGTGCCGCACGCGCGGCACATGCACGGGCACAACCTGCGGCGCACCGGACGGATTGACGAGGCCATCGCGGAGTTCAGCGCGGCCGACGCGCTGGAGTCGGCGTATCTCGAGGCGGAGCGGATCCCGGTCGAGTACGACTGGCACTATCAGCACAACCTCGATCTGCTCGCGGCGTCGTATCAGTACGTCGGCCGCATGAAGAAGGCCGAGGAGCTGCTGCGCCGATCGTTCGACATCAGGTCGCCGCTGGTGGTGCAGGAGTTCAACACGCGCGCGTGGCCGCTGTTCCTCGTCGCGCGCGGACGCGCGCAGGAGGCGCTCGAGGCGGCGGCCGCGATGGCGTCGCATCGATCGCCGGTCGTGAGCGCGGCCGGCCACGTCGCCGCGGGCGAGGCGCAGCTCGCGCTCGGCCGGTACCAGGCCGCGGCCGACGAGGCGAACGCGGCGCTGCGCGAGGTTCGCGGCGCCGAAGCCGGCGGGCTCGTCGCCGCGCCGCTGCAGGCGCTGCAGGCCGAGTTCTTCCTGCGCACGGGGCAGCGCGACAAGGGGCGCTCGATGCTGCGCGAGGTCGCGAAGAAGGCGCGCGCGGCGCCGGGGCCCGACGCGTGGACGCAGGCGCTCTTCACGCTCGAGGCGATCGCGAAGGCGGCGCGCGAGGTCGGCGACTGGGAGCTCGCCGCATGGACGGCTGACGAGATGCGCGATCACGATCCGCATTACGCCGGCACGCACTACGCGCTGATGCTCGTCGCCGAGCACAACGGGGACGCGCAGACGGCGCGCAGCGAGCGGGCGCTGTTCGAGCAGTACTGGAAGGACGCCGATCGGGATCTGCCGGAGCTGAAGAAACGGTAGCGCAGCCCTTCAGGGCTGCCCCGGCGGCCGTTGGCAGGCCTGAAGGCCTGCGCTACCGGCGGGAATCGATAACGCGAGGGGAGCCAGACATGAGATCACGCGCTACGCGTTGGACGATGATCGCGGCGGCCGCGATGCTGGCGGCGGCGCCGGCAGCCGCCGGACAGGCGTCGAAGGTGGACGTCACCGGCAAGTGGGCGTTCGCCGTCGAGACGTCGGCGGGCTCGGGAACGCCGACGATCACGCTGAAGCAGGACGGCGAAAAGCTGACCGGCCATTACTCGGGTCAGCTCGGCGAGGCCGATCTCGCCGGCAGCGTCAAGGGGCAGGACGTCAGCTTCAAGTTCACCGTGGACGTCCAGGGCAACGTCCTCGAGTGCACCTACACCGGCACCGCCGAGAACAAGGACGCCATGAAGGGGAAGGTCTCGATAGCCGGCCTCGGCGACGGGACGTTCACGGCCAAGAAACAATGACGACGAGCGGGATTCGGGATTCGGGATTGGGGAGACGCGCGTCTCGCGCGGCGCTGCGCACCATCGCCGCGGTGGCGGCCGGTTGCGCGATCGCGCATGGCGTCGCGGCCGCTGCGCAGACGCCCGACGCCGAAGCGCTCTACAAAGCGAACTGCGCGAGCTGCCACGATCAGCCGCAGGGCCGTACGCCGTCGCGCGAGGCGCTGAAGGACCGCACGCCGGAGGCGGTCCTGATCGCGATGACGAGCGGCAGCATGGCGCTTCAGGCGATCAATCTCTCGGCCGTCGATCGGCGCGCGCTCGCCGTGCATCTGACGGGCAAGCCGTTCAGCGGGCCGGAAGGCACGCCGAACGCCGGCCTCTGCCAGGCGAAGCCGGGACCGATCGGCAGCTTCGGCGGGAAGTCGTCGTGGAACGGATGGGGCGTCGACGCGAGCAACAGCCGCTATCAACCGAAGCCCGGGCTCACGGCCGCCGATGTGCCGAACCTGAAGCTCAAATGGGCGTTCGGATTTCCGGGCGGCACGCAGGCGTACGGCAATCCATCGATCGTCGCCGGCCGCGTGTTCGTCGGCAGCGACAGCGGCACGCTCTACGCGCTCGACGCGGACACCGGCTGCACCTACTGGGCGTTCAAGGCGGAGGGCGGCATCCGATCGGCGCCAACCGTTGCGCGCGTCGGCGGGAAGGATGCGGTGTTTGTCGGCGACCTCAAGGCCAACGTCTACGCGCTCGACGTCGTCTCCGGCCAGCCGATCTGGAAGAAGAAGATGGACGAGCACAAGTTCGCGCGCGTGACCGGCGCGCCGACGCTCGCCAACGGTCGGCTCTACGTGCCGGTGTCGTCGATCGAAGAAGCGCCCGCCGCGCAGCCGACCTACGAGTGCTGCACCTTCCGCGGCAGCGTCGTCGCGCTCGACGCGGCCACGGGCAGCCAGATCTGGAAGAGCTACACGATGACGGAAACGCCGCAGCAGGTCGGCAAGAACGCGCAGGGCACCGCGCTGTACGCGCCGGCCGGCGCCGCGGTGTGGAGCGCGCCGACGATCGACGAGCGCAAGGGCGTGCTGTACATCGGTACCGGCAACTCGTACACCGGTCCCGCGGTGAAGACCAGCGACTCGGTGATCGCGATGGATCTGAAGACGGGGAAGATCGTCTGGTGGAACCAGGCGACCTCCGCCGACGCATTCCTCGTGGGCTGCCGTCCCGGCGGCACCAACGAGAACTGCCCGAAGGATCTCGGGCCCGATTTCGATTTCGGCAACGCGCCAATCCTGCGGACGCTCGGCGGCGGGAAGCGCGTGCTCGTGATCGGGCAGAAGTCGGGCACCGTGTGGGGGCTCGATCCCGACAACGAGGGGAAGACCATCTGGAAGTTCCAGGCGGGCAAGGGTGGAGCGCTCGGCGGCGTCGAATGGGGATCGGCCGCCGACGATCAGGCCGCATACGTGCCGGTGTCGGACGTGCTCGCGGCGCCGGGCGACGCGGGCGGCCTGTTCGCGCTGAAGCTCGGGACGGGCGAGCCGCTGTGGCACACGCCGGCGCCGAAGCTCGAATGCAACACCGGCCGCGGCTGCACCGGCGCGCAGTCGGCGCCGGCGTCGGTGATTCCCGGCGTCGTGTTCTCGGGCTCGGTCGACGGCCACCTGCGCGCGTACTCGACGAAGGACGGATCGATTCTCTGGGACTTCAACACCGTGCGCGACTACGAGACGGTGAACAAGGTGCCGGCGAAGGGCGGATCGATCGACGGCGCGGGTCCGGCGATCGCGGATGGGATCGTCGTCACCAACTCGGGGTACTCGTTGTGGCGCGGCATCGCGGGCAACGTGCTGCTCGCGTTCTCGGCGAAGTGACGCGGTGCCCGAGGCGAGGCTGCGGGTCGACGAGGTGATGGGGGAGATCGAGCGCGACGTCCGGACGCGCCTGCGGCGCCATCTGATCAAGCGCGGCGGCGCCGCGGAGTACGAGGACGAAGCGCTGTTCGACGCGGTCCACGCCGTGCTGGCGCGCGCCGTCGACGAGCGGAACCTCGACGCGACGCTGCTCCCAGAGCTCCTCGACAGCGACGTCGACTGGCGGCTGAAGACCCATCTCGAGCTCTCGACGCATCGGCCGGCGCTCGGGCGCGCGATCCTGCTCGCCAAGCGCCGCGTCCTGCTGCCGCTCACGCGCTGGCTCTTCGAGTACAGCCAGGAGAACTTCCGCCGCCAGGATCGCCTGAACCGCGTGCTGTTCGCCTGCATCGAGGAGCTTGCGCTCGAGAACGCGCGGCTGCGCCGCGCGCTCGCCGCGCGCGCCGACGCGCCGTAGCGGGCATGGCGCGCGACGAAGCCACGAAAACACGAAGAACACGAAGACACGAAGACGGCGTGACGCGAAGAGACGGTGCGCGCGACGGCCCGCGAAGCGGGCCTGCGCAACGGAAAGAACGCTGCAAACGCAAACGATGCATCCGGTCCGTTTGTGTTTGCAGCGTTCTTCCCGTTGCGTCGAGCGGCCGGCTGCGCCGGCCGCGTCGCGCGCGCTGTTCTGCGGGCTCCGCGTGCTCTGCGGTTAACCGTCGTCCGCGCGCGCGGGCGGAGCGCCGCGTGTGAAGCTCGCGTGCGTCGTGCATCGGTTCGGCGCCGACATCGCCGGTGGATCCGAGGGGCACTGCCGGCTCGTCGCGCAGCATCTCGCGCCGGCGCACGACGTCACGATCGTCACCACCTGCGCGAAGGATCACATCACCTGGCGGAATCACTATCCCGCCGGCGAATCGCGCGACGGCGCGCTGCGTGTCCTGCGGTTCCCCGTCGTGCGGGAGCGCAGCATGCAGCGCTTCATGGACATCGGCGACCGCGTGTTCGCCGAGGGCGCGACGCCCGACGACGAGCGCCAGTGGTTTCGCGAGAACGGGCCCGATGCGCCGGCGCTCCTCGCGTACCTCGCCGAGCACGGCCGCGAGTACGATCGCGTGCTCTTCTGGGCCTACCGGTACGCGAATACCTATTTCGGGCTGCCGCTGGTCGCCGATCGCGCGCTGCTCGTGCCGACGGCGGAGGAGGATCCGCTCATTCACGTCGACGCGGTAGGCGGCTTGTTTGCGCTGCCGCGCGCCTTTCTGTTTCTCACGCCGGAAGAAGAAGCGCTCGTCTGCGCGCGCGCGCGCGCGCGGCGGCCGTCGGCAATCGTCGGCTGCGGCCTCGACCCGGCGGCGCGGCGTCCCGATCGCCGGGCGCTCGACTCGCGCGGCATCCGCGATCGCTACCTGCTCTATCTCGGACGGATCGATCCGAACAAGGGGTGCGGCACGCTCCTGCGCCACTTCCTCCGATACGCCGAGCACCGCGGCGACGTGCCGCTCGTGATGGCGGGGCCCGCCTCGATGCCGATTCCCGATCACCCGCTCGTGCGGCCGCTCGGCTTCGTGGACGACGCGCTGCGGGATACGCTGCTGGCGCACGCGGCGGCGCTCGTGATGCCGTCGCCGTTCGAGAGCCTCAGCATGGTGCTGCTCGAGGCGTGGAACCTCGCCGTGCCGGCGCTCGTGAACGCGCGCTGCAAGGTGCTGCGCGGCCAGGTCGAGCGCGCGGACGGCGGACTCTACTACGGCAACGCCGTCGAGTTCGCCGCGGCGCTCGACTACCTGCTCGATCGTCCCGACGACGCGCGCCAGCTCGGACGCCAGGGCCTCGCCTACGTGGATCGCGAGTACCGCTGGCCGACGGTGATGAGCAAGATCGAAGCAGTGCTGCGCGCGCCGCTCGACTGACGGCGTTCTGATAGCATACGGCGATCTAACTCTGTGCGGGAGGTTCGATGGCTGGCCGATTCTTCGCACTCATCCTCGCTGCCGGGTTCTCGGCGTCGTCGCTCCTCGCCGCGCAGAACGCATCGAAGATGCCGCCGGACCTGGAGGGCGTCTGGAACTTCTCCACGCTGACGCCATTCGAGCGGCCGGCGGAGTTCGCCGGGCGCGAGACCCTCACCGACGCTGAAGCGAAGGCGTTCGAGGAGCGCACGATCGCGCGCAACAACCGCGACAACCGCGAGCAGTCGGCCGACGCCGACGTCGCCGGCGCGTACAACGAGTTCTGGTGGGATCGCGGCATTCATGCGGCGCGGGTCCACGGCAAGGTGCGCACCTCGCTGATCGTCGATCCGCCGGACGGCCGCATCCCGCCGCTCACCGCCGACGGCCAGGCGCGCGCGGCCGCGCGCGCGGAGGCGCGGCGCCTCCACCCGGCCGACGGCCCCGAGGATCGATCGCTCGGGGAGCGCTGCCTGCTCTTCAACGCGGGCCCGCCGATGCTCTCGGGGCCCTACAACAACTACGTGCAGATCCTGCAGACGCGCGATCACGTCGTCATCCACAACGAGATGATCCACGACGCGCGCGTCGTGCCGCTCGATGGCCGCCCGCACGTGCCGCCGTCGATCCGCCTGCTGCTCGGCGACTCCCGCGGCCGATGGGAAGGCGACGCACTCGTCGTCGAGACGACGAACTTCACGAACAAGACCACCGTGCGCGGATCCGGCGAGCGCCTGCGCCTCGTCGAGCGGTTCACGCGAACCGGCCCCAGGACGCTGCTCTACGAGTTCACCGTGGACGATCCCGCGTCGTTCACGAAGCCGTGGTCCGCCGCGCTGCCGATGACGAAGACCGACGATCGGCTGTACGAGTACGCGTGCCACGAGGGGAATTACGCGATGACCGGGATCCTCCGCGGTTCGCGGGCCGGCGAGCAGCAACGATAAACGGACGACGTCGTACGTCGTCCGCTACGGCACGCGTTCGAGGGTGAGGCGGCGCGTGAGCGTTTCTGTGCCGCCGCGCAGAGTGTTCGGCGCGGGGCCGAAGATCAGTTTGCCGTTCTCGAATCGATAGAAGCGCTTCTGCTCCGTGCCGACGTAGTCGGGCCGCCAGGCGGCGTCGACTTTCAGCGTGACGCTGCCGGCCGCGGCGTCGACGACGCACGGCCCCGAGTAGGCGATGTAGGTGCTGGTCAGCGCGGTCTTCATCTGGTCGGTCGGCGGCGCGCCGCCCGCGGCGAACGACGGCGTGTCGGTCGACATGATCTGCACGTAGCACGCGCCGCGATCGACGACGATCGATCCAGCCGGATGCGCGCCCCATGGCAGGCGCGCCACACTCCCGTCGGCGCGCAGATCTTCGGCCGCAATCAACTTCCATCGACCGTCCAGCGCGGGCGCGGCCGGCGCCACGGCAGCGGCCGGAGGAGCGGTCTCGGGGGGCGCAGACGCGGGCGCCGCGCGGCGGCCGTAGTTCGGACGATAGTGCTGATGGCAGCTCGTGCACGAGGTGTAGAGCTGATCGTTCACCGCCTCGAGCGCGGCGACGTCCCTGGCGCGCGCCGCGCGAAACGCCGCGCGTCCGGCGTCGAGCATCAGCTTCGCGTCCGCCATCCAGCGATCCTGGTCGCGCGCGCGTCCGGGCATCATGAGCAGGTTCGCCGACTCGGCGACAGCGAGCGCCTTGCCCTGCAGCTCGCCCCACTCGGCCTCGCTGGCGGGCGTGCGCGTCGTGATGTAGAAGATCGCGTCCGATGACGGATAGATGATCTTCACCATGAGATCGCTCATGGTGCCGATCGGCTGCGCCGCGGTCTGGCCGAAGGCCGGCACAGCCGCGAGCAGCACGAGCCCGGCGAGTCGCATGCCTGTGCGCATGCCCGTATAATACGCGGACCCCATGTCTCTGTTGCCGTCCGTTCAGTGGCTGGCGGCCACGCCGGGCAGTATCACTCTGCGCGAGTCCTGGTACGCGTATCCGCTCGTGGAGTCGGCGCACGTGCTCACCCTGTGCGTATTTGTCGGGCTTGCGGTGATGTGGGACCTTCGGCTCCTGGGCATCACGCTCACGAGCGTGCCGTGCTCCGAGTTCAAGCGCCGGCTCGGCCCGTGGATCAAGGGCGGGTTCGTCGTGATGATGACGACCGGCGTGCTGCTGTTCTACGCGACGCCGGTCCGTTCGTATCAGAGCCTGTGGTTCCGGATGAAAGCCGCGACGATCGTGCTCGCCGGCCTCAACGCGTTCGTGTTTCACCGCGGGATCGACCGGACAATCGAACAGTGGGACCGCGATCCGGTTCCGCCACGCGCCGCGCGCCTCGCCGGCGCTCGATCGCTCGTCTTCTGGACGGTCGTCGTCGTGAGCGGCCGCATGATCGCCTACAACTGGTTCGACTGTGACAAGCAGCCGCACTCTCGCATCGTCAACACGCTGGCTGGGTGCATCGTCCCGGACGAAGGAGCGCAGTAGATGAACCTGCTGTCGTTCTGTCAGTGGGTGTCGGAGACGCCGGTCGGCCAGGCGATGAGCCGGTCGTCGTGGGCGTTTGCGGCGATCGAGTCGGTGCACCTGCTCGGGCTCGCGGTGATCGGCGGCGCCGTGCTCATGCTCGACCTGCGGCTGCTCGGCCTCGGCCTTCGCGATCAGCCGATCGACCGGGTGGCGCGCGAGGCGCATCCGTGGCTCGTGTCGAGCCTCCTCGTGATGCTCGTCACCGGCGTGCTGCTGTTCTCCTCCGAGCCGATCAAGTGCTACCAGAGCACGGCGTTCTGGGTGAAGATGTCGTCGCTTCTGCTCGCGATGATCTTCGCGTTCACCGTGCGAACGAAAGTCGCGCTGGCGGGCGAAGGGCGTGTGAAGCCCGTGTGGCTGAAGGTCGTGGCCGTCGTCTCGCTGACGCTCTGGTTCGGCGTGGGCGCTGGCGGACGCTGGATTGGGTTCTCTGCGTAGAGAGAGTCGACGAAGAAGGAGACACCATGCAGATCGGATCGAGGCGAATGAGGCTCGTTGTTGCTGGAGCGACGATCGCGTGGCTGATCGGCGTTGCGTTGGTCAGAGGTGGCACGGGGACGTCCGCGCGCGCGGCGACGGCTTCGGCCACTCCTTCGCATACGACCGCAGAGCAGCTCGCGGGTTTCTCGCCCGCGTGCGGCCTTCCGGGGTACGTGCAGGCAGGAGCGCAGTCGGTATCGCCGAAGCGGCAGCTGTCGGACGAGGCCTTCAAGAACGTCCAGCTGCTCAAAGGCATTCCGGTGGATGAGTTCATGGGCGCGATGGGGCTGTTCTCCGCCGCTACGAGCATGTGCTGCCTGGAGTGTCATGCGCCGGACTGGGCCTTCGACACGCCGAGAAAAATCACGGCGCGCAAGATGATTCAGATGGTGAACACCATCAATCAAACGAACTTCTCGGGGCGGAAGGTCGTCAGCTGCTGGACCTGCCATCGCCAGAGCGATCGTCCCCAGGTCACGCCGACGCTCGATGTGGTGTACGGCGAACCGATCTACTGGGCGCCCGATGATTTGTTCCAGCAGGCTCGCGGCGCGCCCGCTCCCGACAAGGTTCTCGACAAGTACATTCAGGCGGTCGGCGGTGCCGAGCGCCTGGCGAAGCTCACGAGCTTCGTCGGCAAGGGGTCGGCCACCCTGTTCGGCGGAGGTTTCAAGAGCGCGGTCGAACTCTACGTGAAATCTCCGAATCAGCGCACCACGATCATCCACCAGGATCTGGGCAACAAGACGATGACGTTCGACGGCCACAACGGCTGGCTCGCGTCCGCGGTGACGCCGGTACCCGTGCTGGAGTTGACTGGAGGGGAGCTGGACGGAGCCAGGCTGGACGCAGAGTTGTCGATTCCCGGCCGAGTCAAGCAGGTCCTGAGCCAGTGGCGTGCGGCGTTGCCCCGTGAGATCGCCGGTCGCCCGGTCAACGTGCTTCAGGGAACCGGCACCGGAGGATTGACCGCGACGCTGTACTTCGACGAGCAGTCCGGCCTGCTGACGCGCGTCGTGCGCTACGCCAACTCGGCGATGGGCCGGGTGCCGACCCAGATCGACTTCGAAGATTATAGGGACGTTGCCGGAGTCAAGGTGCCGTTCAAGTGGGCCTTTGCGTGGGTGTCGGGTCGCGATGTCGTCGAGCTGACCGAGGTGCAGCCGAACGTCGCGATTGAAGCGGCGAGGTTCGCCAAACCGGCTCCGGCGGTAGCCCCGCGCTAGGGCGCGGCCTCGGGGCCGTCGGGCCTGCGCCCGGGGATCGCGCGCCGGCTCACTGCGGCTTCGTCTTTTCGATCTCGCGCAGGCGCGCGCCACGCAGGATGTCGCCTAGCGCGGGCAGCGCTCGCCGAGCGGCCGTCGCTCGGGATCGTCGTAGGCGCCCGGCGCCTCGAAGCCGGGATCGTTCTCCTGCGCATCGGACGAGGGCCGCGCGACGCGCCGTATTGCGGGTTGCGGATTGCGGATTGCGGATTTATTGCGGAATGCGGACTGCGGATGGCGGATTACTGCGGATTGAATCCGCGATCGGCAATCCGCGATCGCCAATCAATCCGCAATCCAATCAATCCGCAATCCAATCAATCCGCAATCCGCAATCCGCAATCCGCAGTCCGCAGTCCGCATTGTTCATCGTCCACCTCGTCCGCGTTGACCCGGCTTGGGCGTCTCGTTCGGATCGGAGCCGTCGGTCGGCGCGCCGGTGCCCGACGACCCGAGGAACAGCTTGCGGCCGTCCGGATACGTCACGTTCCGGCCGTTCGCGCGCAGCAGCGTATGATCGCGCGCCTGATAGCCGTCGATCACGAGGACCGTGCCCGGCTTGAGCGACTCGCGCGTGATGCCGCGGCGCAGCAGCGTGTTCGGCGTGCCGCCCTCGACCATCCAATCCTTCTTCGTGCCGTCCGGATCCGTCACCTCGATGTGGATCCACGCGTGCGGGTTCACCCATTCGACCTTCGTCACCGGGCCCTTGAGCAGGACCGGCTTGTTCGGGTCGAACTCGCCGCCGAACGCATGGTGACCGATGACCGGGACGCTTGCGAGCAGGAGACCGACAGCCGACAGAACGATTCTTTTCATGACGTGCACCTCAGTTGCCCCCCGTCTTCTTCTTCGCGTCGTCCGCTTCCTTCAGGCGCGCTCCGCGCAGGATGTTCCCCATCGCGTAGTTGCCCTCGTGGCAGGCGTATTCATAGAGTAACTCATCGGTGGCCGGCCAGGTGTATTCTCCTGTCCACGGCCGCGTCCACGTCGCCGGGTCCTCAACCGTAAAGCGATAGAGCACGCTTTTCGCGTCCACGCGCGTGAAGCGCTCGACCATGTGCAGGTTCTGCGTCGAGCCGCGGAAGCGCGTCTTGTCGGTGAAGTTCGTCGTGTCGACGACGAGCGTGTCGCCGTCCCAGCGCCCCACCGAATCGCCCATCCACTTGCGCACGGCGGGCGGCAGGTGCTCCGCGTTCATGCGGACGACGCGCGCGTCGTGCACCATCTCGGTGAGGATGACGATCGAATCCGGCGTCTGCACGATCTGGTGCAGGTTGTTGTAGAAGTAGTTCGGCAGCACCGGCGGGCCGGACGTCGATCCGAATCCCATCAGGCAGCGCTCGCCGAGCGGCCGGCGCTCCGGATCGTCGTACGCGCCGTTGCCCTCGAAGCCGGGATCGTCCTCGCGCGCTGTCTGATCGGACGTCGGACGATTGACGTTGCGCGCGACGCGCTGCCGCGCGTCCGGCGTCATCTGCGGCACGCGGCCGTCGGGCGGATCGATCAGGAGCGAGGCGCGCTTGCGCCCGTCGACGACCGTGTACTGCGAGCCGGCGTCGATCCAGAAGCTGTTGTAGCCGCCGACGTTGCCGGCGGGGCCGGCGGATCCGTCGCCGCCGACCGGCGGCGCGGGCCGATCGCCCTTGAGCGGCGCGTCGCCCGACACCTTGCGCGCCAGCGCCTGCCGCTCGCCTTTCTTCGCGTCCTCGTCGGTGAGCACGAGCGGCGATCCGGCCGCGCGCTCGACAGGCGTCAGCATCGCGAGATCGTAGGTGCCCTGCAGATCGGGGTGGCCGTCCTTGGTCCGCGGAATCGACGACTTCGACTGCGCCGCGAGGGACGCGGCCGCGAACGATGCGACGATCGCCGCCGCCACGAACCGGTACTTCTTGTCCAACCTTGACTCCTGCCGGCTAGCCCCTGGCCCCCAGCCCCTACTCCCGCGACAGCGGCTTCTTGCGATACGCGCCGTACAACAACTCCTCGACGAACTCGACGCACTTGAAGTCCATCAACTGCGCGTTCTTCTCGAGCCGGCGGTAGAGCGGCATGCTGATCTTCCACGGCCGCGTGAAGGTCTCCGGATCGGTGATCGTCGCCTCGTAGCTCAACACGTCGGCCCCCGTCCGCGTCCAGCGCTCGACGACCTTCATTTGATCGCTGTGGAAGTTGCCGGAGCGATCGAACCAGGTGCTGTCGTTGAAGCCGCTCGCCTCGATGACGAACGTCTCGCCCTCCCAGCGTCCCACCGACTGGCCCATCCACGAATCGACCGGCGCCGGCCCCGGATCCTTCAGATAGATGTTTCGGACGGCGCCGGCGTATTGGTATGCGAAGAACACGGCGCTCGGGCTCTGCAGGATCTGGAACGGCTGCGGCATGTAGTTGGCGCGCGGCACGCCGGGGAGGTAGCACTTGACCTCAGGATCGCGGTCGAGCCACTTGTCCAGGTTCTCTTTCCGCTTGGCGAGCGCCTCGGGCTTGTACGGAATCGCGCCGCCCTCGACGATGCCGACGCCAGGCGGCACGGAGCCGACGGCGCCGAGCGCAAGCACCGGCGCCGCCGCCACCGGACCGTAGGGGCCGGGGCGGAGCGCCAACGCGGGGCGCGCCATGTGCATCTCGATGTCGTAGTTGGCTTCGTTGTTCGCCTGCCAGATGCCGTTCAGATCCGGCTTGCCGTCCGCGGTCCGCGGCGCGCGGTAGGCGGCCGGAGCCTGTCCGGCCATCGGCGTCGCCCACGCGCCGGCGAACGCGCCTCCGGCCGCCGCCACGATCGCAATCATCAGACCCTTCACGCTTTTTTCCACCTGAGACGCCCTCCAAGCAGGCGAACATCCTCGCTGTAGTCCCTTGGAAAGTCAACATTTACAGTTGACACTCGTCATGCGCAGCCCGAGTATCGCGCTGCGCGCCGTCATGGCTGATGGCTAAGGGCTGATGGCTAAGGGCTGATGGCTAAAGGGCTGATGGCTAAGGGCTGATGGCTAAGGGCTGATGGCTAAGGGCTGATGGCTAAGGGCTGATGGCTATCGCGAATGGCTGACGGCTGTGGCCCATCGTCCATCGTCCATCGTCCATTGACCATAGCCATCAGCCATCCAGCCATCAGCCATGACGCCGTTCCAGGAGGCGGCATGTATCGAGCATCCGTCGTCGCGGTTGCGTGGGTTCTCGTCGCCGCTCCCGCTCGTGCGCAGGAGCGCGCCAGCATCGTCGGCGTCGTCCAGGACACGTCGGGGGCGGTGCTGCCCGGCGTCACCGTCGAGGCGTCGAGCCCCGCGCTCATCGAGCGCGTCCGCAGCGGCGTCACGGACGGATCGGGACGCTTCGCGATCATCGATCTCCGGCCCGGCACGTACACCGTGACGTTCTCGCTCGCCGGATTCAAAAGTTATAAGCGCGAAGGGATCGTGCTCGAGGGATCGTTCGCCGCGACGGTGAACGGCAGCCTGAGCGTCGGCCAGATCGAAGAGACCGTCACGGTGACCGCCGGCTCGCCGGTCGTCGATCTGCAGAGCACGCAGAACCAGTCGGTAATCAACCGCGACGCGCTCGACGTGCTGCCGGCGGCGCGCACGATGCAGGGCGGCGCGAGCCTCGTGCCGGGCGTCAGCTTCTACAGCCAGGGCTTCACGAGCAACATGTCGATCCACGGATCGCTGCGCGAGGATCAGCATATCTACTTCGACGGGATGAACATCGGGCAGAACCTGACGCAGAACGGCCAGCAGGCCAACGGCGTCGGCGTCAACGAGCTCGCGCAGCAGGAGCTGGTGTACGACGCGGGGTCGCAGTCGGCGGAAGTCGCGGTCGGCGGCGTGCGGATGGACTCGATTCCGCGCGAGGGCGGCAATCAGTTCTCCGGCATCCTGCGCGTCTTCGGCGGCACCGGATCCTGGCAGAACGCCAACATCACCGACGAGCTGCGGCCGTTCATCACGGTCGGCAACGCGCTCGACTACACCTACGACGTGAACGCCGTCTTCGGCGGTCCGATCAAGCAGAACAAGGTGTGGTTCCTCCTCGCGCAGCGCGTATCGCAGACCAACAACCTCATTCCGCTGCCGACGCAGTATTTCCCGCAGGGCGGGCAGGCGGAGTCGGGCGGGCAGGTGGCGCCGCATACGACGGTCCGCCTGACGTGGCAGGCCTCGCCGCGCAACAAGATCGTGTGGGCGTTCTACAAGTCGCAAGGCGGCACGAAGCGCTTCGACGTCGGCTGCACGGCGACGAGCTTCAACAGCGTCTCGTGCATCTCGCCCGAAGCGGCCTACTGGCTGCCGACGCCGCTGCAGTACGCGTCGCAGGTGAAGTGGACGTCGCCGATCACCGGCCGGCTGCTCCTCGAAGTCGGCGAGTCGTTCTCGGTGCCGACCTACAAGTTCAACTACCAGCCTGGCGTCGGACCGCTCGACGTGCAGCATGTGAACGCGAGCACGAGCGTCCGCACGGTCGCCTCGAGCACCGCGCCGCAGGACTACTTCAGCCAGACGTGGAACACCGTCGTGAACCTGTCGTACGTGACCGGCTCGCACAACTTCAAGGCCGGCGTCAACAACTCGAGCGGCTACCAGCGGACGAAGGTGATCCGCAACGGCGACGTCGCGTCGCTCACCTACGTGAACGTCGGCGGCGTGCCGACGCCGAGCACGGTGACGGTCACCAACTCGCCGTACGAGCGGTACGAGAACCTCAACGCGAACCTCGGCGTCTTCGCGCAGGACAAGTGGATGCTGCCGCGGCTCACGCTCACCTACGGCGCGCGCTACGACTACTTCAACGCGTCGACGCCGGAGGAGGCCGATCAGGGCGGCCGCTTCATGACGGCCGCGGCGCAGGCGGCGCGCACGAACATCGCGCCGGTGTCGTGCGTGCCGTGCTGGAACGACTGGTCGGTCCGCTTCGGCGCGTCCTACGATCTGTTCGGCACGGGCAAGACCGCGCTGAAGACGTCGGTGGGCAAGTTCCTCGGGCAGCAGGCGCTCGGCCTTGCATCGTCGGTGAACCCCGGCGGCAACCAGACCGACGCGCGTGCATGGACCGATCTCGATCGCAACGGCACCGTGTTCGACGCGAACGGCAACGTGCAGTTCAACGAGATCGGTCCGTCGCGCAACAACAACTTCGGCATCCCGGGCATCGGCACGACGCAGTTCGATCCGGCGCTGCCGCGGCCGACCAACTGGGAGGAGACCGTCTCGGTCCAGCACGAGCTGATCCCGAACGTGTCAGTGACGGCCGGCTACTACCATCGATCCTTTCAGCACCTGCAGTACACGAAGAACACGCTCGTCGATCCGAACGCCGACTACACGCCGTTCACGATCGCGATTCCGGGGAACGCGAGCCTGCCCGGCGCCGGCGGACAGGCGATCACCATGTACAACCTGAATCCCGCGAAGCTGGGCATCGTCAACAACGTGCAGACGTGGTCCGATCTGAACTCGCGTATCTACAACGGCTTCGAGATGAGCGTGAACGCGCGGTTCGGCCGGCGCGCGTTCGTCTTCGGCGGGATCACGACCGATCGGACGGCGACCAACACCTGCGACGGGCCGGTGGCGACGGCCGCGAACGCCACGCCGTCGAACCCGAACAACTATCGCTTCTGCGACCAGGTGCCGCCGTTCCAGACGCTCTACAAGGCGTCGGGCGCGTACACGTTCCCCGGAGAGGTCAACGTCAGCGCGACGTACCAGGCGCGGCCGGGCATCAGCGTGGGTTCCTTCTACACGTTCAACAGCGCCATCGCCGGCGTGGCGTTGACCGGCGGCGGGAACCTGACGGTCAACGTCGTCGATCCGACGACGCAGTATTACGATTACGTGAAGACGCTGGACGCGCGCATCGCGCGCACGTTCCGCTACGGGCGCACGCGCGTCGAGCCGTTCCTGGAGATCTTCAACCTGCCGAACTTCTCGACGGTGCTGACGGTGAACGAAACGATCGGGCCGAGCTACTACACGCCGGGGATCATCGTCCAGGGACGCCGGCTGCAGCTGGGCGGTCGCGTCGACTGGTAACGCGAAGTTCCCGGTTCGGGCTCGAGACGAAGAGCTCTATGCGCTCTGTGCTCTCTGTGGTTGCTTTCTTCGCGAATGCAGCGTGACGGCGAAGACAGGAATGCGGCGTGACGCAAGAGACATGAATGCAGCGTGACGACGACCAAGCATTGCTCTGCGTGCTCTGCGGTTTCTGCGGTTGCTTCTCCGTGACAGTGGAGGCGATATGAAGACGTCGCTCGCCGTCGCCGGGTACATGATGCTCGCCGCATCGGCATTCGGCGGGACGCCGACCTTCAGCAGGGACGTCGCGCCGATCCTGTACAAGAACTGCGTCGAGTGTCATCGGCCGGCGGCGATGGCGCCGATGTCGCTCCTCACCTACGAGGATGCGCGGCCCTGGGCGCGCGCGATCAAACAGAAAGTCGTCGCGCGCCAGATGCCGCCGTGGGGCGCCGATCCGTCGATCGGCACATTCGCGAACGACATCAGCCTGAAGCAGGCCGACGTCGACACGATCGCCGCGTGGGTGGACGGCGGCGCGCAGGAAGGCAGCCGCGCGGAGCTGCCGCAGCCGCCGCAGTTCGCTGACGGCTGGTCGATCGGAACGCCGGACTATGTGTTCAGGATGCAGAAGCCGTTCACCGTGCCGGCCGACGGCACGGTCCCGTACGTCTACATTACCGTGCCGACCCGCCTGAAAGAGGACATCTGGATCAAGGCCGTCGAGCTGAAGCCGACCGATCGCCGGGTCGTGCATCACATCATCAGCACGCTCGTCGAGGGCAGCGGCGCGGCGCCCGATCCGGAGCCGAAGCTCGCGCGCGATCCGTCGCGCACGGAGATCGGCGGCGGCCTTGGCGGGCTCGTGCCGGGCCGCTTGTACGGCGAGTTCGACCAGGGCGTCGCGCGGAAGATTCCGGCCGGGGCCGACATCGTGCTGCAGATGCACTACACGACAATCGGCCAGCCCGTCACCGATCAGACCGAGATCGGCGTCGTCCTCGCGAAGGCGCCGCCGGCGACGCTGCGGCTCGAGGCGGGCGGCGCGATCCCGAACACGCAGTTCGCGATCCCGCCGGGCGATCCCAACTACGAAGTGGTCGGGCAGCAGAAGTTCGATCGCGACACGTTTCTCTACAGCCTCTACCCGCACATGCACGTGCGCGGGAAGGACGCCACCTACACGATCGTCTATCCCGACGGCCGCGAGGAGATCGTGCTGCGCGTGCCGAAGTACGACTTCAACTGGCAACTAAGCTACAAGCTCGCCGCGCCGAAGTTCATGCCGAAGGGATCGACGCTGAAGGTGACGATGCACTACGACAATTCGGCGGCGAACCGGTACAACCCGGATCCGACGGCGACGGTGCGCTGGGGCGAGCAGACGTGGGAAGAGATGATGCTCGGCTACTACGGCACGATCGAGCTGCCGGGATCCACGGCGACACGCACGAGACAACGCTGAATGCTCGCGCTCGTCGCTAAGATGACGCTCGCGCAGGCCCGGCACGAAGAACCGACAGGCTCGCCTGGCGACCCTGAAAGGGTCGCCCTACATCCGAGTTCTGCAACACGGTCAATCAGTGTAGGCGAGGCTTTCAGGCTCGCCTGGCGACCCTGAAAGGGTCGCCCTACATCCGAGTTCTGCAA
>Ga0209474_10001464_pt1 | contig 23017 bp, 17 predicted proteins | sample GraSoiAngelo_145_FD_185902 | JGI IMG/M metagenome (GOLD analysis project Ga0209474, IMG submission 185902) | Grasslands soil microbial communities from the Angelo Coastal Reserve, California, USA - 14_1009_05_20cm (SPAdes) (version 2) | ecosystem: Environmental > Terrestrial > Soil > Grasslands...
CCGAGTGGTATTTCGAGATGTTCGGCGCGACGATCGCCCGCGACACGGTCGCGCGCGGCGCGCCGCAGATTTTTGTCGAACTCGGCGGCATGACGATCCTGATCCGCGGCCGCCGTCCGGGCGAAGATCCGGCTCCGCCCAGGCCCATCCGGCCCTATGCCGATTTCTCCAGCCACAATGCCTGGGGCACCGACCATTTCGGTTTTATATATGAAGGTGATCTGACCGCGTTCTGCGCCGAATTACGCAAGAAGGGCGTCAGCCTCCCGGTCGAATTGAAGAAAGGCGTCGGCGGCAGCCTCTTGTGCTACGTCGCCGCGCCCGACGGCGTCAGCATCGAATTGATGCAGTGTTGAGCGACGGCGGCTTTATATCGCGTTGCCGGTGACTATGATCAGGGCGGCGCCGTAGCGGTCGAGCTTGCTGCGGCCGATCCCGGGGATGTCGGCCAGCGCGTCGAGCGAGGCCGGTCGGCGTCGCGCCACCTCGATCAGGGTCGCGTCATGGAAGATCACATAGGGCGGCAATTCCTGGCGGCGGGCTTCGTCGAGCCGCCAGGCGCGCAGCGCCTCCCATAGGAGCTGTGCCGCCGGATCGAGCGCCACCCCGGCCGCTCGCCTGACAGAACTTCTGCGGCCGCGCACCCGTTCGCGCGGTGTCTCGGAGCGGAAGCGCAGCTCGCGGGCGCCGCGCAATACCTCGCCGGCGCTCGGCGCCAGCATCAGCCCGCCATGCCCGTCGGGGTCGGGCAGCAAATGCCCTTGCGCGAGCAGCTGCCGGATGACCGACAGCCATTGCACGCCGTCGAGCTCGGTCCCGACCCCAAAGGTCTTGATCCGGTCATGACCGAAGCGCCGGACGCGTTCGGTCGCGTTGCCGATCAGCACGTCGACCAGATGATGCGCGCCAAACCGCTCGCCGGTGCGATAGACCGCCGAGAGCGCCTTCTGTGCGGCGACCGTGCCGTCCCAGCTCGCCGCCGGGTCGCGGCAATTGTCGCAATTGCCGCAGGGCGGGTGGTCGCGCTCGCCGAAATAACCGAGCAATGCCTGCCGGCGGCAGGCGGCCGTTTCGCAAAACCCGATCAGCGCCTCGCATTTCTGCCGCTCGATGCGGCGCTGCGCCTCGCTGATCTCGCTCGCCTCGATCAGCCGCCGCAGATTCATGACATCGGCGATGCCGTAGCTCATCCAGGCATTCGCCGGCAGCCCGTCGCGCCCAGCCCGGCCGGTCTCCTGGTAATAGGCTTCGAGGTTTTTCGGCGCGTCGAGATGCGCCACGAACCGGACATTGGGTTTGTCGATGCCCATGCCGAAGGCGATCGTCGCGACGATGACGATGCCTTCCTCGCGCAGAAAGCGCTCCTGATGGTGCGCCCGGGTCTCGGCCGGGAGCCCGGCATGGTACGGCAGCGCCTGGCGCCCGCGCTGGCTGAGCCACGCGGCGGTGTCCTCGACCGCCCGCCGGGTCAGGCAGTAGACGATGCCGGCATCGCCCGGATGCTCGTCGTCGAGAAAACGTAGCAAATCCTCGCGCGCGCTGCGCTTCGGGACCACGCGATAGAACAGGTTCGGACGGTCATAGCCGGCGGCGAACAGGCGTGCCGCTTCGAGATGCAGCTGCTCGGCGATGTCGCGGCGGGTCGGACGGTCGGCGGTCGCGGTCAGCGCCATTAGCGGGATATCGGGGAAGCTCTGCTTGAGGATCCCGAGCGCTTGATAGTCGCGACGGAAATCGTGGCCCCATTGCGATGCGCTTCGTCGATCGCGAACAGCGCGATTTGGCAGCGCCGCAGCATGTCGAGGCAACCCGGCATATTCAGCCGTTCGGGCGACACGTACAGCAGATCGAGCGCGCCGTCGCGGAGGGCGCGCTCGATCCGGCCGGCCTCGCCCGCCGGCAGCCCGGAATTGAGCGCCGCGGCCCGCACCCCCGCCTGCCGCAGGGCGTCGACTTGGTCCTTCATCAGCGCGATCAGCGGCGAGACGACGACCCCGACCCCGGGACGCAACAGTGCCGGCAGCTGATAGCACAGCGATTTGCCGCCGCCGGTCGGCATCAGCACGATCGCATCGCCGCCGGCGACGACATGCTCGATGATCTCCTGCTGCTGACCGCGGAAGCTGGCATAACCGAAGACGCGGCTCAGCACCGCGAGCGGGCTTTGCAGATCCTCCTCGGTCATGCGGCTCCTCTGATGCAGGCAATTGGCGGCGACACGCTTTCGGCGATCCCCGCGAGAGGCTAAGCTTGGAAGCCCCAAAGAGGAACCGCCTTCATGAGCAGCATTATCCGCGCCACGACCCCCAACGTTCCCGAACCGGCCCCCGAGACTTGGTCCAACTGTCTTGTCGCCGGCGGCATCGCCTATGTCGCCGGCATGACCGCGAGTGGCGGTGACCTGAGCGACGAATATACTCAGGCGAAGGCGATCTTCACCAAGATCCGTCACCTGGTCGAGGCCGCCGGCGGCACGATGGCCGACATCACGACGGTGACGATCTTCGTCACCGATATCAGCCTGCGCGAAAAGGTGTGGCAGGCCCGCCGCGAGTTCTTCACCGGCAATTTTCCGGCCTCAACCCTGGTGCAGGTGGCGGCCTTGGCCAACCCATCGCTGAAAGTCGAGATCAACGCGGTGGCCCATATCGGCGCCGGCCAGCGCTGAGTTAAGCATGGCCCCTCACCCCGGCCCTCTCCCCGCAGGCGGGGAGAGGGAGAGCTGCTGCCTCCGTTGAGATTCCTCTTCAAAAGATTTGCTCATTGGCGCAGCCGCGTTCCCTCTCCCCGCTTGCGGGGAGAGGGACAGGGTGAGGGGCAATGGCCGGAACTGATCGGAAGCAGCCTATGAAAAGCGTCAACGTCCTCGTCATCCAGCGCCTCTCCGCCGCCGATCATGCGCGAATCAAGGCGATCGATCCGGCGATAAATCTGGTCGACGCCGGCGGCTGGTTCGACGGCGAATATCGCGAGACCTGGCCGGCCTATTCCGCGGCGCGCTATCTGTCGCCGAACTCGATGGGGCAGGGGACCCGCGAGGAACGCGATCGGCTGCTCGCCGAGGCGGAAGTAATCCTCGGCGGCTGGCCATTCCCGCTCGATCTGCGCGCCCGCGCGCCAAAGCTCAAATGGTTTCACCAGCGCCCTGCCGGCGCCAGCAATCTGCTGCTTGGCGATCTCTGGGGCAGCGATGTCATGGTCACGACATCGCGCGGCGCCGGCAACACGCTGGCGATGGCCGAATATGCGATCGCCGGCATTTTGTATTTTGCCAAGGGGCTCGACCGCGCAGTCACCGACCGCGACGCCGGCAAATTCGATCACCGCGCCTATCGCCCGCTGATGATCGAGGGCAAGACCGCCTGCGTCGTGGGCGCCGGCGGCATCGGCCTCGATGTCGGCCGACTCTGCGCCGCGCTCGGCATGCGGGTCGTCGGCACGCGCCGCAGCACACCGAACCCCGGCGAGCCGTTGCCGATAGGCTTCAGCGAGATCGGCGGCGCCGCCGAGCTCGACCGGCTGTTGCCGCAGAGCGACTTCGTCGTGATCTGCTGCCAATGGACGCCGGAGACGACACGCCTTTTCAACAAGGACCGCTTCGCGCTGATGAAGAAGGGCAGTGTGCTGGTCAATGTCGCGCGCGGCGAGATCGTCGATGAGGACGCCCTCGCCGACGCGCTCGATCAGGGTCATCTGCGCGGCGTCGCGCTCGACGTCTATGTCGGCGAGTTCGAGCACCTGCCGCCGCCGCGGCTGTGGTCCGACAAGCGGGTGCTGATCACGCCGCATGTCTCCGGCGCCAGCGACGACGAGCGCCACCGCGGCGTCGATCTGTTCTGCGAAAACTTGCGCGCCTATCTCGACGGCCGGCCGTTGCAAAACGTCATCGACTGGGACCGCGGCTATTAGCATGCCAACGATATTTGTCATTCCGGGGCACCGCGCAGCGGCGAGCCCGGAACCCATTTTCCAGAGGCTCGTGTTCATGGGTTCCGGGCCTCGGCCTTCGGCCGATCCCGGAATGACATACTTGGGTTGAGAGGAGGAACCATGCGTCCCCACGCTGCCGAATTGAAAGCGCTGCTCGATCAGCCCGCGCTGCAGATCATGCCGGGTTGCGGCGATGGCATGGGCGCTCGTCTGATCGAGGAAGCCGGGTTCCGCACCGGCTTCGTCTCGGGCTCCAGCATCTCGGCGATGCGCCTGGCGATGCCCGACATGGATCTGTTGACCTTCCCCGAAATGGCCGACGCGGTCGAGGCCTGCATCGCCGCCGCGCCGAAGGTGCTGTGGCTGGCCGATGGCGATACCGGCTACGGCAATGCGCTCGCCGTGCAGAAGGCGATCCGCGCCTATGCGAGGCGCGGCGCCGCCGCGGTACTGATCGAGGACAAGGCCTGGCCGCGCCCGCTCGGCCATCAGGGCGCCAAGCTGGTCGTCGAGCGCGACGCCGCGATCCTGCGCTGCCGCGCCGCCGTCGAGGCCTGCCGTGAGGAAGGCATTCTGCTCTTGGCCCGCACCGACGCGCGCGTCTCGCGCGGCTTCGACGAGGCCCTGGCGCGGCTGAAGGTCTTTGTCGAGGCAGGCGCCGACATCCTGTTTCTCGACTCGCCACAATCCGAGGCCGAGATGCGCCAGACCGTGGCGGCCTGCAACGGCAAGCCGGCGCTTGCCGTGACCTCGCCGGCCGGCAAGCATTTCATGCCCGACAATGACGAATTGCAGCGGCTCGGCATCAAGCTCGTCGTCTATCCGCAGGAGATCCTTGCCGCGACCGTGCAGGCGATCCGCGCCGCCCTCGGCGGGCTGCGGGGCGGGGCGAAGCCGCCGATGGCGACTCCCGCGGAATTAGCGACCGCGATCCGCTCGGCCGATTACCTCGCGCAGGATTCGCGCTGGCCGGATCCGCCCCAATAGAACCGTACGTGAGGCGATCCGGCTTTGCTGGCGTCTCGATTTCAAATGCCGAGGCCGGGCGGAGATCGGCGAGCCTTGAGCCGCGTCGTCGAGATTACTGCCGGACCGCACCGTGGTGTCAGTTGCCGCGACCGCCTTGATGCCTGCAGTAGTTCACGAGGCACTCGGGATTGTCGCTCGTCGGGACGCTGCGCAACTGAAGCATTTCTCCACCCGAACAAAAAGAGACATTGGCCACAGCGAAGTCCATGAACGATGGGTAGTTGATAAAAACGAAGCGATTTGCCGTGATCGCAGCGTGGAGCCCAGCGCAATTGTAGACGCGGGAATCAATTCCAGCGGCAAAGGCCGAGAAGCTAACGGCCATTGCGAACACGGCAGATACAAACCTCTTCATGGACTGAGTTTATCCTACGGGTTACCTGGCGCTGCGGAGTTGCCGTCTTCATCAGAATTGCCGCTCCTTCGATGTTGAGCAACGGGTAAATGGCCCCATCCGTTGACCACAGTAACTACAACCGGGGCATGAGCCCGGCTGTCGCCGGGCGTTGAACGCCGGCCGTGGGTCGGTGGAGTACGTTCGGGCGGGGATACGGTCCAGGCTTTCGGCCGGGCGCATCAAGTGGCATGGTCGCTTGATGGTTCCGCTTTCCATTCTCGATTTGTCGCCGATCGTCGAGGGCGGCGACGCCGGCCAATCGCTGCGCAACTCGCTCGACCTCGCGCGGTATGTCGAGGCGCTGGGCTACCGGCGCTATTGGATGGCGGAGCACCACAATTTGCCCGGCATCGCCAGCGCGGCTACGGCGGTGGCGCTCGCCCATGTCGCGGCCGGGACCAGTCACATCCGCATCGGTGCCGGCGGCATCATGCTACCGAACCATGCGCCGCTGATGGTCGCCGAGCAGTTCGGCACCCTCGCCGCGCTGCATTCCGGACGGGTCGAGTTGGGGCTCGGCCGCGCCCCCGGCTCCGACCAGCTGACGATGCGGGCGATGCGCCGCAACCTGCTCGCCGGACCCGATCAGTTCCCGCAGGACGTCGTCGAGCTGATGGGCTACTTCCGCCCCGCCGAGCCGGGCCAGAGGCTGCAGGCGGTGCCCGGGGCCGGGCTGGAGGTGCCGATCTGGATACTCGGGTCGAGCCTGTTTGGCGCGCAGCTCGCGGCCTATCTCGGCCTGCCCTTCGCGTTCGCATCGCACTTCGCGCCGGCAATGCTGACCGAAGCGATCGCGATCTACCGCGAACGTTTCCGCCCCTCGGAGCAGCTCGCGGCACCGCACCTCATGCTCGGCGTCACCGTTGTCGCCGCCGAGACCGACGACGAGGCGCGCTTTCTGTTTTCGTCGCTGCAGCAATCCTCGCTGAACAACCGCACCGGGCATCCGGGCCGGGTACCGCCGCCGGTTGCGGATTTTGAGGCCCGGCTCGATCCATATGCGCGCGCCATTCTCGCCGATGCGCTGGGCGCCGCGATCGTCGGCGGGCCGGACACCGTGCGCCGCGGCCTGGAAGATTTCGTCAGCCACACCGGCGCCGATGAATTGATGGTGACCGCGAACATCTTCGACCACGCCAAGCGCAAGCGATCGTTCGAGATCGTCGCGGAAGTGCATGGCGGGATGAAACCCGCAACGCATGCCTCCGCAACACGTATTCCAGAATGATGGGGAAGCAGATGATGCGCCGGATGGTTGGCGGAGACGTCACGCATGGCTGAAACCAGACTGACACGGCGCACATTGCTGCAGACCACGGCGGCCGCGACCGCCGCGCTCGCGCTGCCCTTCGTCCATGGTGCTCATGCCGCGGGAACATTGTCAGCGTTCTTCTGGGACCACCCGGTGCCGAGCGTGCCGCCGGCGATGCGCAAATTGTGCGAGGCTTGGGCGGCCAAGGAGAAAATCGACCTGCAACTCGATTTCGTCAGCACCAATGGCGACAAGATCCTGCTGACCGTCGCGGCGGAAGGTCAGGCGCGCTCGGGACACGATATCGCGACGATCCCGAGCTGGTACGTCTCGGGTCAGGCCGACCGTCTCGAGCCGGTCGATGACCTGATCCCCGCGCTTGTCGAGCAGAACGGTAAGCTCGATTGGACCGCGGAATATCTCGGCAAGTTCGATGGCCATTGGGCGGCCTTGCCTGTTTCGACCGGCAGCCCGACCCTGCCGGCCTGCGCCCGCATCGATCTGATGAAGCGCCATGCCGGGATCGACATCACCGACATGTATCCGGCCGGCGGTCAGCCCAATAAGGAGCTGGCCGACAACTGGAATTGGGACAATTTTCTGATCGCCGCCCGGAAGTGTTTCGAGGCCGGTTATCCGTTCGGGCTGCCGCTCGGGGTCAGCCCGGATTCGGTGGACTGGGTCGGCGCGATGTTCGCCAGCTACGGTGCGGAGCTGGTCGACCGGAACGGCAACATCACGGCCAATTCGGAGCCGGTGAAGGCGGTGCTCGACTGGTTCAAGCGGCTGGCGCCGTTTCTGCCGCCCGAGGTCTATGCCTGGGACAATTCCAGCAACAACAAGTACCTGATCTCCGGCAAGGGTTCGCTGATCCTGAACCCGCCCTCGGCCTGGGCCGTGGCGGTGCGCGATGCGCCGCAAGTCGCCGAGCAGCTCTGGACTTTTCCGCCGCCGAAAGGGCCCAAGGGCCGCATTGAGGCCGGCATACCGTGGTATTGGGGCATCTGGAATTTCTCGCGGAACAAATCGGCGGCCAAGGAGCTGTTGATGTTCCTGTCGCAGCGCTCGTCGGTTGAAGCGCTGGTGACCGCCAGTCATGGGTACGATGTGCCGCTCTACGAGAAATTTCACGACTTCAAGGTCTGGGACGAGGAAGGCCCGCCGAAGGGCACGCTGCACAATTACCCGCCGCGCGGCGATACGGTGCTGTCGATCGCCTGCGCCCCGGCGCCGCCAAAGATCGCCAACCAGATGTACGCGCAGGCGACGATGACCAAGCTGGTCGCGCACTGCACGCAACAGGGCGAATCGATCGACAAGGCGATCGCCTGGGCCGAGCAGGAGCTCGAAGGTTTCATGCGAGGCTGAGCTTGCCCGTGGCGATTATCGTGCGCGGCCCGATCTGATGCCCAATTCGATGAGTGACATGACCGACACCTCTCCGCCAGACGCCCGCCTCCTGCCGCACAGCTCCCATTGGGGCGCGTTCTCGGTGTTGGCGCGGGATCGCGAAATCGAGATCGTTCCCCATCCGCGCGACCCGGACCCCTCAGCCCTGCTCGGCAATATCCCGGCCGCGGTCTCGCACAACGCGCGGATCGCGCGGCCGATGATCCGGCGCGGCTGGCTCGAGCACGGACCGGGATCCGACGACCGGCGCGGCTACGACGAATTCGTGCCGCTCTCCTGGCCGGATGCGCTCGACCAAGCGGGCGCGGAGCTGCGCCGCGTCTATGCCCAGCACGGCCCGCGCGCAGTGTTCGGCGGCTCCTATGGCTGGGCCAGCGCCGGGCAGTTTCACGACGCGCCGCGCCAGCTGCACCGCTTTCTGAACCTGGCCGGCGGCTATGTCCGATCGGTGAACAGTTATAGTTCCGGCGCGGCGGCGGTGATCCTGCCGCACATTATCGGCCCGCAAGCGGCGGTCGCCGGCAATAATGTCAGCTGGGCCGAGCTGGTGACCGAGAGCAGCTTGGTACTCGCCTTTGGCGGCATGGCGCTGAAGAACAACGATGTCGCCGGCGGCGGAACGAGCCAGCACATCGCCCGCGACAGCCTCGCTACGGCACGCGCCCGCGGTGCCGAATTTCACCTGATCGGCCCGTTGCGTGACGACCTGCCGACTTTGGTCGAGGCGGTGTGGCATCCGATCCGCCCCGGCACCGATGTCGCGCTGATGCTCGGCCTGACGCACACGCTGGTGACGCAAGGATTGCACGACCGCGCCTTTCTGGACCGTTACTGCACCGGCTGGGAGACCTTCGAGACCTATCTCCTCGGCGATAGCGACAATCAGCCAAAGGACGCCACCTGGGCCGCCGCGATCTGCGGCATCCCCGCGGGTGACATCATCGATCTGGCGCGGCGCTGCGCCGGGCGACGCACCCTGATCACCTGCTCGCAATCACTGCAGCGCGCCGAGCATGGCGAGCAGCCGGTCTGGATGGGTATCGTGCTGGCCGCGCTGCTCGGCCAGATCGGGCTGCCGGGCGGCGGCTTTGCCTATGCGCTGGGCTCGACCTCGAATACCGGCAAACCGCCGCTCGCGGTGCCGTTGCCGACCCTGCCGATCGGCCGCAACGGCATCGCCGATTTCATCCCGGTCGCGCGCATCGCCGACATGCTGCTGCACCCCGGCGAAGCGTTCGACTACGACGGCCAGAGCCTGGCCTATCCCGATATCAAGCTGGTCTACTGGGCCGGCGGCAACCCGTTCCACCATCATCAGGATCTCGGCCGTCTGCGCCGCGCCTTTGCCCGTCCGGACACGGTCATCGTGCATGAGTCGGCGTGGACCGCGACCGCGCGCCACGCCGACATCGTCCTGCCGGCGACGATCACCTTGGAGCGCGAGGATATCGGCGCGACGGCCGGCGACCCGCTGATGATCGCGATGCACCGCGCGGTCAGCCCTTACCGCGAAGCGCGCGACGATTACGATATCTTCGCCGGGCTGGCGGAGCGTCTCGGCATCGGTGAAGCATTCACCGAGGGCCGCTCGGCGCGGCAATGGCTCGCACACATTTACGAGCCGACCCGCCACGCCCTGGCCGAACGCGGCATCAACGCGCCGGGGTTCGACGAGTTCTGGGAAGCCGGCGAACTGGCGCTGCCGGTCGATGTCTGGGACGGTGGCATCCTCCGCGACTTCCGCCGCAACCCCGAAGCCGCGCCCTTGCCGACCCCGAGCGGCAAAATCGAGATCGCGTCTACGACGATCGCCGGCTTCGGTTACGCCGATTGCCCGGGCCATCCCATTTGGCTGTCCTCCGTCGAAAGCGCCGGATCACCCGCCGCCTCGCGCTTCCCGCTGCAATTGATCGCCAACCAGCCGGCGGCAAGGCTGCACAGCCAACTCGATTTCGGCGCCACCAGCCTTGCCTCCAAGATCAAGGGGCGCGAGCCGGTGCGCATCCATCCGCAGGACGCTGCGGCGCGCGGCATTCGCGACGGCGACATCGTGCGGCTCTACAACGAGCGCGGCGCCTGCCTCGCCGGCGCGGTGTTGAGCGAGGCATTGCGCCCCGGCATCGTCCAGCTGTCGACCGGCGCCTGGTACGACCCGGAGGACCCCGCGGCAGAGGCCCCTTTCTGCGTCCATGGGAACCCGAATGTGCTGACCCGCGATGCCGGCACCTCGCGCCTCGCGCAGGGCTGCACCGGCCAGCTGACGCTGGTCGAGATCGAGCGCTTCAGCGGCCCATTGCCGCCGATCACCGCCTTCGACCCGCCACCCGGCGCAACCTGACACGACGCGACCAGATGCCAGCGCCGCCTGCTTAGTCGGCACGGCGCAAGGGCAGCAGAAGACCCGTCAATTGAACCAGAGCGCGTAGGCGAAAAAGTTGTCCTCGAACGCCTTCGTGATTTCTCCCCAGCGCTGTGACGACGCGATCGGCCCGTCCTGCAGATACGGTACGGCGCCTGCGCCGGTCAGCAGCATCACCAGATCGAAGGTCTGAGGCTCATCAAAAAACTTTTTTGCGTCGATGCCGCGGGTGAAGCGCCAGTGCGGCACGAGCTGGCGCCCATCGAGGATCGCATCGAATTCGTCGAGCGCGGCCATCCACGCCTCGATTTGCGCCTGGGTGACCCGTTGGCCGATCGCCACGTTGCTCTGCCGCGGATTGGGCAGCCACTCGCGATCGTCGTCGGTTTCGGTAAGGATCAGCGACCAGGAACGACGGCTTGCGGCCGGCACGCTCTTGAGGTGCTGGCGGGCGCTTCGCATCCGCTCCGGCTCGACCACCGGCCAGTTGATCGTGTGGATGAAGCCGATGACGTCGGCCAGGATCTGGCTGTCGGGCAATAGCTGCCCCATGCTGTCGGTCGGCAAGGCTTGCGACAGCGCGCTCGCCAGGGGCGTCTCCGCGCGCGGAAAGAATCGGTGGAACGTAGCGTCGAAAGTGGCGTGAAAATCGTGCGCCAGCAGGAAGTCGCAGAGCGCCATCAGGGCATGCGAGTAGCCGGCCAGCCATTGCGCATCACCGGTGTCGAACCGGACCTCGAGCACGGCCGCAGCGCTGACCGGCGTTCTGGGTGATTGCGACAAACTGGCCAGAATATAGGCAAGGCTCTCGTCCTCCGCCGCCTTGCCGTCGCTCCGCAGATCGAAGCGGACCCGCGCCAGGTCGATAACGATTCCGACATCGCTGTCGCCAACAGTCTGCAACACCGCCTCGGCTGCCGCCAAGTCGTCGCCGAAAGCTTTCAGAATGTCTCTGAACGCCTGGTAGGTGATCGATTCCGGGCGCGGATTGAGCGGGACCGGAAACCGCAACAGCGGAACCGAGACGGATTTCGGCGGCCGCAGGCCGTGGCGATAGAGCGATTGCCCGAGATGCTCGACGGCCTGGGCGAAGCGCACCAAGCCGAGAGCGAAGCGCGCTTCGCGATCGTCCGGCGCGGCGGCTGCTCTGGCCGCGAGTTCGGCGGCGCCTGCGCCCAGCGTACCGGCGTACAGGTGCTGACGGGCGAGTTTCGCCGCAGCCCCGTCAGCCCTCGCCATGTGGCTTGTGAGCCCGACACCGGCCAGTATCGCGAGAGACAGCGCGACGGCGCGAAAGCGGTTCGAAGGACGATGCAGCATTTGGAACCAGCGCTTCCGAGAGAAACACAACGGGGCCGCCAGCCACATCCACTGCCGGCCCGATTTCATGGCCTTGTATCAGCGCAAAGGTGTCGAGATGGCTAACGCCGCTGCGGTTGCCTGGCCGCTTCGAAGGCGCTGGGCGGCTGGGGCAGGCCGTAATGCTCGCGCAGCATCGTGCCCTCATAGGCGGTGCGGAACAGCCCGCGCCGCTGCAACAGCGGCACCACCTCGGCGGCGAACACCTCGAATTGCAGCGGCAATAGCGGCGGCATGACGTTGAAGCCATCGGCGGCGCCGTCGTTGAACCAATCCTCGATCAAATCGGCGATCTGCTCGGGCGTGCCGGCGGTGACGAAATGGCCGCGGGCGCCAGCGAGGTACCCGAGCAATTGCCGCAAGGTCGGCTTGTCGCGCCGCACCAGGTTCAGGATCACCTCGGTGCGGCTGCGCGCTGCCTGCACCGTATCTGGGTTTGGAAAATCCTCCGGCGACAGCGGCCGGTCGAGTGGCAGATGCGAGAAATCGTGTCCACCGAAGCGGCCCGACAGCCGTTTGCGCCCGACCTCGGGATCGGTGAGCTCGTTGACCTCGCGCGCAAGGCGCTGCGCTTCGGCCTCGGTCGCGGCGAGCATCGGGCTGAGGCCCGGCAGGATCAGCACATGTTCGGGGTTGCGCCCCTCGGCGGCTGCCAGCCGCTTCAGATCGGCGTAGAATTCCTGCGCCGTTGCCTTCGCCATATGGGCGGTGAACACGGCTTCGGCATGGCGCGCGGCGAAGCGGCGGCCGGTATCGGAGGACCCAGCCTGCACCAGCACGGGCCGCCCTTGCGGACAGCGCGGCATGTTGAGCGGGCCGGCGACCTGATAGAAATCGCCGCGGTGGTTGATCGGCCGGATGCGGTCGGCCCGGGCGTAAACCCCACTGGCCCGGTCATCGGCGACCGCGTCCTCGGCCCAGCTGTCCCATAGCGCCTTGACCACCGTCATGAATTCTTCGCCGCGGGAATACCGATCCTCGTGACTGACCTGGCCGGCGCCGCCGAAATTGCGCGCCGCCGTCGCCAGCCACGAGGTGACGATGTTCCACGCCGCGCGGCCATGGCTGATGTGATCGATCGAAGCGAACTGGCGCGCCAAATTGAAGGGCTCGGTATAGGTGGTCGACGCGGTCGCGATGAGCCCGACCCGGCTGGTCGAGACCGCCAACGCGGCCAGCACGGTGATCGGCTCGAGCCAGGTGCGCGCCGCCTGCGCCACGTCTTCGCCGAGCGCCAACTGATCGGCCAGGAAGATCGAATCGAACAGCGCCGCCTCGGCCCGCCGCGCCAGATCCTGGTAGTAGCGGATATCGATCAACGCGAAGGGCGAGGTCGCCGGATGGCGCCACGACGCCTCATGATGGCCGCGGCTGTGGAAGAACAGGTTCAGATGCAATTGCCGCTTCATCGCCGCCGCTCGTGTCCGCATGGATCGGGAGCGAAGCTAGGCGCGTCCTTCCCGGGGAATCAAGCCGCGCGTCGGAGAACCGGTTCTCGGGCCCCGGCTTGCCCTCGTATTCGCGCCGGAATCGGCCGCGGCGCGGCAATTCGGGGATTGACGCGGTCATGGACCGGCACTGCTGCCACCGCGGCACCTCGCTCGAATTCGGTGTTATCCCTCGGCGAGGATTTGGTGTTGTTCCGCGACAAGAGCGGCCGGGTCGGGCTCTACTTCCTTGGTCAGACCGGCGAACGCCCCTACGAAGAGCGGCAGCGCGTCCCGGGGGATTTCGACGCCCAGGTGTCGCAGCGGCCGATCGCGATCCACGCGGCCGAACATCTCGGTACGACCGACCGCGGCGTCGCGATGCTGCGGCGCCTCGTGCGCCGGGGCATTCGCGCCGTCGCGGCCGGCCAGGAGCCGCATTGCGTGCGCGGCGGGGTCGGCCGGGTGATCCCGACCTACTGCAACGATTCGGTGGTGCGGGCGCCGCAGCGCGCCGGCCGCGGCGACGCGATCCTGCTGCGCGACATCGGCCGGGCCGTCGCGCGCATCGTCATCGACGAAGATCACGGCACCGGAGGCGAGCGGCTTACCCGTGTCGCGTCGCGGATTGCGATGCTGTCGGAGCCGCCAATCGCCACCGCGGCGGATTAGCCGCAATCCGAGTTCACGCAAAGAACCGGTTCTCGGGCCGTGGCAGGCCGAGGTTCTCGCGCAGGGTCTTGCCCTCGTATTCACGGCGGAAGAGCCCGCGGCGTTGCAATTCCGGCACGACGCGGTCGACGAATTCGTCGAGTCCGCCCGGGACCCACGGGAACATGATGTTGAACCCGTCGCAGGCGCCGCTGTAGAGCCATTCCTCCATCTGGTCGGCGATCGTGCGCGGCGTGCCGACCATCGACAGCCCGCCATAGCCGCCGGCGATCTGCGCCAGCTGGCGCACCGTCAGATTGTCGCGCCGGGCGCGCTCGATGACGCGCTCGCGGCCGCTCTTCGAGGCGTTCGTCTCCGGGATCTCCGGCAACGGCCCGTCGAGATCGAATTGCGAGGCATCGCAGCCGAGCGCGATCGACAGCGAGCCAATGCCGCTATCCGGATGTACCAGGCGGTCGAGCTGCGCGCGCTTTTGTTTTGCCTCCTCGACCGTATCGCCGACAACAACGAGGCAGCCGGGCAGGATCTTGATGTGGTCCGGGTTGCGGCCGAGCCGGGCGGCGCGGCCCTTCACATCGTCGTAATACGCCTTCGCGCTCGCCATCCCGCCGCTCCCCGGGGAGAAGATCATCTCGGCGGTCTCGGCGGCGAGCTGACGGCCCGCGTCGGACGCGCCGGCCTGGACGATGACCGGCCACCCCTGGATCGGCCGCGCGATGTTGAGCGGGCCGCGCACCGACAGGAACTCGCCTTGATGATCGAGCACATGCATCCGGTCGGGGTCGAAATAGATCCCCTCCTCGACGTCGCGCACAAAGGCGTCCTCGGCCCAGCTGTCCCACAGCCCGGTGACAACATCGTAGAACTCGCGGGCGCGGCGGTAGCGCTCGCCATGCTCCATGTGCTCGGTCAGCCCGAAATTGAGCGCCGCGTCGGGGTTGGATGTCGTGACGAGGTTCCATCCCGCGCGCCCGCCGCTGATATGGTCGAGCGAGGCAAACCGCCGGGCAATCATGTAGGCCGGCTCGAAAGTGGTCGAGGCGGTGGCGATCAGCCCGATATGCTCGGTCACCATCGCCAGGGCCGGCAGCAAGGTCAGCGGATCGAACGAGGTCACCGTCGCGCTGCGCTTCAACGCCGCCATCGGCATGTTCAACACGGCCAGATGATCCGCCATGAACCAGGCGTCGAAGCGGCCCTGTTCCAGCTTCTGCGCGAAGCGGATCAGGTGCCGCAGGTTGAAATTGGCGTCGGGATAAGCCCCGGGATAGCGCCACCAAGCCGTGTGGATGCCCGCCGGGCGCATGAAAGCGCCGAGCCGTAACTGCCGCGATGCCATATGTCCATCGCCCTTAGCCAGCAACGATCCGATGTTACCCGCCCGGACGTGCTTGGTGCATACTGAATCGCTGCCATGAGGAGGGCACAGCGATATGGGCGAGGCCGGGCGTCAGATGCATCTCGGGGTGTTCGTCCTCGGAACCGGCAATCACATCGCCGGCTGGCGGACCGAGGGCGCCTTCACGACGCATATGGAATTGCCGGTGATGCAGGAGATCGCCCGCATCGCCGAGCGCGGCAAGTTCGACCTGGTGTTCATCTCGGACTCGATGGTGATGGAGCCGACCGACCATCCTTCGTTTCTGTGCCGCTTCGAGCCGACGACGCTGATCACGGCCCTTTCTGCCGTAACGGCCCATGTGGGGCTCGGCGCGACGGTCTCGACGAGCTTCAACGAGCCGTTCAATGTCGCCCGCATCTTCGGCTCGATCGACCACATCAGCGGCGGCCGGGCCGCGTGGAATGTCGTGACGACCTCGAACACCAGGGCGGCGCAGAATTACGGCCTCGAAGAGCACCTCGACCACGAGCTGCGTTATGCACGGGCCAACGAGTTCGTCGATGTCGTGCGCGGGCTGTGGGATTGCTGGGACGACGGCGCGATCGTCGCCGACAAGGCGACCGGGCGGTTCGTCGATGCCAGCAAGGTGCGCCCGCTCAACCACAAGGGCCGGTTCTTCCAGGTCAGCGGCCCGGTCAACATGGCGCGCTGCCCGCAGGGTCATCCGGTCATCATCCAGGCCGGCGGCTCGCCCTCGGGACTGGAGCTGGCGGCGCGCACCGCGGATGTCGTGTTCTCGGTGGTGCAGGAATTGGCGCCGGCCAAGCAGGCCTATGCCGACCTCAAAGGCCGGATGGCGAAATACGGCCGCGCCCCGGAGGCGATCGCGGTGCTCCCCGGCGTCATGCCGATCGTCGGCGCCAGCGACGCCGAGGCCCGCGAACAGCTGGCGAAGCTGCAAAGCTGGATCACCCCGACCAACGCCGCGACCCTGGTCGCCAGCCGCATCGGCTACGATGTTTCCGGCCATCCGCTCGACGGGCCGGTGCCGGCGCCGCCGGCATTTCAGGGCAGCCGGACCTTCACCAGCGTGCTCTACGACATGGCGAAGCGCGAGAACATGACACTGCGTGATCTCTACAATCTGACCGCGGCGGCGCGCGGCCATTGGGTGGTCTGCGGCACTCCGGAAAGGATCGCTGACACGTTCGAGCAATGGTTTGTCGAGCACGCCGCCGATGGCTTCAACATCCTGCCGGCGCATTTCCCGGGCGCGTTCGCCGATTTTGTCGATCTGGTGGTCCCTGAATTACAGCGCCGCGGCCTGTTCCGCCGCGATTACCAGGGCCGCACCCTGCGCGACCATTTTGGGCTCCCCCGCGTGCCGGCCCCGACCGTGCCCAAAGAGGCAGCCGGCGCGAGCTGAGCGGCGCCGCGACAAGGAGTATCGGATGGCTGGCACACCGAGTCTGCTGATGCTGGTCGGCGCCGCGACGCCGCCGGGCCGGCTCGCCACGGCAATTGCCGCCGTGGCGGAGATGGCCCGGTCCCGCCACACCGATCTCGGCGTCGATATCCTCAATCTCGCAGAGACCCCGGTCGAGATCTGCGACGGCCGGCCGCTCGACGCCTACAACCAGGCGACCCGCAACGCCGTTGCGCGCATCGCCAGGGCGAGTGCGGTGCTGATCGCCGCGCCGGTCTACCGTGCGAGTTTTCCGGGCGTCCTGAAAAACCTGCTGGACATCACCCCGGTCGAGGCCTTGCAGAATAAGCCCGTAGGGATCGTCGCGATGGGCGGCTCGCCGCATCATTATCTCGCTGTCGACGCGCAGCTGCGGCAGGTCTTGGCCTGGTTCGGCGCGCTGGTTGCCCCGACCGGCGTTTACCTGACCGGCAATGATTTTCGCGACGGGCAGCTTGCCTCGGAATCTGCCCGCGCCGATCTCGCAGCCCTGACCGACACGCTGACGGTGCTGATGCGCCATTTCGACCCGGCCGCGCTTGGTCCATTGCCGCTCGCGGCGAAATTCACCTGATCGCCAAGACCGGAGCCGGCCATGAAACAGCCGCCGCCCGCGGAGAAACGCCGCCAGCCCTTACCCCAGCACCGGCCCAAACCGGGTTCGGACGATCCCGAGGCGCCGGCCAAAACCAGAGCCGTCATCACCAGCCCGAGCTACCGCCGCGCCGATCGCGACCTCGATTTCCTGCAGCGCGGCGATATGCGCGGCCTGCGGCTGATGCTCGATTACCTGAAGCCGCAAACCCTTCTCAATGAGCACGACGTCGCGCACACGATCGTCGTGTTCGGCAGCACCCGCATCCCGGAGCCCGCCGCCGCGCAACACGCCACCGCGACCTTGACCGATGCGCTTGCCGCTAACCCCAACGACGCCGAATTGCGGCAGCGGCTCGATATTGCCCGGCGTATCGAGGCGAAGAGCCGCTATTACGATGTCGCGCCAGTTCGGCGCTCTCGTCGGACTCTGCGGTGACAAGGCGATCGGCGGCCGCATCATGGTCATGACCGGTGGGGGCCCCGGCATTATGGAGGCCGTCAATCGCGGCGCCTGCGATGTCGGCGCGCCGTCGATCGGGCTCAATATCGACCTGCCGCACGAGCAGTACCCGAACCCCTATGTCACCCCGGATCTGTGCTTCAGCTTCCGCTACTTCGCGATGCGCAAGCTCCACTTCCTGCTGCGGGCGCGGGCGCTGGTCGCCTTTCCCGGCGGCTACGGCACGATCGATGAGGTATTCGAGGTGCTGACCTTGTCGCAGACCCGCAAGATCAGCCCGGTGCCGGTGATCCTGGTCGGTGAGGAATACTGGCGCCGCGCGTTCGATCCCGACTTCCTGATGGCGGAAGGGACGATCGAGCCCGAGGATCGCGACCTTTTCTGGTACGCCGAAACCGCCGAGGAGGTCTGGCGCGACATCCTGTTATGGTACGAGCTGAAGGGCGAACCTCTGTTGCCGCCCGGGTCGGCCGACGAGATCTGCCGGCCCGATGCGACCGGATAGGGCTTAGTGCGTCGTAAAGAAGCTGCTGTTGAGGCTCGCCACCGACACCCCGAGCAATGTCACTGAGGAGCCGTCGTTCAGATGCAGCACTGCGTTGCCGCCGGCGTCGGCCGTGGCGGTTGCCAGCACATTGGCGGTGGTATCCGTTGCGCTGTTGAGCGAGACCCGGTCGCCTGCGGCCTGGTTGAAACCGAAGACACTGTCACTGCCGGTCGAGGTCGCACCGTTATCCCATAACGTCTGATTGCCGCCGGCAAAACCGATCAGTGCCGATCCGGTTCCCGACGCACCCTGGATCGTGTCACCGGCGCCGCCCCAAATCGTCGTGTTGCCGCTGCCGCCGACAACCGATTGATTGCCGAGATCCGCATCGATGAACGTGTTGCCGCTGCCGCCGGTGATCGTGTCGCCGGCCATCCCACCGATCGTCACATTGCCGGCGCCGCCCTGGATCGTATCGCCGGCGCCGCCCCAGATCGTCTCATTGCCGGCGCTGCCGCCGGTGATCGATTGGTTGCCGAGATGCCCGTCGATCAACGCGTTGCCGGTCCCGCCGGTGATCGTGTCGCCGGCCATGCCGCCGATCGTCACATTGCCGGCGCCGCCCTGGATCGTGTCGCCGGCGCCGCCCCAGATCGTGCCGTTGCCACCGCTGCCGCCGATCACCGACTGGTTGCCGAGATCCGCGTCGATGAAGTAATTGCCGGTGCCGCCGATGATCGAGTCGCCGGCGACCCCGCCGATCGTCTCGTTGCCGGCACCGCCCAGGATCGTGTCGCCGATGCCGCTGAAGATCGTCTCGTTGCCGGCGCTGCCGCCAACAACCGATTGGTTGCCGAGATGCGCGTCGATGAAATTGTTGCCGGTCCCGCCGGTGATCGTGTCGCCCGAGGCGCCGCCGATCGAGAAGTTACCGTCGCCGGCGAAAATACTGTCGTTGCCGCCCACGTCATTGACGGCGTAGGTGCCGTGCAGGGCCGTGAGGGTGTGGCCGTCCGTCGACAGGATTGCCAGCCCTTGATACCCCGGCGCCGTCAAGAAGCTGCCGGTGCCGGTGGCATTGGTGACGACCTCGAGATTGAAGTTCCCGGAAACGGGCGGCGGGACGTTATTCGGGTCGGGCGTCACACCGAAATTGACGGTCTGATTGCCCGCGAACACGTCGTAATGGCTGCCGGGTATCGATGCCATTCCTACCCCGAAAATGTACGCGACTGCCCTGCCTTGCCCCGAACAGTCATCCTCCGATCCGCACGGCCTGATCCGGTCATCCGATGTCGGAAAGCGCCGGGTGACCTCATTGCCGCAGTGCTGACGGACGCAGTTGCTCGAGAACTTAGGCTGCGGGCCAATTTAGAGGACAGTCTGAAAAAAACCCTTAATGCGCCTAGAAAACAGTCCTAACGATTACTTATCAATGCTCGCTATGCTTGGTCTATCCACAGTGATGCTACTGCCGCGTTTATCCCGAGCGCGGTCGGGCGGGCAATCGGCGGTACCGAGGGTTGACGTTCAGGCCGCATAGCCCGAACGGTGCTCCTTCTGATCCTTCGGATAGCCCAGCGGCGATCGGAAAATTCGCATCTCCAGCGTGAAGCCGCCGACAAACGGCTTCAGCAGCGCCTCCGGCAACCGCGCTCGGCCATTTGTCCAGCGGTGGCCTCGTCCGGCTTCGTGAAATCCCTCGGTGAATTCCGGATAGGTGTAATCGATGGCGAAGGAAATGTGCTCGTCGCGCAGACGGATTTCTCCAATCGAAACGCCGAGCCTGCGCCGGTCCCGCGATGTGGCTGTCAACTCGGCGGGGACGGCGCTGCGCGAGCCCAGCCAGATCGACTCGGCGCCAGCCGGAATCGTAAACCGGTAGACGCTTTTGGCGATCGTCTGCGCGCGAATGACCTCGCCATCGGCGATCAGGTGAAGGTCGGGGTCTTCAGTCAGCTGATAGCCGAGCGCCTCGGCCCGATTCAGCAGCGCCAGGCGGATGCCGTTCAGCTCGTCCGAACCGAGTTCGACCCGGGACGCGCAGAATTCCCAAGGGCGTGCCTCGTGATCGGGATAAAGCGCCGCGAACTCATCGCCGTTTTCGAACATCGCGCGATTGTCGCAGTCGACAAACGTCTCGGCCGGCGCGCCATCGGCGTAGAGAACGTCATGGCCATCCAACTCGACGTGGAAATATTCGAGCCGGCTGACGCTGTCCAACTGCACGATCGAACGCCCGTTGACCAGATCGACGGCCGGCACAAGAACGCCGTCGATGTACAGCGCGTGCTCGGGCGACAAAAGGAGATCGCGGCGCGGCAGATCGGGGCCGATCGCGCCGGCGGCGACCCGGATCGGCAAAACCTTGCGGTCGCCAACAACGCCGCCGGGATAACCGCGCCGCCCGATCCATTTGATCGGCTTTGCCTCGCCCGATAGGGTGACGACCAGATCGCCGATCGACAGCTGCTCGACCGGCACTTCGCCGCGATCGGTCAGGATCCGGGTGCCGGCGCAGAAGCAGGCGACGGCGCTGAGGAACACCTCGCCGCCGCCGCTGCCGTCACTGACCCAATCGGCAAAGATCCCGGCGCCAGGCGCGGAGGCCAGCGTCAATGTCGTGATCACGGTGTTGCCGTTGAACACCGTAATCGTGTTGCCGGAAATTTGCGTGCGGGTGATCGTCCCGGAATCGGCGAGGTCGATCCCGTTCAGCGGGTTCGTGTCGTTCGCCGCCACCAGCCCGCCGATCGTGCCGAGGAAATCGGCGACACGCAGCACCTTGAGCGTGCCGCTGCTGCCGAGGAAGGTGAGATGGGCGCCGCTCGCGACCGTGTCGACGACGAGGGTCGAACCGTCATTCGCGACCGTGAGGCCGGTCGCATTGGCGCCGACCGATGTCCCGCTCAGATCGAGCATGCCGCCGGCCGCTTCGATCGTGCCCGCGCCGTCGATCGTGCCGCCGGACACCGTGCCGTGCCCGATCAGCGTGCCGCCGTCGATCTGGAACCCCTGGCTGTCGCTCAGCGCGCCGCCGTCCAGCTGGATCTTGCCGGCGGTCATCGTCTCTTGCAGCGTCAGCGTCAGGCTCTTGCCGCTGATACCGATCTCGAGCGTCTTGTTCGCCGTATCGAGCGTGATCGCGCCGGTCGTCGCATTGCCGTCGATCTTCAAGACGGAATTGGCAACGTCGGCGATTGCCAGAGTCAAACCGGAATTCACGGTGCCGGTCAGATCCAGCGTGCCGCCCGAGGCGGTGACCGTGCCGGTGCCGCTCAAATCGGCGCCGACGGTGCCCCGGCCGAACAGTGACCCGCCGCCGAGCGTCACGCCGCTGGCATCCGTCAGCGTCGAGGACGCGCCGTCGAGCTTGAGGGTGCCGCTGCCGATCGCCAGCGCCGTAGCGATCGTCAGGCTGGCCGAGCCGCCGATCTCCAGCGTGCCGTTGCCGCCGTTGAACGTGACCGAATGCGCCGCGCTCGCCGTGTCGAGCAGCAGCTTGTCGCTGGCTCCGGTGATGGTCATGACCAACGCGCCGCCGCTGTCGGCGATCGCCGAGGTGATCTCCAGCGTCCCGCCATTCGCGGTTATGTGCGCCGCGCCGGTCGCGCCGATCGCGCCGGTGATCTTGCCGAGCCCGGTGATCGTACCGCTGCTGATCGAAATCCCGGCATTGTCGCTCAGTTGCGAGCTGGCGCCGTCGAGCTTGATCGTGTTGGCGCCGACTGTAAGGGCATCGGTCAGGCTCAGGGTACCCGAGCTGTTCAGCTCCAATGTGCCGGTTGACCCTGAGAAGTTCAGCGAAGTTGCCGCGCTGCCGCCGTCGAGCAACAGCTTGTCGCCGGCGCCGCTGCCGACCGTCAGGGCGAGAGAGCCGCTGTTTGCGATCGCCGAGGCGATCTCCAGCGTTCCGCCCGATGCGGTGATATGAGCCGCCCCGCTCGCGCCGATCGCGCCGGTGACTTTGCCCAGCCCGCTGATCGTGCCGGTGCTCAATGAGATCCCGGCATTGTCGGTCAGCTGCGAGCTGGCGCCATCGAGCTTGATCGTGTTCGCGCCGACCGTAAGCGCATCCGTCAGGGTCAGCGTACTCGAGCTGTTCAGCTCCAAGGTGCCAGTTGACCCCGAGAAGTTCAGCGAAGTTGCCGCGCTGCCCGCGTCGAGCAGCAGCTTGTCGCTGGCGCCGCTGCCGACCGTCAGCGCGAGAGAGCCGCTGTTTGTGATCGCCGAGGCGATCTCCAGTGTTCCGCCGGCGGCCGTAATATGAGCCGCGCCGGTTGCGGTGATCGCGCCGGTTACTTTGCCGAGCCCGCTGATCGTGCCGGTGCTGAGTGAGATGCCGGCATTGTCGGTCAGCTGCGAGCCCGGCCCGTCGAGCGTCAGCGTGCCGCTGCCGATCGCCAGCGCGGTGCCGATCGTCAAGGTACCGGCGGTATTCAGCTCCAATGTGCCGCTCGACGAGAAGGTCACGGTATGAGCGGCGCTGGCGGTGTCGAGCAGCAGCTTGTCGCCGGCTCCGGCGATGGTCATGACCAGCGCGCCGCCGATATCGGTGATCGCGCCGGCGATCTCCAGCATGCCGCCATTGGCTGTGATGTGCGCCGCCCCGGTCGCGAAGATCGGGCCGGTGATCTTGCCCGCACCGGTGATCGTGCCGGTGGTGATGTCGAACTCGTCGGTCCCGTTGTAAATCAACTGCGATCCCGGCCCATCGAGCTTGACCGTGCCCGCGCCGATCACCGCCGACCCGACCGTCAGGGTGCCGCTGGTGTTGAGCTCGAGCGTCCCGGTCGAGCCCGAGAAGCTCAGCCCCGAGGCGGCGCTGGCG
>Ga0209474_10001468_pt1 | contig 22961 bp, 16 predicted proteins | sample GraSoiAngelo_145_FD_185902 | JGI IMG/M metagenome (GOLD analysis project Ga0209474, IMG submission 185902) | Grasslands soil microbial communities from the Angelo Coastal Reserve, California, USA - 14_1009_05_20cm (SPAdes) (version 2) | ecosystem: Environmental > Terrestrial > Soil > Grasslands...
TGACCCGCGAGCCGCGCTGCCCGCCGTGGCGCGATCTTCTGCAGATCTATCGGAGGATGGAAGCGCGGGGAGAGCTGCGCGGCGGCCGGTTCGCGCAGGCCTTCTCGGGCGAGCAATTTGCCCTTCCCGAAGCGGTGGACGCGGTGCGCGCGGTGCGGAAGGTGCCCAAAGCGGGCGACGAGCGCGTGACCGTAAGCGCGTGCGATCCACTGAATCTGGTCGGGGTGCTGACGCCCGGCGCGCGCGTGCCGGCATTCCCTCAGAACCGCGTGACCTTCGTGGACGGCGTGCCGGAGGAGGGGGCAGCGCTGCGCACCGCCTGACCCGGCATTCGCGCTCTACGGATGTCCGCCCTTTCAAGTTCGTGGTGGACGTGACTGTCGTCGCGCTGCGCTGACTCATCGGCGCTGCGGCCGACGTCGCGTCCCGCAGCTCCTTGTCGGACTTGAAAGCGCGGACATCGCAGGGAGCGTTGCGGCGGCGGCGGTCGGCGGCATGTCAGACCCTCCTTGTACGCTGCGCTCATGGTTGCGAAGCAGCAGGAGTTGCCTCTTCCGCAGTGGGGTGGTGCACGGGCGGGCGCAGGGCGCAAACGGAAAGGCGCGCGCCGCAACGTTCCGCACCGCACGCGTGCCGGCTTCAGCCGTGCGGCGCTTCACGTCACCGTTCGTTTGCGGCGCGAAGTGTGGAACCTGCGGACGCATCGCTGCTTCCGCGCGCTGCGATACTCGTTCGAGCGCGGCTGCGCCCGCTTCGGCTTCCGGCTCATCGACTTCTCCGTCCAGGGGAACCACATCCACTTCATCGTGGAGGCGCCCGACCAGCTTGCGCTGACCCGGGCAATGAAGGGCCTCGAGGTGCGGATGGCGCGCGCGCTGAACCGCGTGATGCACCGGCGCGGGCCGGTGTTCGCCGACCGCTACCACGCGCACCTGCTGCGCACACCGACCGAGGCGCGCCACGCGCGCAACTACGTGCTCTCGAACTGGCGCGTCCACGCGCAACGCGACGGGCGCCCTCTTCCGCGCGGAAACGATCCGTTCTCCTCCGCTGGATGCGACCCGGCCGCAACCTGCTCACCGCGGTTCTGGATGCTGTGCGTGGGGGTCTGGCGCGGCCCACCGCGCGAACGCGAGGTGCGAGCCTCGACCGCGTCGCAGTGACTACGGCACACGTCTCGCCGATGAAATAGTCGAGGACACGCACGTCCCTGAACAACACGTTCGGCTTGGCGGACTCGAGGATCCGGCGCGCCGCCGCAGCATTTCCGCGCTTTCGGGCATGCAGCGCCGAGACGACCGCCTGGGCTGCCGCGCGGCCGTGGACCCCCCACAAGCCCAGCGGGTCGATCGGATGTTCGCGAAGAAGTCGCTCCGCCTCTTCGGGATCGCCGGCGACCGCAGCTCCTGGAACCAGACGCCGAGGTCCACGGAGCCCTCCGATCGGAATCAATGAGTGTACTCCTGCGCGGAGCGCGCGAAGCAAGAGCCTCAACTTGAAAGGGCGGACATCGGTTTCGGGACTGCGCCGGGGTGTGGAACGAACCGCGGCGGCTTCGGCCTCAGTGCGTCTGCGGTGCCTGCGCCGCCGCTTCCTTCTTCTGCAGCTCCGCAATCTTCGCCGACAACCCCTCGAACACGCGTTCCAGCTCGTCGATCTTCCCCTCCAGCTTCTTCACGTCGCCGGAGGTGGGAATGTTCATCGCCGACAGCGCCGACTGCGCTGCCCGCTCCGCCGTGGCCTTCACGTCCAGCGCCGCGCTCATGGTCTTCTGCAGCGCGCCCATGAACGTCTCGTTCTGCAGGAGCTGGGAAGCGATCTTGCTCATCCGCTCCTCGCCCGTGGCGATCATCTTCTTCAGCACTTCGTTGTCGCGCAGCATGCGGCCCCCGGCCTGTACGCGGAATCTATCGGCGTGCCGCACCATGTCAAGCAAGGTTGACGCACTCGGGGGCCGACACTACAGTCGCGCGCCCCATGCCGGCCCTCCTCGATCGCCGCCTCGTCGTGGTGACAGGCAAGGGCGGCACCGGTAAGAGCACGATCTCGGCGGCGGTGGCGCTGGCTGCGGCGCGGCGGGGCAAGAAGGTCCTGGTCTGCGAAGTGGTGGCGAAGGAGCGGGTCGCCGACTTCTTCGGACGGCCATCTTCCGGAACGCAGATCCGTGAACTGGTGCCCAACCTGTACAGCATCCACGTGCGCCCTCGCGAGGCGATGCGCGAGTACGCTTTGATGATCCTCAAGTACGAGACGCTGTACCGCATCGCCTTCGAAAATGCCGCCGCGCGCTATTTCCTCGCCGCGGCGCCATCGCTGGCCGAGATCGTGATGCTGGGCAAGGTCTGGTGGCATGCATCGCAGGAAATGGAGCGCGGCCGCCTGCGCTGGGACATGGTGGTCCTCGACGCCCCCGCGACGGGTCACGGGCTGACCTTCCTCACCGTTCCGGAGGTGTTCCTCCGCCTGGTCTCGGAAGGTCCTCTCGCGCGCGACATGCGCTCGATGCAGTCCCTGCTCGCCGACCCCGCGAAGTGCAGCATCTGTGTCGTCACCCTGCCCGAGGAGATGCCGGCGAACGAGGCCGTGGAGCTCGATCGTGCCTTGCGGCAACACGAGTTCCCCGCCGGCCCCCTCTTCCTCAACGCCGCGTTCGCCTCCCGCTTCTCGGCACAAGAGGTAGCCTCGGTGACGCGCGGCGGTCCCCTGCTCACCGCCGCAGGCGAAGCAGCGGACAACCATGAATCGAGGGCCGCGCTCTGCCGTCAGTACGAGGCTTTCCTGCGCGACACGGTTCCGCGCGAGCTGGTGAAGGTGCCTTTTCTCTTCGAGCGCAGCTTCGGTGCGCAGGCGATCGAGAAGGTGGCGCGCTCCATCGGGGAAGCGCTGTGATCGCGGTCGAAGGACGCAAGATCATCTGTTGCGTCGGATCCGGTGGGGTGGGAAAGACCACCACCGCCGCGGCACTCGCGCTGGGCGCGGCGATGGAAGGCCGCCGTGCGCTGGTGCTCACCATCGATCCGGCGCGCCGTCTGGCCAACAGCCTGGGGCTCAAGAACCTCGGCAACGAGGCGACGCGGATCGAGCCCGGCCATTTCGCCGAGGCGAAGCTCTCTCCGCGCGGCGAGATGTGGGCGATGATGCTCGACCTGAAGCGGACCTGGGACGAGCTCGTCCGCCGCGATGCCCGCAATCCCCGGCAGGCGGAGGACATCCTCGGCAACAAGATCTACCAGACGCTCTCCACGGCCATGGCCGGCAGCCTCGAGTACATGGCGATGGAGAAGGTATACGAGCTCTACACCAGCAGCCGCTTCGACGTGATTGTGCTGGACACGCCACCGACCAGCAACGCGCTCGACTTCCTCCACGCTCCCGACCGCATTCTCGGCGTGCTCGACAACAACGCGATGCGCGTCGTCCTCGGTCCGATGCTCAAGGCGGGAAGGGTCGGATTCCGCCTCCTCGCCGCTCCGTCCAGCCTCGTGCTCCGGACGTTGGCGCGGTTCACCGGCAGCGGCTTCCTGCGCGATCTCGCCGCCTTCATGATGGCCTTCGAGGGGATGTACGAGGGCTTCAAGGACCGCGCCGGCAAGGTGAAGGCGCTGCTCTCGTCCTCGCGCACGGGGTTCGTGCTCGTCACCAGTCCGAACCCGCTGACCACCCAGGAGGCGCTCTTCTTCCACCGCGCCCTGGAGAAGGACGGCATCCGCACCGCCGCCGTGGTGGTGAACCGCGTGCAGCGCGATCCGCGGCGCCACGGCGGTCCCGACAACGTGGCCGCGCTGAAGGAAGCGCTGCAGCTCGCGCAGATCAAGGACGAGAAAGGGCTGGCGGAACGCCTCTGCGAGACGCTGACCGAGCAGGCGATCCTCGCCGACCTCGATCGACGGGAGATCGATCGCCTGCGCGACACGCTCCGTGGCGTTCCGCTCTACACCGTGCCCCGCTTGCGCAAGGACGTGCACGATCTCGCCGGGCTGTGGCAGATCGACGAGTATCTGGGAGGCGAATGATGTTCCACACCGCGACCATCGAGCTGCCCACCACGAAGAAGCAGGAGATGATCGACGTCACCAAGCGCGTCCGCGCGGTGGTGGCGGCGAGCAACGTCCAGTCCGGGCTGTGCTCCATCTATTGCGGCCATACCACCGGAGCCATCACCCTGAACGAGAACACCGATCCCGACGTGCAGACGGACATCCTCAACGCGCTCGAGCGCGCGGTGCCGCGCAACGAGAAGTACTACAAGCACGAGGAAGGGAACGCGCACGCGCACGCCAAGGCGGCGGTGCTCGGCTTCTCGGAAACCATTCCGGTCCAGGGCGGCAAGCTCGCGCTCGGGACCTGGCAGGCCATCTATTTCTGCGAATTCGACGGGCCGCGGAACCGGAAGCTGGTCGTGACGGTGATGGGGTGAACGCGCGGGTGCGCGGCGGGCGGACCTGAGCATGTCCCTGCTGCACGCCCGCGGGCTCTCGCTGCGGTATGGCGCCAAGGTGCTGCTGGACGGCGCCAGCTTTACGCTCGGCCACCGCGATCGCGTCGGCCTCATCGGCCCCAACGGCAGCGGCAAGAGCACGCTGATGAAGATCGTCGCCGGAAGCGTGGAACCGGATTCCGGCGCCGTGCAGCTCGTCCGCAAGGCGCGCGCGGGATACCTGCCGCAGGAGCTGTCGGAATTGCCGCCGGGTTCCATCGTCGAGGGAGTGCTCGCCAGCGTTCCCGGACGCGCATGGCTGCAGTCGCGGCTGTCTGCCACCGAGGCCGCGCTCGCGCAGGCGGCGACCGAGGAAGATCAGATCGAGCTCGGTGGCGAGCTCGCCGAGTTGCACGAGGAGCTGGCCCACCACGAGGAGCTCTACGGGCGCCACCACGCCGAGGAGATCCTCTGTGGTCTCGGCTTTGCGGAGTCCGCGCTCAACAGCCCCGCGTCCGCGCTCTCCGGCGGCTGGAAGATGAGGGCCGCGCTTGCGGGGCTCCTCCTGCAGGATCCGGAATTGCTCCTTCTCGACGAGCCCACCAACCACCTCGACGTTCCCACCCTGGAGTGGTTCGACGCCTTCCTGCGCCGGTCGCGCAAGGCGCTGCTCCTCGTTTCGCACGACCGCGAATTCCTCGACCGCCAGATCGACCGCGTCCTCTCCTTCGAGCCCGAGGGCCTGCGCGGTTATGCCGGCAACTACGAGCGCTACCTCGAGCTGCGCGCGGCGGAGGAGGAGCGCCTCGCGGCGCAGGCGGAGAAGCAAACGCGCAGGCGGGCGCAGATGCAGGCCTTCATCGAGCGCTTCCGCGCCAAGGCGACGAAGGCGCGTCAGGTGCAGAGCCGCATCAAGTTGCTGGAGAAGGAAGAGATCGTGCAGATCCGCGAGGAGCGCGCCACCGTCCGCTTCCGCTTTCCCGAGGCGCCGCGCAGCGGGCGCGAGGTCGCCCGGCTCGAGAACCTGTCCAAGTCGTACGGCGAGAAATCGGTCTATCGCGATCTGTCCGCACAGGTGCTGCGGGGCGATCGCATCGCGGTCATCGGCCTCAACGGCGCGGGAAAGACCACGCTCCTCAAGCTGCTCGCGCGGGAGATTGCTCCGGACGCCGGGACGCTCGTTCTCGGACACAACGTGGTCCCGGGATACTTCGCCCAGCACCACGCCGAGCGGCTCGACCCCACGCGCACGGTGCTTCAGGAGGTCCACGGGCTTGTGCCTTCCGAGCCGCAGAGCTGGGTGCGCGGCGTGCTCGGCGCCTTCCTCTTCTCCGGCGACGACGTCGACAAACGCATCGGGGTGCTGTCCGGCGGAGAACGTGCGCGCGTCGCGCTGGCGCGGCTCCTGGTCGTTCCCTCGAACTTCCTGTTGATGGACGAGCCCACCAACCATCTCGATCTCGACTCCTCCGAGGCGCTGATCGACGCTCTCACACGATACGAGGGGACGCTCCTGTTCGTCTCCCACAACCGCAGCTTCGTGAACGGGCTCGCCACGCAGGTCTGGGAGGTTCGCGACGGACGGATCGATGCCCAGCCCGGCGACCTCGACGACTGGTCGCGCCGGCGCGCCGCTGCCATGGCCGAGGCTGTGCCGCCGTCCTCACGCGCTTCCGGCGGTGGGCAGGGAGTGCAGGCGCGGCGGGAGCGTGCCTGGCAACGGGAGCAGCGCGAGAAGGTGCTGGGCCCGATCAAGCGCGCCATCGCCGAGCTCGAGCAGCGGATCGCCCAGCTGGAGCAGGAGAAGAAGCAGGTGGAAGCGCAGCTCGCGGACCCGGCGCTCTTCGCCGACCCGGCGCGGAGCACGCCCCTGGTCACCGCCTATCGCGACGCCTCCCGCAAGCTCGACGAGCTCTACGCCCGCTGGGAACACCGCAGCGAGGAGCTTGTCACCGCGGAATCACAGTTCGGATGACATCCGCGGCTCGCCTGCGCACCGCGGCGCACCAACCCTTACCGGGATCGGACTCGAGCCGCAGCGGGAAATTCCGCGGCCCCCTGCGGCACCCTATACTGTCGTGCCGATGAAGCGGGCCATCCTCTGGCTGTTTGCGCTCGCGTTCCTGGCGGCGGCGGGCTTCGCCGGCTGGCGGCTGCTCGAGGAGCGCCGCTTCGTGGCGACCCGATTCGGCGAAGGTTCGCGCACGGTCAACATCCCAGGGGGAACAGGGCCGAGAGCGCTGGCGAAGCTGCTCGCGGAGGCGAAGGTGGTCTCCGACGGGAACCGCTTTTTCACCCATCTGCGCTGGTTCCGGCGCGACGCGCACGCCAAGGCTGGCGAGTACCAGTTCGACGGCGCGCTGCTCCCGGACGAGGTCATCGGCAAGCTCATTCGCGGCGAGGTGAAGATGTATCGCTTCACCGCCGCGGAAGGGCTCAGGGCCGACGAGATCGCCACCATCGTGGGCGGGACGGGCCTCTGCGCGGCCGCCGACTTCCTGAAGATCGCGCGCGATCCCGCTTCGCCGAAGAGGTATGGCGTGCCCGGCCCTTCGCTCGAGGGCTACCTCTTCCCGGATACCTATTCGCTGCCGCGGACCACGGGGTGCGCCGGTATCGTGCAGGCGATGGTTTCACGGTTCTACAAGGCGTTGCAGCACGCGGAGACGCAGCGCCTGCCCACCGTCCGCCTCGACGAGCTTCAGTCGGTAACGCTCGCCAGCATCATCGAGAAGGAGACCGGCAGGCCCGACGAGCGCCCGCGGATCTCCTGCGTCTTCCACAACCGCCTGAAGAAGGGGATGCGGCTGCAGACCGACCCGACGGTGGTCTACGCGCTGCTGCTCTCGCACGACTACAAGTGGGACCACAACATCCACAAGACCGATCTCACGGTGGCGCATCCGTACAATACGTACGTCATCAAGGGCCTTCCTCCGGGTCCCATCGCCAATCCCGGACAGGCGTCGCTGGAAGCGGCGCTGCACCCGATGGCCTGCGACGACCTCTTCTTCGTCTCGCGGAACGACCATTCGCACGTGTTCTGCCCGGATCTCAAATGCCACGAGGCGAACGTGCGGAAGTTCCAGGTCGAGTACTTCCGAAGGCGGCGAGGATAAGCGCCCTCAGCGGATGACTTCGGCACCCGCTGGAATCTTTCCCGTCAGGTTGAGCTCTTCGACGGTGCGTGCGTTGACGTAGAGCTTCCCCGGCGCGAACCGCAGCGGCACCGCTCCATGCCTCGCCAGCGCCTCCCCGGCCACCTTCGCCGCCTCCCGGCCGATGGCGTCGAAATCCGCCGCTACCGCGAGAGCGGCCCCCACCTTCGCCATTCCCTCGAGAAACCCGATCAGCGGGATCTTCCGCTCCAGGCAGGCGCCGATCAGATACTTCGCTACGTCGGGACGAGCGAAGCGGGCGTCCGCCAGCAGCCAGACTGCGTCGACAGACGCCGCCAGCTCCGGAAACGTCCTGTCGAGGCCCGTCAGGTCCGCCATCGCTCGCGCTTCCAGCGTCAGGCCATGGCGCGCGGCAGCGGCCTGCGCTTCCGCCAGAACCGGCGGGGTTCCCGGTGGATGGAGGACCAGCACCCGCCGCGCCGAGGGGGCGAGCGCCTTCAACGCGGCGAGCGCATCCGCCGGCCGCGCCTCCATCGGCACGCCGCCGATCGCATGATGCCCGGAGACCTCCGGATTGAGAACGGCGGCGAGAACCACGGTGAACGTTCCCGGAGCGGTGCGCGCGAGATCGAACGCCTTCGATCCGATCGCCACCACGACGTCGCCATCGCGTGCCGCGGGCGCTCCGGACTCGACTTCCATGGTGCGCACGTTGGGGTGCGCCCGCTGGAACGCGCTCGCCACCTGCGCGTACTGCGGTACGTCCCGCTGCGTGAGCAGAATCAGGTCGGCGCGCGCCGTTGCCGGCAGGAACGCCAGCGCGACGGCACCCAGCACCGCGATGCGGTACCGCTGCACCAGCGCCCGCATCCGCGCGCTGTGCTCGCGGATCGAGCGGGAGGCGCCCTCCAGGCGGCCAATCCCGGCCGCCCCTTCCTCGGCGCTGCGGGCGATCCGCTGCACCGCGCCGCTGATCCTGTTCACGCCGTCCGCCTGTTCGCGCGTTCCGCTCGCGATCTCCGTGGCGGCACGCGATGAGCGCGTGATGGCGTCCGCGAGCCGGCGAATGGCCTCGCCCGCGTGCCCCGCGACTGCGCGACCGGATTCTGCCCTGCGGCGGCCCTCCTCGACGACGGAGGTGGCCCGCTCGATGCCCCGGACGATCTCCGCGAGGATTTCCTGCACCTGGGCGGTGGAGTGCTGGGAGCGATCGGCGAGCGCCCGCACCTCGTGCGCGATGACGGTGAAGCCTGTCCCGGCGGTGCCCGACTTGCTCGACACGATGGCCGCGTTGAGCGCCAGCATCTTCGACTCGGCGGAGAGATCGCGGACGGCATCGATGATCCGCCCGACGTGCCGGGTCCGTTCCACCAGGTCCTGCAGCGTCCGCGTGTTGGCGTCGATCTGTTCGCCCAGGTCGCTGACCGCGCGAACCGCCTGCGCGATCGATTCCTCGCCCTCGCGAGAGCTGGTCGCGCTGGAAGCGGCGACATCGAGCACTGCCTGCGCGTTGCTCTGCGCCCTGGCAAACCGCTCGCGCAAGGCGTCGACCGTCCGCTCCGTGTCCGCTGCGCTGGCCGCCTGCGCACGGGAGTGCTCGAGCTGGCGCGTCGCTCCGTCGAACACCTCCTCGGAGGTCGTCTCCAGGGCGACCGCGGCATCGCGCATCTCGGCGACGACGGCGCGCGTATTGTTGCGAAGCTCCAGGAGGGCGCGGGCCAGCCGGCCCACTTCGTCCTCGCCATCATCGCGGAGGACGGCAGCGAGATCTCCCGCAGCGAGCTCCTCGGCGAAGCGGACCATTCGCCGCAGCCTCCGCGAGAGAATCACGAAGAAGGCAGCGAACGTCGCCACCAGGACGACGCCGCTCGAGGCGACCATCGCGAACGTCTGCCGCGCCACTGCCGCTGAGACCTGGTCGGTGCGGATGCCCATCAGCAGCGTGCCCAGCGCCGCCGCCTTTTCTCCCGGCAAGCCCATGCCGTCCTGGCCAGAGCTCACGCGCCGCGTGAAGCGGCTGGTCCCATCGTCGGACCGCGAGGACTCCTGCTGCAGATCGTGGTTGGACAGCTCCCGTTCCGTCGCGCCCCGGGAGATGAAGGCTGCGAGCCTGCCGTCGCCGTCGACGGCGCCGAGGTAGGCGATGTCGCTGTTCGACGCCAGCACCTGCCCGAGGACGCCGCGCGCCGCCTCCGCGTCATGGAGCGACAGCGCCAGGCGGAGATCCTGGTGCCGATCGAGGATCTGCAGCATCGATGTTCCCCGACGCTCCACCTCCGAGCGGAACCGGTTCGCCTGCAGGCGCGCGAACAGGCTGCCGACGAGCACGGAGGTCACCGCCAGTCCGACGACGAGCAGGGCAATCGCTCGCGCGACCAGCGATGTCCACCACTGCCTCATCAGGGGACGGCGGCGTCGTACGCCAGCCGCACGACGAACTCCCGGGAGGGGCCCGGCAGGGGCGCATGTCCGGCGTTGTACGGCTGGGGGTAACGGAAGTCCGTATCGAGCAGGTTCCGCACTCCCGCCGAGAGATCGAGTCCCTTCACGCCGAGATCGTGTACGCGCACCAACACGTCGACCAAGGCGGCGGCCGCAAGCGCGCCGATCACCGGGTTCCCGTCGGTATCCACGGTGAGCGCCGCGTCGCGCCGGCTGAACCACGCCACGGCGCCATTGAGGCTCAAACGCGGGTTCAGCTGCAGGGTAGCCCGAGCCGATACCTTGTGGGTGGGCAGACCGAGCACGCGCGACGGGCTGGGACCGCGCAACAGGTCGACCTGGTTCTTGCCCGCCGTCGTGTACATCGCGTAGCTGGCGGCGGCGAATCCATGCCGCCCGTCGACGCGCACCTCGGCCTCGACGCCGCGAGAGCCTGTCCGTCCGGCGTTCAGGTACGCCTCGTCGCCGGTCGAAGGGTCTACCGTGTAGACGATGGGATCGCGAATGGTGAGATCGTAGGCGTTGACGGTCGCGAAGATGCCATCGGCGAAGCGCATGCCGACCTCTGCCTCGAGCACCGTGGTCCTCTCGGGCGTCAGTGTCCCGCTCGCGAGCGAGATGTTCTCGATGCCGGGCGCGCGAAAGGCCTGGCTGTAGAGCAGCTTGAAATGGACGGGGTCGAGGAGCTTGGTGAGAGCGAGGCGGGGAACGAAGGAGTTCCCGACCAGGCTGTGGTGCTCGAATCGCGCGCCGGCGAGGATGTTGCCGATCGGCGTGCGCCAGGTCGCTTCGGAAAACGCGGCGACGTTCTCGTACGCAACGTGGTCGCTCGTTCCGAAGAGCGTCTGGGCACCCACCAGATCCATGTCGTTGAGCCAGGCGCGATCGACGTATGCGTCGACTCCGGTCGCCAGGTTGAGGTCCTGGGTTGCGTCCCATGCCGCGGTGATCCGCCCGGTGATCCGTTCCGCCGTCTTGTCGTAGTAGAGCCACGAGGACTTGTCCGAGTCGCGCCAGGGAAGCTGGCGCTTGTAGTGGACCTCGGGGGTGACGCGCAGCGAATCCGAGAGCTTCCAGTCGTAAGCCAGCTCTCCGAGGAGGGAAATGAATTCGAGGCTCTGCGGCGCGGAAGCGTCGCCGAAGCCGTCGACGTTGTTGACCCCCAGATGGTGGTAGATGAGGCGCGCGCGCAGCCCTTTGTATTCCCCGGCGACATTCAGGTAGGCCGGCACCACGCGCGAGTTGCCGCCGGTCGTCGCGGCCTGGTTGCCGTACAGGTCGTCGTAGCTGCGGTCGCTGCGGTTTCCCTGTCCGAAGTACCCGGAGACGCTCGCCGACACCCCGGAGTCGAAGGACTTTCCCGCGGCGAGGGAGATGCCGCGGTGACCGTACCCGTGCGCGGTCTGCCCGTAGACGACACTGGCAGAGACTCCGTTGAGGTCCTGCGCATTGCGGGTCTTCACGTTGATGACTGCCAGCTCGGCGTTGCCGCCATACCGCGCAGAGCCCGGACCACGGACGATCTCGATGCTCTGGATCTGGTCCGCGGGGAGCTCGTGACCGAGCTGGAGAGTGGAGTAGAGGGTCTCGTTCATCTCCTGCCCGTCGAGAAGCAGCAGGATCTTCCCTTCGTGTCCCCAGACGCCGCGGAAGCCGACGTCGATGACGCCTTCGACGTCTACACCCGGAGAGAAGCCGGCCACGAGCTGGAGCACGTCGAGCAGGTCGCGCGCGCCGGAGGCGAGGATCTCGTCGCGGGACAGCAGGGTGAGCACGCCGGGGCTGTCGCGAACGGTGGCCGGCCGCACCGACGCGACGCTGGTCTCCTGTTTCAAGCGGGCGTCGGCTTCGAAGAGGTCCAGCTCGGACTGTCCCCGTGCGGCCACGCCAAGCAGCAAGAGCGCAGCCGCGCCGAGCCGCGCAAACAGATCGCGATGCATGCGGTCCCCCTTCTCCGCGAGCGATTTCAGCAGAGCAGCGGAAGCTCGCCACCGGCAACTATTTGGCCTCAGCGCGTGTGGCCCGGTGCGCAGCTTCGGTAGACGGTCGCATAGGTGAAACGCTGCGCGGCGCAGAAGAGGAGCCCACGAAAATCGAAGCGCTCGCGGGTGAAGTCGCCGAGGGATCCGCGCACGACCAGGACGGCAAGCGTCGGCGTCTTCCGCGCGAGACGCTGCTCGAAGTCGCCCTTCCAGGCGGAGCGGATCCACTGCTCTTCGGGAATGCCGGAGACGAAGGCGAGCGGGATGTCGAGGTAGTAGGTGCTGCCGTCGAGCAGAATCGCGTCGTCGCTGCGCGCGTTCGCCTTTACCCACCGCGCCGCCTCGACGATGCCGGGGGGCAGCGACCCGATGGGCGCAATGGGACGCGCCCATTCCGCGATCGCGCCCGTCCGGTTCCAGCACATCAAAGCGAGGGCGAGGGGAGTGGCCGCCGCAGCCGCCACGGCGAGGGCACGCGCGGGACGGCGCAGCCGCGCCAGCGCCTCGTGAGCGAAGACGAGGGACAGCGAGGCCGCGACCAGCGTGAACCGCGCCATCGGGCGGAAGTCGAGCAGGATCGCCGCGCGGAACGTGAAATACGCGGCCGGAAGCCAGGCGAGCGCGACGAGGTCCCATCCGGGCTCAAGACGCCGCAGCGCCCGGACCGACCCCCAAAGCCCGAGCAGTCCGAAGGCGGGGGTGGCGACGAGACATACCGCGAGCGGCCAGTACACGAGGTGCTGCAGGCGCGCCCGCAGGGAACCGAAGGAGTCCGCCGCCATCCGGGCGAGCATCGCGTGATCCCGGTCGATGTGGCGTAGAGGCGCGAGCGCGTCCCCGGCGAAGCGCGCATTGACCCAGAGCCAGAACAGGGCCGGTGCGGCAGCGACGGCGCAGAACGCGACGCTGCGGGCGAGGTTCCGCTGACGCAGCCACAGCAGCGCACCGAACAGCGGCACGTACAACCATCCATCGTACCGCACGAGCCCGGCCGCTCCGAGAAGGATCGCGGAGAGGATCACCTGTTCGCGCAGCGCGAGCAGCAACGCGCCGAGGAAGAGGGCGAGGAACACGGCCTCGCTGGCGCCCGTCGCGCTCGCCTGGATGTGCAGCGGCGAAAACGCCAGCGCGACCGCCGCCCAGAAGGCGGCATCGCGTCCGCGTTCGCGCTCCGCGATGCGGTACAGCAGCCAGACGCCCAGAAGGCCGCCAGCGAGCGAAAGGAGCCGCGCCGCGACGACGCGGTCGCCCAGCAGCCGCACGAGCGCGCCGATCAGGGTCAGATGGAGGGGGCCGTACTGCCAGGCCTCCAGATACCCGCGCCAGAGATGAGGGTCCTGCGCCCACCGTTCGGCAAGCTCGATCCGGACCGGCGCGTCGCCGTAATGCTCGTAGCCGAAAAGGATCGGCGCGGCGCGCGCCGCAAGCGCGATGCCGAGGGCGGCGAGCAGCGGCCGCTTCAAGAGTTCCGGTGAACAAAGTTGTGCACTGCGCCGTCCAGCTTTATGCAGTTATCGTGCGCCCTGGAAGTTCTGTCACCCTGCGAGCGGTTTTGTGAAGGTGCATTGCAGGCCCTATGCTGCAGGGCTACGTTCGTCACGTTGCAAACGCGCCCCCGGGCGCCAGAGGGGATGAGTCCAGATGCCGACGCTCCGCGAATCCGGCGACATGAATCTCGTTTCACGTATCGCCGCGCTCCAGGACAAGACGAGCTTCAAGGAGCTCCACTGGGACGGGTCGTTCGAGGACTACCTGAAAATCGTGCGTGAGAACCCGCGGGTCACCCGCACGGCCTTCCAGCGCATCTACGACATGATCCTCAGCCACGGGAAGACGGAGTACATCGACAACAAGAAGCGGCTGATCCGCTACCACTTCTTCCACGACGAGCCGAATGGCGGGCGCGACGCCGTCTATGGCCTCGACGTTCCGCTGATGAAGCTGGTCAACGTCTTCAAGAGTGCTGCGCAGGCATATGGCACCGAGAAGCGCGTCATCCTCCTTCACGGGCCCGTGGGTTCTTCGAAGAGCACCATCGTGCGGCTCCTGAAGAAGGGCCTGGAGGAGTACTCGCGCACGCCCGAAGGCGCCCTCTACACGTTCTCCTGGGTGCTGGAGAAGAAGCGCGACGACGGCACCGTCCACCGCGAGGTCTTCAACTCCCCGATGAATGAGGACCCGCTGCTGCTCATCCCCGAGGAGTGGCGCGAAAAGGTGTTCGCCGATCTCGCTTCGCCGGACTCCGGTTTCCAGGTCCCGGTGCGCGGCGATCTCTGCCCGGCATCGCGGCTGATCTTCCGCGAGCTGATGACCGAGTACAAGGGCGACTTCGCCAAGGTGATGTCGCACGTTCGCGTGCGGCGCCTCCTGCTCAGCGAGAAGGACCGCATCGGCATCGGCACCTTCCAGCCCAAGGACGAGAAGAACCAGGACTCGACCGAGCTGACCGGCGACGTGAACTACCGGAAGATCGCCGAGTACGGCTCCGACTCGGACCCGCGGGCCTTCAACTTCGACGGCGAGTTCAACATCGCCAACCGCGGAATCATCGAATTCGTCGAAGTGCTCAAGCTCGACGTCGCCTTCCTCTACGACCTGCTCGGCGCGTCCCAGGAGCACCGGATCAAGCCGAAGAAGTTTCCGCAGACCGATATCGACGAGGTGATCATCGGGCACACCAACGAGCCCGAATACAAGAAGCTGCAGAACAACGAGTTCATGGAGGCGCTGCGGGACCGCACGGTGAAGATCGACATCCCGTACATCACCAAGCTCAACGAGGAAGTGAAGATCTACGAGAAGGATTACAACTCGCACAAGATCCGCGGGAAGCACATCGCGCCGCACACGCTGGAGATGGCGGCGATGTGGTGCGTGCTCACCCGGCTCGAGGAGCCGAAGAAGCACAACCTGACGCTCTTGCAGAAGCTCAAGCTCTACAACGGCAAGACCCTGCCCGGCTTCACCGAGGACAACATCAAGGAGCTGCGCAAGGAGGCGAACCGCGAGGGCATGGAAGGGATCAGCCCGCGGTACGTCCAGGACAAGATCTCCAACGCGCTGGTGAGCGACAAGGGAGAGGGCTGCGTCAATCCCTTCATGGTGCTCAACGAGCTGGAGAGCGGGCTCCGGCACCACTCGCTGATCTCCAGCGAGGAAGTGCGCAAGCGCGATCGCGAGCTGCTCTCGGTGGTGAAGGGCGAGTACGAGGACATCGTCAAGAACGAGGTCCAGCGGGCCATCTCCGCGGACGAAGACGCCATCGCCAAGCTCTGCGGCAACTACATCGACAACATCAAGGCGTACACGCAGCGGGAGAAGGTCCGGAACAAGTACACCGGCCAGTACGAAGAGCCGGACGAGCGGCTGATGCGGGCCATCGAGGAGAAGATCGACATTCCCGAGTCGCGCAAGGACGACTTCCGCCGCGAGATCATGAACTACATCGGCGCCCTGGCCATCGAGGGGAAGACCTTCAATTACCGGACCAACGAGCGGCTGCACAAGGCGCTGGAGCTGAAGCTCTTCGAGGACCAGAAAGACTCGATCAAGCTGAAGAACCTCGTCTCCTCGGTGGTGGACAAGGACACGCAGGAGAAGATCGACATCGTCAAGGATCGGATGATCAAGTCCTACGGGTACTGCGAGATCTGCTCCACCGACGTCCTCAACTTCGTGGCGTCGATCTTCGCCCGGGGCGATGCCAAGGACTGACGTTCGCGTCGTCTGGGCAGTGTGATGGGAGGACCTGTAGAGGCATCAGAGTCGCAGGTCCTCGACCGACGAGCCATCCGACGCTGGCTGCCGCGGGTCGGCGTCACCCTTGCGTTGCTGGTCGTTACGCCGACGTGTGCGGTGGAAGCCGCGTACCGGATCGAATTGCTGAATGTTCCGCGCCCGGTGCGACCCCGGCGCGAACTAGCGAAAATGGCTGCGGAAGCACTCTCGCTCGACTTGACGGGCTCGCCGGTCGCCGAGATCCGGCCAATCTGGCCTTGGCACGTTGCCGGCTTCCTCGCGGTGGCGTTCGGCAACGAATTTTTCCCTCTTGGGTCCCGGACCAGTCAGCAAACGCTCAAAAGCAGCAGCCTTCAACGAGCGCGAGCGGTTCCTACAACCACGCTTGTGTATGACACGTTGATTGCCGCCGGGATACCGCCGGACTTTTACCGGCGGTTTGCCCTCCAGATGTGGATTAGCCGCAACTGGACCGGCGCCGAGGCACTCGCCGCGTGGGCGGATTCCAATCGCATGGCCGAACGAGCCCGCCTCCTTTACGGGAAGGAATTGTCCTCACTCGACGCGGTGGAGTTGGCGGGTCTGGTCAGCTTCCTCCGTGCTCCCTTCCGGATGCGAAAGTCAGCCGGGGCCTGGTTCGCCGCACGCCGGGATCTGTTGCAGCGCATGGCCGATACCCAGCTCATCACCGAGTCCGCTCGGGCGGCCGCGGATCGCCTTCCCCTGCCTGCGCCTCCGTTGACCACACCCGCCTCCGATGCTGTAGATGGCCCTTGATTGGGCCTCCCGGCTTCGCCGTCGAGTGTCGAGGCACCTTCCGTAGGCCGAGGCACGCTGAATTTCATTGGCGGATGCTCCCTGCGTGCGACCGTTCCGGCGAGGGGTCGGTCATGCGCGTGTGTCTTCAATGCATGAAGGACCGGGGCAGGCTTCCCGTCCCGTGAGCTGCTGCGCAACGCTCGGTACAACAACTTTGATCGGCCGCACTTGGGGGCTACACTGACCTGTGGAGGCCCCGGGTGCCGCTGAAGATCAAACAGGACCACAGCCGGTTTCGCGAGATCATCCGCGGGCGGATCAAGGAGAACCTTCGCAAGTACATCCAGAAGGGGGAGATGATCGGGAAGAAGGGGAAGGACCTGATCACCATCCCCGTCCCGTCCATCGACATCCCGCACTTCCGATACGGCCACAAGGACCAGGGCGGCGTCGGCCAAGGCGACGGCCAGCCCGGCACCGTGCTCGCTCCCGGAGCCGTGGAAGGCGACGGCAAGGGCAAGGCGGGGCAGGGCGAAGGACAGCACTCGCTGGAAGTCGATCTCTCGCTCGACGAGCTCGCCGACATCCTCGGCGAGGAGCTGGCGCTCCCGCGCATCCAGAGCAAGGGCAAGAAGAACCTCACTACGCCCAAGGTGAAGTACACGGGCGTGCACACGACCGGCCCCGAATCGCTTCGACACTTCAAGCGCACGTACAAGCAGGCGCTGAAGCGGAGCATCGCCTCCGGGACGTACAACCCGCTGATCCCGATCGTCATTCCGACCCGCGAGGACAAGAGGTACCGGAGCTGGCGGCTCACCGAGCTGCCGCAGTCCAATGCGGTAGTGATCTACATGATGGACGTCTCCGGCTCGATGGGCGACGAGCAGAAGGAGATCGTCCGCATCGAGAGCTTCTGGATCGACACCTGGCTGCGCGCCAACTACAAGGGCCTCGAGACCCGCTACATCATCCACGACGCGGTGGCGCGCGAGGTGGATCGCGAGACGTTCTTCCATACCCGCGAGTCCGGCGGGACGATGATCAGCTCCGCCTACAAGCTCTGCCGCGACATCATGGACGGGGAATACGATTCCGGCTCCTGGAACATCTACCCGTTCCATTTCTCCGACGGCGACAACTGGAGCGCAGACGACACGCGGACCTGCGTCTCGCTGCTCAAGGGCGAGATCCTGCCCAAGGTGAACCAGTTCGCGTACGGGCAGGTGGAGAGCCCCTACGGCAGCGGCCAGTTCATCAAGGATCTGCGCGAGGCCTTCGACGCGGTCGAGAACGTCGCGCTTTCCGAGATCGCCAACAAGGACGCCATCTACAACTCCATCAAGGACTTCCTCGGGAAGGGCTCTTAGTGAACGAGAACAAGGACACCCGCCTTCCACCGCACCTGAGTGACATCCAGCGCGAGATCGAGGGGTACGCGAAGGGGTTCGGGCTCGACTTCTACGAGACCATCTTCGAGGTCCTCGGCTACGACGAGATCAACATGGTGGCCGCCTACGGCGGCTTCCCCAACCGCTACCCGCACTGGCGGTTCGGGATGGAGTACGAGCAGCTCTCCAAGGGATACGAGTACGGCCTCTCGAAGATCTACGAGATGGTGATCAACAACAATCCCTCGTACGCATACCTGCTCGAGTCCAACATGGACGTGGACCAGAAGCTGGTGATGGCCCACGTCTACGGCCACGTCGACTTCTTCAAGAACAACTACTCGTTCCAGCACACCAACCGGAAGATGATGGACGAGATGGCGAACCACGCCACCAGGCTTCGCCGCATCATCGACAAGGTGGGTATCGAGCCGGTGGAGACGTTCATCGACCGGTGCTTCTCGCTGGAGAACCTGATCAATCAGCACGCGCCGCACTTTCCCGCCAAGAGCCGCGACGAGGTGGTCGAGCAGCCGATCGAGGTTCGCGGGTTCAAGACGGACCGCGAGTACATGTCGCACTTCATCAACCCGCAGGCCTTCCTCGACGAGCAGCGCAAGAAGCTCGAGGACGAGCGGGCACAGAAGAAGAAGTTTCCCGAGAAGCCGGAGCGCGACGTGCTGGCGTTCCTGATCGAGCACGCGCCGCTGGAGCGCTGGGAAGCGGACGTGCTCTCCGTGATTCGCGAGGAGGCGTATTACTTCGCGCCGCAAGGGCAGACGAAGATAGCAAACGAAGGCTGGGCATGTATCGAGAAACACTCGCGAATTTTCACTTCGCGAGGTCTGGTGACGATGGGCGAGTTGGTCGACGGACTGGCCGACAAGGTTTCGGACGGCGAGTGCGCGCGACGCGTATGCGACCGCAACATCATCAAGGACCATGCGACCGTCTCGATCCGCACGCGACGTGGCCTCAAGCTCACTGGCTCGAACAATCACCGCATCGTCGCGACCAATGGGTCGTGGGTTCGGCTTGATGAGCTTTCTATCGGCGCGCGAGTCCGGGTTTCGGGAGGCGCCGGCATCTGGCCGCACGACCGCGTACCGCTGAGCTGGCGCCCTCCGCGTCGAATGACGCAAAAGGATGTCGCCGATCGCGCCGTCGTGTCACATCAGACCGTTGCTCGTGCGCTCTCGGGTCTGCGTATTCGCAAGAATCCCGAGCGCGTGGCGACCGCGCTGGCGCTCTATTCCAGCGCTGAGAACGTGGCTCTGCAGGAGCAGTTGCCTTCCAAACGTGAAGCGATCGCCGTGCCGGATGAGGTAAGCCCCGACCTGGGCGCATTCCTTGGGTACCTGGTCGGAGACGGCCACATCAGCCGGGTCAAACACCATCTCGGACTCACCACTGCGGACGTCGAGTGCATCGAGCACTTCGCATCTCTGGTCCACGGACTCTTCGGACTGCGTTGCATCGTGAAGTGGGATGATGGCCGGTACCGCGTGCTGGTTCATTCGGAGAATGTTTCTGACCTCCTCGTCGAGGAATTGGGTCTGACTCACGGCCCGAGTGCACGTCACAAGCAGGTCCCAGAGGCCGTTCTTCGGTCCCCAAAGGAAGTCGTCGCTCCGTTCCTTCGCGCGTACTTCGATTGCGATGGCTACGCCGGAAGGCAGGGCGTCATCCTCGGCACCTCCAGCGAGGTGATGAGCGAGCAAGTGCAACTCATCCTGTTGAACTTCGGCATTCTCAGCCGGCGCAGGCCACAGCAGGACGGGTGCTGGCACGTGGTGATCGTGGGCGCATCGGCCGAGAAGTTCCTCAACGAGATTGGCTTCGGTCTGTCCCGCAAGCAGCAGGCGCTCACCGACTACGTCCACCAGCGGAAGTGGTTCAAGGAAGAGAAGTGGGAAGACGAGATCGTCGAGATCACCCACGGTCGCGCGGACGTCTACGACATCTCCGTTGAGGAAACGCACCGCTACGCCGCCTGCGGGTTCATCAACCACAACTCGTACTGGCACTCGACGATCATGACCACCCGCGCCCTCAAGGACAGCGAGATCGTCGACTACGCCGACCACCACTCGGGCACCATGGGCACGCGCCCCGGCGCCATCAATCCGTACAAGCTTGGCATAGAGCTCTGGCGTTTCATCGAGGATCGCTGGAACAAGGGCCGCTTCGGCAAGGAATACGACGAGTGCGACGATCTCCGCGCCCGCCGGGCCTGGGACAAGAAGCTGGGCCTGGGCCGCCAGAAGATCTTCGAGGTCCGCAAGCACTACAACGACGTCACCTTCATCGACGAATTCCTCACCGCTGACTTCGCCGCCGAGCAGAAGCTGTTCGTCTACGGGTTCAACGAGAAGGCGAACCGCTGGGAGATCCTCGACCGCGAGTTCCAGAAGGTGAAGAAGAAGCTGCTCCAGCAGCTGACCAACTTCGGCCAGCCGATCATCGAGGTGATCGACGGCAATTTCGAGAACCGCGGCGAGCTCCTCCTCGCGCACCGCCACGACGGCGTCGATCTGCGCATCGACTACGCGAAGGACACGCTGGTCAACCTGCAGGCGATGTGGCGCCGGCCGGTAGGCATCGTCACCCGCGTCGACGGCAAGGGCGTGCTCATGCGCTTCGACGGCCGCGACCATACCGACCGCAAGGTCGAGCTCTGATGGAAGGGACCGGCCCCGTGATCGAGAAGGGGCTGCGGGGAGGCGTTGCCCGGGCGTTCAGCCTCACCGAGGACGTCGTCTACGCCGGCATGGGTATCCTGCTCGCATTCAGCGCGGCGGCGCTGCTCGTCTCCGGCGCCATCGAGCTCTGGCGCGCCACGATGGAGGGCGCGCCGCTCAAGGCCGTGATTGGGCTGCTCGACAGGACGCTGCTGGTGCTAATGCTCGTCGAGCTGCTCTACACCGTACGCGTCTCCTTCCGGCAGCATGCGCTGTTGCCGGAGCCGTTCCTGATTGTGGGTCTGATCGCGGCGACGCGCAGGATCCTCGTGGTCACGGCGGAGTTCTCGGTGAAGGGCGAGGCACAGCCCGGACGCTTTCGGGAAGGAATGGTGGAGATCGGCTTACTCACCGTGATGGTGGTGGCGCTGGTCGGATCCCTCCTGATGCTCCGCCGCCGCGAGCAAGCGGCAAGGCCTGTCGTCGTCGAGAGCTGATCGCAGTCACCTCCAGCGGAACACGCGCAACGCCGCGAAGAACGTGACCGCCGCGGTCAGCGCCAGAAGCCCGAGCTGCCCGGCGACGGCGACCACACCCGCGCCATCGATCATCACTGCCCTGACCGCGTCATTCAGGGCGGTCAGCGGCAGCACCCGCAGGAAGGGCTGTACGGCGTCCGGAAAGCGCGCGGTGGAGAAGAAGACGCCGGAGCCCACGAACATCGGCAGCATCACCAGGTTGATGAGCCCGCTGACCGTCTGCGTATTCTGCGCCCGCGAGGCGACGAGCAAGCCGATCCCCGCGAACGCCAGCGCGCCCACGAGCGAGATCCCGAGCAGCAGAGGGATCGACCCGGCGACGCCCACGCGGAAGACGAGCCAGGCGAATCCCAGCAGGACCGGCAGCTCCAACAAGAGGAACAGCGCGCGCATCACCACGAACGACCAGAGAAACTGCGCGCGCGACATGGGCGTCGCCACCAGCCGCTTGAGCAGCTTCTTCGTCCGCATCTCCGTGACCACGTAACCGATGCCCCACATCCCCGCCGACATGAGGTTCATCCCGAGCAGCCCCGGGATGAGGAAGTCGATGTAGCGCGAGCCCGGCTCGGTCACCGGCTTGTCGATCGTCGCGGGAGACCCAGGTGGATGCAGCGCCGCGTCGGCGAGAGCGCGGGCCAGGCGGCTCTCTGGCCGCGCGGGATCGTAGAGATACGAGATCGGCGGGCCGGGCAGCACGACGAGGTCCACCTTGCCGGTGCGCAGCGCCTCCCGCGCCGCCGGTTCGTCGAGAGGGCGCGAACGGAGCTGCGGGTCGGAACGGAGGGCGCGGTCGAGCTCGGCGGACGCCACCGCGATGGCCGCCGGTTCGGCGGGACGGTTCCGGAACGCGATCCCCAGCGCGATGGAGAGCAGCAAGGGAAAGCCGAATGTCCAGAACACCGCTCCCGGCTCGCGGAAGAAGAGCCGCAGGCGGGCCAGGGTCAGCTCCCAGAGGGCGGGGTTGATCGAGGCGGACCTCAAGCCGGCGGTCGGAGCGTTCATTCGCGCAGGCGCCTTCCGGTCAGGTGGACGAAGACGTCCTCGAGCGTCGCATGGTGCGTAGAGAGCCGCGTCAACCCGAGCGGCTCCGCGCGGGCGAGGATGGCCGGGAGCGCGACGTGGAGCTGCTCCACGGTGAGCGCCACGCCATCCGCGCTCCGCCGGGCGCTGCGCACGGAGGGAAGTCCGCTCCAGCCGTCGGGCTGCGTCGGACTCTCGGTAGCGAACTCGACGACCTGCTGGCCTCCGAGAGAAGCGATCAACTCTTGTGGCGTTCCGAGCGCGATCACCTTGCCCTTGTCGACGATGGCGACGCGGTCGCAGAGCCGCTCGGCCTCGTCCATGTAATGCGTCGTGAGCAGCACCGTCCTGCCGCGCGAGCGGAACCCGAGGACGACGTCCCAGAGCTGCCGCCGCGACTGCGGGTCCAGGCCCGTGGTGGGCTCGTCGAGGAAGAGCAGCTCCGGATCGCTGACCAGCGCACAGGCGACGGCGAGGCGCTGCTTCTGCCCGCCCGAGAGCCGTTCCGTCCACGATGCGCGCTTGTCGGACAATCCGACCAGCTCGAGCACCTCGTCGAGCGGGCGCCCGCGCAGATAGAACGAGCGGAACATGCGCAGGTTCTCCTCCACCGTCAGCTTGTCCGGCAGGTGCGTCTCCTGGAGGGAGACGCCCAGCCTCTGCCGGAGCGCGCGCTCGTCGCGCTCCCAGCGCATCCCCAGCACCTCGACGCTGCCTGCGGTGGGCTCGTTGAGGCCTTCGAGGATCTCCACCGTGGTCGTTTTTCCGGCGCCGTTGGGGCCGAGCAGGCCGAAGCACTCGCCGGCGCGCACTTCCAGATCGAGCCCGTCCACGGCAACGAGATCGCCGTACTTCTTCACCAGCCGTTCA
>Ga0209474_10001469_pt1 | contig 22958 bp, 24 predicted proteins | sample GraSoiAngelo_145_FD_185902 | JGI IMG/M metagenome (GOLD analysis project Ga0209474, IMG submission 185902) | Grasslands soil microbial communities from the Angelo Coastal Reserve, California, USA - 14_1009_05_20cm (SPAdes) (version 2) | ecosystem: Environmental > Terrestrial > Soil > Grasslands...
GCGACCATGCTCGCGCCATGTCCTCCCCTGCACCAAAAAAATGACTCTCGTGTTTGGAAGAGCTCGGAATGACATTTACAAAATCGCGTTGAATTACAGCCAGATTGGGCAGATTTATGAAGTCTCTCAAGGGAACTCTCACTGACGCCATGACCATTTTCGAAAAAATCATCACACGACAAATTCCAGCGAAAATCATCTGGGAAGATGACGACGCAGTGGTTTTTCATGACGTTAATCCGCAGGCGCCCGTACATGTCCTGATCGTGCCAAAAAAGGTCGTTCCGCGGTTGACGGATGCGACCGACGATGACCGCGCGCTGCTGGGTAAATTGCTTCTGGTCGCACGCGACATGGCAAAAAAACTCGGCTTATCGAGCGGCTACCGCGTGGTGATTAATTGCGGACCCGATGCGGGTGAAAGTGTGCCGCATCTGCACGTTCATTTGCTGGGCAAACGTGCGCTCGCCTGGCCACCAGGATAGTAGCTCGTGCGTCCCGGCTCGTGTTTTCTTAGCGCCAAAGGCGCCGTGTTCATAAGAGCCTGGGGCAACGCCCCAGGGAAGGCCGTAGATACAAAGCCCAGCACTGAAGGCGCGATTCAATCGAGCGTTGAGACGCGCTTTGAGCGCTCGTTCACTATGCAATATAGAGTCCTGGGGCGTTGCCCCAGGCTGTCATGAGTCGGCGCTTTCAGCGCCAAACACACCCGCTTGTGGTACGCTGATTCGCAAGCCACAGGCTCTTGCCACTGCTCTACTCACGAACAAGCGCCCAATCGATTCCAACGATTCGATTCCCTGCGAAGCGTTTCAGTGACTTGGAAAAAATCAGATATCTCGCCTCCTTGCTTTCCTTGAGACCGACGATCCCGAAGTCTGTTCCACTTGGGCTCGTGAGGATTGTCATGACGCGATTGTTCTTTAGCTGCGATTGAAGGTGACGATCAGTCAATTGCTTTTGCCAAAGAGTGTAAACCTGCGGCTTACCGCAATCATCGACCATCTGCGCGAAGCGAGCTGTTTTGACTTTGAGGAGTTTCATCGCGGATGGCCAGACCGCCCGCGCCCTCGCTACGGCGAGTAGGCTTCGGTCGCGCCCTGCCGATCAAAAGTCCGCCAGAGAACTACGGCAATAAGGATCAGACTACCGTTGCTGCATTCCTGCCCTGGCGGGATTTGTAAGTCCTCAATCCATAGCCCCTGACGGAGAGCAAATCTTCTCGCAAGAATCGCAGCGCGCAACTGCGAAACTCCGAACCAACGCGGATCAGTGCCTCGCCTCTCCCCTTGGACAAGGGGAGAGGATTGAGGTGAGGGGTTTTGAACTCAACAGGTGCCGTGCGACTGAATAAACCCTCACCCTCCCCCTCTCCCTTTGAAAGGAAGAGGCAACCAATACTTCGGATCCAGGCGCCACCCAAAACCCGCGCGTTTGCCGGATTAGCAACTCTCTTAGGCGAATGGGAGATTCGCCTTTATACGTGCTACGTCGGTGGTATGCACAAGCGCTGCCTTGCCGAGCTTGCGTTTGCGCTTTGCGCGTTTGGTAGACAGCAAATGGCGTCGCGAAGAGTGCGCGCGCAACACTTTGCCGCGCGCCGTAATCTTAAAACGCTTGGCGACTGATTTACGTGTTTTGCTTCGCGCGATTGGCTTCGGCATAAGGCGCGAAAGATAGCACAATTAGCGATTTAGCGAATTAGAGATTTAACGATTGGCTTGAATCGCTAAATCACTAAATCATTTAATCGTTTAATGAACTCGAAACCGCATGTCATCATTGTCGGCGCGGGTTTTGGCGGGCTGGAAGCTGCGAAAAAATTGGCGTGCACAGATGTGCGCGTCACTGTGATCGATCGCACCAATTACCATCTCTTTCAGCCTTTGCTGTATCAGGTCGCGACAGCCGCACTCTCACCTGCCGACATCGCCGCTCCAGTGCGCGCAATCTTGAGCAAATGCAGGAACGTGGAAGTGATCCTTGCCGAAGTGGAATCCGTGGATGTCGAGACGAAAAAGGTCAAGACGGTCGATCTGGAAATCGATTACGACTATCTGATCATCGCCACCGGCGCCCGACATTCCTACTTTGGGCATAACGAGTGGGAGAAACTTGCTCCCGGATTGAAAAGTCTCGAGGACGCGATCGAGCTGCGCCGACGGATTCTCTTGGCGTTCGAATATGCCGAAAAAACTCCAGATGAAGCAGCGCGCAGAGCGGCGATGAATTTCGTCATCATCGGCGGCGGCCCGACTGGCGTTGAAATGGCCGGAGCGATCGCGGAAATCTCCCGCTACACAATGGCCAGAGACTTTCGCCACATCAATCCGTCGGAGGCGCGTGTCATTCTCATCGAAGGCGAGCCGCGTCTCCTCGCCGCTTATCCGCCGGATTTATCGGAGAGCGCGCGCAAACAGCTCGCCGACCTCGGCGTTGAAGTGCGCACAAGCACGCGGGCAACAAATCTCACTGACGCTGGCGTGCAGATTGGCGATGAATTCATTCCTTGCCGCGTGAAGATTTGGGCGGCCGGCAACAATGCGTCGTTCGTTGGGAAAACTCTCGGCGTGCCATCTGACAGGGCCGGTCGCGTCATTGTGAACGACGACCTTACGATTCCCGGGCGCCCGGAAGTCCAGGTAATTGGCGACCTGGCGAATTTTCCGCATCAGACCGGACAGCCTTTGCCGGGCATCTCGCCGGTGGCGATGCAACAAGGACGTCATGCCGCACGCAACGTATTGGCGATGATAAAAGGGCGTAAACCGCAACGCTTCCGTTACTGGGACAAGGGAACCATGGCGACGATCGGTCGAAACAAAGCGGTCGCTGATCTAAAGTTCGTCCATCTCAGTGGTCTTCCCGCGTGGCTGGCGTGGTTATTTGTGCACATCGTTTTCCTGGTCGGCTTCCGCAATCGGTTGCTTGTGCTTGTTCAATGGGCGTGGGCGTATCTCACCTTCGACAAAGGCGCACGACTCATCACGCGCAACTTCCAAGCGGAGCAACGGCCGCCGGCGTGAAAAACATTTAACGATTTAGCGATTTAGTGATTTAACGATTGGTCCATGAACACACTCGATCAAGCCAAGCTATTGCAGGACCGAACGAAGAAGTTTGCTATTCGCGTTATCAAGGCATTTGCCAGGCTTCCGAAGGACGAAGCGGCGCGCATAATAGGGAAGCAGTTTCTTCGGTCGGGAACTTCACTGGCTGCGAATTATCGAGCCGCTTGTCGAGCGCGGTCCGCCGCGGACTTCATTTCAAAGATCAGCGTCGTGAGCGAGGAAGCAGATGACACGCTCTTTTGGTTGGAGCTGTTAGTCGAATCTGAATTGGTGACGATCAAATTGGTCAAGGCCCTGATGAAAGAATGCGAAGAATTGTTGAAGATCTTTGCTGCGTCGCTGGCCACGGCCAAGCGAAATCGCTAAATCTCTAACTCGTTAAATCGCTAAATGGGAAAATGCGCGCTACCGCGGATCCGCGTGCGCAATCTTCAGCGAATTGTGCCCGTAAAGATTGGCGATCTGGAGAAGTTCGCGAAGCGCGCAGTATGCTGTTGCATAAAAATTCGGCGCAAGAAGCAGACGGAACTGATGCGATTGGGGGATATCTTCGTCTGGCTCATTTCCAATCGCCGAATGTCGCGATTGCATCGGCAATTTCTTGGGCAAACGGGTCCGACCGACGTGCTAACGTTTCACCACGGTGAAATTTTTATCAGCGTCGAGATGGCAAAACGGCAAGCTCGTGTTTTTGGAAACTCGTTCGTGCGCGAGCTCCAGCTGTACATCGTCCATGGCCTTTTACATTTGCACGGGTTCGATGACGCGACGCCAGCTCAAGCGCGCAAAATGCGAAGAATTCAGGAGAAAGTTCTAAGGGACTGTAGCGGCGCTCTATGAGCGCCGAAAACAGCAGCGTAACCGATATGACTAAAGCCCACATCGGCGGTCACAGACCGCCGCTACAGTTTGAACTGAATGCGTCGTATGTTAGCCTTTTCGGCATGAGTTGCGGGCCACGGCGGGACGGCGCATGCCTGGCGCAGATCAAAGAGGTCGAAGAGATCACTCTTGTTTCAAACGAGAAGGCGGGAATCATCACGACTGCGGAACCCACGATCGAAAAAGAAACGCAGTCGGAAGAAGAACTCGATCTTCCGTGGCAAGTGGTGGTCCACAACGATCCGGTGAATTTGATGAGTTACGTGACCATGGTTTTCCAACGCGTCTTCGGCTATCCCCGCGAGAGAGCGGAAAGACACATGTTGGAGGTGCATCAAAACGGGCGTTCGATTTTGTGGAGCGGGATGCGGGAGCGGGCCGAGCTTTATGTGCAGCAACTGCACGGTTACCTTCTGCTCGCGACACTGGAAAAAGCAGGTTGATATGGATATTTGCCGCCGCAAAAGCGTGATCGAGATCTCGGAACTGGACCCGTTTCTTGCCGAACTGCTTCGGCAAATTCCGGCGAGCGCCAATCCGGATGGTGCGCCAGCTGCCGAACAACGGATCTTCAGTCCGCCAATCAAGGGGAAAGCAACGGAATTTTGTGCTGAATGGAAAATGTATGTCGAACCCGAACTGCGGCGTCTCTTTCAGTCGGCGACGGAGACCGTGGCGACCGATTTGGAACAACTAAATGGCAACGAGAAAAGTCTCGGAAACCGCACCCTGCGTATTCCCGCGAAACACTCCGATGCATGGTTGAGTGCGCTCAATCAGGCGCGCATCGTCATAGCCGCAAAGAATAAGTTCACTGAAAACGAGCTGAATGATCACTGTCACTCACCGATCGGGTCGCGCCGAGACCTGAGTCTGTTCCAGGTAAACTTCTACGGCTTTCTCCAAGAATTTATCCTGCGCGAGCTGAGGAGTTAAAAGAAGACAGGTCTGGCAACTAGGATTCTTTTTTTTCCCTTACCATTGCCATAAGCCGCTCCTTTATTGCGGCGGAGGACTTCGCCGGGCGCAAGCTCAGCGCGAACGCTTCGTGTAAGGCGTAGCATTTGGTGATGAATTCTTCACCCTTCTTCCCGAATTTCGTACGCGCTTTTTCAAATTCCTCCAGTTCTTCTGCTTCCAGCGCACCGATGACATAGAGCCGCGCCTGGTTCTGGAACTTGCTAAAGTTCATCTTTCAGCTCCTTGAGCCCGTCATAAATTTTTTTAAGCCCCAGTTCAAGCCGGGTCTTTACCGTGCCTAACGGTGTATTCGTTTTTGCGGCGATTTCGCGCTGGCTCATGCCCTTAAAAAATGCGAGATCGATTGCCTGCTGCTGAGGCGGTGGCAGGCCGCGGATTACTTTTCGGATTAGAGAACGCGTATCGCTGAGCACGATTTCTTCTTCGGTAGCGTTATGCACCCAGGCGTCCGGCTGTTGTTCGGTTTCATTTTTCAAGCGTTCCTCCGCACGCTGATAAGCCTGCTTCTTGCGCAGCCCGTCAATCGCCCGTCGCCGGGCCAGTGTCACCATCCAGCCCAGAGGCTTGCCCTTTTGAGCGGAAAAATTTTTGGCCTGATTCCAAATCTCCATGAAAATTTCCTGCAAGAGATCATCGGCTTCGGCTTCGTTGTGAATCACCCTGAGGATGAGCGCCTTCAAGATGCCGTTGTACCGATCGTAAAGCTGAGAGAGAGCTTCGGAGTCACCGGCCTGGATTCCCTGCATCAAGTCCAAGTCGCTAGGCGCCCCCGGTTCAAGTTGCGGCGCAGCGGTGAGCGGTCGCGCTCGCGACTTTGCCAGGCGCACGCGCTTCTTTGGCTTGCGGCGCGTGGAGGCGATTAGTTTCGTTCGTTCCATGCGTGGTCAGGAATTGGAGCAATCAGAACAAGATCGAGCGGAAGATCGCCATCGCGTGTCTTAATTTGCGCAGCCGCGTTCGTCCACCGATTTTTCAAGTCCGAAATCGGTTGACCCCGAAAGCGTTCGGGATTGATTGCGCGCCGCGCTTTGTGCGTCAAAAGTTAATCGCATGGCACAGGGGACAAACGACACATCCGACGATCCGCTTTGGTACAAGGACGCGGTCATCTACGAGCTGCACGTTAAGACTTTTTGCGACAGCGATGGCGACGGGATGGGTGACTTCCGCGGCCTGATCGAAAAGCTGGATTATCTCCAGGAGCTGGGGATCACCGCCATCTGGATGCTGCCGTTCTATCCGTCTCCGCTGCGCGACGACGGCTACGACATCGCTGATTATTTCGATGTTAATCCGAATTTCGGCACGCTCGATGATTTCCGCGCGCTTCTTGACGCCGCACACGAGCGTAATCTGCGCGTAATTACCGAACTGGTAATCAATCACACTTCCGATCAAAATCCGTGGTTCCAAAAGTCACGACGCGCTGTAGCCGCCGCAGCGGCCGGCGCCGCCGACCCCAGCAATCTTGCCTACAAGGATTTCTACGTCTGGAGCGACAGTCCAGAGAAATACAAGGATGCCCGAATCATTTTCAAAGATTTTGAGACATCGAACTGGGCGTGGGACCCCGTTGCAAAAGCGTACTACTGGCATCGGTTCTATTCGCACCAGCCAGACCTGAACTTTGATAACCCGGCCGTGCATGATGCGGTGGAGAAGGTCTGCGACTTCTGGTTGTCCATGGGTGTAGACGGGCTTCGTCTCGACGCTGTCCCGTACCTGTACGAACGGGAAGACAGTAATTGTGAGAACCTGTCTGAGACGCATGAGTATCTCCGGAAGTTGCGCGCTCACGTCGATGCGAAGTTCCCGAATCGCATGCTGCTTGCAGAGGCCAACCAATGGCCGGAGGACGCGGCGGCTTATTTCGGCAAAGGCGACGAATCGCACATGAGTTTTCACTTTCCGCTCATGCCCCGCATGTTCATGGCGCTGCAGATGGAAGATCGCTTTCCGATCATCGACATTCTGGAGCAGACTCCGCAGATTCCAGAGAATTGTCAGTGGGCAATGTTTCTGCGCAACCATGACGAGCTCACCCTCGAGATGGTAACCGATGAGGAGCGCGATTACATGTATCGGGTTTACGCTACCGATCCGCACGCGCGGATTAATCTTGGAATTCGCCGCCGGCTTGCTCCGTTGCTCGCAAACAGTCGCCGCAAAATCGAACTGCTCAACACGCTCCTATTCTCAATGCCCGGCACGCCGATCATCTATTATGGCGATGAGATCGGCATGGGTGACAATTATTACCTGGGCGATCGCAACGGATGCCGCACCCCGATGCAATGGAGCTCCGACCGCAACGCCGGATTCTCAAGAGCGAACCCGCAGCAGCTTTATCTGCCGATCACGATCGATCCGGAATATCATTACGAAGCCGTCAACGTTGAGAACCAGCAGAAAAATCTCTCTTCGTTGCTGTGGTGGTTACGCCGGGTCATTGCCATGCGGAAAAATTTCAAGGCATTTTCGCGCGGCTCTCTCGAATTTCTCAACCCCGACAATGCAAAGGTTCTGGCGTTTCTTCGCCGGTGGGAAAAAGAGACCATAGTAGTGGTGGCAAATCTTTCGCGGTTCGCGCAGTCGGCGGAGCTGGATCTTTCGCGCTTCGCCGGCCACGTGCCGATGGAAGTCTTTAGCCGTAATTTGTTTCGGCCGATCAGGAAATCGCGCTACGTCATCACGCTCGGCCCGCACGCCTACTATTGGTTTGCACTGCAAGCGCAGACCGACGGCCGCCGGATATCGAAGAAACGGTTTGTGCCGACGGTCAAAGCGCCAGCTCAGCTGGACATTCTGCTTGGTAATAGCCAGCGAGAACACCTCGAGCGCGAAATCTTGCCCAATTACATTCGCAGCTCGCGCTGGTTTGGCTCCAAGGCGCAAAGTTTTCGCCATCTCAAGGTGATTGAGCAGCTTGCCATTTCTTCCGGAAGCGACGGCGCACGACTTTTGTTTGTTGAGGTAAACTACCTGGACGCTCCCGCGGAGACGTATGCCATTCCGGTGAAGATCGCCTCCGGCGACGCGGCGCGCTCGGTTTCCCAGAGCGCCCCGAACGCGATCATGGCGCATTTCGCAGCGAGCGACGGAGCGATTCTATTCGACGCGATCTGGGACGCGACGTTTCGCTCGCAACTGTTCGAGGCGATCGTGCAACGCCAGGCGATCAAAGGACAGCTCAGCAATCTTGTCGGCCTCGCGTGCGAGAAGCTGGAGCCAGATCAACTCGTTGCTTCCGGTAACTCACAAGTTTTCGGCACGGAACAGAGCAACTCTTCAATGCTGTTCGACAATAAATTCTTCCTGAAACTTTATCGTAAACTCGAAGATGGCGTAAACCCTGATGTTGAATTAAACCGGTTCCTCACGGAGCACACCATGTTTCCAAACGTGCCGGCTTTCGTCGGAGCACTCGAATATCGCCGGACAAAAGCTGAGCCAACCGTCGTTTGCCTCTTGCAACGCGCAGTCGCGAGCGAAGGCAACGTTTGGACACTCACCGTGGACGCGATCGGCCGCTATTATGAGCGGGTGCTGGAGCGCAAAGCCGATCTTCAGAATGAAACAACGCCGCCCGGCACTCTTCTCGACGAACTGATTGGCGGCGTGTATCCCGACAAGGCAAGGCTATTAGCACAGCGTACGGGCGAACTGCATCTGGCCCTCGCCTCACGCACGGACCATCTTGCCTTCGCGCCAGAGCCTTTTAACGCCATGGCGCAGCGCTCGGTTTACCAAAATATGCGGGGATCGCTGCGGCGCGCGTTTACCCTTCTAAAAAAGAAATTGCCGGATCTCTCCCGAGCATTTCGAGATGAAGCGAAGGAAGTGCTCGCTGCGGAACAGGAAATACTCGCACGCGAGAAACGGCTGCTCGATCGGCGCGCCAATGCCGCGAAAATCCGGATCCACGGCGACTATCATCTGGGACAGTTGCTTTATACCGGAAAAGATTTCGTCATCCTCGACTTTGAAGGCGAGCCCGCGCGTCCACTGAGCGACCGCAAACTGAAACGTTCCGCCCTGCGCGACGTCGCCGGCATGATGCGCTCATTCCAATACGCCGCTTACAGCGCCCTCTGGCAGCCTGCCATGCGCAAAGAAGATGTCCCTTTCCTGGAGCGCTGGGCCGATTTCTGGTATCGCCAGGCGAGCAGCGTCTTTTTGCAAAGCTATTTGGAGACGACCACCGGCGCGATTTTCATCCCGAAAAACAGCGACGACTTGCAAATCATGCTTGAATCCTACCTACTCGACAAAGCCGTGTACGAAATCGCCTACGAACTAAACCACCGCCCCACTTGGGTCGTCATCCCCATTCGCGGCATCAAACACATTTTGAAATCGGCGTGAATTTTCAGCCACGGATGAACACGGATCAAACACAGATAAGAGTTCTGGTTCTTTAATCTGTAAAAAATGTGTCAATCTTGTGGCTTCAAAGCATATTCGGAGAAATTGATGAAGACATACCTTGAGGAAATCGACAACGACATCGCGGCGAAACATCTATTGAAGCATCCGTTTTATCTCGCATGGGCGCGCGGCGAGCTAAGCAACGAAGCGCTCACGGATTATGCGCGGCAGTACTACCACCATGTCGCGGCCTTCCCGACGTATCTGTCGGCGGTGCACGCAAAGTGCGAGTATCAAGCCACCCGGAAGCAGTTGCTCAACAATTTAATCGATGAAGAAGCCGGCTCGCCGAATCACCCTGAGCTGTGGCTGCACTTCGCCAAAGGCCTCGGCGTTTCTGAGGACGATGTTCGCAACACAACAAAAGAATCGGAGACGCAAACCTTGATCAACACGTTCCGATCCGTTTGTGGTAACGGATCGACAGCGGAAGGTCTCGCGGCTCTCTACGCTTACGAGAGTCAAATCCCTGCGATCTGTGAATCGAAGATCGACGGACTCAGGAAGCACTACCGCTTCACCAATCCGGAACATTATCAGTACTTCACGGTTCACATCGAAGCGGATCGCGAACATTCTGCTGCCGAGCGAAAGATGCTCGACTCCTTTGTCGACAAGGGAAACTTCAAGTCAGTTAGAGCCTCAGTAAACCGTGTTCTCGGCGCACTCTGGGAAATGCTCTCGGGCGTTTGCCAGCGTCACGCCATCGCCTGTTGAGGTAGGGACATCGCGCTGCGATGTCCGGACGGCGCAGCGCGCCGTCCCTACCACGCTACCGCGGTCGCAGGACTAGGAATGAACGCGCCCGATGGCGGCAGACTGATAAGACTTGCGGTTGGCTCAGATCCAGAGAGGCAACGATCTCCTTGTAATCGGTAACCGACGCCACCGGCTGTTGATTGATTTCTTCAATCACATCGCCTTTCTGCAATTCGGCGGCGCCGCTATCGGGGTCGATGCCCGTGACCAATACGCCTCGCACATTCGGGGGCAAATCAAGCTGACGCGCCATCTCCCGAGTCAGCTCTCCCACATGAATGGAACTAAGAGGGCCGCCAGCTGGTTCTTCTTCGCTGGGTGGACGCGGAGTTTGCGGCTGCGAAGGCCCGCGTCTCGGCGACACATCCGAAGTCTGATTATCCTGCGGCTGTTCTTTAATCTGAGTGGTCACCTTCAACGGCTTGGCGTCACGCACGATTTCCAACTCAACGTTCTTGTTCAACTCGGTTTGTCCCACCATGTTCCTGAGCGCGACGATGTTTTGCACGTCGCGCCCATTAAACTTCCGAATGATGTCGCCCGGCTGCAGTTGCGCCTGTGCAGCGGGCGATCCCCGCATCACTTGATCGATCACCACTCCTTCGTTGTCGGCCCCATTCTGTTGCTCTGGCTGCGACGCGCGACTCACGATTCCCAGATAACCGCGAATGATCCGGCCATGTTTCAGCACGCTCTCGAGCGCGGTACGAACCGTGTTGGATGGAATCGCAAAGCCGATTCCTTGCGAACCGCCACTACTGGAAACGATTTGTTCGTTAATGCCGACAACTTCCCCTCGCAAGTTGATCAATGGCCCGCCGCTGTTCCCTGGATTGATTGCGGCGTTGGTTTGGAGCAGATCACCACGAAAATCCGTGCTGTTCGGTCGTCCTTTCCAGCTAATAATTCCATCCGTCACGGTCTCCTGGAGCCCAAAAGGATTGCCGATCGCCAGAACAAAATCGCCCGGTTGCACCGTGTCGGAATCAGCAAGTTTCAGCGGCTTGACGCCCGGGTCATCGATTTTGAGCACCGCCACATCCAGCTGGGAATCAGCGCCGACCAATCGAGCCTTTTTGGTGCGGCCATCGCTCAGCTGCACCTCAATCTCGTCCACCTGATCAACGACGTGATTGTTGGTGATAATGTGACCTTCATTGGTAACAATCACGCCGGAGCCCAGCGAGTTTTGCACCAGCGCCTCGTCTCGTGGATTGCTAAATCGCCGCTGCTGATTACCGAAAAAAAACTCGAATGGATCAAGACCATATTCGCGGCGAATGCCGATTTTTTTGGACGTTTTCACCGCAACAACAGAAGGAAGCACGCTGCTGACAAGCGCGCGCCGCTCCCGATTCAACGCCTCCAGCGATGCGACTTGCTTGGAGTCCACACTCGGCTGCGAGGCGAGCGTATACTTTTCGGATTTTCGGATCGAAGGCAGATTTAGCCCGCCGTGCTTAAGGCGGTAATCGTAGAGCAGGGAAATTCCCGCGCTGACCAACAGAACAAATAGCAAAAATTTCGCTAGATTTTTCATTAACTGACGTTGGAAAAAGTGTGTCCGTGTTGTTCGACAATTAAGCGCCGAAAACGTTGATTCTCAGGCGATTCCAGCCGCGGATCCGCCTGAACGATCGACATGGCGGCCGTGCGCGCGCGCCGCATCAAATGCGCGTCTGTCTTTAAGTTACCGATCTTAAGCGCGGGCAGACCGCTTTGGGCCGTGCCGAGCAAATCGCCTGGCCCACGCAATTCCCAGTCCGCTTCCGCGACTTCGAAACCATTACCTGTCTTTTCCAAAACGGCGAGCTTTTCCGAAGCCTCCTTCGCCTGAGCCGAGGTCAGCAAGATGCAATACGATTTATGCTCGCCACGGCCAATTCGTCCCCGGAGTTGATGCAGTTGCGCCAGGCCGAATCGCTCCGCGTTTTCGATCAGCATCACAGTCGCATTGGGAACATCCACACCGACCTCGAGCACAGTCGTGCTGATCAACGCGTTCGTTTCGCCGCGCCGGAACCGTTGCATAATCTCCTGCTTCTCTGACGCCGGAATTCGGCCGTGAAGCAATTCGCAACGAAACGGATGCAAGCGTTCCCGCCACACTTCGTACTCCGCGGCTGCCGCTTTCACATCCAATTTCTCACTTTCATCGATTAACGGATAAATCACGTAGAGCTGGCGGTCCCTTTCCAATTGACCTCGCAAAAAGGCAATAACCTCGCCGAGTTTGGACTCATCACGCACAGCCGTGACGATTTTGCCCCGATTCCGTGGCATCTCATCGATGATTGAAACATCTAGGTCGCCGTAGATCGTCATTGTCAACGTGCGCGGGATCGGGGTGGCGGTCATCACCAGCACGTCAGGCGCGGGCTCGCGCGCAGTCAATCGAGCGCGTTGCGCTACCCCAAACTTGTGTTGTTCATCAATGACCGCGAGGCCAAGATTTGAAAACGAAACCGATTCATAAAGCAACGCGTGCGTGCCAACGATGATTTGCGGCTCATCGCGCGGGATCGCTTGGGTAGCGCACGCTTGCAGCGTGCTGGTCGCCGCATTTTGCGGCGACGAACTTCCGGTGAGCCGCATCTCGTCTTCCTGCGTCCAGGTCCACGGATAATCTTCATTTTGTTTGGCCACGCCCGCATCCCAGGGATTCCGCAAGATGTAATGCAACTTTTCTTCCAAATCGCGATCCGATCGAATGTAGCGATCGAAAGTTTCTTTTTCCCAAACTGCTCCGGCTTTCCCTTCAGCGCGGTTGATCTCGCGCGCGGTAAACGATTTCAAGGCACGCATCAACTCCGTCAATGACCAGAATGTCGTTTCCTCGCGCGAAGCTTCGTTCTTTGGCCAGGGCTGAAAGAGCGCGTGGACATGGTCGGGCATCACGCAAAGGGCAAAAAGCTCGTAGCGCGCGTTGTGAAAATGACGCCATGCGTTCAGGACGATGGTTCGAGCTTGTGGACTCAGGCAGCGCCGATGCGTCGTTGTGATTGTTACGGCGTAAATCGCCCAAGGCTTTTCGAAATGTGGTAGCCGACGACGCGAGTAATGAACGTCCGGGGTTGATTGCGGCTCACGAAAAGTTCGCGATGGCAGAATGCCATCGCCAGCACGCTGCAAGCGTGCGCTCCCCAGATTTTCGTTCCGCGCAAACAATGGCAGCGGGCCGCTCTGTTCCTGTCGCGCGGCCGTTTGCAGTGCGATGCGTACGCCCAGCGGCTCGAGCCAGCGCCGCAACACAGCGTAATGTTGCTCGGCCAGAATTTGCGTCGGCGCCATAAACGCGGCCTGATATCCGGCTTCAACTGCGAGGAGCATCGCCGCTATGGCGACGACCGTTTTCCCTGAGCCAACGTCGCCTTGCAGTAAACGATTCATCGGGTGGGCAGCCGCGAGATCGCGCCGGATTTCCGCGATGACTTTTCTCTGCGCACCGGTCAGTTCGAACGGAAGCGACTTTAAGAATTTGTCGAGCAATACGCCGGATCCGCAGTGCGCCTGGCCGCTGCGAATCGATGCATCGGCTCGCCGCGATGCAATCAACATTTGCATCGTGAAGAATTCGGAGAGCACCAAATGCTCGCGCGCTGCGTCACGCTCCTCCCCACTTTCCGGGAAATGAATTGCACGAATCGCCGTCGCCCGCGTCATCTCACCATTCATTAGCGCGCCGGGCAACACTGTTGCGAAAGTGTGATCGGAAACTTCACTTAAAAGCCGATAAACCATACCGCGCAAGACGCGCTGCGAAAGGCCTTCCGTCGCGGGGTAAATCGGTGCGATGCGCCGGAAGTGAATCGAGATCTCTTCATCGTTCTCGATAACCTCGAATTCCGGATGATCCATGCAAATTCGCTTTCCGCGCAGTCGCGGCTTGCCAAAAACAACAATACGCTGACCGGTCGCGATCATTTTTTGCACGTAATGCAGGTTGAACCATCGGCACACCAGCGGCTCGCTCAGTGCATTTGCCTGCGATTCTTGGAGCGTGGCTTCAAAGATTTTTTTCCATCCGCCAAAACGACGCAGCGACGTTTTAATTACCTCGCCGCAAAGACAAACCGGGACATCACTTTCCTCGTGCGGAAAACGCGGGAACTCACTGCGATCTTCGTGGCGCCGTGGAAAATGAGTGAGCAAGTCTTCGATCGTCTCGATCCCGAGACGCCGCAGCGCGAGAATTTTCGGGCGCGGGATCCAGCTTAGTTCCTCGAGTGACTGCGAAATTGCAGCGCTCGGATGAGGCAATTTCGAAGTCACGGGTGATCGGTTAGAGGATTGCACGCTGTTCACTGTTCACTGATCACCGTTCACAGGCGGCGGACTCGGCCGCCCGCACTGCTTCGACGTGCATAGCAACCAATGTTTCACCTCCGTATTCATCCGCGCGAATGCGAAATGCAACGTCCCATGGTGCCGGCGGCAGTTCACTCACCGCGCAGTTAAAATAAACCGCGCGGCGATGGCGATCGCCCTGGCGCAAACGAAAGAGTAAATGCTTTTCATTCATTACGCGCGGGGGCACGATTGGCTCGACTTCACGTGCAAGGAACACCGGCTGCGGGTTACCGTTTCCAAATGGCTGCAGCATTTCGTGCCAGCGCAAGAATTCGACGTCGATCTCGGTGAATGCCAGCTCGTGGTCGAGTTTCAGACAAGGTTGCAACGCTTCATCAGAAAGAAGCTCGCGCGCGGCGTTATAAAATCCTTGGGCAAACACATCGAAGTTTTCCTCGCGCACTGCCAGTCCGGCCGCCATTTCATGTCCGCCGAATTTTTCAAGAAATCCGCTGCAACGCATTAACGCTCCAACGAGATTTAATCCTTCAATGCTTCGTCCGCTTCCTTTACCAATTCCGTTCTCGTCGAAACCGATCACAATCGCGGGCCGATGATACTTGCGAACGATCCGGGACGCTACGATACCGAGCACTCCAGGATGCCAGCCGCGCGCGCCCGTCACAATGGCTGCGTCGCGCGCGGGATCGAATTCGCCATCGATCTTCTCTGTCGCTGCGAGAAAGATTTGTGCTTCAACTTCCTGCCGTTCGCGATTTTGCTGATCCAGCTCGGTTGCGAGTACCGCTGCGTCGCTTTCGTCGTGCGTGAGCAGCAGTTGCAAAGATTTCTCCGCCGTGCTTAAACGGCCGGCAGCATTCAATCGCGGGGCAAGCCGGTAACCGATGTCGTCGGGCAAAATTGGTGGCCGGACCCCGGCGACTTCCATCAATTTTCGAAGACCAATACGCCGAGTCCGCGCGATCTCGAGCGCGCCGCGCTGGACCATAACACGGTTTTCGCCATGCAACGGTACAATGTCCGCCACCGTCCCGAGCGCCACGAGGTCGAGCTTTGATTTCAAATCGAAGCCAGGCAGCGGCCTCATTTTTAACAGGGCGTGACAAAGTTTGAAAACGATTCCAACACTGGAGAGATATTCGAACCCGCATTCCGTCAGCTTCGGATTCACGATTGCAACACAATCAGGTAACTCGGACTTCGGCTCATGGTGATCGAGCACAATGACAGCCACGCCGCGTCTCTTAAGTTCGGCGATCTCGTTTACCGACGATGTGCCGCAGTCAACGGCGATGAGTAGCTGCGGTCGATTCCTTTCGAGACAACGCTCAATACTTTCCCGGCTCAAGCCGTAGCCTTCCTCCATTCGCAACGGCAAAAACAATTCCGGCGCGCCGCCATAAGCGCGCAACATCTCATCGAGCAACGCCAGCGAAGTCACGCCATCCACATCGTAATCGCCGAAGAGCACGATGCATTCGTGTCGATCCAGCGCCGCAAGAATGCGAGAAACCGCCGCGTGCATTTGCGGGAGCAAAAACGGATCGCTCAGTAAGCTAAGACGCGGGCGCAGGAAATTTTCAACTTCCTCCGCAGAATGAAATCCCTTTCGCGAAAGCAACCGCGCGATGCATTCTGAGCCGCAAATTTCGCTCCAGGAAATCGCATCGCTATTCAACTCCTCAGGCGGCGCTAAAATCCATCGGTGCTGCACCGATCATCTTATTCGCGCCCGATTCTCTGACAAGCTGGTCGAATAGAGCGGATCGCGGCAGGAGTAATAGCTGCTCAGTCCAAGATAGACCGCCAGGGCTGATGACGCTTATAGGCAGCGAGACGGCGCTGGTAGTGAGCAAGCTGGCGCTCGTAAGCAGCGCGACGTCGCCCAGGATCGTTAATGGCCCACGTCTCTTCGCGCGCGCTTTTGATCGCCCGCTGTTCAAACTGAATCGCTGAATCGAAGTCGCCTGCCTCGGCATGCGCCGCTGCCAACGTGTCAATATAAGCCGTCTCCCTCCAACTTGCCTCGTTGCACGCACTCTTTGCGTCTGCCACCGCCTGCTTGCCATTTCGGAAGGAAGCGTTAGGGCACGTGGCATGAAGCCATCCTCGACTGTTTTGCGCGAAGGCACGGTTGAGAGGCAATGATGAAGTGATGCTTACGACCCCGTCGTAGTCCGCCAGGGCGCGACTGTAATCACCCGTGTGTTCATATAATATGCCACGCAAAACCTGCGCCAGAAGAACACCCGGCCTGAGGCGAAGCACCGTATTCAAATCTTGAATAGCCAAATCGAATTTTCGCTGATGCACGAAGACATTAGAACGATTGAGATAGAGCGGCCATGCCTTCGGGTCCTGGGCAATCGCAGCGTCGTAAAGTTGCCGCGCCTTGTCGTAGTCGCCTTTATCCGCTAATTCGACTCCCTTGTTCATAGTCGTGCCGAGAGATCGGTAGTTGAGCTGGGCGAAAGCTCGTCGCGTAGGCGAAGCCTCGTCCGCCTGGATCTGGATGGCATTGCCAGCGAGAATGGCGATTATGCTGAGTGCGTATTTTGTTTTCATCGGGGCCGCCATTGTATTTTTGAGACCACAACGCGACAAGGCAAAAGATCGCGACCCGACAGCGCGAACAATTTTCTCTCGAGAAGCTTACTTGACTTGGTAAGCAGCCATTTGCCATAAAAGAACATGATCAAAGTGACTTCGATCTTGGCTATTGGCGTCGTGGCGGCAATAAGCGCGAGCTGCGCAAACAATCCTACGGGCAGTACGACCGCACAATCTCCCGCCGCGCAGAGAGATTACGAACTCTTGTCGGGAACCTGGCAATTAACTCGCGGCGTGGACAACGGAACACCGGTGCCCGCAAATGTGGCGCGAAATACAGTTCTGATTACCGATCGCAACACGTTCCGGTTTCCGAAGGCCAGTCGGGCGGGAACGTCTTCAGCCGGGCACTTCACGATTAATCCGGACACTCGACCTAAACAAGTGGACTCGATTGCAGAAGGCGGACCAAATGCTGGTCAAGTAAGCCGCGGGATATACGAGATCCCCGATCCGACTCACCAGCGCGCGTGCTTCGGCCCGCCCGGTGGCCCGCGTCCCACCGAGTTCACGTCGACCCCGGGAAGCCACCGAATCCTTCAATACTGGACAAAAATCGGTCCAGTGCCTTCGCAGTAGGATTCGAGCTCTCGACAACAAGGCGTCGCGCCAATTCTATGCTATCCGACCATCCATGAAACTGATCCGCAGGATTGCGCTCCTTTGCGTTCTTCTTCTTCTTCTCCTGCTCTACGGCGCATCGCCGTACTTTTCATTCTGGCGATTCACTGTGGCGCTGCGATCCGGCGATCGCGCGGCAATCAGTTCGCGAGTTGATTTTCCAGCGATTCGAACATCGTTAAAGAAACAACTTGTCGCGCGATTCGCTCACGCCGGGTCCGGTCACAAGCGATGGAGTAACCTCGGTCCGACGCTGATCGATGCGATCGTTGATGCTTATGCAACGCCGGACGGTATCGCCGCGATCCTCTCCAATCCAGGCGCGCTAAGGAACATCGAGACGCTGCACGAGTTCCGGTTCTCTGCGGGCAAAAATGTAAACTGGTTAAAGGTAAAATACGCATTTTTCACAGGTCCGCGCTCCTTTGTAGTCAATCGCGAGGGACTTAAGCTCCGGTTCCGCTTCACCGGCCTACGCTGGCAGCTGAACGATATCGACCTTGGATTGAGGGGGAACGCAACCTAATCAGCTCTGTAGCAGGAGGGCTGATCGATTCCGCTACACGAGATCGAGCGCGAGATCACACCTTTGCAGCAGACCCTGCTTTGCACAGAGGTCAGCGAAAGTTATCAAACTTTTCTTTTCGTTCTCCCCAAAGCTGAATCGAAGATGTTCGCGGTAATAGCGAGAACAAAATTCGTAATGGAATTCTGTTTCATCCGCGATCAGCACGTCCAGATTGGCCAGGTTTTTATCGCGCAAGGTGCGCAGGCGGTTCGCGATTGATTTTGGGTCAGCAACTTCCGGCCGCACCAACCAGAGTGCGTAGACGAATGGCAATTTAGTTACGCCCTTCCATTCGCCGCCCAAATCCCAGTAACGATAGGTGCCACCAAATTTCTGTCGGAACCGAATTGCGTGATCACCAATGAGCAATCGCGCACGTCCATGTTTAAGTGGCAAAAGCAAATCAGAGGTAATTTCAGCAGCTTGGAAGCTCTTCCCCCGTTCAGCAATAAGATAACGCAACAAGAATACAGAAGTTTCGGACGCCGGATCCAGTTCGATTTCAGGTAATGGCGCATTACCTGCGTATGCGACGATCACGCTGTAAACCGGGCCGTCAGATGAAATGGAAACATCGTCCACGATTCGATAAATCGGGTTGCGCAGAAATTCGAAACTGGAGACCAGCGCCACATCGAGCTCGCCGTCCGCCAATCGTTTACAGAGCGCTGATGGATGATCGAAGTCGACTTCGCCGGCCCAGCCGCGAATGAGCGGACGCGCGTTCAGATATTTTACGCAGCCGATACGGAGCGCGTTCAATGATTCCTCGACTTCGATCGGAATGACAGAAAGAGCTATGCGCAAACCAATTCGCGCTCGTCAGGCCGGCTGAGTCGCGTCGCGCCGTTCAAATGTCGATAATAACTGTCGCGCTGCACGGGTACGCGGCCCGCCTCCCGGATCGCGTATTCGAGCGAAGCCACAGTTTGCTGTTGCGGTGTCGTCGCGCCCGCCATGTGGAAAATCTTTTCCTCCAAAATTGTGCCGTGCAAATCGTCCACGCCGTAGCTGAGCGAGACCTGCGCGAGCGGCAGCCCCAGGCTGACCCAGTACGCGGTCAGGTGATCGATGTTATCCAGGTAAATTCGACTCACCGCCAGATTGCGAAGCTGTTCGAACGCGGACGCCCGTTTGATGTTGGCAAGGACCCCGTGGGATTGGGATGGCTCGAAGGCAAAGGGAATAAAACCCGTGAATCCTCCGGTCTCTTCCTGCAATTGGCGGAGTTGGCGCAAATGATCGACGCGTTGAGTGAGCGTCTCGATGTGGCCATAGAGCATCGTGCAGGTGCTACGGCCGCCCATTTGGTGCCAGACGCGATGTACATCGAGCCATTCGGCGGCCGTTTCTTTGCCGCGACAGACTTGCTCGCGCACAATCGAATCGAAAATTTCGGCGCCCCCGCCGGTGATCGAGCCGAGACCGGCTTCGCGCAGAGTCTCCAGTATGTCACGAATCGGCATGCGAAAGATCCGCTCAGCAAAATGTCGCACCTCAATTGCAGTAAAAGCTTTGATATGAAGATGAGGATCAAGTGCGCGCAGACCACGCAAAAGGTCGAGATACCACTCTTTCTTCAGCGTTGGATGCAGCCCCCCGACCATATGGACTTCAGTGATCCCAAGGGGCAGCGCCTCACGGACAACGCTGATGATTTCGTCAATCGCGTATTCGAAGGCGTGGGCATCACGCTTTTTCGCCGCAAACGCGCAGAACTGGCAGGAAAGGATGCAGATGTTGGAGTAATTAATGTAACGATTGTGGATGTAAGTAGCGTGGTTGCCGTTTTTTCGCTCCCGCAAAACATTGGCGATCATTCCCAGTGCGTTGAGGTCGTTCGAGCCGTAGAGCGCGACAGCATCGGCCTCTGAGATTCGCTGGCCTGCCTCAACCTTTTCGGCGATGGGCCTGAGTTCTTTTGGAATTAATAGATAATTCATCCGGTGGCCGCGACAATATCTCGGCGCTCAAGAATGCACAGTGCCCTTCCAGCTTGCAACAAAAACCGTGGCAGTATTTCAGAAAGAAAGAACGTGCGAATTTGGCTGGTTGGACGGATAAAAATATGGTGCAGGCATATGGTAGCCTCGCCCTGCAAGCCTGAGGTTTACTTAAGACGGTCCACGTGCGTCGTTCCAAACCCCTCGCCTCAGTCCTTTTCCCCCCTGACAAAGTGGGAGAGGGCCACAAAGTCAGGTTGAGTGCCTCCGTTCGCGACATTTTCCGCAAGCTTCAGCCAATGCTACCGTCTAATGAGCGATGGCTGCAAGCGATCCAGGAAATCAAGGGAGATCGGAGGAAGACGCTAAAGACGTGCGACTGATGCGGTTGGTGGGCCGGGGCGATACCAGTGCGTTCGAGCAATTGATCGCAAGGCATCAGGCCTTGGTGGCGGGCACGGTGGCGCGCATGCTGGGCAGCAACTCAGATGTAGAAGACATCGCACAGCAGGTTTTTATCCGGCTCTGGAAAAGCGCGCGCCGATACGTCCCGCGAGCGAAATTCACCACGTGGCTCTTGAAAATCACACGCAATCTGGTTTTTAACGAGCTGCGCCGTACAAAGCGTCACGCGCATGTTCCGCTGCAGTCCGAACCGGGCGCCGAAGATCCGCCTGTGAAGGATGAGATGAATCTCGCACCGGATGCGTCTCTTTTAGAGTTGGAATTACAGCGAACGATCGAAGAAGCGATTCTACAGCTTCCAGAAACCCAGCGGCTAGCGCTGGTGTTGCGCAGGTATGAGCAACTTAGCTACGAGCAAATCGCCGAGGTTCTCGGTCTCTCCGTTCCCGCTGTAAAAAGCGTACTGTTTCGCGCGCGAACAGAACTCCGCTCGCGCCTAAGCAAGTATCTGACGTAATCAAACCGAATTCGTCACCTTCACTGGCGTTCGTTCTCACGAATAACCCGGCCACGCACGCGCCGTATCTGAGTGTGATGGGTCAACGCATGCACGTGCCCGTCGCTGCCGCGGAAAAATGCGCTCAAAATCCAACTGACGATGCTGATGACTATCGAGCCCCAGAACGCGCTCCAAAAGTGATCCACGTGAAAACCGACGACCACGCTCGGCACTACAAGCAGCAAGAGCCCATTCAGAATGAGTATGGAAAAGCCCAATGTCACCAAAATTAGCGGCGCACTGAGGATCAACAGGAAAGGGCGAACGAACGCGTTAAGAATGCCGAGCAAAAGCGAGGCGCCGATCAGCGCCGCCACGGTGTCATAACGAATTCCGCGGATGATCGACGAGGCAACCATTACGGCAATCGTTGTGACAGCCCAGCGGAAAACGAAATGCTTCATGACACTGCCTCCCGCTTAATCTGTGCCTGTTCTAAGAAGGGCGAGAAAGCACTTGCCAACCCATCGAAGCGCGTTAAACGAATTAAAACTATCAACACCAATCAATCTGTGCCGAAAAAAACGAAAATTGTCCAAATCAAAAATCAGGCGCAAACGGAAGCCGCCGCACCGCGTCCGCGTCGCGCACCGACAAACCGAAAGAGGAGTGATATAGGTGCTAAAAAAGTTCCGACTGCTCAAGGAGCAGACGTTTCCATACCTGTGGAAATTGGAGTAACTGCAGAGCTATCGGACGAACAAGTTCGTTTGCGCGCGTATTTCATTTCCGAGCGACGCCGCAGATTTGCGCTCCCGGGTGACGCCGAGTCCGATTGGCTTGAAGCGAAACGACAGCTACTCTCCGAGGCCGATCGCCGCTGAATGAGTAATGGAATCTGCAGCTGCTAATTTGGCGCAGGCTTTGCGAGAACGTCTCGCAGCGATTCGAGATGAACAAAGCCGGCACAACGAGACAAAACACGTCGCGCGATTGCGCGCAGTCTCTGAAAAGATCGAAAAGCTGCAGGAAGAGCTTCCGCGGCCGGTGGATCCTCGGCTAGCGCATTATCTCCAGCGCAAGAGTTACGACAAAGCGCTGGAATATTTGGAGCGCGTCATCGCTGCAAGCGGAACATAGGTATTTTCCCTGTGTACAAACGGCGCACACAGCGCCGTGGCTACAACGCAACTTTAAATTGTATTTTTGCGTCGTGCGTTTTTTTGCACGAAAGACCGGGCACAGTGGCAAAGGACGAAACGATCGAATCGTACGTGCCGGCGCGGTTAGATTCGCTGCCGTGGAGCCAGTGGCATTGGTTGATCGTTGTCTCGTTAGGCGCAACCTGGATTCTCGATGGTCTGGAGGTTACCCTGGCCGGGGCGCTGGCCGGAATTTTAACGCGCCCCGAAACGCTGGGATTAACGCCTGCTCGCGTCGGCGCGACCGCGACGTGCTATCTCGCGGGTGCAGTGCTCGGTGCGCTACTATTCGGTTACGGGGCCGATCGGTTTGGCCGCAAGAAATTATTCTTCATTACAGTCGCGGTCTATCTCATCGGAACGGCGCTGTCCGCTTTTTCCTGGAACTTCTGGAGTTACGCATTTTTTCGCGCGGTGACGGGCGCGGGCATCGGCGGTGAGTACGCAGCGATCAACTCCGCTATTGACGAACTGATTCCGGCGCGTGTGCGCGGCCGCGTGGATTTAATCATCAATGGCTCATACTGGCTCGGCGCGGCGATGGGAGCAGCAGCAACGCTGGTGCTGCTTGATCCGCGCTATATGCCGACCTGGCTGGGATGGCGCTGCGCGTTTGGAATCGGCGCGACGCTGGGGCTCATCGTCATTTTCTTTCGGCGCTGGATCCCTGAGAGTCCG